>Ga0208522_1000065_pt1 | contig 65536 bp, 52 predicted proteins | sample ETNtaG_25_FD_185763 | JGI IMG/M metagenome (GOLD analysis project Ga0208522, IMG submission 185763) | Marine microbial and viral communities from oxygen minimum zone, Eastern Pacific Ocean - ETNP201302SV86 (SPAdes) (version 2) | ecosystem: Environmental > Aquatic > Marine > Oceanic ... | reverse complement strand
GCTGGTATTGCAGGTATTGCGGGAACTACAGGGGTCGCTGTAACCGGGGCGAGTTCGGTCTGAGTAGGAGGTACGGACTCAACCGCCGGTGAGATTGGAGAAGAGGGGTTTGCGATGGCACCGTTTTCCATTTCATCGGGGATTGCAGAGGCTGATTGCACCGGTTCGATATCCGCGCTTTCGGTCATTTCGATGAGCTTGACGACGGGGGCACTGTACTCCTCTTCCTCGAATGCTAGATCTGGTCCATCGCCAGTATCGAATTTGGTGACATTCTTCGGTGCATCTGCTGCTGTGAGAACATACTCTTCTTCTTCTTCTTCCGGCTCCTGACCTTTGACGCGAGCAACCTGTTGAGGCGCATCGAATTGATGTTCCATTGAAACGGATTGATCAATCTCTACCAATCCATCATCATCGTACGGAGAAACTTCAACAGTCATATCATCCATCGAAAATGAGTGGGCGGTCCAATCAACAAGGGGAGTGTCGTTGACATCTTCCTCTTCTTCTTGGAGAAGTGCATCGAATAAATCACCGCTTTCCTCTTCGGTAATTTCCGATACCATCTGACGATGTGCGGCAACTGTAAATTCATAGTAACAACGTGAACACGATTCGGCCTCTTCAGTGTTCAACAATTGGCAAAGTGGACAGATTTGGCCATCGGCCTGTTTCTTCCGCTTTCGGCCGAAGATTGTCCCACCCAAAAAGAGGGCGTCATCAATTCCTGTATAAGATTCGCTGCCCCCCGCTTGAATGTTGGTGGGTTCAATGAGTTGGCCCCTTAGGGCCAATCAATGCGGTGGGAGGGTCCAAAGGCAGCCGTGTATCAGGGCCCTTCATGGCGGACCGGAAAGGGAATGTGCGTCGCATCAAACGCGGGCCCCCTGCAGGTTCATCCACACATTCCGAACGAAAAGAGGAAAGTGATGGAATCTCTTTTCCGCGTTCACAAGACCACTTTGAACGATTCAATCGACTCATTGATTGGGAATTGGAAGACGAAATGTCTTCTGTCGAGGAACGTCTTCGCAAATGGGGGCGCGACAGATTGGTCGAGAATGGGATCACTCTCTTTGATTTAGAAGGTCGAAATGATGGCTGGCTATTTGGGGAACGTGTTGTCAAATTGTTCACACGAGGTGAGGCGCTTCCCCACCACCGATTTCGACATGGAGATATTGTGACTCTTTCTCGAAAGAATCCGCTCAAAGAGAAGGTGATTGAAGGCACCGTTTTGTCTCGTTCTCGGAAATTCATCCGCATTGTTGTCAACGAACAACCGACAAAGATTCGTTCCGATACCTGGCGTCTTGATCGAGGAGCGAATAGGGTCGCCCATGATCGGATGGCTGGAGCTATTGAATCTCTGTTCAGTGACGAGAGTTCAACCCTGCTTCGGGAACTCATCTATGGTCAAGTCAGAGATATGGAGAGTAGCTCTTCTCGTTCTGCTAATTTGGGTGGTATTCAGAAACGTCTGATGGCGCAAGCCAAACACTCCGGCAATCTAAATCCAACCCAATCGAAAGCATTCGCGAATGCTATGGAATATCGTCTATCTCTGATTCAGGGGCCCCCTGGTACAGGGAAGACGCATACGGCCGTACGAATTCTAGCGGCTTGGGCCCGCAATGGTGCAGGTCCAATATTGGCTGTTGCAGACTCCAACGTAGCGGTAGACAATCTGTTAGAGGGATTGTTGGAACAGGGTGTAAAAGCGGTTAGACTTGGACAACCTGTAAAGGTCCGGGAATCATTGAGAGATGCGACGATGGCTGCCCAGATGGCGGAACATCATCTTCGCGAAGATGTGGAGATAATTATTGAACTCAATGAAAACGCCATGCGAAGATTACCGGCTCTCAAAGGCAAGGAGAAAGGATTGGCACATCGTGATATCAAGAAAGGATGGAAAGAAGTTCGACGGATTGAGAATCAAATGCGCGATGATATTCTAGAACATGCTCAGGTCATCTGTGCAACCTGTGTGGGTGCAGGAGATTTCTTGTTGGATTCACGTCGGTTCCCACTTGTTCTTCTAGATGAAGCGACACAGGCAACAGAGCCTGCTTCGCTAATACCTTTGACCAAGGGTGCAAGACACGTTGTGCTGGTCGGCGATCATCATCAGTTGCCACCGACGGTCATCTCTCGCAGGGCTGAAGAAGAGGGTTTGGCGCGTTCATTGTTTGAACGCCTAGTTGCGCTTGGAGCACCATCAACCATGCTCACGACTCAATACCGAATGCATCCTGTCATCAGAGAATGGCCTAGTGAACGATTCTATGGTGGCGAATTGGAAGATGGCGTCTCCGCGGAAGAAAGGGCGGCCCCAGCAGGTTTCGTTTGGCCTGATTGGGATGCGCCTGTGGCGTTCATCCCGGTTGAAGGTGCTGAAGACACCAGTCCCGATGGGGCCTCTAAGCAGAATATGGATGAGGCAGGTTTGGCTGTTCGAGTTGTCGATATGTTACTCTCGGGGGGCGATATCACGCCACACGATATCGGAGTAGTCACCCCCTACAGTGGACAGGTTCGGTTGTTGAATGATTTGTTTGAAAGCGCCGGGGGACGAGAACAACATGAACGATACCATGGCTTAGAAATCAAAACCGTAGATGGTTACCAAGGGCGTGAGAAAGATGTCATTGTTCTCTCTGCGGTTCGTGCGAATGAAGCAGGAGAATTAGGATTCCTCACCGATCGACGAAGGTTGAACGTAGCCATCACCCGAGCGCGGAGAGGATTGATTGTACTCGGTCATCCCCGTACATTGAGAAATGATTCAAGTTGGGCATCATGGTGTGATTGGGCCTCGGAGCGTGGTCTTGAAGCGTATCATGTCCTCCACATGTGACATTAAGGGCAATACTCCCGGTTGAAATTGAGGCGAGCGAATGGGGAATGAAAATCCAATCTCAACCCATGGTAAAGGCCCGACACTGGCTAAAGTTGCCGTTCAAGCAGATGGGGGTCATTGGCCGGTCCCCGAAGGGACGATTCTTGCACCCCTATGGAAACGCATTTCCGCTTACATTCTCGATACGATGGTAGTCATGGGTGTACTCCTCATCGCAACTGGATCCTGGATTGCATATGCATGGAATCTGGATGCACTGTTGAGTTCAGAATGGGCCTTTGTATTAGTTAATTGGACTCTCATTCTAAGTTTCAATTATCTTTACCACAAGTACACTGTTCATGGAATGGGTCGTTCATTGGGGCAGCGTTGGTTCGGTTTGGCTGTAGTTCGCGAGGACGGAGAGCCTCTACAACGAATGGATTGTGGGCGCAGGTCAATCTCAAAATTGCGCTATCTCATACCCGGATTCAATTTGATTTTCTTGTTCATTGACGGTAGGCATATTCGTCGTAGACATACACATCAGTCAAGCATCGATCTCGCTTGTGCCAGTATTGTTGTAATAGCTAATTCCCTTCCTCCTGCGAAACGTCACAGTCTGCGCTGAACGGAGCGGGATTCAAGTAGCGGCGATGTGTCGACGATTCATGGCGCAGCGCAGCATCTCATCGAATGGTGTAACCGCAACGCTCTGGGCTGTCGTTGAAGAAATAGACGATGATGACGAAGATATTCTTGAAGTGACCATTGATGTGGTCAATGATTCCAATTGGGATTTGTGGGATATCAGTGGGGATGTTCGGGCCATGGATGGCACACATGCGCACCCACGCGGAGCCCCCGACCGAATTGGTTCAGGTGAGAATGATGAACTCAAATTCTGGGTTCCTTCAGATACGGGTGCTTGGTTGTTCAAAATTGAATTCAATACTGATTCCGGGGCTGGAACCGTTGAACTGGGACCCTTTGCTAATGATTTACGAATCGCGGCAACATCTCGACCTGAGCGTATTTCTAAAGAAAAGGTAGATTCGACGATGAAAGTGGCTGCAAGCGTTGCAGATCCGATGGCGGCAGTCTTTGGTTCAGCGCTGGACGGATTCGGAGATGAAGAAGACGTCGGTCCGGAATTACAAGTAGAAGTGGGGTCCAATGATCCCATGCAAGCCGCATTCGCAGGTGGACTTCTTGCCGCACAGGAGGTGCCTGCAGCACCCGCACCACCTGCTTCTCAACCACTAGCAGCACCCGCTCCACCTGCTTCTCAACCACTAGCAGCACCCGCTCCACCTGCTTCTCAACCACTAGCAGCACCCTCGCCTGAACAATTTGGGCAACCCACCGGGCCACCCACCGGGCCACCTCCTTCTAGCCCACCACCGGGGCCCTCAGCACGACCACCGGGGCCACCGCCGTCAGGTTCACCACCGGGGCCACCCCCCAAATCTGCAAAACCACCAGGACCCCCGCCAAGCTGAGGTGGCTGAATGATACCAGACGAACTCAGGAGACGAGAACAGCGTTACAATGCGGAATGGCGCGCCTATTCAATCATCAAGCGTATGCGTTGGGTTACTCTTGTTCTCGGACCGGTGCCTATCCTATGGGACCATGTAATTGCTCCTTTGCTAATTCAATTCGGTGCCCCAGAAATTGTCACGATGGAAGACTTCGCCCAAGCACTTCTCTTTCAGGTTCTGCCACTTGATCAATGGATTTCAATTGAAACATTTGAGCAATATTGGCCACATCTAAACAATGTCTGTACTGCCTTATTCCTAGTCTTCATATTCTGGGCGATGCGGAAAAAACGAGCAGCCAAGGCAGCCGCGATAGATGTTGTGGAACTAGAAGGAAGAATGGCGATGGGGGGATTTGACAGTGTCCCGTGATGAATATCTACTCGAAATGTGCAGTGGGCGTGCGGCTTGGACGGTTGTTCCAGAACAAATCGAAACTATCGATTTGGATATCGTTTCCGCTAGAATAGAATCCGAAGGATGGAACTGTACACTGAGAAATCGATTGTGTTGCACGTTTTCTGGAGAATTGGCGGATATCACACTCTATCCAAGTGGAAAACTGTTGGTGAAATCCGGAGATAGGGGCGTGGCTGCAACCATTGCTGAACAGCATATGCACGTATGGCTCGCGGAGTTCTGAAGTGGAGGACGCCCTTCGGCGACGCATGGAGAAGGCGAAAGGGTTGCCAATCGGTATTGTTGAACGTGTTCAACAGGGGTTGCCAATCATCTACCCCACCTCCACGTTGCCTGCATTGGGATGTTTACCTCAAACCGAGGCCCTGGATTCCCTCTTTGAGTTGAAAAGACGTTCAGAATCCAAAATCGTCAGTCTCGGTGTTTGTAGTTTGGAGCAAGCAGAAGAAATTGTCGAAGTTCCAGATATTGCTAGTGATATTCTGGGTGCATTTCCTATGGGTGCTCTGACATTGATTCTGCCCGCCCGTGAAACACTAGACGCGCGATTGGGTGGAAATGCTGTTGCAGTGCGCGTGCTCGCGGACGCACGCGCGAGGGAATTGATTGCTGTGACGGGGCCTCTCACGGCAACCAGTGCAAACCCTAGTGGAGCGGATCCCGTGACGGATTGCGAAATTGCAGCGAAGATTCTTGAACTCCCAAAAAGCGCGGCTTTGCCTGGAAAGTGTGTGGGTGGGGCACCGAGTACCTTGATTAGATGGAACGTCTCCGGGGACGCGTTACAAGACTCGGATTGGTCCATTATCAGAGTAGGAAAGGTAAGCGCAGAGGAGATTCAAGCATGGTCGATGCAGAGGACATGAAGCACTGGCGAGATGCTGGTCACGTTGCTCGTAGAACTCTTGAAGCCATCAAAGACGAAATCCAAGTTGGTGCGAAATGGCACGACGTCATTGAATCTGCAGAACGATACATACACAGACATGGTGGAAAACCTGCATTTCCATGTACTATTTCAGTCAATGATATCGCTGCACATTACACAACCGATCATCTACTGACGCCACCAGAAGGATGGGATGATGAACTGGTTTTCAATAAAGGAGACTTAGTTAAACTCGATATTGGCGTTCACATTCACGGTGCCATCGCAGACAATGCCATGACCATTGAAGTGGGCAATGGTGGTACACATACTGATCAGATTCGAGCTGCGAAGGAAGCAAGAGATGCATCAATCGAACAAATGCACCCAGGTACACCTTGGCACAAAGTCGGGGCCGCTGCAGAACAAGTTGCAATCGACGCTGGCTTTGAACCGATTAAGAATCTCTGTGGTCATCAATTGGAAGTGTACAATCTGCATGCCGGTACATCGGTGCCATCCTATGCATGTGGTCCGGACAATCCTGGATTCAAAGGAACTGTTCCGCTTGGGGGGATTTTTGCAATTGAACCATTCAACACGACTGGTGAGTCAGGCCTAGTCGAAAATATTCCACCCCGGCATTCATCGAATATTTACCGAGTTACAGGTGATGTTGCGATTCGAAAGGCGGTTGCGAAAAAGAAACTGAAACCACTTGGTGCACGCTTAGCTCACTATCTAGAGGAGCGATATGTGACTCTGCCCTTTGCTGAGCGTTGGGCGTTTCCATTGATGGAAAAGCCATTTCCACAAGAAGATGAAGAAAGTCGAATTCGCAAATGGAATGCCCTAGTCAAGAAATTGATCAGCATTAGATTCTTGGAAACATACCATGCACTCCGATGTTCAGACGGGGGTCTAATCGGCCAATATGAACATACAGTTTGGATTACCGATGGCGGGGCAGAAGTTCTGACAATCGAATAAATGGCGGATAATCCTTCGTATTGGCTCTAAAGGGCGATTTGGTAATGATTATACGATTGCGAGTGTACCATTGGCATGAACAGGGTCGATTGATTATCGTCGAGTGCATCCCATCCCCTCTACGCTGCGTCTCTCGCCCCTGTTCACCTAACGAACTCTGGCCGATAGGTTGAGTCAAGATTAGCAAGATTATGCGAATTTTGAAAATTTTGATTTTTGCTCTTTCGAAGATGTTAGAAAATCTATTCACAAATCGTTTGTACTAGTTATACATACCCCGCAGTACATCGATTAAATCGGCAATTAGACGATTCTACACGGTGGGAACCTTAATACCGATGAGGACTGTGGCAGAGCCATCCCCGCTGGGGAAATGGAGGACATTGAAATGAAGAATGATATGAAGAACGAGCAGGCAGTCAGCCCTGTTATCGCAACCATCCTAATGGTCGCAATCACAGTGGTTCTGGCTGGTGTTCTGTACGTGTGGGCAAACAGCCTCGCTGCAGATCAGCCCGAGAGCGGTACACGCAACAGCTACACAGCTGATGACGCAGCCGCAATGACAGACAGTGGCGACGACAATGCTTTGATTAGCATGCGTTGGCAGCACGCTGAGGACGACCTTAACTGGGCGTTCATTGTCATGAAGTTGAGTGTGGGTGACAGCACCTACGATTGCTCGACAGACGGCAGCGAAGAGTGCAGCATCGGCCAAGATGGTTCAGATGACGCAGTATGGGAGACAGGCGAATTCCTGATCCTCTCAGAGAGCGGTACTGACATCGCAGACGGTGCAACGACCATCGACTTGTATGTCACATACCGTGGCACTGCAGTTGCTGGATCTGACTCTGTCACAGTCAGCTGAGATTACTCAGTAGACCTGACTAGTTCGTGAAACCACAAACCAGGATAACACACATGTCCTTCGGGGGCGCTTCGGCGCCCTCGGGGGGCATTTTTTTTTGTTTCAGCGTCGACGTCGATTCGATTTACTCGCATCCCATTGATGCAAACTGCTGCCGAACTGAAGAAGAAGCATACCTTGTACGAGACGAAGATTCTGTGTCAAGAACGCAACTGCGGATGCACATAGCGGGATTCGTAGACCTGTGAGTCCCAATCCAAGGCTTGCCAAAACCAATGCGTCGACCAACAACATGGCCCGATCCAAGAGCATGGGTTCACCACCGAACCATCCAATCAGAAACACTGTACTGGCATGTGCGAATCCAGCAAGTATGCCAATCAAAACAAACCAAGGCGATACCGAGTGTTGGATGCCATTCAATCCCAATATAGTGCCCCAACGTCCATTTCTAAACCAATGAGAACGCTGTCGCCAAAAGTGACGAGATAGTCCTTGGCCCCTTCTTACAGAACGGTCATGATATTCTCTGGCGTCGGTGATGGGTGCCTCTGAGAAACGGATTGATTCATCGGATATTGCACGCAATCCTTCATTTCGAACCAAGACCGCGAGTTGGGAATCGTCTGCATTGGCTCCCGGCTTCACAGGATTTAGGGCGCTGGCCCGGTATGCTGCGATTGAACCTTCAAAAATGGGTGTTGAATCTGCTCTAGATTCCCCTGAACGAAACCAGCGATACCAACCCCGGTAAGTGGTGTCCTCGGTTGTGTCAGTCAATGTTCCACAAACAGCCCCAATGGAAGGATCCTTCATCCACCGGCCAATTCGACGCAATGCACCATCTTCGAGTGTGGCTTCTGCATCTGTCATGACAAAGACATCGTCGGATTCAGTTACTTCCTGCATAGCCCGATTGATGGCGGCTGATTTACCCAGTCGCGCAGACATCTGCACGATTTCCAAGCCATGCCCATGGGTTTCATTCCATTTGGTGGCTATGGATACGGTTTGGTCTGTAGAAGCTGAATCAATCAGCATGAGGCGACGTTTAGATTCGGGATACCGTTGGGCCACAAGGTCATCTAATTTCGATTCGATGACATTGGCCTCATTCCATGTTGGTATTACAATGCATAGTTGGGGTAAATCCTCATCCTTGCAAGCCTCGGGCGAGGGGGGTTGTTGGCGCATCCATCCACGATTCAACAGCCAATGAATTCCCAAAGGCAGGACGACTGCAATCGTTGCACCGACCTGCACAGTAAGGAACGCTAACCGCTCAATCATTGACCTCTCCAATTGGTCGCTTGACAGGGTCAACGATAAGCACACCGTCGAGAACTGCGACGGCGAGCCCTTCATTCGATAGATACGTCGTGAGCCGACCGAGGGGAAAGCGATGCGTACGGTGCTTCACGTCGGGCCCTCGCGGACCAAAGGTGGAATGGGGGCTGTAATCCAACTCCTTGCTGCCAATCCACCTGAAGGGTGGAAAGCAGAAACCATGCCAAGTCATTCCGATGGAGGGGTAATCCCCGTCATGAAGGCATGGTGGCGGGTCCGCAACGAATTGAGTCAACGATTGAGGAGAGGAGATGTTGACATCGTGCACATCCACACTGCGACTCGGTGGTCGTGGAAGAGAAAGAAGGGTCTTATCAAAATTGTACAAAGAGCCAACGTACCCATAATCCTCTCTCTTCATTCAGGTGATTTTGATCGCCATTGCAAAGAACGAGGCCCCGAGGTTCATCGAGTGTGTTCAACTCTCCACACAGTGGTTCTAACTGATGCCTGGCAAGAGTGTCTTTCTCCTTGGCTGGGCAAATCAAGTGTTATTCCAAATCCCGTACCAAGTGTGTCAAAGTCATCGGAAAGAGATCGTAATCAGTTCCTCTTGATGGGTCGTTCAAATCCAATGAAAGGACAATCGATTGCGATGGAAGCAACAAGAATGCTGAGGGCAACTGGTCTAGATGTAACTCTGCATATTACTGGAATTGAGCACAATGAGCTTGGAATCATCGGTCATGGTTGGGTAGACGGTGAGGAAAAAGAACGGCTCATGAATACTTGTGGAACACTTTTGTCACCGTCAAAATGGGAGGGTCTCTCGATGTCAGTCATCGAAGCTATGGCTAGAGGGATGCCTGTATTGGCATCACAGACCAGTAAAGGAGTCTTTGAGAAATCTGGGATGGTTGTCGAATTGACAGCATCAGCATTTACCGAAGCAATGCAGCAAATGATAGATGGTGCGCAGTGGGGAAAAATGTCTACTGCTGGACCCAAAGAAGCGAAGAAATACAGTTTGAAAAATGTGGTTCCATTGTGGGGCGAATTATATGATGAGGTGGCACAATGAAACTACTGTGGATTACTCATCGTCGACAGTCTGAGATGTCGGCTACAACGCAGAGGGGAATTGCTTCGGCTCTGAAGAAACGAGGTTGGGAAATCGAATTTATGAGTCCTGATGGGCAACATCGGGTGGAACGATCAACTAGATTGGGTCGTGGACACCAGACGTTTAACCGGAGTATTGCTGAGAAATTGCGCTCGATGGAATTGGAGAATTACTGTGTGGCAATCGTTGAATGGACGGGTGTTCAGGGTGCTTCAGGCGAATTGCTCAGTGCACAATTGCCATGGGTCATCATGGATAGGAGTCCCCCAATTACCTCTGGAATCATTGGTTGGGGTCAAAGAAGACAATACAACAAAGCGTGGAGTATAGCGAAAAATCTCAGTAAAGGGAGGGCGGTGAAAAGCGCCTACATGGCGGCCTCACAAGATTGGCAAAAACCCTCAGCGATTGTCCCTGCTGGTGTCGATATCACTGCATTTGTCAGCGCCACGATGAATGACAGCCCACTGGTTGTTTGCCATGGTTCACTAGATCGTTCACGGGAACTCAACCGATTAACGAAAATGGGAGTCAACCTCCTGCTCTTTGGTGAAGGTAATGATTCTCAGCGATTGTCCACTATGGCCAGAGTGGAAGGGTCGGGGGATGTTTCTTCTCAGTTGTCGGGTGCTGATGTCGGTGTGCTACATCTACCAAATCGTGATGTTTGGAGGCATGCATCTCCTCTCAAAGTTGCTGAGTATGCGGCTGCAGGCTTGCCGGTGGTCGCTTCAGAGGTCAGTGGATTGGAGCGTTACCGTGATGCTGAATGGCTGAAATTGATTCCACTGGGTGATGATGAAGCCTGTAGAACAGCGTTGCATACATTGTGTGAACTTTCCCTTGAAGAGCGGCGTCGGTTAGGGACGTTGGCTCGACAGGAGGCGGGACGTAGCATGACTTGGGAAAATTGCACCGAGGCATTGCACGAGATGCTGCTCGAGGTGAAAAGGTGACGCGTAGAGTTCGACTTGAGCGGGATACGCTCTGGCTTTCTGCTGCAGATTTAGCGGCACTTCTGGTTGGAATCGCAGTCCATGTCGTTCTCACTCGAACCTTCGCCGATGGTGATTATGGACGCTGGGTTCTTCTCCTCGATTTGTTCTATGTGACGGCGACCATAATCGATCTCGGATTGCCGACACTAATCGGCCGAGATGGGGAACGATTGGGGGGTGCCGCACATGATTTGGTACACCGCTGCTTGCGAATTCAAATTCGGTTTGCCCTTCCAATCATAGTCATCGGTGGTTTACTGGGGTGGATGTGGGTTGGTGAATCAAAATCTTGGTTGATAGCGTCCTTCATTCTCGCATTGTCGGCATGCGTTCAGATTCTGACCTATGCACACCGTGCCGCCCTGCGCGCACTGGGGGAATCTCGACAGGAAGCATTGGTTCGGTTCGTCGATCGTGGGGCAACCGCAGTTGGAATAGTGCTTGCTGCATCACAATTTGGAGCCCATCCAATCGCGCTTGCTCTGGCTACCTTCGTTGGACCATGTGGGGCAGTACTAATCGCCATCCGATTGGGTGAACGTCGACTTGCTTCGACTACAGGGGGCATGGAACTCAAGACCACGGTTGCTGATGGAAGAGAACTCATTGGATTGGGTGTGCCGTTCTTGTTGGCCGCAATCGCATTAGTGGCCAATGTTCGAATCGAGAAATTGATGCTTGGCTTAATTTCGACACCGATGCAGGTTGAAATTTTCCAAATCGCGTGGCTTGCTTTCATCGCTGGTTATGCACCCATCCTGTCGATTCGCGCAGTGATGTTGTCATGGCTTGGTGAGGTCAGAAACGACACAGAAAAAATGTGGTATCGGGCAAAGCGTGCAGCCATTATCATTGGTGTTGCTTCCATCCCTGGATTCTTTATCGGTGGCCTGATTGGTGTGGAAGCATTGGTGGCCGTGTTCCCCGATTATGCAGATAATGCAACCGTCGTATTCTCATGGATGTTATTCGCTTGGCTTCTAGCTCTGTTCGCCAGCGTGCCATTGACCTTGGTTCAAGTGAGCGAGCGACCGCTACGATATGCAGCATTGTTGTGGTCTGGGATTATCGCAGATCTCATCGCATGTTGGGTTCTCATTCCTGAATCGCACAACCCGGCAGAACAGGCTGCTTTTGCCGCCATCATCGGCGCGTCGGTGGTTCTGATTGCATCCACAATTGAGGCGTGGAGGCTTCATTCAATGGCATCGCCTTCGTTTGTAGCTGAACCGTAAATCGTTACCGAAGTGATAGCAGCCAATACAAGGAAGATTCCAATCGCCTGATTCTGAGAATATCCATCCTGATGGAGGATGATATAACCCCATATGAGGGTCAGCACGGGTTGCAGAAGAATTGCGAAAGAGGTGTGCGCTGCTGGCAGACGGGGTAGAGCATGGGCAATTGCCAGCCATCCAGCGACCTGGCAGAGCATCGCCAGCAGCATGAGCCAGCCGTGACCCGGCCATGTCGGTTGGATAACGAGGGGTTCGATTGCTGCACTACTGAGGGGGAGTAACCCAAGAATCAACAGGCCTAGAGCGGCTCCTGCTGTGGCGTCGAATTGCACGGAGGAAACAGGAGCGAGTTCCTTGTTTGCATGACGAAATACTATGAGGAAAAAGGAATAGAAAAAAGCGCCCATGATTCCAAAGATTACGCCCTTCACAGGATCCTCGCCGTATGGATCTGAATCTGCGATACCAGATATGAGGGCTAGTCCAATCATCACTATTGGTAGAGAAATGAGGATGGCGGGATTCGGTTTCTCACCGAACAGTTTCCACGATGCCAGAGTTACGATGATGACTTGAGAATTGCCGATGAGTGTTGCGATTCCGATACCGATGAAAATCATCGCACTGTGGTATACCAGCATATCGGGAGCGAGAAGAAGACCTGCACCGAACGCCAGCCATCGCGTACGTGATGATCGGGTGTCAGCATTGCGCACGAGGTAGGCTAGCAGAGCCAGAGCGGGCAGAGCGTAGAGCATTCGAAAGAATGCACCAGTCGATGGGTTTGTGTCCGAAAATACGTAGAGAACTGGTGAAAATGAGATGGCTGCAGCACCTGCTAGAGCAATCAGCATTGGTCGACGGTCCAAATCGACCGTCATCGATTTCACCTACTCGGAATCGCCTTCGGCAAGCATTTCCTGCAGTTCACCTGATTCGTACATCTCAAGTGCAATATCGGAGCCGCCAATCAGTTCACCATGGACGTAGACTTGAGGCATCGTTGGAAAATCGGCCCATTCGCAGACGCCCGGAATAGCCCGGGGATCCATGAGTACATTGACGCTGACGAAAGGTTGCTCTAGTGCTTTGAGAACTTGAGCAGCACGATTAGAAAATCCACACTGCGGCATTTCGGGTGTACCTTTCATGAAAAGTACGAGTCGTTCGTTGTTCACAAGTTCTGTTAGTTCGTCGGGTGTCCAATTGAATTCACTCATTCTCTTTCCTCCTTGGGTCGAATATTAATCCCTACAAATTCCCCACCAGTGCGCCGATTCGGATGTGGATGGAAAACTTCACCATCATCTTTCTCCGCTTGCTCAGGTGTCAAGCATTTGAGATCTAGTGCATGTACTTCTGATGGAATGAATGGCTTGAAATGTCCAAGTAATATTCGTTGACGGGGTAGAGGGCGCATGCCCTCGAAAGTGGGGCTGACGACACGAACGTGGAAGTGGTCCTGTCCACCTGTAAGGTCAACGACGGTAATTTCGATGGCGTCGGGGACCGCTTTTCGAGCCTCATCCTCCATCCATTCTACAGTAGGCATGTTCACCCCTTCTCTCCGTTCTTCTTGAATCCTTTTCAGGCACCGAGAGCCTGTTGAATCTCAGCAAGGTTCTCCGCAATGGTCCCTTTGTCATTGATTAGACCTGAACCAACGACTGCGACTTCGATACCCCAATCTGCCACCTGCGCCGCATTGTGAGCCTTGATTCCACCATCAATCATCAGTTTAGTAACGCGCCCACCCGATGCAATTTGAGTGTCGATGGCTGCACGGAATTCTCTCGTCTTGCCTTCCATTTCAGCCATGAATGATTGGCCACCTTTTCCAGGTACAACACTCATGACGAGAACGAGATCCAAATTCTCCAGATATGGAAGAACCGCCGATGCGGGAGTGGCTGGGTTGAGTACGGCACCCGCTTGACATCCTCGCGCGTGTAGATTGTCGATGAGCGCAGGTATGTCTGCTACAGCTTCAACGTGGAAGATGACTAGGTCAACCCCTGCATCCACATACTGTTCCCAGTTCTCTTCAGCATTGGTCACCATGAGGTGGCAGTCGACGAAGATGTCGGGGCCCACTCTTTGACGGATGTCTCTGATGAGTGCGGGGCCGAATGTGATAGTTCGATTGACCACCCAATTGCCATCCATTACATCGAGGTGTATCCAGTCGATACCGGCCGCAATGGCCTCATCCATGGTCGTTCCGAGTTCGCAGAAATTCGCAGTGAGAATGCTTGGAGTGATAATCACGAGAGGCGCCCCTGATTCAACCGAAGGGGAGTCGGTTCTCAAGCCTTGACCTTTTGAATTGACGGACATCAGGTTGATAGGACGCCAATAGAACGGGCAGGATGGTGACTATATGACAGGCAATCTCATTGAAGCAACGGATGCTGATTTTGAAGCGGTGACAACAGGAAATGAGTGGGTTCTCGTTGATTTCTGGGCCCCTTGGTGTGGTCCTTGCAAGATGATTGCCCCAGTATTGGACCAGATTGCATCTGAGCGGGAGAATCTCACAGTCGCAAAGGTCAACACCGATGTGAATCCATTGACACCTGGGCGATTCGGTGTTCGGGGAATTCCATATCTGGTACTCTTCCACAACGGTCAACCTGTAGATACGAAATCCGGGGCAATGCCCAAGGCTGGTTTTGATCAGTGGCTCAATACCCACATGGGATAACTGTGGCTCGGAGAGGGTCGCTGAAAACTCCCCTGAAAAGTATCGAACATTACATGTTCGGGAACTTTACATGTTCGGGATGAAACTATTCCCTTCAATGCCTTGCCCGATTAATCGGGGAAAGGCCCCTGAGATGAGAAAATGAAAGGAAGAATGCTAGCATTAATGTTGACTGGATTGATGATTTGTGCACCGCTATTGAGTGGATGCATTGGATCTGATGATACGCTGAGTTGTGGTGAAGGTACTACTCTCTTAGGTGACGAGTGCATTGGTTACAACGATGTCTCGTACACACTACGAGCTGAGAATATGGCTTTCATCGGAGTTGGTGGTTCCATAGATGGAATCACCAATCCTGATTTGCCAATCGCGGTTGGTGACAGAGTTACCCTCACTCTGATTATGGGTGAGTCGAATCTACATGACGTTACTATCGAGTACTACAATGTGGCCACTTCTCAATTGACTGAAGAAGGCTCTGAAGATTCCCTGACATTCATTGCCTCTGCTGAAGGGACATACGCCTACTACTGCAGTATACCAGGTCACCGAGCCGGAGGAATGGAGGGGAATTTTATCATTGGAACTGGTCAAGGTCCCAGCAATTTCGTTGAAGCTCAGATTGGAGCCGCATTGGATGTTGATACCGACAATATTGCCCGTGATCCTCTAGACATCCCGCCACCTACTGGGCGAAATGAGACTGCTGATGTTCACATCTACATGGAAGCCGTCGAGCTTGTTGCTGAGATTCAATCTGGAACAACCTTCACCTATTGGACATACAACGGTACTGTTCCAGGACCCATGTTCCGTGCAAGGGTGGGTGACACGGTCTTTGTTCACTTCTCGAACTTGGAAGAAAATACCATGCACCACAACGTGGATTTTCATTCGGTCACAGGGCAGGGTGGAGGTGCTGCGGCCACTGAAACTGCACCTGGCACAACCTCGGTTTTCTCGTTCAAAGCGATGCACCCGGGGTTGTTTGTCTATCACTGCGCTACCCCCGATATCCCCACTCACATCAGTAAGGGAATGTATGGAATGATGTTGATTGAACCTGAGATTCCCCTACCTCCTGTTGACAAGGAAGTGTACATCATGCAAGGTGACATCTACACTAAGTGGAGGCCCGGTACTGAGGGGCATCAAGAGTTTGATGACAATGCTTTGTTTGAGGAGAGTCCGACATATGTCGTCTTCAACGGTAAGTTTGCTACCTTCACCGGCGAAGATACCATCCAGGCTGAAGTGGGCGAAACGATGCGGATATACTTCGGAGTCGGTGGGCCGAACACCATCTCTTCATTCCATCTAATTGGAGAGATATTCGACAGGGTGTACAACATGGGAGATTTGGTGAGTGAACCCATGCAAAGTGTCCAGACGATCGCTGTTGTCCCAGGGGGGGCTGTCGTGGTTGATGTGACATTTGACGTGCCTGCGAACTACATCCTCGTCGACCACGCATTGACCAGAGCATTCCACAAAGGTGCAGTCGGAATCATTGCCGTGACGGGAGACGAAGATCCAAGTGTCATCAATGAAGATGCGTGAACAGGAGTAACGGACATGAGATTTGCAGTTTGGCTACTGGTGGGGGTATTCGTACTACCATCAGTAGCTGGCTGCCTCTACAATACCGAAATTGACTCCTGTGTCGATGGGCGTGTGCGCCTGAATGATGAATGTGTAGTTGGTGAATGGGTTGTCATCCCAATTGATTTCAAGTCATATGATCAATACAACGTAAGTGAGGGTGATCTAGTTCGATTGACCTTCGATCCTGTATCTTTTGGTCACTATGTTCCTGACACTTTTCATCTTGAGGATTATGGAATTTCTGAACAATTGAGTGACGAGGGAATTGTTCAAATTGACTTTCTGGCCAATCGGGTGGGGGAATTCTCGTATTCAAGTAAGGGGTTGTGTAGAGTTGACATTCCCGGAGCAGGTGAAGTTGTGGTCGACTGTTCGATATATTGTGGCGAAACAGAAAATGCTCGATCGGGGGTATTTTCTGTAAATCCATTTGAAACCTAAGCTGAATAATTCAATCGCAATGATACTCATGCGTAATCAGACAGAGTTGAGAGTGCAAGCAAAGGAATTCCGGCTGCTTCAAAGGCATCTTTTCCACCTTCTTCACGATCTACAATGCAGATGCAGGCGACCACATCACATCCAATAGCACGTAGGCGTCCTGCAGCTTTCAGAGCCGAGCCGCCCGTTGTTGTTACATCTTCGAGAATGACAACGCGATCTCCATTTTGAATCGTGCTCCCTTCAATACCAGGTGGATTACCCGTTTTGCGACCCCCCCTGCCCTTCGGTTCTTTGCGCATGATGAATCCACGGAGTGTACTGCCCACTCCTGCCTTGGCGATGGCAATTCCAGTGAGAGGGACGGCCCCCAACTCAAGTCCGCCGACTACATCGACCCCTCCCTCGATTCCACTGATTGTATCATGGATGAGGACGCCCAACAGATGTGCTGATTCGGGGTCACACATCACCGGCTTGGTATCAAAGAAATGGCGACTGGTTCGTCCGGATGCGAGTGTGAATTCTTCGGTATCGGCCCGAAGATATGCAAGGGCACGAACTTTCTCAATGAGTCTGGCTCGGGCATCGTTGACTACAGTGCTCTCCCCCATCGTTCTCCCCGCTGTGCGTCATTGCCGACCTTCCATGAACCTTCGCCGAGTATGAATACACTTCCTATGGAAGTGGTTCGTGCTTCACCCAATGCTTTAGGGCATTCGACAACCCTCAACCGATGTTCGCACGGAGGGATGAGATGTCTGAGGGTGGAGTGAGCCGACCAATTGCCCCAATGGACACCGAGCGTCTAGAGAAAGAGATGGAATCGTATCAGAGCAATTTGGATACAGAATGCGAAGCCATCTACCAACTTGCAGGGGAGGCGCGGGCCAAGGGTTTGGATTTGAAGGACGAAGTCGAAATTCCGCGGGTCATTGATTTAGCAGACCGTGCTGAGAAGTTACTGGTCGAACATCTTCTTGTTGATGGGGAATCTCTTCCAATTGCTGAAAATATTCGTAAAGCTCTGGCTGACAAAGAGCGTGAGGACGCCGCCATTGACATGGCTGTCCACGTTGCTTTGCAGATGGCCGACGCCGGTGAACCCGTGCATCGATGCGTAGACACAGGTCTTCGAGTTGGCCTAGCGATACTTACTGAAGCAGTTCTCGTCGCTCCTCTCGCTGGTATTGGATCGGTTCGTGTACTCAACAATCTAGATGGTACCCAATTTGTTTCCATCGACTTCTGTGGCCCCATTCGTGCTGCGGGAGGTACCGCTCAGGCACTCGCCGTCCTCATCGCAGATATGATTCGTCGAGCGCTCAAACTCGACAAGTATGAGCCAACTGAGCCTGAGGTCGAACGGGTCAAGGAAGAGTTTGGCCTCTATCGAAGTGGAATGCAATACAAACCCTCACCTGAAGAAATCGAGATGATTGTCAAAGCCTGTCCAATCATGATCAACGGAGAAGAAACCGAGGACATTGAATGCGCAGGATATCCCGAGATTCGCAATATCGTGGAACCGCCACCCAGAAACACATATCGAAAACGGGTTCGCGGTGGCGTAATGTTGGTCATCGGCGAAGGTCTTTGTTTGAAGGCGGCAAAACTTCAGAAACACACACGACGCTTGGAAATTACAGGTTGGGACTTCATCTCTACTTTTGCCTCCCGGGGTGATGGTGACAAGGACAAGAGTACCTCCAAGCGTCGGAAAATCAAGACGGATGATCGATACATGCGCGATATTATCGCTGGTCGCCCTGTCTTTGGAGAGCCAAACACCCCGGGTGGATTCCGACTTCGATATGGGCGACCACGCACCTCTGGATTGGGTGCTGCAGGGGTGCATCCAGCATCGATGCATGCGATGGGCGACTTCCTTGCTGTGGGCACACAGATGAAGATTGAACGACCCGGAAAAGCCTGTGCTGTGGTTCCGTGTGATGAGCTTGAAGGGCCGACGGTATTGCTGAACAACGGCCGTTATGGGAGAGTTCAATCAGCAGAAACTTGGTCACGACTAGAGAATGATGTGCATTCGATTTGGGACAATGGAGAATTGATGATTGGCTATGGAGAATTTGCTGAGAACAACAAGCCACTGGTCCCTTCGGGTTACGTATCTGACTGGTTTGCAAGCGATTTAGTAGAGGCCCTAGATTCAGAAGAGAAAGTTGAAGAATTCGCTGAAATGCTAGGCGTTTCCCGTCGAAGATTACCTGATGGCTTGCCTGTTAACGGATCTGTTGATGATTCATCAGATGCACTTGAGAATCACCACCGGCAACGCCTGTGGCACCGCCGTCTTAGGGCGATGACTCTCGATTGGGATGTTGTTGTCAAAATTTCTCAAAACTTCCTGACAGCCATTCCACCTCCGTGGAATCTATGGTGGAATGATTTGCCTCTTGAATTCGTTTCGCCCGTCATCGACACACTACTGACTGCTGTGATTGAGCCCGCCACACATCCCGAAGATGGCCTCACGATGGAGCCTCATCCCGATCGGAATTGGATGCGATTGAGGGGGGCTGTGGAAAATTGGGAACCAATCGACCACACTCCTACCGAACTGTCTAACACCAATCAGACTCAAGCCATAAAATCCAGTATTCGTAACACAATTCCTGAGAAGATGCCTGGGCAGATTGATTCGATTCCAGACTCCGTGTTGGGCCCATGGCCCAATGGAATACATCACGAAGAACACGGTTTGATTAAATCCGCCTTGATGATACTCGGGGTTCCACATATGCATGATGGTTCTGATATTCTAATCATGCATGGTTGGCAATCTCTCATTGAAGGAGTTGGTCTACAAATTGCAACTGATGAATCATCGAAAGTTGAGATTCGGGTTGATGCCAAGGCACATCTTAAATCACGCTTGGATAAACTTGTGAAGGCACTGGAAACTTGCCGTTCTGAGACCGTTCGTCAAGAAACGCTTGAACAAGAACGCGCCATTCTGCGAATAAGCGCTGAAACAGCGGCACGTCAGCGTGGTGCATCTATTGCAGTGACCGAGAGTGAGGGTCGGAAAGCCGCTGAGGCAATCATCGACGATGGTCCAGAAGATTCTCTGGCACTTGAAACCGCTGAGGTATTGCTTGATGAACACGGAGTGGATGGGTCTCTGTGGTTGGTAAGAAAGTGCAGCAGCCTACGCTGGGTACCTGCGGCTCCGTGCAGAATCGGTTGTCGAATGGGTCGTCCTGAAAAGGCCGCTCCGAGAGAGATGAAGGGTAAACCACACTGCATTTTCCCCATTGGGAATGAAGGCGGTCCTCAACGATTGATTACAGAAGCTGCGAACAAGGGCACGATTATTGTCACCATGGGAACTAGAGAATGTACGAAATGCGGCCAACGCTCACCCTACACAATTTGTCATCATCGATCGATTCCTGAGGATCCCGCAGAATGTGGTGGTCGCACGCGGCCGATTGAAGGTGGCAAACCGTCCAATGGACATCGCAAAGGGATCAACCAATCAGTAAACATCCCCAATCTCCTTGAAACAAAGCGGATAAATATGGGGTTGGATCGAATACCAAAGAAATTCAAAGGCGTAAAAGGACTGACTTCACATGAACGATTCCCCGAACCGTTGGAAAAAGGTATTCTCCGCGCCAAACATCAACTTCCTACATTCAAGGCAGGCACAATTCGATTCGACATGATTGATGTCCCCGTCACCCATTTCAGACCCAGAGACATTGGTACTGATGTCACCCGATTGACTGAATTGGGATACGCCCACGATATTGACGGCCTCCCCCTCTCTAGGGATGATCAGATTCTCGAATTGTACCCCCAGGATTTCATCCCCAGTCGAAAGGCGGAAGATTACCTGCTTCGGGCCTCGGCCTTCGTCGATGAATTGCTGGAACGATTCTATGGCATGGATTCATTCTACAACGTCGAGTGCGCTGAAGATTTAGTTGGCCATCTTTGTGTCGGCCTCGCTCCGCACACATCAGGCGGTGTGTTGAATCGAATCATCGGTTGGTCGAATGCTAGTGCTGGCTACGGCCATACATTGTATCATGCTGCCAAGCGCCGCAATTGTGATGGCGATGAAGATGCGTTGATTCTACTGCTCGACTGTTTACTCAATTTCAGCCAAGTGCTTCTTCCTAGCAATCGCGGTGGCAAGATGGATGCTCCACTCACGCTCTCAACGCGCCTCAATCCCGAAGAACTTGACAAAGAGGCGTTGAATGTCGATACGTCTTGGTGGTATCATCGTGGTTTCTATGAGGCGACCCAGAATCAACCCCTTCCATACGAACTGTCCAACCAAATGGACATTGTAGATCGGCGCAAGGGGTCTGTTGGTGCCCTCCGTGGGTATGGATTCACTCATGATGCGCAATTCATCGATTCCGGCCCAAAAAATTCGTCTTACAAGACACTTGAAACCATGATTGACAAAATGAATGCTCAACTTCTCCTTGGACAACAATTGCGTGGCGTCGATGTTCGCAATGTCGCCCGTCAAGTTGTAGAATCTCATTTCCTGCCTGACCTTCGTGGCAATCTCCGTGCCTTTGCCACTCAGAAGATTCGATGTGTCCGCTGTGGCGAATCATATCGTCGGATGCCGTTGTCTGGGAAATGCATCAAAACACCTGATCAATCTCGAGGGAATCAAGGTATGCGTTCAGGCATTGATTTCGCACGAGGAGAAACCTATCATTGCGGTGGTAATCTCGTATTGACCGTTAGTGAGGGATCTGTTAGAAAATACATCCGAGTGATGCAGCACGTCATCGAACACTACGACGTTGACTTGTATACTCAACAACGCGTCGATGGTTTGATCAATAGTACAAATTCATTGTTCAAGAACGACCGTGTAACTGTCTTCACTCTTGATGATTTCATCAGTGGTTAGCGCTTCCGCTTCTTATCGGTCTCATTTCCACTGAGTCTGCGCCACAAATCCCCAACTGTGCGAATGTTGCGGTCCTCTTTCACTGCCCCCGTTAATCCCTCAGTAGTTCCTGGGCCCAACTCATCATCTTGGTCAACCTCTTCCTCATCGACAAAGGCATCCGTATCGCCATCGGCTTCACCCGTTTGAGCAGCGAATTGTTCACGCATCCGTCGACGTTGCATCTCCATACTATCATCAACATCCTGATCTTGAAATCCGACCAAATCCTCGACCTCGGCTGCCTGGCCTCCAGCCATTGAGTGAGAGAGTTGTTCCCATTCTTCCTTTTGTCGACGCTTGTGCAACGGCATGTTTCGAATTAGAGCTTCGCGGCGCCTTCGTAGAATACCCCGTATGGCCCGATCGGCAATCCCCAAAAATAAGCCTAGAAGGTTGGCTGCAACGAACCCTTCAATTCGAAACGGTTCCCATAGATGCATGCCCAATTCCATTTCAGCACTCAAATTTCTCGACGGGTAAAGGTCTGCACCTTCTTCTTGGACAACCGTAGTGTAAAACGAATGTTTTCCGGGTGTTAAAGAAAACGCGAAATCCGGGCAATCATCGGTCGAATTGCCCTCCCACACAATGGAGTTCTCGCCATCAGGGGTTTCGTGCTGAATCCTAACCCAAACCACTGGAACTGTCGAATTTTTTGGTTTGAAATCACACGATAGGTCGACCGGGATTTCTCTATCCATCTTCATCATATTCGGGACATCGAGGACATAATTACCATTGATTTCTAGGCCATGTTTGTTGACTTCATTCACCGCAATGGCTTGGGATGCCTGAAGCCAGATTAGATTCAAGAGAAGCCATGTGACCAGAGTTGCAATGAATCTCGTCCGTGCATTCTTCTTCTCGTCCTTCTTTTTCTTCTTGCCTTTTGGGTTTGATTCGCGCGCCATCGCCTCGTGGACTAAGTTCACAAATTCACCCCCGCAATCTCTAGGACACGGCTCATCCACTCTAATTTACGCATCTTTCGTTCAGGGTGAGTGGCACCTGTCCAGCGTCCGATGATGTCGGTCCGAAATCCCCTGAGGGTGATTTGGCTTGGTAAGACATTCATGGCCAGTGCAAAGCAAACAGCACGATCTCCATCGGTGAAACCGCCCGGATTGTGCATTCCCAGAATGTGTTCCGGAGTTTGATGTGTCAAAATCAGAGGTGTCTCGTATCGATGGAGTACATCCAGAAGATTATTCCAATTGTCCGTATTGTCTCCATGCGCATGGAGTATGAACGGTATTTTCCGTTCTGCAGCCATAGTGAGATGTTCTGGCGCCCCGTCTGCATCGCTGACAACACACAGCAACGCATCCCAAGCAATATTTGGATATTCGATTTCGGATAGTATGCCGACCGCCCCATCCGCCGCAATGATGCCGTGTCCATCTTGAATTGCGGCCCGTATATCCTCGGCCTCTGCGGCGGCTCCAAGTACGGTCACCGGCATGGAAATCAATCGTTGCTGCAACCGCAGCAAATTTGTCTGTCGCCCACTATCGGTCCATGAGGCGTGGGTCCACGATTTGTCCTCACAAGCATCTCGCAGTTCCCTTGCAGAAATCAGGTCTGCATCGAGAGTCCATCCAAAATAGTCCCGAATCTCGTCCTGAATTGCAATCAGGGCGGGGAATGAACTGGGGTCCACATTCTTCCGGAGGTATAGAGAGCCTTGAAGAACCCTCGTTCACCGGGTAGACACTCCATGCCGATGCCATTGCAGCCTCCAGCCATCGAGGACCCCGTAGTCTTGGCGAGATATCCATTCCTTCCTCAGTCAAATCCAGCCATCAGGGCACACATGGAAGCCAACGAGATCAATTTGGAATCCCTAATCGACACGGATTGGTTGGATGCCGTTCGCGTACGCGCGCGTGTACGCCTTGTCGAATCAGTTGTCAGCAAGGACGGGATTGATGCCTCAACATCGGTTGACATTCACACACCGTATGGACAAATGGTTGAATGCTTGTCTTTTCTCTATGCAATGGTCACGGTCTGTGCTTCTTTTGACGAACGATTGTTGGGGCGCTGGGCTGAAGGAGAAGCGAGTCGTGCAGATTATCTGTGGGGCCGCATCGAACAACCTGAATCATTTCAACGTCTGGCGGAGACTTATCTGAGTGACATTCGTATGGGGGAAAATGGAAATTGGGAAATTCCGATGATTGATTTCATTGAAATCTGTCCAAAGATTAGCGGTTCTTACTGGCGATTGCCAAATCGTCCGGTTCAGAATGGGTGGGTTACCCTATCCCCTGCATCATCCGAGAACAGTCAAGAAAGGCTCGCGCGACTTCTGAAAGAGCGGATTCGGGTGCAACTCATCGAAGAATGTCGAGCGAGGATGGAACTAATGGATGAGGCATTCGCAGGGAGGATGGCTGAGGAAGTGGGTCGAATCGTGGGTCTCCTTCAGCACCAAGCTAGTACTGAGGTTTCCTTCACATCCGCAGATGAAGGGGATTGGCCACCGTGCATGCGTGAAGTTACAACGCAACTTGCACAGTCAGTCAATATCAATCACGTTGGACGAGTATTTTTGGCTAGCATGTCAAGGGTCATCGGCCTCTCAGTTGATGAAGCCCAGGCATTTTTCGTTAATGCCCCTGATTATTCAGCCGACATGACTCGATACCAATTGAGTCACGTCTATGAGCACGAATACACACCTGCCGGTTGCCCCAAATTGCAGATTAATGCCTGTTGTCCGGTTACACGTGGTGATGTGAAGTCGGATCTATGCAGTAGAGAATGGATGGATCATCCATTGAAATATCTCCGTGTTCGACAGCGTGCGAAACACCGAGAAGAGCAGTCATCTCCGCCAAAGGAAGAATCTCAGACGCCCCAGTAACGCCCAGTATCCTGTTTTGATTCCCATGAACGTACAGCGGTACGAACGGCCCAGAAGACAAACAATGCAAGCAGAGTTTGTCCCCAGTCATTCATGATAGTGGTCACGTCATACTCGTACCCGCCGCCATCTGTGATTCGAATTGCAACGCGCAGTGCCGCCGTGGACATGGTCCAAAGTACAGCACCGAATGCTATAATCAGAATTGATCGGCTACTGAAGTTGCCTTTCTTCCACCGCAATACCATCAATGACAATGCGAAGGCGAGTGCCCCCAGTACAATCCATGTGAGGGATTTCTGTAGCACGGTCAGGCCCATCAGAATATTACTACCCCCTCCAGCAGATTCGAATTCGCCAAACGTATCGTATCCTTCCACCACGGCAAGCAAGATTGCTACACCGGTGATGGCCCACAACAGCGAGGACAGGATTGCAGCATCGGCCGATTCCCTCATGTCTCGCATCAATCGCTCTAGGCGATCTTCTGCACCCAGTCCCTTGAACAATAGATATACTCCGACAAGCAATGGCATTGCACCCAAAATCACAATGCCATTTGGAAGAATCATGCCCAGTCCCAAAATCATCATGAAGACGGCAATTGGTACCAGAAGCCTTGCTCGCCATCGTGGGTCTTCAATCGCCTTGGCAATGTAGTAGTATGTTCCCTCGATGCCTTTTGATTGTCGAACAATGATTTTCTCGACATGATCGATGGACAGCCGGCTTGATAGAATCGGCAGGACTGATTCGTCTTCCATCCCATCAGTGACTAGAACCCCTCGGTCGGGTTGGAATTCACTGATGACATCTTCCAATTGTTGAGCGATATTTCGATCTGATTTGATGCCAACTCGCTCATCGCCCGTGAGAATTGCTATTTCTACCGCATCATTAGGTTCTGCACCTTCGGCCAAGAGGTCGTGTTGGTGTAGTGCACCCAGGATTGCATTCGTATCGCTTTCCTCGGGATCGGCGATGCCCAAACGGAGTGCTGCGGTGAGAACTTGGCGGCGTCCAACGACACTTCCGCGAATGCCCGCCTTCACCCCCAAATCGTTGTCACGATCAACGGTGATAACCAAAGTTCGGACCATGTCGAGTGCCTCCCGCACCCCTAAGGGGGGTGCGAGTGTGTTTTCAATTGTTGGATTATTTGCCGCAATTAAGCAGTAAAAGTAGATTCAGCCATACAATTTGGGCATGTGACCTTGATTGGACGGGTTGAGGGGATGCCCAATGCAGAGTTGCATAATGGGCACATGACCGCCTGTTCAATCTGCGATTGACGGGCCCGCCCTTCTCTGCTAGGATCGTATGAAGGGCGATATCGAGAAGCATCTTGGATATAATTCGCAGTCTGTCCCGATGGCACACTGGGCCCCGTTTCTGTATGTGTGAACGCCGAAGGCACTGAACCCCCGCTCTTCCAAGCATTGTAGTGTGATTCAACTTCCGCTGCACTCATTCGGTGGTCCTTTCCGATTCGGTCGAATGCCAACATTCGATCGTAGTCATCCATGGCGTCGAGTTTAGTCAATACGTCCCCCGGCAGCATGTCACTCAGGCCTCTTCGGACATCTATTCGTATTAGCGATTTTCATTCCATGCATTCAGAAAACTGTCCATTGACATCATGGCGAGAGGTGGGGCTTCAGTGCATCTTCCAATTGAGACATCAATTCGTCCCCATCAGCCTTGATTCCTCGAGCGAACCGAATTGAAATCGACGTCTTCGCTTCCGTCCCTGAATTTCGTACAGCAATAGAGATGGGGAGGCCGTTCAGTGCCCCTTCTAGCAGCTGTAATGCCGCCTCTCCCTCGACTTCAGTTTGAACAAGTTTGGCGCCACACCACTGTTCTGCAGTCGTTCGAACCAATTCTGAGAGTTCATTCGCGCCCGTCCATCTTTCTCTGACACTCGGTTGAATTGAAATTCGTTTCTTCCAGCCACCCCTAAATGCGGAAGTTGCGAAATCTTTGCTCAATACGGCTCTAGCGAGAAGGGAAGCAAGCAGTGTGGCTGCCCCATCACCAACCAACCCCCATGAATCATCCTGATTTGGGCAAGGTGCAGGCATGACTAGATGCCCGGAATCTTCGGTCCCAATCACTCGGGGAAATTCTAGAGATCTCAGGAATTTTTCACCTGATTCCGAACATAGTGCAGCCGATAGCCAGCGATCTCCGACCGCGGTCGTGATGGCAACGTGCTCCCCGAGACGCGGGAGGTCCGCCGTCAGCCCAAGGTCGCTTTCGATACTGGCCGCCATTTTCCACGATCCTGGTCGTGTAGAAATTGCAGCGCGCATGATGTCATCGCACATTCGATCTCCATCGACGATCTGCAGTCCATCAGATGTCCCTTCAATGAGTAGACACCTGTCCCCATCTCCATCAAGAGCGGCTCCAACAATCTGTCCCGGTTCCCAAAATGTCGCCCCATCATTTTCCTGCAAAGCAAGAACAATTTGAAAAATCAGCTGGTGTGTGGGTTCTTCGTCGGCCGACATTAGAAGTTCTTGGGTCGTCCATTTCGCCGTCGGTGAGAAATCGCCGGCTCCACAATTGTGATTGATTGGTGAGAATCGGCTGCTGACCTCAATTGTTTTCAATCCCCGTCGACACAATCCAAGTGCTAACCAATCCGTTGCAGCTCCACCTGAACAATCGAGAATCAAACCCTGTTGAGCCACAATATCCCTCCAATCCACAGATTCAAAATCCACATCAAATAGAGATTCAAACACTTGTAATCGCATCTTTAGAGCGTCACGATATAGGCTAAGTCCATCGATTCCCTCCAGTGATTCAGATTTCTCTTGTGGTGCAGCCAAACCACCGTCCGCCAGTTCCCAAGCGAGTGTAGAAATTCGGTCTTCGGCCTCAGGCATTGATTTGTATCCTTCTGAATCGAAGAATTTCACGCCCGAATCGGTGGCAGGGTTGTGGCTTGCAGTCACCATCATTCCAGCATCTGCTGCACTTGCAAGGACAGCATGGTGTAAGCCAGGGGTTGGTACTTCTCCAATCCTAAGGGTGCGGCAGCCTGCAGATTCCAATCCGGATTCCAGTGCATCGACGAGTTCAGCGTTTCCATCTCGGCGATCCCAACCAATCATGACCAATGGCAAATCCCCTACATCTTCCACGAGATATAGTCCGGTGGCTTCTCCAATGATGCGCATCGAACGGTTGCTGAGAACTCGTTGTTCAATCAATGCGTTGAGTGCGCCCACATCGTCTCCATCGAATAGTTCGATTCTCCCGCGGATGCCGTCTGTGCCGTGCAGTCGTGGCCGCTTCATTCCAATCACTCTCGCAGTACACTGCCAGACGGGTGTCCGCCACTGACCGTCACATTTGGCCAGACATTGCATCCTTGGCCCAGCACAGTACCTGGATTGCAGACAGCATTGCATCCAATCTGAACCCCTTCGCCCAAAATCGCACCGAACTTGCGAAGTCCAGTGTCAATGCCAAGATTGTGGATTCGGATTTCGCGTCCATCGTTACGTAAATTCGAAAGTTTGCACCCTGCTCCAAGATTAACATCGCGTCCAAGGATTGAGTCTCCAACGTAGTTGAAGTGGGGTGCTTTTGCTCCAGGAAGTAGGAGGCTGTGCTTGACCTCTGTTGCATGGCCGACTACAGCACCACGGCAAATCCATGAATGACTGCGAACATAGGCACCATGTCTCACTTCACCAGCGATATAGGATGGTCCTTCGATATGCACACTCGGTCCAATTAACGAACCATCGACGATGTGTACGAGTCCATTCGATTCATCGATTGTCACCGAAGGATCTAGTCCTCTTCGATTGGATCCAATACCTTGCAGAAGAAATTCAAGTTGCTTCGCAAGCCCACTCATATTCGATTTATCCAGCAAAACCCATGCCGGATCATCTTTGGGCATCCTCAATCCAGTCACTCTTCCTCCAGATTCCGAAAGAGACGGAAATAGAGCGGCTGCGGTGACTTCCATCAGAGGTCCCACTAGGGACCTCTCCTTAGGTTTTCTAGCCAATGATGGTTCAAGACAGCGGCTTGGGGGCGGCATCGAGGACATCCTGACTAGTTCCTTCCTCAAATTGGAGGAAGTTCTCATCGAACATATTGGCCAGATGATCTGCTGCTCTGTCGTAATCTGCACCATCGCCCCAAGTGTCACGCGGATTGAGGATTTCATCGGGAACCCCTTCGCAGGTTTGGGGAATCTCAAATCCAAATCGGGTGTCGATTACGAATTCTGCATTGTTGAGGCTGCCATCTAGGGCTGCATTGAGTAAAGCTCTGGTCCACTTGATGCGGATGCGCTTGCTCTTTCCATAGCCCCCACTCACCCAACCCGTATTGAGTAACCAGCATCGCGCTCCATGTTCAGCCATTTTTGATGAGAGGAGATCGGCGTAAACACTTGGATGACGCGGCATGAAAGGGGCCCCAAAGCAAGCAGAAAAGGTCGCTTGAGGTTCGACAATTCCGACTTCGGTCCCAGCCACCTTAGCTGTATATCCTGAAATGAAATGGTAGGCCGCCTGAGAGGGATTTAATCGACTGATAGGTGGCAATACACCGAATGCATCGCAGGTCAGAAAGACCACGTTTTGAGGGTGGCCTGCCATTGAATCCATCGTTCGATTCTCGATGTACTCAATCGGATACGATCCTCGCGTGTTCTCTGTCAACGACTTATCAGTGAAATCAGGAACTCCTTCGCTATCGGTGACGATGTTCTCCAAGATGGAACCAGGCATTCTTGTCGTGGCGAAGATTGCCGGCTCATCCTCTTCAGATAAATCGATTAATTTCGCATAGCAACCGCCTTCAAAATTGAATACACCCTTCGCTGACCATCCATGTTCATCGTCTCCGACAAGCGCTCTATTGGGATCTGCAGACAGGGTTGTTTTCCCAGTTCCAGATAGTCCGAAAAATACTGCAGTATTGTCCCCCGTTGTGTTTGACGAACAATGCATGGGAAGATGTCCGCGGCCCGGCAAGAGATGGTTCATAATCGAGAAAATTGATTTCTTGATTTCGCCTGCATATTCAGTTCCGCCGATAATGACTGTTCGCTCTTCAAAGGATATGATGACGAACACGTGTGAATTGGTTCCATCTACATCAGGGTTCGCATGAAAATTAGGAGCATGGAGGATAGTGAATTCAGGAACGTGCGCCTCGATTTCTGCAATAGACGGTCTCACGAACATGTTGCGAGAAAAAGAAGAATGCCATGCATTCTCGGTGACGACTCGGATCGCCAATCGTTCATCTGAGTCTGCCCCTGCGAACAAATCTTGAACGAAAATTTCATCTCGATTAGAGAGGTAATTGCGAACCTTAGCACTCAAATTATCAAACACTTCAGATGTAGTTGGGACATTGATATCCCCCCACCAAATATCTCCAGTAAGTGGGTTGGTTTCATCTCCTATTTTGACCACGAATTTGTCGTTTGGAGAGCGTCCAGTTCGTTCACCTGTTTCCGCCATTAATACACCGTGCGCCGTGAGTTTTCCCTCGTCTCTTCGCAAGGCTGCATCATACAGTGCTTCCCATTCTAGATTCCAATGAACTTGACCATTCGGAGTGAGTCCGTGGTTGTCTAGGCCATAGCCCCCTACGCGACCTGCGCAACCGATGACCGGGGGGGCCATATCGGGCGCGCCCCGCTGGACCCTTATAGTGCATTTCGGAAGGTTCGACTAAGGGGTTCGGCAGAACTACGTTGAATCCCGACTCGCTGTATCGCATTCCGAAGGGGGGCGACTCTTATGCGACGCATCCACTGCTTGGTAACATGGCGGAGGATGAGGACGAAGATGACCAGTCGTCCTCCGAGGACCAAATTATCGATTCCCGCGCATTCCAGATGGGTGGGGGAGTCGACCTTGGTGCTTTCATGTCGGCTGAAGATTTGGCGGATGCGAAACGGCCTGCCCTTCCGGGCGGTTCACCGACTGATGCCACTGCAGGTGTTTCAGTAGAACGACCCGATGAAACCGATGACGATGTGGCAATCGGAGAAATATTCGATCCATTCGAAAGAGATTCGGGACCCAAACCTGGTGATATCCTGTCCGATGGAACCGTCTTTGAAACACCTGAATTGGACACGATAACAGAAGTGGCCGTTCAAGGAGAACGTCGCCTCCATTGGGCTCTCATGGTGACCATGATTGTGGTCTACAGCCTAATTGGCTGGCTTGTAGCCACTGCTCTGGATCCAATGCTTGCAACCGCCGGACTGATTGGGCTGGCAACATTGGGATTCATCCTTGGGGAGCGCTGGATTCCGGACAAGGGCATGCACATTCTCGGAGTCACATGGGTCATCATTTCGATGAAATTACTCTATGGACTCGCCATTGATGCACATCATTGGGGTTGGATTGACACACCGCAGCTCGGCGGATCGTTGATTGCACTCGTCGGTGTCAACATCTTGGTCGGATATCGTCACAAGCATGATGCAATTATGGCTCAAGCCACTCTGGTCTCCTTGGCTCTTGCTTCAGCCGCTGGTTCCGTCGGCGGAGAGATGGGTGTAGCGGCCATGATTATGCTTGCAACCATGCTTTTGCATGGATTGGCATTCCACCGTCAAAGCGGGAATTTGGCCTCTCTTGGAATTGCAGCGAGTCATCTGTGGATTGGTCTTCATGCTATCCAATCAGATTCACTTGAGATTGGAGCCCTTGAGATTCTACCGCTGACCGATCCGATGCCGTTGTTCCTGCTCGCATTGGCAGTCACCTGCATCAATGGGTCAATGGCTGCACGCTTCTCGCGCGCGGACAACTGGTTCAGCAAAGGCATCTCGATTAGTGGTCTTGGAAAACCCGGACTGTGGGGCGTTTCAGTCGGCATGGGCATGGTTGGTGCCTTGCTATTGCTTGCCAGTGGCCGTGACGAAACGGGGTATTCTCTGGGAATTCTGGTTTCCCTTCTTGCCGTTTATGGTGGCTCATATCTGGTGGTTAGAGGTGTTGATGCGATGGAGGTTCTCAAACCACTCCTCGCCTCTCTGCCAGTGCTACTGATTGTTCTCGTGAGTCTTGAAACAGACCTCATCAGTACCACAGTGGTTTCCGGATACGAGGCTTTCACAGTTCTTGCTGCAATTGTCACTATTGGAATGTTGATTCAACATCAATCCAATGTCACGGATCGCGTGCTATGGCTCGGTAGTTTGGTCCTAATTCTACTCTTGACTATTCTCATCCCAGCTGAAGCGGTGTCTGAAGGTGGAGATGAGGGGCTGTATTTGCTCATCGGACTTACTACTGTTCATCTGGCCACAGGTGCGTTGGCACTGAAACGTGTATCCCCCAGCATCGCCGGAGCAACAGTCCTTGCCCCCTGGTTGTGGATGTTTGTTCACGCGTTGTGGACTTCTTCACTGGAATCATTCTCAGAAGCCAGAGACATTCCAATCGACGTATTGATTGTCCTTGAACCGAAATATGTGGCACTGTATCTCACCATCGCCGCATTAATCCAATATCCAATCAATCTCAAGTTGGGTGATACCGGTGTCAATCTTGCGGGCAAATTGATTGGCGCGACCGAATTGAGTTCTCGTCTTCGAGATTCTGGATTGATGCGATTGTGGAATCTCGGACTTCTTTCGGGTTTGGCGGTCTGGCTCATGTTCATTGATGGTCGTGATGATATCGGGTGGTACACCTTGTTGGGAATCGCCGCCCTTGCGAGCGTTCACATTGTTGCTGAAGCGCAAGGTCGGCATCAGGGAAACCCCCGAATCATCTTGTTCAGTCTGGCCCTAACATTCGCTGTACTGCAATGGAATTACGGGGCTGATGCCTTCTGGATTATTTTGCTCACCGCCTCGTCTGTGGCAATTCTACTCACCAGAGGTTCGGAAGGGGCACCTTCGCAATTGCTCAGTTTGGCAATGGGTTTGTTGACTCTGCAAATTGTGTTGTTCGGACTAGATCACAGCCGACCCATTCCACTACTCGACCCAGAACCATTGGATCGAATGCAAACTGGATTTGTGATGTTGTTAGCCACTGGAGGTTTACTCGGAATCTATCTCCCAAGGGCTAGGAAACTGGAGAAGTTGCTACCTCCTGCAATCGCGGTGGTATGTATGTTGAGTGTGCAAATCTGGGCTGCTTATGCCGATGACATGCATATTTCGCAATCCGCACTGGCGATTGGAGCGTTTGTGGGTTCTGCAATCTATCTGGCGGCAACTGGAGAATTGCGAATGGAACTTCGACAGGTTGGCAAACGCGAAGCAAGACTGGCGGAATTGCAAAGACGGCAAGCGTTGGCTTCTGCTCTAGAGAAGGGCAGTCTGGTTGAAATCTCTGATGCGGCGCCTAAATTGCTTGCAGAGACAGGTGCTGTCTCTTCTGCCATGACTGTCACCGGTCAGGCTACTGATAAGCCACTGGACATCTCTCAAGGTGGAAATCTGTATCATTTCGCGGACGAGGAGTTGGCTGCAAAGGCAACAGAAGACCCTTCGGGAGTACTCGCGAAATCCATCTCTCAAGCCATCTCTCGTGGGGGGATGAAGATGGCCGATGCCGAACTTTACACATTGATTGACAAACAAAGAAAGCGTCGTCGTAAATCGGGATCTCAATACAATTCTGAAGGTCTGGATCTCTTGGTCGGAGATATTCATCACCGCCCCATCATCGTACTTTCATTCATTGCCGTGACTACCTTTGCAGCATGTTGGGTGGCTTGGCTGAATGGAGAATTGAATTCGGGATTGATGTTGATGGTCAGCCTGTTTGCATTGGCACTCACATGGGTATCGCGTCAGCGAGCCAAGGTCCACCAACTTCGATTGCCTGACATCAATGGAGTTGAGATGCCGTTTTTCGTGACGATGGGTTCGTTAGCACTCATCTACTTGGTCGGGCATTTCGGCCCCGCTGGAAGCAAATTCCATCAGCTCGATTTGATGGTTCTGACCTTTGGTCTCCTTGGTCTATCTCTCATCTCATTGTATGGACGAGAGGATTTGCCTTGGCGAATACCCAGTGCGGTTGAAGGCATAGTCACGATGCTTGTGATTTCACGTCTTGCTGGGGCTCTCCTCTTCAATGCCGTTCCATTCCCCTTCACAATAAATCTGCTCGATGATTCGCACGGCCTAATCGATTGGCAATTGCCCTGGATATTCCACGAAGTTACGTTATTGGCGTTGGTTTTGGTATGGGAATGGATTGAAGGTTTCCGTCGGACCAACAGCATGCCAGATCACAGAGGAGCCGCAGGGCGTGGCAGTTTCGCCCTCATGGTCGTCATGATTTCAGCAGGTCCGGCCGGGGTTCTAGCAGGGATTCTTTGTATGAAGCGCTCCTTCAATTGGAAGCAACCGGCAGGCGTTGCCCTGTCTGTGTACGCCATCTTGGGTGGTCTATTCGCCTTCTTGGCTTGGACCGAGGGCGATGACTATCGAGTGGGCCTTCAATGGGCAATTTTCACCGTTGGAATTGTGATGCTCGGCGCCCATGTTTACACAGTATTTGCTGAGATGCCCAAGTGGACAACAGCATGGTTGTGGAATGCACACATCATCCTCCCGGTCGGCGTCTTTGCGGTTGCCGGTTGGTCACCATGGCTGGTTGTCTGTGTCTTGGCTCTTTCATTGGCCACCTGGGTGGGCGGCATTCTCCAATTACGCCGGGGAATGCGTGTCATGGGTGCGTTGGATCTCGTCTTAGCCCTGAGCCTTGCATTGCTCATCTTGCAGGGTGGAATACTCGAACCAAATATGCTCCTGCTCATGCTGGTTGCACTTGGAATCGAACTGGGTATTGTGGCTTGGCTTGGGACCCGTCACGATATGCAATTAGCTCAAGATTGAGGTTCCGTCCCTCTTAGAGGGACGGGCGAACGTTCAAACAGGTCGACAGTATAGAGGATGCCGTGAGCGGCTCTTGGATCTCGGACCGACCCGCGTCGGAAGAACACCCAGTTGTACCACTGGGCCTCAACGAGATGACCGTGCCACGCCTTTCCATCCTTGCTAGTTTTGGCACCATTGCGATGTTGTTAATGTCGGCAATTTGGGTCGGATTTGCGGCCAGTTCATTCCTTGACCAATTCGAAGATGCTTTTGCAGCAGTCGCTGAAGAAGACATCCAAGTGAACGGTCGATGGACTTGGGAGGCCACTCTTCTTTTCGATGGTTGCGAGGCCCGCAATAACGATTGGGCATGGCCTTCAAATCTAGCGGAACAGGACGATATTTTCTGGTTTCCCGGTGAATTGTTGTGTATTTGGGAACACCAGGGCGAAGGTGATTATGCCCATTTGGCCATCCACAATGTCGACGGGGAACGAGAACTTCCACTGTCTATTGAGGTGAATCATGCCGCAATTTCACTCGATGGTGATGGTCAGAGCATCGTCACATCCATCGCTGCCGGAGACGCCGTGGTGATTCCTCTTAGACTCGAGACTATGGTTGAAGAAGCAGAGTTCACCATTGAGGTGGTCCATGTCTCATTGCCGTCTGCCAAAGTCAGTTTGGATGTGGATATGTTTTCGGATGGCTCCCAGAAAGATCGGCATGCTCGAAGCGAACACCTAGACGTGGATTATGTTGTATGGGATGCAGATTCAGGGGATCAAATAGACAGTGGAACACTCGGTGCCTATGCCGGTGAGGATCCACGCTGTGATTCGCCAATTCCGTGGGTCTGTTACATCGAAGGTTTTGGGTGGGGCCTAGTCGGCTTGGATGTGAACAACATCGATCCTTCATTTACAAGCGGTACAACACATACTGTTCTCTTGCCTCCTGATTTGGCCTATGGCAATAACGACGGGCACCAATATCAGGATACTTGGATGAGATTTGAATTGACCCTCAATAGGCTCCTTCCGGCCTAATTTCCATTGCGAAAGGGAAAAGCCACGAACGCGTTGCTCACCTCATGGCGGGAATCAGACCGGTGGTGATGGTGCCGGATGAAAATGCGCGGGCTTATGCTGAATCTAGCGCGCCCGCGCGCGAGGAACCCGACGGGCCAACCATTCATGCAACGGATGAAATGCGCCGCTTGGCGACACCATGGCCGGTCGCAATTGCTCGCGCGAAATTGCTTGCATCTACCCCTCTGCCCGCGGGACTAATTATTGATCCCGCATGTGGTAGTGCGACCCAACTAGCAGCTCTTTGTACCCTTCTGAATCGGCCAGGAGTGGGGGTTGAATTATCGGGAGCTGTAGCACCACTCGCAGCAATAAATCTAGAACGCATCGCAACTTGGGCAAGTGGAGATTGGGCTGAAACCAGTAGAATTCTATGGGGAGACGGGGCAGCGGCAGAATCAATCTTGCAAACATATCACCAAAGCATAGGTGCAACCACACCCATCGCACTGTTGCATGTTGACCCGGCTCGCCCTCAAAACGCGCAACAACATACGCTTGAGGAAATGCAACCCCGCCTTGATCTCCTTCTCGCTTCGTGGGCCCCTTTTATGGCGAAAAATCCGGCATTGATTCTGGATTTGTCTCCGCGAATATCTGATGCTCAACGCATGGAGGTGGATGATATCGTTTCATCAATTTGGAATGATGTTCCAAGAACATGGCAATGGATGACTCAAGGTCGAGGGCGTATTGATCGTCTTTCGCTTTGGGTGGGTGCCGCAGCGGATTCGAAACCACACCGATTAGTCCGATTATCGCCCAATGGTGAGTTGGGTCTGTTGGCCGGCACACCTGGGAATTCTGTGGTCGGGGAACCTAATATTGAAGTGGGAAATCACCTTACAATCGTCGACCCTAGTCTGGTCGCTAGTGGATTGACCGAATCATGGCGAAATCTTGCTGTGAAGGGTGGTTCCTCTGATTGGATAAAACTCACCGGCCGTCGTCCTACCTTCATCAGCAGTGAAGCGCTCTCTAATATCAATGAAGTCGGAGATTTTATTCAGATATCGGGTGAAATCGTAGAAACGGCTCCTGAAGTCTCTTTTGAAACGTTGAGTATCCTAGCGGCAATTGCACACGCAGCCGATCTTTCAAATCTCAAATTACGTTGTCGAATCGATCCGGATTTGCAACCTAAATTGCAGTCAGCCCTTGATCGGGAATTGAAGCAATTCGAATCTACATCAGCAGCGACTCAAGGATTCATCACCGAAGTTGGCGAGGGATATGTCATCTGTCGACAGGCGTAATTATTGCCCCGTAGGGGCATTCGATGGTCTGCGTGCTGTTCATATAGGGGAGGCGAGTCGCGAGGATGCTTCACATGAGGCCACTGGGCGACCGGTGAACAGGGGAGGACCCAAAAATGGCAAAAATTGACGAGTCGGAACTCGGAGCAGATTTCAACTACATTCTCCGACTTGCTGACAGTGACGTAGATGGCCTGACCCGAATTGGGATGGGTTTGACTAGTGTGAAGGGAGTTGGCGTACGTACCGCTCTCGCCATTTGTGGGATTGCGGGTGTTGACAAAAATAAGTTGGGCGGTCATCTGACCGATGCCGAACAAGATCAGATTCGCGAAGCCATTGTATCCTACCCTACTGAAGTTCCACTATGGATGCTCAATCGACAGCGAGACATCGAGACCGGTGACGAATTGCATCTCTTTTCCATGGATGTCAGTATGACTCAGGACGATGATATTGCACGTCTTCGAGCCACCAAAGCATACCGTGGTCTGCGTCACGCGGCACGCAAGCGTGTACGCGGTCAACGAACCCGTTCAAATGGACGGACCGGCCTCACACTCGGTGTGCAGCGCAAGAAGGTATGATAGGAGGTGGAATGTATGGGACATCCAAAATTTGCAAGACCCAAGTATGACACCCCGACCCACCCTTGGAAAAAGGCTCGAATCGAGGAAGAACACGCCTTGAAAGAACAGTTCGGCCTCAAGAAGATTGGTGGAATGAAAGAGATTTGGAAGGCAAAATCCAAATTGCGCCGATGGAGACAGAACGCAATGAAACTTATTGGTCGAGTAGACACATCTGAAGGTCACTTTTCTCGTGAGAAAGATGATCTCATTGAATCTCTTTATCGACGTGGTCTACTAGGGGATGGTGCGACACTAGATGATATCCTACTTTTGACAGTTGAACACGTACTAAGTCGGCGATTACAGAGTCAGGTGTACTACTGTGGATTGGCATCATCCATGCGGCAAGCGCGACAATTGGTCATTCACGGCCATATTGGAATAGGTGATCAGAAAATGACCGTCCCCAGTTACATCATCACACGTGATGATGAGAATCTGCTGACCTACCATCACACTTCACCACTTACGGATTCCGACCACCCAATTCGCAAAGAGATTGAGCAAACCCGGGCTGCTGCCGAATATAGTGAAGAAGACGATGAAGTACCTTCCGAAACACCTTCCGAGGATTTTGTTGCTGGCGTCGTTGAGGCGGCTGAAGCAGCTCCATCAGCAGAGGATACTGAAGTTGAAGGAGGTAAATCTTGATGTCACACAAAGCCGTTCTTCACATCTACAGTTCTTACAACAATGTGTTACTCACAGCCACCGATTTGACAGGTGCTGAAACCGTTGCCAAAGTCAGCGGTGGTCAGGTAACCAAGAAAGGAAGCGATGCTGGCGGTCAATTCGCCGCAACTCGTGCCGCTGAGCGCATTGCTGACATGCTGCGTGAGAAGGAATTTACACAGGTCATTGTCAAGTATCGTGGTGTCGGTGGGAACAAATCACCTAACACCGGCCCAGGTGCACAAGCTGCAATTCGTGCTTTGACACGTGCAGGTATGACGATTACACGAATCGAGGATGTAACGCCGATTCCGCACGATGGTACCAAGAAAAAGGGTGGCCGTCGTGGTCGACGTGTTTGATTGAGGAGGATGAAAATATGGTAAAAATCGAAATTGTTGAAGAGCGTGATAACCACGTGACAGTTCTTCTGAAGGACACTGATCGCGCCTTCGCCAATGCGCTACGTCGCACATTGATGAGCAACGTTCCCAAGATGGCGATTCATCGGGTTCGTTTTGAACTCGGCACAATCGAAGACAGCGGAACTGGGGAAACTTACGAATCCGTTGGTGCACTTCCTGATGAAGTGATTGCACATCGCTTGGCAATGATTCCCATTCCAACATTTCATGATGAATTCTGCTTCCTAGAAGATGATCCTGGAAATGAGGGTTTGCCTCGAGAAGAATGGGGCACACCTGCGAGTCAAATCATCTACCATTGCAGTGCAAGAGGCACAGTAGATGGCCATCTTGTTACCGCGGGTGACCTCAACGTTCTCGGCGAAGAGAAGTTGCAAATTCCCGAATTGTATCGTAGCATTCCAATCACGAAACTATTCTTAGGTCAATATCTGGAATTCTATGCATACGCAGTAATGGGTGTTGGTTCAGACCATTCCAAGTGGAATCCGGTCTCCGGTGTATCATTCAGTTCACGAAAGATTGCAACAATTGCAAGACCGGGGAAGGCCAAGGCACTTTGGGATTTGGAATTGTCAATCGGCAAATCTGATTTCAAGAACAAGAAACTTGAGGATGTGCAAAAGGTCGAAACCCTCGTACGTGAAATGCACCATGTGGGAGATGGTACGGCGAGAATCGAGGACTTTGCAGATGCAATCGCCCTAGAAAATGTTCCTGGTGAATATCTCTTCAGCTTCGACACTGATGGTTCGATGACTGCTCGCAAAGCATTTGAAATGGGATGCAAGTCGCTTTCCGCTAGATTTTCGACCCTCTCCGGGCAATTGGCAGAGGACCTTTGAGTCATACACTCAAGTGCAACATCCCCTTCGGGGGTTCGTGATGCAAGGTCAGGCCCATGTGGGTGGGCATGTAACGCTGATTTTCAGTATCCAAGATGATGCCGATAGTCTGCTTGAGCAGGGCAGTCGGGGAGCGGGCATTTCCCTGAATCGTGGTGTAATTATCAAGGCTACAGGTGAACCAGGGAGTGGTGCCCTCACAATCAATGGTGATGCACCGGGAGAAGAATTACATCATTTGGTTCTTGAGGAGTTGAACACCTTTGACTCCTCGTTCGGTGGATATGATTGGATCTTGTCTCACGTAGGGGAGCTCCCGGCATCCCAAGGCTTCGGCCTCTCTGCCGCCGGTGCAATCGCTTGTGGTCTTGCCCTTCAACGAGCGCTAGGTGTCGATGAGGACCTTGCTCGCTCACGTGCAGTCCACATTGCACACCGAGTAGAACGCCGGTTATCTGGTGGGCTTGGTGATGTTGCTGCCTTACATTCAGGTGGAATAGAATTGCGTTTGGAACCTGGTTGCCCACAATTATCCGATGGATTGGGTGGCCCTGGCGCTGTTCTGTCGTGGTATGAAGAAATCCCCTTAGTTGTTGTTTGGAGAACTACTTCGAGTCAACACACCTCGAATTACATTGACGATGGGGAATGGAAACTCGCGATTCGTGCCGCAGGTGAGCATTGTCTGTTTGGACTTCGTGAAGGTCAGTGGGATGCAAAACGATGGTCGGAGTTGCTATCGAAGAGTGCAGAATTCGCTGAACGTTCAGGATTGTTGGCTGATTCTGGACGTATCGATCTATTGCATATGATTGGTAGCGCACTCGCCGGTGCCGGTTTCGCCGATGGTTCTCTGGTTGCTCGTCTTTGCATGTTAGGTGAAAGCGCAATTATCGTTCCAAGCGAATTTTCGATGTCAGATGATTGGCAAGGTGAAGTCGTCAAGCATTTGCAGATGCGGGGCCTTGGATCTACTTCAGCCTCAGTAGCTGCGGATGCACTCAATCTTGATTGAGCCTTTCGTCGTTCAATCGTTGATTGTGCTCAATGAGTCCGCTCAACCAAGGTGGATGGTAGAGTAGCTGTGGCCTCCATAATGGGTTTCGTGTAATCGACGATTTATCAATTAATTCATTGTAAATCCGTGTATTTTCAATTAATTGTAAAATATCTTGAGTATGATATCAATAATGGTTTTGTCCATTCACAAGGGATGGATGTAGGCGTTTCCAGGTGATTGAAATGTGGGTCTCCGAAGTATGATCGGAGTTTATCAATAAATCCTGAGGAGAAATATCTAATTAATACATAAAAATACTGTAAAATACAAATTAATTGATTTATTTGACTAATCGCCCTAGTATAAAACCCGTATGAATCGGTCTGGCGTTGGGCTAAGAATCATATCTAATAATTGCGCAGATGCGCTCAATCTTGATTGAGCCTTTCGTCGTTCAGTCGCTTATTGTGTTCAATGAGTTCAGTCAGATCGATGTGACTCGCATCCAATAGGATGGCTCCCTTCAGTTTCAGTCCATCACAGAATCCGTGACGAAAAATAATGGCCCCATGGCCCCATTCCTCGACATAGCGATTGACTTGTTTCTGGGTCTTCTTACGTTGGAATGAAAGGTTGGCACCATAGAAATGCTTAGCATCAATCCATGCGACTGGAACACCGTTAATTTCGACATGATCTAGCATCAATAAATCGGGTGTTCGAATGGGACGCCCCTCACTGGCAACCTGTTCCTTCAGAAGTTCTGTTTGCGTTCTAAAACGAACTCCATTAGCTGTAAAATGATCACAAAGGACCTTCTCAAACAAATCTGCAGCATGGTGAGTTTCTGTTTGATTGACGTGAGTAACGCGATCTTGAGATTCGGCTTTTCTAAATTCGGTCAAATCACGCCCCTTCAATTTCTTGTCGGGCTCACGCAGGGTTTCCTTGATTCGATTTTTTGACCAATTTCTTGCAGATAAAATGGCTCTGAACATGTTGACAGGGGGGAAATCATAGCGTTTTGATAGGGAAAGTACACTTTCTCCACCTTCGTATTTACGGAGCATTTCGCGTGCTCTTCTCTGCAATCTTCCATGACTAAACACGGCTTTTTCTTGATTGAGGGCGGACCGTAGACTCAATGCTTGTTCAAGCGAGATGGGGCGATCCCCAAGCAAATCTGCAATTTCGTTCACTCGCTCGTCATCAAGAAATCCAAATTCGCCGGGTCGACAAACGATATCGTGAACTTCGCGCTCAATCCGTTGGGGGACGGGTTTGAGTTTCCAATTCACCTTGATGTTCTTTGGCGCCGGATCCATTTTCGTCGGTAATCCCATAGCAGGAGGATTACGATTGAATCGTTCGTTTGCTCGAAGCACTGCATCCTTATCGATTTGAAACGATTTTTCTTGTCGTTTTCCGCCGCCCTTTGCGCCACTTCGACGTCTTTTCCGCTTGCGCGGCCCTGTCGCGCCCTTCTTTGGCGCATTGGAATTTGAGGAAGCGGAATCCTTCTTGGGATTCTTATCTGAACTCACTGTTCCCTCCCAACGAGAGGGGGTTCATGAATTCGTGGTAAGCAACTCATGGCGTCGCTTGGCGAACATATCGTAACCGATATCTCGCAAAGGCCGTGGAATCAACCACAACAATGTCCCAGCAATCTTCCAATGTATTCGAAGCCTCCACAACATTCTGCAAACTGCACTTGAGCGGACAAACCATTTTCCATCGTTGATGAAATACACCGAATCTACATCTTTGAGTGATTCAGGGCATGATACCATGGCACCTTCGCCGCTGGTGGATTCCTGAGGAATTAATTCAAACACATTTTTTTGATCGCGTTTAGAAATCCATTGTGCCCAACGATTGCAAGTGGAGCAAAACCCATCAAACAAAACGGTGGGCATCGAATCACTTCCATGCAATTCCGGGTTCAAGTGGTAGACTTGTTCGAGCCTTGCCAGCCACATCTTCGCCCTCACCAGCACGGTAAACTTCGACATTTCCAATACCAAGTGATGAAGCGATGAAGTCTGTATTGTTGGAAACGAATTCAACTTCATCAAACTCACTGCTAGACACGAGAGCGAGTTCTTGTACACCCCATGTGTAAATTCTCCCTCGTCGTTTCTTCTGACCAACGACAAGTGCCCTCCAGAATTGCATAACATCTCCTTTCATCGCTTCATCTTGGAAACATTCCTGGGTTTGTAGGAATTTGTTTCCTCCTGATTTGAAGTCGAAATCATCATTGTGCATTACAATAGATTGTGATGCGAGACTATTCTTCCAATCGTGCGCCGTTTGAATGATGACTGCTGAAAGCTTGCCTTCGGTGTGTCGTTCTGCCAATTCACGAACGCTTCTGGCCCGATCAATTACACGTTTCAGGTATTCTTCCTGACCTAGAACAATAGTATCGGAATCGTTGTGTGTTGGGTCTAGATTGAGAACTGTTTGGGCAAGCATAGTCTCATTTCCAAGCATTTTCCACATCTCTTCAGCCAGATGGGGTGTCGCAGGATACAACATTGGAATCCACTGATTCAGATATTCTCGTCCTGCACTAGAACTAACGCCTCCTCGTCGCTGAGCCCATTGCCAATCGGTCACCATTTCAAAGTGACTAATCATGACTCCATCGCGTAGACTGACATTGGACATATTGTCTGTCCAATTCTTGCGTAATTGGCGTGAACGTGCGAGTAACCAATCATCCATTGCGCCGTTACTAGCATCATTTTCAATGCCTTGAATCAATGCAGCGTGTATGGCCCTCATTTGTCGATGGTTCGAATCAATTGCAGAATCTGACCAATCCATTCCCGCCTCTGGATTCGCACCAAATAGGATGAACAATCGCACCGTATCGGCACCATATTTCTCAATCATTATTTCGGGACTGACAGTGTTTCCAAGACTCTTGCTCATTTTTGCTGAGCGCGAACCCAATGTGTCCCCACATGTAGGGCAAGGGGTACCTTCTATGTCCACATGATACTCTACATTACATTCGGGACAGAAGGGTGCTGGGGCGTTTACCATCCCCTGACACACCAAGCGAGAGAAGGGTTCTGAGACATTGTGTAGACCGGCATCGCGTAGAGCCTTAGTGAAGAATCGTGCATACAAAAGGTGCATCACAGCGTGTTCAATTCCGCCGATATAGAGATCCACGCCCCCCTCCATCCAATAATCGGCGCTCTCCTTGCTGAACGGCGCGGAGTCGTTCAATGCATCCGCGAATCGCAGGAAATACCAAGATGAGTCATAGAAGGTGTCCATGGTGTCTGTTTCGCGTTTCGCTGTGCCGCCACAAGACGGGCAATTCGTATTGACGAATCCGTCGTGGTTCGCTAATGGATTTCCTGATTCTCCTTCAGTGAATACAACATCCAATGGCAATTCGACCGGCAGGTTTCCCTCAGGTACAGGGACGACCCCGCAACTCTGACAATGGATGAATGGAATTGGAGTTCCCCAGAACCGTTGACGGCTCAGCAACCAATCCTTGAGCCTGTACTGAATCGTTCCAGCGCCCATGCCTTCGTTTTCCAGGGCCCCTATGACGGCACCTTTGGCTTCGTCACCGTACAATCCATCGAATCCGGGGCGGCCCGAGTTGACCATCCACCCCAATCCCTCAAAGGCACGCCCTGTCATTTTCGGATCTTTGCCTTCATCTTCAGATAGAACCTGAATGATGGGGATATCGTATTTCTTCGCAAAGTCATAGTCACGCTGATCATGCCCAGGTACTGCCATCACTGCGCCCGTTCCATACGAAGCGACAACAAAATTCCCCGCGTATATTGGAACTGCTTCCCCAGTAAGTGGATTGGTTGCATATCGACCTAGGAATACTCCTTTCTTATCACGAAGCATGTTAATTCGATCAAATTCAGAGAGTCTGGCGCATTCATCTGCAAGTTCACGATAATTGGCTTCAAACTCAGTTCCTGCTACTAGATTCTCACAAAGTGCGTGTTCTGGTGCTAGAGTTACGAATGTTACTCCAAAAATAGTGTCTGGGCGAGTGGTGAATGCCTTGATGACCTCATCACTGTCGACGATTGGGAAATGGATGTCTGCACCATGAGAGCGTCCAATCCAGTTGCGCTGCATTGCCTTAACATTCTCTGGAAATTCGATGTGTTCCAAATCATCGAGTAATTCATCCGCATATTCGGTCATCTTCAGGAACCACTGTGCCATGTCTTTCTGTCGAACTTCTCCAGAACATCTCCAACAACGATTGTTCTTGACCTGTTCATTGGCAAGAACAGTATCACAGGTATCACACCAATTCACTGGTGCAGTGCGTCGTTCAACAAGTCCCATTTCATGAAATTTGAGAAATATCCATTGATTCCAACGATAGTAAGTAGAATCACTGGTGGCCAATTCTCTTCGCCAATCGTATGAGAAGCCCATGCGATTGAGATCACTTCGAATACTCTCAATATTCGACCAGGTTACGTCATGAGGATGTCCACCAATCTTTCTTGCCGCATTCTCTGCAGGCATTCCAAATGAATCGTAGCCCATTGGATAGAGAACATTGAAACCGGCTAGACGACGAAAGCGCGCCATGCTATCGCCAATACTGTAATTGCGAACGTGACCCATGTGCATTTGCCCACTTGGGTATGGAAACATCTCCAAGCAGTAGAATTTCGGGCGGCTCGAATCCACATCACTTTCGAACGCTGATGCATCATTCCACGCGGCCTGCCATCGCGCTTCGATTGCAGCAGGGTCGTAGTCTGTCATGACCTATCCTCTCGTATGCGTACACCTACGGTGTACGTTTGGCCAATTGAGGAAGCCTATTGAAGGAACCGCAGAAGATGCCCTCATTCAGGGGTAACATCGTAGTCATTGCTGTTGACCAAGAATATTGCCTCACGTGTTAGTTGGTAGCGATATCGCATTCCAACCTTCTCGCGTTCGACGAGGCCGAACTTCTCAAGTGTCCGCAGATGATGGCTAATCAATTGCTGACTTGCCTCCAGTCTAACAGCCAGTTCCTTCTGGCTGAGGTTGACAATATCATTCTCAGTTGCATCAAGGAGTCGTAGAATCTTGCCCTGTAAGCTGTTTGGATCCGGTGTGAGCAAGGGCACAGGAAGCTCTTGTTCGTCTAGTGTTGATTGGATGCTCGCTGGATAGAATCGGACGAGACGTCCATCCTTTCTCCTCCAGACTCGCTCTTCGGTCTCTAGGTGCTTGATGTGATGTGTGAGCTGTCCATTGCTCATCTCCAGTGCTCCCAACAAGGCACGGAAATGAACGCCGGGGTTCGCAGTCAGATAACCCATGATTCGTCCACGCTGATATTCTCCATCGTGTTCGCCATTTCGACGGACCATACCAATGATTCCAATGCCAACTTGCAATGCTGGAATTCGTATCCATTCAGTGTTACCCAAATAGAGCAAGGACATGATTGATAGAGACGTTGTTGCGACCACAGCAATTGAGGCAGGTGCATATTCGATAATTTGGTCAACGGCTGAAGGTGAGGGTGATGTCGGTACGATTGGTGCAACGATCTCGGGCATGGTATCGGTTTCATCCAGTGTCTGCAGGATGACAATACCAGACCATGTGGAGCAATCGCCAGCAGCATCCCCCACCTCTACTCTGTACGAGCCAGTAAGGCCTGGATTCGGGCTCCATCCACCGTCTTGCATATGTGCGATGAAACTGTGTTCAGTTCCAATTGAATCGGTGAGTAACCAACAGCCCTGCTTCGGTGTTGTGACATAATTCCAATCACCGGATAGAATGACTTCTTCATTCATTTCTTTCTCTTGTTCTTCGGGGATTTCTTCTATTGGTTCGTCATCGATATTCTGATCGACAACTGGGGAGAAGTGTGAACCATCGTAGGTGTGTGCAATCTGAGTAGTGAACGCGGGCAACGATGTGGTTCTAATCGAGAGTTGCCACGTTCCATGCGGCAATTCCACACCGTTGTCGATGAATGGTACAACGGTTGTGGGCCATGTGTATCCAGATTGTGACGGCATTGTCATTTGATGGCCAGCAACTCCATCACAATCTTCAGTCCATACTCGCTCAGCAGATTTACCCACCAATGCAAGGCTGAATTCAAGAGAACAATCGGTTGGCCAATAGAGTTCAAAACCATCATTTCCAATATTTTGAATGGTTAAATCAAATGCGATTCTCTCTGTCGAACCATCTGCATCCAAGACAGTCAATCCACCTACCCTAAATCGAATGTCTTCGGTGTTTTGTTCCACCGTACCACAAGTGGGATTTTCACCACTGTTCGTGTGCATAAATGGTTGTGTTGCAACAAGACCGTGATCTGGTTGGCTCAATACGAGAAGATGCAATCCATCGTCAATCTCGCACCCATCGAAATCCATGAAGTTCCAACTCTCTGATGACAGTGTGTATGTGGTCTGTGGAGAAATCATATGCTCGACACCGGATGATGGGCAAAAACCATCAACGCGGGTATCGTACATTATTTCCCCACTCGGTGAAATCACATGCATCTCTACAATGCATGCATCCTTGAACAAGAGTTTTGCGGGTTTGTCGGCAGAATTCTCTAGCGTGTATCGCCATATTAGTTCGTCACCCAGTTCTATGGATGCGACAGCCGCAACATCTGAAATCGGATAAGCTGGTGTTTGCGTGTACATTGTACTGACACTGGCCTCCGCACCATTGACTCCGGTCAAAGTGAATGGAATTGTATAATCGCCATCACTGGAGCCAGAGAAATCCCAGATAACCCAACCCAATTCCATCTTCTCTCCGGATTCTATTGGACCAATGCCACAAGGAACTGTTGTAATTACATCCGTCTGTATCCGACAATTTTCATCAAATGGTAGATCGATAGTCTCAGTCCCTGAATTTGTCAACGAGAGATAAATCATCGCAGGCATTGCTGTGGTGTGACCAACTTGTTCACCGATTGTTTCTGAAAGTAGTGCTTCCAATTGGAGGTTTGCTGGCATCTCAACAGTGCGATGGAGGATAACAGAATCTGTAACTTGCAGATTGGAGTCAGGCTGTGTGAACTCCAACACAATCTCGCCGCTGGGGGCATCTCCCCAATCCCAGGTCCAAGTTGACAAGATACGCTCCTGACCTGGTTGGATTATCATTGCTCGACTCTGGGTGGGGCAAATGCGTTCATCATCAATATCGAGCCCCCAACCATCGTTTGTAAGAATCAAATCGAATGGGCAGGCGGGGTTGTACGTCAATTCTCTAGCGTTATCCGCATGATTTTTGATTCGTATAGTGACTTCTAAATCCGATTCATCGGAAAGGTACAATCCGTTCTCCGGTTCATCGATTTGAACCCTGAGTTCCAACCCATTCTCAGCTGGTTCAGCGACAGCCAATGGGGCTAGAACCATCAAAATGAGCAAGCCGACCAGAGATGTAGCCCTGAAGTTGACTCCGCTCAGCATGCGCTCCGCCCCAAATCGTCAGTATCGCCCTCACGTTTGAAACCATTGGCACCCCCTTAGGGGGGCCAATGAGCAGCCGAACCATTGATTGGCTGTGGCTGGATGGGTCATCATGGTCCTCGGTGCGGGTGAATTCGCCGTCTCCTATGGAGACGACCAGACTGAGATATGGGTCACTCAAATGGGCTCTTGGGCGAACATGAATACTGCATTTATCGATCGAACCCATGGCATTGTAGCGATTGTTGACCCCTTTGATGGAAAGGGGTGGCTCAAGGCGCTAGCCGATGAGAATCTGGTTCCAACACACATTCTTCTGACTCATACCCACAAGGATCACACTGCTGGTGTCAAGGCCATTCGAAATGCACATCCTGACATCGAGGTGTGGGGGCATGAAGAATCCGTGTCCCCAAGTTTGCTCGGTCGGATTTTCTTTCGACGAACCGATTTCACACACGTCTGGAATCATGCCCCAAATGAAGCGGTAGTTTGGGAAGCCGGTTCTATTCATCTTACCGTAATTCATTCACCTGGGCATTCACCTGGGCATGTGACATTTCATGGACACGGTGTGTACGTTGCCGGGGATTTGTTGTTCACGATGCGTTCTGGGCGTGTTGACTTGCCGGGGTCGGATCCGGCAGCACAATGGCGCAGTTTGGCGATGGCGAAAACGGTCTTGGAAAGTTTGCCTGGAGACTGGAGACTGATCCCTGGACACAGATATGATTGGATTGATGGCACAACACCTGATTGGGTGACCATCGAGCAAGCTCTCAAACACAATATTTCACTCAATGCCCCGGACATCGACACCTTCGACGCGTTGCCATTCAATCGCTTCGACGATGAGTTATCTGCCTAATCGAGCAGATCATCAAGACTCGGTAAAGATGCCTTCTCTGCCGCTTCTTCCTCCATGTGAACCTGCCAATCGGCCTTCTCGATATAGCCCAATTCCTTGGCCTTCTCGATATCACCTGTTGAGAGATAATGGTCAATCCACTTCTGGCGGCGTTCTTCTTCTTCATCATTGAAGGCCATCTCTTGTTGGTGCATTTCCTTGATTTCAGCAAGTCGGCTCCGTGCACCCATTTGCTTGGCAACTAAAGCAACAAAAATCATCGACAACAACAAGACAACAACGGCGCCCATGGTGTACATCGCCAGTTTTGAATCTCCATCGTTCTCTCCTGAATCTCCGAGTCCGGAAGAGGTGATTACACATTCACCTTGGCTGAACGAGTGTATGTCTGGATCATACATGCATGCATCTCCAGTGTCAGACCACCCGTCACCGTCTGTATCTGGGCAACCATATCGATCTTCGGTAGAGGTTCCATATACAGAATCGCAAATGTCGCCTTGGTATGCATACAAGGTCGTATTATCGCCGAAACCATCTCGATCTGGGTCCTTATTTTGGCTGTATCTCAGTGGAAGAGCGTCGGGGTTGCGCGCGCCATCGATAATTTGACCGGGCCAGCACTCTAATCGGTGGGTGGCATTGTCCTTGTAATTGTCACCAAATCCATCACCATCTGAATCACTCCACTGTGTGATTTCATCAGGGAAGGCATCTCCATTCTGCACTCGAGTGATAATCAATCCTGGATCTATATCACAATCCCAACGATAGGAGTCGTCGCCGAGTTTCTCACCCGTCACATTGGTGTACGTGTAATTGTCACCATATCCATCACCATCAGTATCCATCCATTGGGACTCATCGTCAGGGAAGGTGTCGATGGTATCTGCCCATCCATCACCATCTGTATCCGTGCAACCGTAGACATTTCCTTCGGTAGATGAACCTGGCCATGTTGGGCAATCGTCTCCATCAACACTCAGTTGACTGTCTCCGAATCCATCGCCATCGGTGTCTGTATCCTGGAAGGGGTCATCGGGGAAATCATCTTGTGGGTCGGGGGTGCCATCTTGATCGCTGTCCGGGCAACCACGAGCCTCTTCGGTGGTTGTCGTGCCATACATTGTCGGGCAGACATCGTTCAGAGATCCATCCTGATTGTCTCCGAATCCATCACCATCGGTATCCCACCATTGCGAGGGGTCGTCTGGGAACCAATCACCGTTTGGTCCACTTGGATTGTCTCCGAATCCATCGCCATCACGGTCTTGACACTGTGTGCCATCGGTCGGGAATAAATCGGGATTGTTTCCATTCGGGTCGTCACCGCAGGAAGATTCGACGTTGTTTCGGTCATATCCATCGCCATCTGTATCCGCGTGCTGTGTGGGGTCATTGGGGAAGGCTTCACCAGAGTTGGCATACCCATCTCCGTCATTGTCTCCACAGCCATACCAAGCAATGTCATCCCACGTCTCAGTCGCTTCGTTCCAATGAATTGCAAATTGACTTGAGCCGAATTCTCCTGGGCATTCGTCGCCCATGTTTCCGGATTTGTTGTCACCATATCCATCATTGTCCGAATCGTGCCACTGTGATGGTTCATTGACGAATGCGTCTGCATCTCCGACGGGACTGGCTTGACCTTCGCCAGGTTCTCCATTGCCGGGATCTGAATATCCATCACCATCGGAATCTGGGCAGCCGATTCGGTCCCAAACCGAGTCGCCCCAAGCGAATGGACATCCATCAGAAACCGTTGTGAATGGTTCATCTCCGACCCAATCTCCATCGGTGTCGTTCCATTGTTCTGGATTTAGTGGGAATGTGTCAACATCTACTTCCTGCTGTGCCGTCATTGTGAGCAATTGACCTGGCCATTCGGGGGGACGGATACTTGTCCAAGAAGCGTTGGCGTAGTTGTCACCATAACCATCTCCATCGGAATCGGCCCATTGTGTTGGATTCTCATCAAAGTAATCGACGCTTCCGTAAGGATTCGGGTCCCGCGGATCATTCGTGTTGGATGGATATCCATCTCCATCGTTGTCAGCCCACTGATAGGGGTCATCATCGAATTGGTCGCCATCATCTGAGTATCCATCACCATCTGCATCCGGGCATCCAAAGACATCCATGTATGAAGTGCCAAACACATTGGGGCAAGAATCTGGTTCGAATGCCGGGTCGGGATTGTCGCCATAATTGTCACCATCGCTGTCATTCCACTGAGAGGGTTCCTCTGGGAATGAATCATCTGGATTCAGATAGCCGTCGCCATCCATATCTGGATTGACCACCCAGTGATATACCCCCTCGTCATTTCGACCATGGGCTGAGATGATGTGGTTTCCGTCGGGGTGCCAATCCGCACCATAGATTGTCCCACAGTTGTTACCGTTTCCGCTGCTAGTGCAACCGCCCGGTCGAGGCGCTGAAAGGGTGTCGATCTTGACACCGGTAGCCGAGAAGAAGACGTTGATGCTTGCACCATCGGATTGGTAGTAGGTGTGGGTAAATGCCACTTGAGAAGAGTCGGGTGACCAAGCAGCATCGTTGCAAGATGTTGAAGTCGTGTAGGACCATTCTTCGGCGCCCGTGATTGCGTCGTAGACCTTGGCTCGAGCGTTGCTGCCTCCCCATGAAGAACAGGCTGAAATCATGTTACCATCCGGGGAGTAGTGAACGGAATTCAATGAGCTGAAAGCATTGGAAATGGTGCGATTCTCGGTCCACGAATCTGTATCCCAGATGAAGATTTTTTCATTTGCTCCAACCACAATACGACTACCATCCGGACTCCAGCCTACCGAATAGAATCGATCTGCTGATCCGGGATTGAATGCAGTAATCTCGTTACCAGTCATTGAATTGTAGATTTGGACCTCGCCGTTTGTTCCACTGTTGCCTGATCTTCCAATGACAACAGCAATCATGGTGCCATCTGGGCTATACTCCACCTCGTTAGGTTGGTCTCCACTGCCGACATCTGTACTTACTGAAAATAACTGTGAGCCGTTGCTTGTGTGGTATACCTTCAGCGAATCATCATCAAACACAGCGGCAACATACGCTCCATCGGATGACACGTCAACATCGTATCCATATTCTGAAACTTGAATCGTCCGCAGATTATTTTGTGTGGTCGTATTCCAAATTCTCAAATTTGCAGTAGATGGATTCCATCCTGCATTTTCAAGGGTCACATATTCAGAAGCATCGCCGTTGAATCGAACCATGAGATAATCATCGCTTGATGCTTGACGTGCATCTTGTTGATATCCGCCTGTAGACATCACCCATGGATCATTTAGGTCGCTGGTCCCATCACCATCACGGTCTGGGCAACCTGTTCGATCAAGGGTGCTAGTTCCTGCAGCAACTGGGCAGTCATCAATCGAATCATCCGTTCCATCACCATCTGTATCATCGGCAATGGCGCTTGAAACGAATAACGTTCCCGTCACCATCAGTATTGAGAGGAGAAGTGCCCGAATCGGGGCCGACCTGTGATTACCGCCTCTCGACACCATGCCCCCGGCTAGTTTCCTATGAATAAGGTCTTCCGGTGTTCTTGCGTCACGCGCGAGCGCGCGTACGGGGGGCTCTTTTTTGGGTGAAGTTCAACATTAGGAAGGCTGAGGGGGGACTGATGCCGAGCAATGACCTGAGGGTCCACATCGCGGTCGAAGACCGTTTACTTCTCCATCTTCTAGAGCAGGATGATCAAGCAGACCTCTACATGGTCAGCGTCGCAGTCACTCGCCCAGGCATAGCAGAGGCGTGTGCACTTCATCCTCCAAACGTCAGCCGTTCAATGCGAGCGATGCTACGAAATCAATGGGTCAGCGAACACACACGCACCGTTCGAGGAGAGAGTCGCCGGCAGAAGACGTGGCAATTGACGGACCTCGGTCGTACTGAAGCTCGCACACGAAGCAATTCCCTCGGCCTCACTCAAGTGCTGATTCGCGATGAAAGCGGCGAACTGTTAGAGGTTACAGCCGCCCAAGCCAGCGTCCGATTGGCAGCGGATTTGACCCTTCTACAAGTTTTGATGCACGCTCAGCATGAGGGTGTACTCACCTATGGCGATATCCGATTTGGAATGATTCAGAAGAGTGATGATGGAAAACCAGCCCCTGGTCGCTTGACTTTGGGTGCAGGTGCTCACGCAACTTACCACACAGAACCACCAGAAACCCGTGAAGTTCATGGGCGATCAGATGAGTTGAATTCACTCGATGAATGGATTGATTCTCAAGAATCTTGTATGCTAATTCAGGGAATTGCAGGTATCGGGAAATCGACACTTGCGGCCCATTGGATGCGTCAACGCATGGGTGCGGACGAGCAACTCTCAATTTGCTGGTATCCGTGTCAGCCTTGGGACTCCGCTCTTGGCCTTGCTACATCGCTCTTGCACAGGGTGGGCATCGATGCGGCGCATGACCCGGTTCAACTGATGGAAACCCTGCCTCTTACGCCCGGTGCCAAACTGGATATTGACGCGTATCGCCGATTGTTACTCTCTTATCTCACCGATCCAAGTGTATTACGCGAGCGATTTTCCGATGATGAAGAGCCGGGGGCTCCTCCCTATTTCTTGCTCGTCCTCGATGACGTACACCACATATCTGAGGAGGCAGCAGATCTTCTGGGTGCGCTGCTCCAAGTGGCCGATTCCTCTCCTCTCAAACTACTCCTCATCAGTCGTACCACCCTGACATTCTACGATCGTCGTGATGTTCACACACGCGAGCGCGTTAGCGAATTGGCTCTCTCTGGATTGTCTGTAGAGGACCTAGATGCGTGGATATCGGATCTTGAAGAGGGTGATTTGCCCTCAGCACCAGTGGTTCACCAAGTGACAGGTGGCCATCCGCTGGCCATCGAACTGATGGAGATGTATGGCGAAGTCACACATGGCGATTGGCTGCGATTCCTCGATGAGGAAATTCTCGATGTTCTGCCTGAGGATGAGCGGGAACTTCTCGCAACACTTGCAGTCTCAGATTTGCCCGTACCTTGGGATGTTCTGGCTTCGGCCTGCGAACACGATGGTCATCCACCTGCAGCTCTGTTGGAACGTGGCTTACTTCTAGAACTGAATGATGGAATGTGGTTGCACGAAGCGTTGCGCGAGCGATTGCTTAGAGAAGTGGGTGCTCCACAGGATGAACGGCGAAAGAAACTCGATGCAGCACGCGTTTCATAGGGTAGCGTTCCGAAGGACCCACTGAAAGCCCTTTGAAATTGTAAATTCGTTTCAATGGGTATTCGGATGAACCCTTGCGAATGACCTGAATCCATTCATCCATACTTCCAATATTGGGATTTCGAAAAATCACCAAGTCGCCCTTAGACGAGGTCTTACTGCTCGATCAACGGATGGAGGTCGCTGAGGCTGTGTATTGTTTCATTATGTAACCAACAATGGGGGGCGGGTCATCTGGCGCAACTGCACGGATGTTTCGAATCGCATTCATCGCACCTTCATGTACCGCTGACATTTCACTGGATGGATTGATATTTCCATCACTGTATTCATCCGCACTGATTGAAAATAGACGTATCATGTTTGCATCATCAAAAATAATGTTATTGTCACTGAATTCAAAACGGTCTCCTTCCGACAATGTGCCACTTGAGTCAGCATCGTCGAAGATGATACTAGGTCCACCGCCTTGGCTGCGGTTGATTTGGAAACTGGTGCCATTGAGGTGCACTCCCGATGCCAAATCATACTCAACAATGTCCGTGCAGGAATTTCCGGCGCTTCCATAGATACTAATACCGACATCGTCTCTGTCGTTGTCAGATCCGTTTGTGCCCTCACTTCTAGCGCTTGTAGTCTCGTCATCAGCCTCAGTCGTTGCATCTATCCCGGTCGTTTTATTGTCAAGAGTGCAATTTGAAGTGACTAAACGGTAATCGCTCAAATCTCCTTCCATGCCATATGGACCACTCGGGCCAGCGATGACCACTTTGACATTGACTGCATTCAGGCCCTTTCTGCCATCGGCTTCATTGGTTTCATTGCCCCGTTCATTGGCGTCTGAATCAGGAATCACTTCGAAATAAAATGGAATTGCCCTTACTGGTAGGTACGTAGAATCATACACTGTATTATTCGACCATCTCGCATTCACTGGCTCATCATAATCATATTCTTCAAAGCGCATATCGTTACCATCCACTTCTAGCAAAATGATTCGCGCTGAAAATCTCCATGGACCGTCTGTTGTCACACGCGCATGATCATCGGCATAGATGTCCTCCTGGCTTTCATGTATCCCCATGAAACTTTCAATGATGGACAGGTTTGTGTTAGGGATTTCGTTGCAATACTCGGTGATTTTGAAGCCATTCTCGGTCATCTCACCCATCACTTCAATCTCATTGCCGGTGCTGATATTTTTAGCGAAATAGTAGATGGTTTGAGAACGACCTTCTGCACCGAATGAAACATCTAAGTTGCTGAAATCAGTGTTATTGAATTCAGTGTCAGCAATTGAAGTGAAGCCATAGGATGTTCTTTTTGTTCCTGTTATGGTGTCATTTTCACCTCTCGCGGCAGTATCAGCGTAGTGGATGGTGTTGTTTGACCAATCGCTCGATGATCTGATTCCAGGACCGTGTTCCAATCGGTTCCTGAACTCCTCATAGGTTGAGGTAGTGTTCATGGAGTAATTGTCCCAACCGTAGCATGGAATCATCACCCCTACCGTGCAATCATACATTGTGTTGTTATCAACAATACCACTGTACTTCTCGACTTGAACGACATTGTCAAAAACGGTTTGGCTTGAATATTGGCAGTTTCTCATGTAAATTGGCTCGTCAGCTGGTGATGCCATTCCACACTGACCATCGCCTTTTGCGTCCAAATTCGAAAAATCTGCATTAAGTATGGTCAGATTAAACCCGGAACGATACTCAATTTTCTGGTCGTAATAATCTGCAGCGAACACCTCTTGAACATTAAGAGTCATACGAACATCTTCTGAAGTTTTATTTAATTCACCTTCAGACTTTTCCTCGAGCATCAACCGATATCCAACCGGTTCGGCCGCATTGTTGACTGCATCTGAATCCCACGAACTCCAGAACACTTCTTCGGCCAACAGCAGTTGTTCCTCTGATAGACAGAGGTCCGACGAGGTTGTTGCACTTTCATCAAAATTCAGGGCACTTTCATCCATGCATCCCAATACTTCTGTTATATCATCAGTAATTTGTTCAACGGTAGAATCCGTAATACAACCTGCCATTGAAATCGTCAGCATCAGAAAACTCGCAAATATCACTTGGACACGCATGTTTGTGGCATAGCACAGTGGTTAATGAAAAGTCGTGCGAACATATTTGGCCATTCGCAAGGGGTCCCCTCTGCAATGGCTTGGACACTTGACAGTGAATGAATACTAAACAGACTCAAGAACCTCAGGCGTTCGCGAGCGTTCATGACACAAGTACTGATGACGACAAGCAAGGGTGACATCACCATTGATCTGTTCACCGACACCATGCCAATTACTGCTGGAAATTTCCTAAAATTGATTGACGATGGTTACTACAACGGATTGCATTTTCATCGAGTCATTCAGGGTTTCATGCTTCAGGGTGGATGCCCCCACAGTAGAGATCCGAACAGCCCACGATGTGGAACGGGTTCGCCAGGTTATTCGATTGCCGATGAGCATCTTCAGGATGCGAGATTCTCAAACGAAATTGGTACCTTGAGTATGGCCAATTCTGGGCCCAACAGCGGAGGTTCGCAATTTTTCATCAACACCGTCCACAATTCCTTCCTAGATTGGTGGGACACCCGTACACCTTCGAAGCATCCGGTCTTCGGTAAGGTCGTAGCGGGAATGGATGTCGTGACAGCTATTGAAAATGTGCAGACGGGTCGCGGGGATCGTCCCGTACAACCCATGCAAATCATCTCAGTTACTCGCTGTTGATGTTTTTATTAAGTTATATTTAATAAGAGCCGACTAAACGGCTTTTCATGGCGAAGCATAGAGCCGGTGACCGGCGAATAATGAGCATCAGTATCCCAGAGAAATTGGCAGAACGATTGGATCGGCGAGTCGGTAAGGGTCGCAACGACGGTCGGAGTGCGACTATCGCGAAGATGATTCAAGAATCTCTCGATAGTCAGAGTATGACTGCACCATCTCCGGCGGCAGAGCCGAAATCTGCAGGTCCTTCTTCTGAAGAAGTTCGCATCGAGGAGGATACCATGGGTTCACTTGAGGTTCCAGCCGATCGATACTACGGTTGTCAGACTGCTCGTTCTCTCATCAATTTCGATATTGGGGGCGATACAATGCCGCGTGGAGTAATTCGTGGTTTTGGAATTCTCAAACAGGCTGCAGCGAGAACGAACAAGCATCTTGGTGCACTGGATGGTGAGATTGCCGACCTGATTATCGCTGCTTCCGAAGAGGTCATCGACGGTTCTCTTGATGGTCACTTTCCCTTGCGAATATGGCAAACCGGTTCAGGCACACAATCGAACATGAACGCCAATGAAGTCATTGCCAATCGGGCCATTGAAATGGTGGGGGGAATTCTTGGTTCCAAGAATCCAGTACACCCAAATGACCATGTCAACAAAGCCCAATCATCCAACGACACATTTCCCACCGCCATGCACATTGCAGGTGCAGAAGGAATGGTTCACGAATTGAGGCCTCAGGTACAACATCTGAGAAACGCGCTTGCAGAGAAGATGGGGGCGTTCGAGGATATTGTCAAAATCGGGCGTACGCATCTGATGGATGCTGTTCCGTTAACGCTCGGACAAGAATTCAGTGGATATGTGGCGATGCTTGATGCTGATTTGCGCAGAATCGATTTCGCGCTCGAGGACCTGTATGAATTGGCATTAGGAGGTACTGCTGTGGGCACGGGATTGAATACGCATCCTGATTTTGCAGATGTCGTTGCCGGGCAGATCGCTGAAAGAACCGGTTTGCCATTTGTCTCTGCTGACAATAAATTCGCCCAACTGGCCGCACACGATGCCGTGGTTGCTGCAAGTGGCATGCTCAATACACTCGCCGCAAGTCTGATGAAGATCGCCAACGATATTCGTTGGTTGGGTTCCGGCCCTCGTTGTGGACTTGGCGAATTATCACTCCCTGCAAACGAGCCGGGTTCGAGTATCATGCCAGGTAAGGTGAATCCAACACAAGCCGAGGCGATGACGATGGTCTGCTGTCAGGTCATGGGAAATCATACAGCAATTACTGTCGGAGGTAGCCAAGGAAACTTTGAGCTCAATGTGTACAAACCAATGATGATTCACAACCTTCTACACAGTATACAGATATTGGCCGATACATGTCGGGCCTTTACAGACAAGTGTGTGATTGGTCTTGAAGCCAATGAAAATGTGATTCAATCGCATCTGGAGAATTCCCTGATGCTGGTGACGGCACTGAACAACCACATCGGATATGACAAGGCCGCGAAGATTGCCAAGAATGCGCATGAAAAAGGAATCACGCTGCGAGAGTCTGCGTTAGAACTTGGGTTATTGACCAACGAACAATTCGATGAATGGGTTCGTCCAGAGGAAATGATTGGGCCCCGAGCCTAGACATTCTGGTGTTTTTGAAAGGGTCATCAAAACGGCCTGAGGAAGCGCTTCGCATGCGCAATCATCAATAGTCGATTTAGGAGGAAGACCCCTTGTCCTTGAGAGAGGAAGTTGGGAGTGCTGGCTGGCGGGTTCGAATCGAGTAGATCTTTCCCCGCCAGCCAGCCTCCGCATCCGTGATCCTTTCCCCGTCCGAAGACGGTTTCCAAATCCCGGCCGGTCCGGCTGATGCTTGCGCACCTGCTTTTCCTCAGACGCCCGAGTCAGTTACCTGTCTCGCTTCCTGATGCGTCGTCCACAATCCGAAGACTGCTTTCTTTTCACCAGTTCCCAGCTCGGATTGCTCCGTTCTGGCGTCCCAGCGTTGTGCTCTCCTTGCGGATTACACCTCGCCCCCTAGTTTCCCTCCGTCTTGCGACTTTGTTCCACTTGGAGAGGGAGTTGGGAGTACTGGCTGATGGATTCGAATCGAGTAGATCTTTCACCACCAGCCAGCCTCCGCATCCGTGATCCTTTCCTCCGTCTTGCGACTTTGTTCCAAACCTCGGTCGGGTTGACACGATGCGCGAACGCACCGTGCCTTCCCTTAGACGCCCGAGTCAGTTACCTGTCTCGCTTCCTGGTGCGTCGTCCACAATCCGAAGACTGCTTTCTTTTCACCAGTTCCCAGTTCGGATTGCTCCGTTCTGGCGTCCCTGAGAGAGGTGCTCTCCTTGCGGATTACACCTCACCTCCTGGTTTCTCTCCGTCTTGCGACTTTGATCCACCTAGGAGCAGGATTGTGACATTGCTGCCACCCCTGTCCCCCTTCGGTCCGGTTCCAGCATTGCTGCCTTTCCCTTTCCTGGGCCGGTTTCAACTGCAGTCTACACCGTCCCCGGTGGCCTGTTCCAGCATTGCTGCCTTCCCAAACTACCAGCACAGGATGTGCTTGAGGGATTGGTACGGCCGACTCTTCACATTTCGACAGTTTGTGGTGTCGCTCATCCTCTAGGTCCCTGAGGTCACCTTGCGGCTTCCAGTGTTTCCCTTTGGCGAGTTATCCAAGGTGCCGATCTGATCGTTTCTTCCGAATTGATCCCCGCTCTTGCGAGCAGGCATCTCCTGTGATTCGACACTGAGTGTCGGTGTGTACTTCAAGCTCAGCTCTGATACACGTTCACAGAAGTATCCACTACACACCGAAGTGTGCACCTTCATTCTCCTGTGGGCCTGCCTACCTGACCTTGCGATCTGGGGCACGCCCCATCTCGTCCGATTTGCACCGGATTTGATGGCCCACCACCGTTCCCGAATTGGGTCCCTTGTGGGCTGGGGCCTGCCGGTGACGCTGAGCGCCCCGACACCACTCCTCGGGAGCGGCAAAGTTCACGTGTGACGAGGAGGGAAATAAACCTTTGCAAAAAAACGGTGCTTTTCCATGTGAAAAGGGTCTACTGAACCCCTATTTCCACTGGAGTATTGGCTGATAATATGTGATTTTTCAGGAGCGGAGACGACGTAGTTTTTCGGCCAAGTTTGACCGATGTTCATCTCCTTCCGAAGCACCTTCTGAAGTCAATCGTCTGGTCAATAAATCTCCTTGCAATAAATACACAGATCCATCATCAAATCCAAGGGCGAGATATTGAGAGTTACCAATGACTGCGTTTGCTCTAGATTCCATTTCAACGCACATCACTGAATCGCCATTTGGAATGGTTCGAGTCTCGATGATTGAGAGTCGATCGTCCCAGGACACAACCCATGCGGTAGAATTGTTGTCTATTGTTGGGCCGTAAACGACATGTTCGATATTTCGACCGAGGGGTGTTTCAATCTGCCAAAGCAATGTTCCATTTTTATCGTAAGCTCTTGCGAGTCCTTCTGCGCCTCCAAATCCCGCACCAACAGCCCCCGCTTCAATAGCGATGGCAACTAAGAAACCGGGTTCCATAGCAGAAATGGATTCAATGGAGCCTGGTTGATTCGTATAGGTATCATCGTCCATGACCATGCCATCATCGAGTGCTGTGAGCGTGCCATCTGCGTGTCCGATGACAGTGTGATATTGTCCTGATGATCCACATGTGGCAGGAGAACTAGTGGGTAGTGGCCTGTGATGAAGGCCATCGGCTTCAGACCGAATCATTCCACATCTCGGTCTACTAAGAGGGAGGAATGCTACTCCGTCATCGCGCATCTCAATTGACCATGGTCTCTCGTTTATGGAATCCTGACGAAGCAATTCGCCTTCAGCGTTGAATCGCCAAAAGGTCGCTTCAAGGAAGTCGTTCATCTCAAGATCGAATACTGAAGAGGTTGCGAGAATTGTAGAGCCGTCAGGTGTACAAGCGACAAGATCGCTGCTCCCCTCCAGTTCCACTTTCCAACGAATTTCTCCAGATTCAAGGTCCAAACAGACGATGTCTCGGCCACATACTGCGAAAAGAAAGTCGCCGCCCAGAGCAACGTTGCTAACCCGGTTGCTTGTCTGCGTGCGCCACAGGCGTTCACCTTCCAAGTCCCAACAGTGGATGCCTCCATCCCAGTCACCTGCAATGAGTCGCGCTTCGTCTAGATGGAGAGTACTCACGCCAGCATCCAGATTGCGTTCAAACCACGCCAGTTCGCGTAGATTGCGCAGTGGCGCCTCCTCCATGTATTCTCATGCGCCTTGGTTGTTATTGGGACTTCTGCTTCAAGCATTGACTCCATACAAGCGTTCAATCTTGGCCCGTAGATAATCGATGAAAGGCTGAGGGGTGGGTGATTGACCGGTTGCCTCCTCGACCAATTCGGCAGGTGTGAGGATGCTTCCGCGTGCGTGAACCTTGTCGCGCATCCACTGTAGAAGAGGTTCAAACTCACCGCGGTGCCACATATCCTCAAGGCTCTCTTCGCCCTCTAAATCCGCGCGTGCAGCGGCCAATAGTTGAGCACTGTAGAGGTTACCCAATGTGTAGGTTGGGAAGTATCCCATCGCACCCATAGACCAATGGATGTCCTGCAGAACACCGTGTGTTCGGTCGGGTGAACGGATGCCGAGGAATTGTTCGTACATATCATCCCAGGCATCGGGTAAATCATCGACCCCGAGATCTCCGTTAATCAGACGCTTCTCAATCTCATAGCGAATCATGATGTGAAGATTGTATGTCGCTTCATCCGCCTCAACTCGAATCAAGCTGGGCTCGACTAGGTTGACACTGCGCCACAACATCTCGCCGGTAACGCCATCCATGTTCTCAGGGAAATGCTTGGCCCAATGTGGAATTGCCCATTCGCTGAAGGCAAGAGAGCGGCCGACCTGATTCTCCCACAATCGACTCTGTGATTCATGCACACCAAGGCCATCTGCGTGTCCTGCAGGTTGGAAATCGAGTTGGCGGGGGCGGCCCTGCTCATACAGACCGTGACCAGTTTCGTGAAGAGACCCGTAGAGTGAACCAAAGGGTTCAGCCTCATCATAGCGGGTTGTCCAACGGACGTCATCCGGATTAGAGCCACCACAGAATGGATGGGTGGACTTATCGCGACGACCTGCATCGAAATCAAAACCAATTGCGGCTGATATTCCGTGCGAGAGTTGGGCTTGGCCTGCTTCGGGCCATGTGTTTGAGGTCACCCACGACATGTCTGGATTTTCGCATTTACCAACCGCAGCGATGAGTGGGACCAATGCCTCGCGAAGTCCAGCGAACAGTGGGTCAACCTGCGCCACGGTGAGACCGGATTCGTAGATGTCGAGAAGGGCATCGTAGGGATTGTCCTCGTAGCCAAGGTATCCCGCAAGTTCCCGACAAAGATCAATCATTTCTGCCAAATCATCTCTAAAGATGGAGAAATCATTCTCCTCACGCGCCTTGGCCCATGAAACAATGGATTTAGATTTGTGACGAGCCAGGCGCTCGACAAAATCGGCGGGCTTCTTTGTAGCCTTGTCATATGCATCACGGATTAGGCGTAGATTGCCAGCAGCAACTTCGTCAGCGGCACCTTCAGCCTCCGCGGCTGCCAATGTCTCACCTAGTGCAGCATCGACCATCATCGAGTGACTGGTCGTGGAAAGCCAAGCCAATTGTTCTGCACGCAATGGGGCGGCCTTAGGAGGCATCATGACCTCTTGGTCCCAACCTAGGAGGCCTTGAATTTGGCCCACGGTTTCAATCTCTTTCATCCGCGACATCAGTGTGATGTATGCTTCTCCCATGCGCTCGCGTAGTGGGCTTCAGCCTCAAACCCACCGCTTGAGAAATTACGGATTGTGGGCGAATGGGTGTTGTCTAGTGTCGTTGTTGTTGCAATAGTGTAGAGTAATGTCAATTTTAGATTAATACGTTGAATTTTCAAGAACCTTCACAAGTGAATATCACTTGGACACACTAGACAGGGAACAATATTCTCATTGTGGTGAAATTATGTCTGGTGGATATGGCGATTGGGATCCCGGAAGGCCGGGGCACGATCTGCTTGATATTCTAAAGGATGAAATCCGCACTAAAGGGCAACCAAGCGCCGAAAGAGTGCGTGAAATTGCTAATCTTACCGGAACTACTGCTGCAAAAGTTCGTGGAGTAATCGGTTATTATTCTGAATTGAAACCAGATGATTCCACGGTTCGAGTTTGTATGGGTGAATCTTGTCGATCTCGGGGCTCAGAAGCAGTTGCAGAATCACTTGCAAACGATGGTGAAACAGTCGGGACATTGCATTGTGCTGGTTTGTGCACCAGCGGTCCCGTGATATTGCGCGATGAACGAATGGTTCCAATGGGTTGCTCGGGTACTGGACTGCAATTATTTGTCAGCATGGATAGCATTAGTCAGGAATTGGGAACAGAAGAAGTCGTGCAGTCACTCATTCAAGAATTAGATGATACGGTATCGATTACCAGAACTGGTAGCAGAGGTCTATTCCACCTTGAGCCAATGATTGAAGTTGATATTGATGGGACTCGTCATGCATTCGGCCCAATCCAATCTGGAGAGGTGTCCTCATTGGTCAAAGCGATTTCCAATGGCTCAGCGAATGAACATCCTGCTGCACTTGGGCCGATTGACTCACTGACTGAATTGAATTCTCAGACTAGATTTGCTATGGCGAGAATGGGGTTAGAAAACCCGCTCGACCTTGAAGTGCAAAAGGGACTGGGTGCATATTCAGGGCTGAACAAAGCAAGGGATGGCGGGGCTGAATTCGTATTACAGGAACTTGAGTTGGCAGGACTGAGAGGACGAGGTGGGGCTGGATTCCCAACACATTTCAAATGGAGATCTGCGATGGAACAAGGTGATCCCGTCAAGCATGTTGTTGCGAATGCAGATGAAGGCGATGCTGGCACTTTCATAGACAGAATGGTGATGGAAGGAGACCCACATGCATTGATTGAAGGGATGCTAATTTGCGCTGAAACCATTGGTGCAACACAAGGCTGGGTCTATCTGAGAAGTGAATATCCTCAAGCAAAGCGAATACTGCAATCAGCAATCGATAGCGCCCGAGAGGCAAACCTCCTGGGTGAGCATTTCGATATCACAATCGCCCTCGGTGCAGGATCATATGTTTGTGGTGAAGAAACTGCATTGCTGGAAAGCCTAGAAGGGCGTAGGGGCGAGGTGAGGGCGCGGCCACCATATCCAACAGAAAAGGGATTATTTGGTCACCCAACAATCGTGAACAATGTCCTGACATTTTCAATGGCCGCAGCAATCATGCGTGAAGGCGGAAGCGTGGTCGGGAGTATTGGAACAGAACGAAGTAAGGGTACAGTCGTTGCTCAAATTTCAGGTGATGTTGGAATTCCAACGTGCGTCGAAGTGCCATTTGGTGGCAGTGTTGCTGAACTTTTCAATAACCATTCATCGCTTGATGAAGTCGTTGCAGTTCAAGTTGGGGGGCCATTGGGTGGTGTCTTTGCAGCAGAAGAATTGGAAAATATTGAGCTTTCATTTGAAGGATTGTCGTCTGCTGAAGGTCTACTTGGACACGGTGGATTTGTTTGCTATGGAACCAATTTCAAACCACGTTCAGAAGTACTTGGTTGGATGCGTTTCTTCCGAGACGAGAGTTGTGGGAAATGTACCCCTTGTCGAATAGGCACGCAAAGAGCGCTTGAATTGCTCCAAAGAATCGGGACGGATTCGGAAAAAGAAGGTGATCGTGCTCTCTTGGCTGATCTCGATGAAGTAATGACTGAAACATCGTTATGTGCGCTTGGAGGACTTGCAATGAATCCAGTGCGTTCGACAATGAAACGCTGGCCAGCCTCTTTTGGAGGTGAAAACAATGAGTGAGCCATTCACAGTAACCATCGATGGGCAAGAATTCACAGGTCAATCCGGCCAAACCATCATGGAAATTGCCAGAGATAATGGCATCAATATACCAAGTCTTTGTGATTCACCTCATCTGGACTCCTTTGGCTCGTGTAGAATGTGTATTGTAGAGATTGATGGACGTGGTGGAACTCCTTCTTCATGTACAACTCCAGCAGACAATGGCATGGTGGTTTCGACAACTTCGGACAAACTTTGGAGATTGAGAAAGGGAATCACTGAGCTCTATGTTAGCGAGCATCCTCTCGATTGCCTAACCTGCACTGCAAATGGAGATTGCGAATTACAAGATGTAGCAGCGGATGTTGGATTGAGGGAATTACGATACGATAACGAACCAGCATGTGAAAACATACCAATCGATGAATCAAATCCATTTTTCACATTTGATGCAAGCAAATGCATCGTTTGTTCACGCTGCATCAGGGCTTGTGATGACACTCAAGTTACTCACGCACTATCAATCGATGGGCGAGGTTTCGCCAGTCGAATAATTGCCGGTGCAGATGAGTCATTCATCGATTCAGATTGCGTTTCTTGTGGTGCTTGTGTAAACGAGTGTCCTGTTGGTGCACTTGAAGACCGGGTCGAGCGGGCATCGGGGATTCCGGACAAGTGGGTTCGAACAACTTGTGCATTCTGTGGGGTTGGTTGTCAATTTGATGCTGGAATTAAGGGTGATAAATTGGTGACAATGGTCCCAGCTGCAGATTCTCCAGTGAA
>Ga0208522_1000062_pt1 | contig 66378 bp, 70 predicted proteins | sample ETNtaG_25_FD_185763 | JGI IMG/M metagenome (GOLD analysis project Ga0208522, IMG submission 185763) | Marine microbial and viral communities from oxygen minimum zone, Eastern Pacific Ocean - ETNP201302SV86 (SPAdes) (version 2) | ecosystem: Environmental > Aquatic > Marine > Oceanic ... | reverse complement strand
CCGTTTCGATTCAGACGTTGACCTCCACCGGTGATTTTCAGGATCATGTTTCAATGGGTCTGATTGGGGCAAGAAGGGCACGGGACATATTGCGCAATACACGTCTCATCACAGCTTTCGAACTGATCTGTGCCTGTCAGGCGGCGGATATTCGTGGAAGTGACCAGCTCAGTTCCAAGACCTTGGAGGTCCTGCAACTGGTTCGTGAAAAAATCCCCTATCTGGATCGGGATCTCCCATTGACTGATCCGCTCGAGGTTGTGGCAGACCTCATCCAATCCGGAACAATGCTCGAACTGCTGGACAAAGACTCTCCTGCCATGGAATGGTGAAGATTTATTCTTTTTCTGAAAGACGGCATATACCTCCGTCCAGAATGAAGTCTTCCATGCGTAATATTTCAAGATAACCTGATTACGGAGTCATTCAAGATGCTAAACCATGCCTTCATTCCCTACCGCGGTTATTACAGCTCTCCTTTTGCCCGCTGGCAGGGGAGCTTTGCCCAGGAAAACGCAATCACCCTGGGAGCGGAAACATCCCGTCGCTGGCTTGAAAAGAAACAATGGGATCCGAAAATCATCGATTATCTGTTTCTCGGTTCCACGGTGCATCAGCCCCGGGGATTTTACGGAGGTCCTTGGGCCTCCGCGCTGATCGGAGCCGATTCGGTTCCGGGAGTGATGATCAACCAGGCCTGCTCCACCTCCACCATTTCTGTTTATCAGGCGGGGATGGGTGTTGAAACCGGCATGTACGATACCGCATACTGCCTGATGAGCGACCGCTGTTCGAACGGCCCGCACAGCATCTGGCCCAATCCCAAAGGACCGGGCGGGCAGGTGGTTTCGGAAGACTGGGTGATGGACAATTTCAACCTCGATCCCTGGGCCGGTGGAGCGATGATCCAGACTGCAGAAAACGTGGCTGGGGCCTCAGGAATCAGCCGTGAACAGTGTGATGAACTCACGGTGCGACGTTTTCAGCAGTATCAGCAAGCACTCGAACAGGACCGTACTTTTCAGAAAGGCTATATGTTTCCGGTGGAACTCAAAATTTCCAGAAAGCAAACCCTCACGGTGGACGCCGATGAAGGGGTGATGGAAAGCACCGCTGAAGGTCTGGCTAAACTTCGTCCCGTCATCCCCGACGGCGTTCACACTTTTGGAACCCAGACGCATCCTGCGGATGGACAATGTGCGCTGACACTGACCACCCTGGACAAGGCCATGGAATTGAGTGAAGACCCAAACCGGATTATCCGGATTCTGTCATACGGATACGCCCGTGCCAAAAAAGCGCACATGGCGATGGCAGTCACTCCTGCATCACAGATGGCGCTTGAAGGTGCCGATCTCACACCCGGAGATTTGAAGGTCATCAAAACCCACAACCCCTTTGCTGCCAACGATCTTTATCTGGCCCAAACGCTTGGACTGGATGCAGAGATGATGAACAATTACGGTTGCTCCCTCATTTTCGGACATCCCCAGGGGCCGACCGTCGGACGTTTGATCATCGAAGGCATCGAAGAATTGGCCTTGCTGGGTGGTGGTTATCTGCTGGTTGCGGGCTGTGCAGCTGGGGATACTGCAGCAGCCATCGTACTGAAAATGGGATAATACCAAGGTGGGAGCAGATCTCTGCTCCCATGACTCACGGATATAAATTATTTTCTGTTAGTTAAGAATCCATTCAACAGAGCGAATTTGAATGATCCTTTCACAACTCCCATCAAGATTTAAGGCATTGAATGCCAGGGACTGATGGATTATCTTAGCCAGTGGTTGAGAGTTTGGCATTGATTTAATCCGGATAAGAAAGGATCCTCATGAGCCCATTCAATCAGAACGAAATCGAGGATTTTGAGAAATTCGGCTATGTGTTTCCGGTTGAGGTGCTTTCCGACTCAGAATTGAAAACGTGTCGTGAAAAACTGGAGTCCTTTGAAGCGACCCAAGATGGTAAACTGGAGGCGTCTCAGCGGAACAAATCACACCTGCTCTTCAAATGGCTGGATGATCTGATCCGTGATCCACGTATTCTGGATCCTGTTGAAGACCTGATCGGTTCTGATATCCTCTGCTGGAACACCATCTTCTGGATCAAGGAAGCCCATTCCCAAAGTTTTGTTTCATGGCATCAGGATACCCGATACTGGGGTTTATCCAGTGAAAATGTTTTGACTGCCTGGCTTGCTCTATCACCAGCATCCCAGAAAAGCGGATGCATGAGGGTGATGCCCGGGACACACCGGGGGGAGGTGTTGCCCCATGATGATCGCTATCATCATGATAACATGCTGACACGCGGTCAGGAAATCTCGGAAGGCGTTGATGAATCAGAATCCGTGTTGATGCCTCTTGAAGCGGGGCAAATGTCGATCCATAATTATCGCATTGCCCATGCATCAGGTCCCAATGATTCGGATGACCGCCGGATAGGAATTTCGATGCACTACATGCCTCCAGATACAAAACAGATTGTGGGCAATTGGGACAGTGCCGCACTGGTCCGCGGTCAGGATGATTTCAAGCATTTCGAACCGACTCCTGTCCCCAGAAACGACTTTGACCCTGATGCCGTCCAATTCCATGAGAAGGCCACCCAGGCTTTGAGGAGTGTCCTCTACGCCGGAGCAGAAAAAAATACGAGAAAACTCTAAAAAACCTTCTGCCGAGTCAGCCTCGTTTTCTTTCTGTTTCTGACATCCTCTCCTTCAAATGATGGACAAACAGGTTCATGAGCCCCGTAATGACCGTGAAGATCGCCGTTAGAAGCATCAGTTTCCCGGATGCCTCCCAGGCAAATCCTGCATCTACACATTGATCACTGATCCTTTCACATGCTTCCTGAGCTTTTGCATAGAATTGAAGAAAAATCATTCCGCTTGTTCCAAGCAGAACAGACAATACCAGCATGATTTTCAGCAGCATCCTCAAATTCAGATCAATGTCAGTACATCAGGCAGCAGAGGTTACGGTTCCTCAAGTGTAGAAACTTTCCCCGCAACACGCGTTTGACGCATCCTGCGACGCCAGCGATCTGCGTTATAGCCTGCCCCACGGTGAAGTAAGCAACGGTTATCCCAGACAACCGTGTCACCTGCTGCCCACTTGTGGGAATAAACATCCTTTGGTTGAGTCGACCATTCCAGCAAATCATCGAGCAGTTTCCGGCTTTCGACCCCATGCCAGCCTACCACAGAACGGGCATGGGAACCGACAAAGTAGTTTTTCAGTCCATTCACAGGATTGGTCCTGACTAGTTTATGCTCCACCGGTGGCAAGGAAGCCGCGTGCTTAGGGTTCACTGGAGCGACAGGGCTGCGTGAAAAAACATAATCATGGATACAGCTGAGGTTTTCGATTTTTTCCTGCTTTTCCCGAGGCAGCCGGGCATAGGCAGAGCGCATGCTTGCAAACTCGGTCTCACCTCCTTCACCTGGAACTTCATAGGCATGGGTGATCGAGAAGTATGATGGTATTTTTCTGAATGAAGAATCCGAATGCCAGAGTTCATTTCCTTTCTGGTAAAGCGTGCTCGGATCCGTTCCATCCTTTTTACTGTCGTCATCCATCACGTTGCCAACCGTTCCAAAATAAACGATCTTTCCGGTCTTGCCGTAAGTCACGTGTTCTGCCTCAGGTTCACCCAGACATCGTGTAATGACCATGTGGGATTCATCGTTCATCTTCTGGTTCGGAAAATGGAGGAGTGAATACTGATCAATCGCCTTTTGAATTTCTGAAACGATCTCTTGACTCAGTCTATCTGTGAATGACAACCCCGTCACTTTTGCTCCAAAGTCGGGATGCAATGCTTCAAAGTGCAACTCAGGCATAGAACTGTTTCAGGTTATTCATCCACAAATGTTTCAGAGGATTCTTCGCCTTCACCCAAGTATGCTTTTCGGACTTCAGGGTTGGAACGTATGTTTGGGGGGGTGTCACAAGCAATGGACTGTCCATAGACAAGAACCGTGATGCGGTCGGCCAGGGCAAAGACGGCATCCATATCATGTTCGATGAGCACCAGTGTGTGTGTTCCCTTTAGTTCCGCCAAGACCTCGACCATGCGCTGACTTTCCTCAACCCCCATCCCGGCCATGGGTTCGTCGAGCAAAAGCATTTTCGGTCGGGTTGCAAGCGCCATCGCCAGCTCCAATTGCCTTTGCTCTCCGTGGCTGAGACTTGAGGCAGGAACATCCACCCGTTCAGAAAGACCAATTTTTTCTAGCACATTGAGGGCAGGCTCTCTCAGATCGGTTGCTTTCCGGGCTTTGCTCCAGAACCGAAATGAGTGACCAGCCTGGGCCTGAACGGCAAGTGCGACATTATCCAGTGCGGAAAAATTCTGGAGCACACTCGTGATCTGGAAGGAGCGGGCCAGTCCCAGGGAACTTCGGCGGTATTCTGGAAGTTGGGTAATGTCCTGATTCTGGAAAAAAATACTTCCGGAATCCGGTCTGAGGGATCCCGAAAGTTGGGCGATCAAGGTGGTTTTCCCGGCCCCGTTGGGCCCAATTACGGCGTGTATCTCTCCTTCTTCAACCTCCATGGAAAGCTCGCTGATTGCAACCAGGCCTCCAAAGGATTTGGTCAGCTTCTCGGTTTTGAGTAATATTTCAGCCATTTCTGATTCTCAAGCGGCCGAGCAGTGAATGAATCCCTCCACGGGCGAATAGAACAAGCAGAATCAGCAAGGGGCCCATTACTCCCATCCAGTGTTCTCCAGCACCCGGGAATAACAAGGCATCCATCCACTCAGGAAGGTATTCTTCAAGAAGCAGAAACAGCACCGTTCCCAATACCGGCCCAAAGAGGGTCCCCATACCGCCGAGAATGACCATGATCAATAAATCTCCGGATCGGGTCCAGTGCATGATTGCAGGCGAGACAAATTCATTCCAGTTGGCAAAAAGCGCTCCGGCAATGCCGCAGATCATTCCGGAGATGACAAATGCTGCAAGCTTGTAACGATAGGTTGGAAACCCCAGGGCTTGCATCCGTGCTTCATTCGATTTGCAGCCTTGAAGAACCATCCCGAAACGGGAATGGATGATGCGGTGGCAGAGGAAAAGCAACAGCAGCAGTATGGCAAAAACGAAGTAGTAAAAACTGAGGGGATCATTAAGATCGATCCATCCACCGAACTCACTGCGATAAACGGGCATTCCGTCGTCACCTCCGAATTCTTCGAGGCTGATGCCAAGAAAAAAAACCATCTGTGCAAAAGCCAAAGTGATCATGATGAAATAAACGCCACTCGTCCTCAGACTCATCATTCCAATCAGCAGGGCAAAAATTCCACAAATCACCAGGGTTGCAGGGAATTGGATGAAACCGTTATCGATTTCGTAAAAACTGAAAATCCCCACGGTGTAAGATCCGATTCCAAGATAAACCGCATGTCCGAAACTGACCATTCCTCCAAAACCGAGAATCAAATCGAGGCTCATTGCGGCGAGGGCAAGGATCATGATCCGACAAAACATCTCCGTGTAGAAAACCGGAAGTTCGAACACCTGGATCAGGATGGGAATGAGCGCCAGCAAGGCCATACCTGCCCACGTGATCCAGAGTTTATCAGCACTCATGGAAAAATCAGCGGTTAACCGGTTCGAGCGGGAAAGAGCCCTCGCGGACGAATGACAAGAATTCCGGCCATCAGGATATAGATCAGCATAGAAGCGAGTGCGGGTCCCACCCCGTCGGCAGTGGAATCAGCAACCATGCTTCTCAACAGCATAGGCAGGAAAACCCGCCCGAGGGTATCCACAAGGCCGACTAAAATAGAGGCAATGAAGGCTCCACGGATGGAACCGATCCCACCAATGATGATCACAACAAAGGCCAAAATCAAAAGAGGTTCTCCCATGCCAGGTTCAACACTCGTCAAGGGCCCCAGCATCATCCCGGCGAGTCCTGCGAAACTGGCACCCAGACCGAAGACCAGGGTGAACAGCATACGGATGTTGACTCCGAGTGCACCCGCCATTTCACGATTGCTCGCTCCGGCACGGATGAGCATGCCAAGCCTCGTTTTGGCAACGATGACATAAATCAAAACTGCTACCAGCAACCCAGCCAGTATGATCATCAAGCGAAAAGTGGGATAGGGAACACCGGGAAGGATTTCGACATGACCAGATAAACCTTCGGGCAGACCGGAATAGAGCGAGGCAGGCCCCCAGACGATGCGAATCACTTCATTGAAAAAAAGGATCAGCCCGAAGGTGGCCAAAACCTGGTCCAGATGATCCCGCTCATAAAGAGTCCTCAACACCAAAACTTCCACCACCACTCCGACAAGAAAAGTAGCAGGCAGTGCAAACAGAATTCCGAGCAGGAAGGATCCGGTCCATTCGATCAAGGTCGTCGCCAGATAAGCTCCGACCATCACCAATGAACCGTGGGAGAGGTTGACCAAGTCCATGATGCCGAAGACCAGGGTCAGTCCAGCGGCAATCAGGAACAGCATCACTCCGAACTGAAGACCGTTGAATGCTTGCTCAATTAGCAGCAGTCCCATGTCTTTTCAGTCCGGAGTCCTTTGGGTGAGTTGACGCCCTTGTCTCACAAGCCTTTGGAGATTCTGCCAGGCTTGTGAAAACGGACTTACCATTTCATCCGGCAGTCTTTGGCGTAATTGTCTCCGTGATCGGTGAAGACGGTGTCGATGATCTTGGTGGTATAACTTCCATCGGAGTCTTTGACCGCTTCACGCAGGTAGAAATTCTGAATTGGGAAGTGGTTGTTGTTGAAACGCAGATTCCCACGGGTGCTAGGGTAGCCTCCCAAACGCATTGCATCACGCAATGCGTCCCGATCTGAAATCCCTCCTGCAACACGGATGGCGTGATCGATGAAACGGACCAGGTCATAAGACTGCGCCGCATAGAAGGATGGGATATAACCATATTTTTTGCGGAAATCACGTACAAATCTGCGATTGACTGGATTATCCAGATCAGGACTCCAAGTTTGGGTTCCCAACACTCCCACTGCTGAACCTTTGAGGGCCGGAAGGGAAACCGCATCCACGGTGAATGCCGTGTAAAGTGGAACTGAACCCATCAAACCTGCCTGGTTGTACTGTTTCACAAAATTGATCCCCATTCCTCCGGGCTGGAAGACAAAAACTGCTCCAGGGTTTGATGCACGAAGGGTAGAAATTTCAGCCTGGAAATCCTTCTGTCCCAGTTTAGTGAAAACCTTTCCGGAAATCTTGCGCTTATAATAACGTTGCACACCTGCCAGCATATCCTTTCCCGCCTGATAATTCGGGGCCATCAAGTAGACATTATTGATGCCGTTATCCTGAAGGTATTTACCCATCGCTTCAGGAGTTTGGTCATTCTGCCAGGAAACATTAAAGAAATTCTCAGAACAGCGCTTGCCTGCAACCGTCGAGGGACCTGCGTTGGCACTGACAAGAAATGTATTGGAACGTGTGACTGGTCCATGGATCGCGACCAGCAAATTCGACCAGATGACTCCTGTGACGAAATGCACTTGATGTTTCTTGACCATCTTGTCGGCCAGTTGCTTGGCAACATCGGGTTTACGTTGATCATCTCCATAGATGACAGAACTTTCCATTCCACCAAAGGCATTGCCAATGTGATCCAATCCCAATTGGAAAGCATGCTTCATTTGTTTACCGATGATGCCGGCTGGTCCCGAGAGAGTGGTCATGAATCCAACTTTCACTTTCTCGGCATAAAGCGGTGAGCCCACAAGCCCAAATACGATCAGAACTCCTAATATTTTCTTATTCATAGATCTCCTCATTTCAAAGCATATTTTTGTTTTCAACTGGCACAATACCCGTCGATAAAAAAATCAAAATTAAAGGAATTCCTTGGGGATGTCAAAAAAAAAGACCTTAATCATTTTTTATGCATTCTGAGAAATCCTATTTCTGTATTCCAAGGAATGCTTCATGAATCTGGAATTATCGGTCAGGGTAGATCTGCTTTCCTCTCCGATTTCTCTCATCTTCTTCATACTCAACCACAGGAAAAACATCCTTGAATTAATGAGGAACCACCGCGGTTGCTTCTAGTTCGATCTTCCCAGGGTGATCCAACAAATCAGAAACAAAAATCATACTCATTGCAGGATAATGTTTTCCCATCAACCGCTGCCAGAGTCGACCAAGTTCTTGACGATGAGAGAGATAAACATCTTTCTCGGTACAGTATGCCGTCATCCTGCAGATATGTTCCGGGTTCCCCCCCGCTACGGATAACACTTCCAAAACATTACTCAATGCCTGTTCAAACTGCGGAACAAGGTCATTGCTTTGGAAACATTGTTGAGCATCCCAGCCAACCTGACCCGCGATAAAAACCAAGCGACCTGGATCGGCCACAACTCCATTTGAATAACCCTTCGGAGGTATCCATCCGGAAGGGTGAAGAATATCCATGTTCCTCCTCTGAAGAATTGTTCATCTTCATGAATTCATTCCATCCTGAGCCCGTCATTCAATTTTTTCAAGTAAAAAGATGTATTTTGGTACTTATTTATATTTTTTTCTTGACAGGCACCGATTTCAGTATAATCTCGAAACAGGTACAACAATACCACTTTAATCATAATCAAGAGGAGAAATGATGCAGAAGGGCTACGCATGGCAAATGGAGGAAGCAGGGAAACCCCTGGTGAGAAAGGAGTTTGATCTACCTTCTCCGGTGTCGGCAGAGCTTTTAGTCGAGGTGTCCGGATGCGGAGTCTGTCATACGGACCTTAGCTATTATTTTGATGGAGTCCGTCCGAACCACCCTCTTCCTTTAATTTTAGGACATGAGATCAGCGGACTGGTTCTTGAAGCAGGTGAAGGTGCAGAAAGCTGGGTGGGGAAAAAAGTGATCATACCGGCTGTCATTCCCTGTGGGAAATGCGGTCTCTGCCTCAGGGGGCGAGGAACCATCTGCCGTAGCCAGAAAATGCCAGGCAATGACATTCAGGGTGGATTCGCTTCCCACGTTAGGGTCCCAGAATATGGACTATGCGAAGTGGATGAGACAAAACTTGAAGCTGCTGGATTGACTCTAGCCGATGTATCGGTGATCGCAGACGCGGTCACTACACCTTATCAAGCTGCAGTTCGTTCAGGAATTGGAAAGGGTGATTTAGCGGTCGTTATTGGAGCAGGAGGCATTGGAGGCTATGCCGTGCAGATCTGTGCAGCACTAGGGGCTTCAGTGGTGGCGATCGACATTGATGCGAGCAGGCTTGAAAGCGTTCGGCAAAACGGTGCGGCCTTGGCCCTTGACGCACGTGAGGTGGAAGGACGGGAATTTAAAAAAAGGATTCTCGAATTTGCTGAAAATCAAGGACTTCCTGCACAGGAATGGTACCTCTTTGAATGTTCCGGAAGCGTTGCAGGTCAAAAAACCGCATTCGGTCTTCTTACCCATGGGGGGACACTTTGTGTGGTTGGATTCACCATGGATCGGTTTGAACTTCGATTGTCAAACCTGATGGCCTTTGACGCACGTGCCCTGGGAAACTGGGGATGTGCCCCTGAACTATATCCCGCAGCTCTAGAACTCGTGATGAACGGAAGCGTTGCAGTGGCTCCTTTCGTTGAGCAGTACCCTCTGGATTCAATCCAGAATATTTTCAATGCAGCCCAACGGCACGAACTCACGAAGCGTGCTGTTCTGGTTCCATGAACACACAAAGGACTAACAATGACAACCGAGTCGGATTTCAACTACAAAGATCATAATTTTGATTCCGGACAGGATTTTCCAGGAATTCTGTATGAAAAAAAACCTGTGCTTGGTTCGGATGGCCAGGCCGTCAAAGGTCTCTTCAACATCTGGATCACGCTGGATAATCCCGCACAGTACAATTCCTACACCACCGAGATGGTCAAGGGTGCGATCCTCGCCTTCCGCAAGGCTTCCAATGAACGTGACAGTGTTGCCGTAGTTTTCACCGGCAGTGGGGACAGAGCCTTTTGCACCGGAGGAAACACCAAGGAATATGCCGAGTATTATGCAGGCAGGCCACAGGAGTATCGACAATACATGAGGCTTTTCAACGATATGGTTTCATCCATCCTGTCCTGCGACAAACCAGTCGTATGCAGGGTCAATGGAATGCGTGTCGGAGGGGGCCAGGAAATCGGGATGGCCTGTGATTTTTCGATCGCACAGGATCTGGCCCGATTCGGCCAGGCAGGTCCCAAACATGGGTCAGCTCCCATCGGCGGTTCGACAGACTTTCTGCCGGTGATGATGACAGGAGAAAAGGCCATGGAATCCGGAACGCTCTGCGAAGTCTGGTCAGCACACAAGGTTTATCTCAATGGAATGATCAGTGGAATCGTTCCTGCCCTGAGGGTTGAAGGCGAGTGGCTGCCAAATCCTCTGGTGGAGACACAGCAGATGTTCGATCCATGGGGCTGTTTTGCTTATGGTGAGAACAAAACTGGAGAGGCCTTGACCGAGGCCAAGACTTTGCTGAAAAGTGGAACGACGGATCTGTCTTTATTGGATGAAGCCGTCGAGGCTCTCTGTACCAAACTGCTCTATACGTTTCCGGACTGCATGACCAAAACTGTCGAGGAACTGAGAAAGCCTAAACTCGAAGCCTGGAATCGCAACAAGGAAGATGCACGCGCGTGGCTTGCGAACAACATGATGACCGAAGCAAGAGCAGGGTTCAGGGCTTTCAATGAAGGAACAAAAACCCAACGGGAAGTGGACTTTGTCGCCCTGCGCCGTGCACTTGCCCAGGGACAGCGTTGGTCGGAGGAATTCACCGATGCACTGATGCCTGGGCTGGATCGAAAAGCATCATGACGGATCCTGTAGGCTCCTGGATCGAGGAGAATGGGACATTGCTCCGCCTAAGACTGGCACGTCCCAAGGCAAACATCCTCGATTCCGAAATGATCAGGGCTATTTCAGAAGAACTCGAAAAACATTCCGGGAATCCAAAACTTCGTGGCCTCCTGCTGGATGCAGAAGGTCCGCATTTCAGTTTTGGGGCCAGCGTTGAGGAACATCTTCCGGAACAGTGTGAGGCCATGCTGCATGATTTCCACCAACTGCTGCTGAAGATGCTTGGTCTTCCCTACCCGGTGCTGGTCGTCATCCGAGGCCAGTGTCTTGGCGGAGGGCTCGAACTGGCCTGTGCAGGATCTCAGTTGTACGCCGCACCAGATGCCCAGATGGGACAGCCGGAAATCATGCTGGGAGTGATCGCTCCGGCAGCTTCTTGTCTGCTTCCATGGCGTATCGGTCAGTCGAATGCAGAAGACCTGCTTTTTTCAGGACGCAGTGTGGGGGCTGATGAAGCCTTGCGGATCGGACTTCTGAACCAAGTCGATGAGGATCCTGAAAAAGCGGCACGGGTCTACTTCCAGAAGCATCTGGCATCAAAAAGTGCGAGTTCTCTGCGCCATGCAGTTCTAGCTGCCCGCAAAGGGGTGATTGGAAATCTGAAACGTAAACTATCGGCCGTTGAGGAACTGTATCTTGAGCAATTGATGAAAACCGGAGACGCCGTGGAAGGGTTGCAATCCTTTCTCGAAAAGCGTCCCCCAAAATGGGAGGACTGTTGAAATGAACAACTTTCAAAATGGTGGTAGCGCGGCCATCGTCGATCGCTGCCGTCGGCTATTCGATGATCTTGAATTTTCAGAGGTACGAGAATGGAAAGCTGCAGAAAAGGGACGAAAGGTGATCGGCTATATGCCCGTTTACGTCCCGAGAGAAATCATCCATGCAGCAGGAATGCTGCCGGTGGGGATCCTCGGCGGAGGAGACCAGTTGGAAGTCATCCAGGGGGATGCCTACTACCAGAGTTACATTTGCCGCATTCCAAGATCCACCATCGAACTCGGTTTGACAGGAAGGCTCGACGTTCTGGACGGCATGCTGTTTCCCAGCATCTGTGATGTGATCCGCAACCTATCAGGCATGTGGCAACTGATGTTCGAAGACAAGTATGTGCGCTATTTCGATGTCCCCCAAAACTACGCCAGGGACATCGGAGGAAGTTACTACGTCAATGAACTGAAGCAGTTGCTGAGTGATCTTGAAAAGCTTTCAGGAAAGCAGATCAGTCCAGATGATTTATGGAAATCGATCGAAGTCTACAATGAAAACCGAAGAGCGATTCAGGACCTTTATCACTATCGTGCAAAACGCCCCTGGAAAACCCCCAGTCCGGATGTCTACCTCGTCATCCGGGCCGGAATGGTGTTGCCTGTGGAGGAACATACCCAACTGATCCGGGATTACATTTCAGCCGTCGAGAAGGAGGAACAGGTGATGCGGGATAACTGCCGGGTTGTCGTCAGTGGAGTTTTCTGTGAACAGCCTCCTTTGAATTTGATCCGATCCATCGAAATGGCCGGATGCTACATCGTGGATGATGATTTCATGCTTGTCACACGCTGGCTTCTCGAGGATGTGCCAACTTCTGGAGATCCTCTGGAAAACCTGGCGGACGGTTTTCTCAACCACTCCAATGAGACTTCTGCCAAGTATGTGCCGGTAACGTCTGACAAGGGACAATATCTGGTGGAAGCCGTTCGGAAAAACCAGGCGGAAGGAGTGATTTTTGCCGCACCCAGTTTTTGTGACCCGGCTTTGCTCGACCGGCCGATGCTGCAGAACTGTCTGGCAGAAGAAAACATACCTTACACTGCATTCAAATATGCTGAAAATTCAGGACAGATGCAGCCGATTCGTGAACAGGCTGGAACTTTTGCAGATTCCATCAAGCTCTGGAGTGCCTGACCATGAACATGATGCAACCAAACCTCTGGGATTTGACTGAAGCCTGTTTGCGATCCGGGATCTGCAACCGGTTCAGTTTCAACTTCATCAATAGAAAGGAGCAACAATGAGCCAAATGACTCCACCCGATGCAATCAAGGAAGATTCCATGGAAAAGCAGAAGCAAATGATTTCAGCCAATTTCCATGAACTCGCCCAGGCACCTCAGCAAGGGAGAAAAGTCGTATCGACCTTTGTTCCCGGCAACATCAATGAACTGCTGATGTGCTTCGACATGGCACGCAACCTTCCCGAAATCAATGCCCTGCAGAACGGCATGCGCAAGAAAACCGGACGGATGATCATGGAAGCCGAACGATCCGGACATTCTGAAGACGTCTGTACCTACGTCAAGGCGGACCTTGGAATGATGGCTCAGGGGAATATCGGTCCGACGGGAGAAACCCTGCCGAAGCCGGATCTGCTGCTGCTTTCCTACACAGGTTGTTTCACCTTCATGAAGTGGTTCGAACTGGTTCGGGAGCAGTATGACTGCGAAACATCAATGCTTCACATTCCCTATCAGGGAGACGGAACGATCAACGAAAACATGCGTGATTATGTCGTCAAACAACTTCGGGAGGAAGTCATCCCGACTCTGGAACGGGTCAGCGGAGTCAAATTCGATATCGACCGTCTCCGTGAATACATGCGTGAATCCGCCAAGTCTGAAGAAGACCTGGTCTGGGTTCTTCAAACTGCCAAAAACCGGCCTTCGCCGATTGATGCCTATTTCGGTGGTGTTTATTACATCGGTCCCATTTTTACTGCTTTCCGGGGAACAGAGGATGCCAGTGAATACTACCGTACCCTTCGATCAGAAATTGCAGAACGCCTTGAAAAGGGAGAGGGACCGATCACTCCGGATGGGGAGATGAAGGATGAAAAATACCGTCTGGTGGTGGAGGGACCGCCAAACTGGACCAGCTTCCGCGAGTTCTGGAAGATGTTCTACGAAGAAGGAGCCGTGGTTGTGGCGAGTACCTACACCAAAGTCGGAGGAGTCTATGATTTTGGATTCCGGCATGATCCAGATCACCCCCTGGAATCAATGGCAGACTACTGCCTCGGTTGCTACACCAACCTCAACCTGCCAAGTCGTGCCGAGATGCTTTCCAATTATGTTGAGGATTATCAGGCAGACGGACTGTTGATCAATTCGATCAAAAGCTGCAACAGTTTCTCTGCAGGCCAACTACTGCTCCTGCGTGAAGTTGAAAAACGCACAGGCAAACCCGGAGCTTTTATTGAAACCGACTTGGTTGATCCAAGGTATTTTTCAGGAGCCAACGTCAAAAACCGTCTGGAGAGTTATTTTCAGATGATCAACCAAAAACGTGGAGGTGGTTTTTCCGAAGGAGTGGCAGCATGAAGTGCTTCGTCGGGATCGATTTAGGATCTACCACCACTAAAGCACTGATTCTGGATGAAGAGCAGCAGATTCTGGGAAGAGGCATCACCAATTCACGATCCAACTATGATATTGCAGCGTCTGTTGCCAAAGAAGAGGCACTGGTCAATACAAGGATCAACCTGGTTCGGCAGTCGTTGGAACCGGTCTCAACACTGTTTGAAAACCTTGAAGAATTTCTTTCAGGACTGGAACGCACATTTCGCCTAGAACAATTCATGGAACAATTAGCAGACCTGGAATCGGTTTGCCATACGAATGCTTCCGGAAACCGATTTGCCAGCCGTGAAAAGACCATCATCGCAGATGCCCTACGTAAAATCTTCCATCAACTCCGAGAGGAGGCACCCGAATTGTTTGCGCCCGGTGCATCCCGGAAATCAGATTTTTTCAGAGACATTGCCGGTTCCCGGTACCTAGCCATTGGTGAGGCCAGCGCCAGGGAACTCGGGCTTTCCTTCGACTTGTTGCTGAACGTCTATGACCGTTCGATCATTGAAGTGGAAAATCATTTTGGTGAGGGTGATGCCCGTATGATGATGCTTCAAGCCTTGCAACGCATGCTCAAAGTCACACCAGAACTTGAGTCTCAAAAAAACATCATTCTTGAAAAGGTCGAACAGGCATACAACATCGAACTGGAAGAGAGTTATGTGGTTGGAACCGGTTATGGACGTGCCCGACTTCCTTTTTCGAAAGACCATATCCGTTCAGAAATTCTCTGCCATGGCCTGGGTGCGCACATCATGTATCCAGAAACCCGTACCGTGCTCGACATTGGAGGACAGGACACCAAGGCAATCCAGGTCGATCCATCCGGAATCGTCAGCAGTTTTCAAATGAACGACCGCTGTGCTGCAGGTTGCGGGCGCTACCTGGGCTACATCGCCGACGAAATGAATGTCGGACTTCACGAACTCGGGCCAATGGCCATGAAGGCCACCAGGAAAGTTAGGATCAACTCCACGTGTACTGTGTTTGCAGGCGCTGAACTACGCGACCGTTTGGCACTTGGAGAAGAACGCGAGGACATTCTTGCAGGATTACACCGTGCGATCATCCTGCGTGCTATGTCCCTGCTTTCACGTTCAGGAGGAATCAGCGATCAGTTCACTTTCACAGGAGGAGTCGCTAACAACGAGGCTGCCGTGATGGCACTAAAGGGATTGATTCAAGAAAATTATGGAGAAGTGACGGTCAACATCGACCCGGGATCGATCTATACCGGGGCACTGGGAGCCGCCACCTTTGCACATCGAGCAATGGAGGAACACGCATGACCATTACTGCAGGGATCGACATCGGCACCAATTCCATAAAAAGCGTCCTTTTCCGCATTGAAGAGGGGGCCATCGAATGGCTTGCCAAGCACACCAGTCGTATTCGAAAGCGCGATCCAAACCAACTGGCAGAAGAAGATTACCGTTGGTTGTTGAAAAAAACCGATATCGATCCTGAAGAAGTCGAGTATGTTGCTACAACAGGTGAGGGGGAGAATGTTGATTTCAGAACAGGTCATTTTTATTCGATGACAACCCATGCACGGGGGGCATCGTTTCTGGAACCTTCAGCACGTTCACTGGTGGACATCGGGGCTCTTCATGGCCGGGCCATCAGCATCGATGAACACGGTAAAGTACTTTCCTACAAAATGACCAGCCAGTGTGCCTCTGGAACCGGACAGTTTCTTGAAAACATTGCTCGTTACCTAGGGGTCGCTCAGGATGAAGTGGGATCGCTATCCCTGCAGGCCGATGATCCAGAGACGGTGAGCTCCATCTGCGCGGTGCTCGCGGAAACGGATGTGATCAACATGGTTTCTCGCGGCATCAGTTCCCAGAACATCCTCAAAGGGATTCATCTTTCGATGGCAGGACGTCTTATCAAGCTGCTCAAGGCCATCAAAGTCAGGGAAAATACGGTTTTGGTGACAGGTGGGTTGGCTCAGGATGAAGGATTGTGCAGGGCTCTCTTGGAACAGGCCTCAGATCAGAAGCTGGAGGTCCAGATCCGTTCTCACATTGACTCGATTTATGCAGGCGCCGTTGGAGCTGCCATCTGGGGTGAATTCCGACATCGTAAATTGAAACAGGCTGAAGCCTCTCCACTGGCTGCCTAAGTTTCAAATCTGTTCAGATGCGTACACGAACGTTAGGGGCACGGAGCTGGTTGGCGCGGAACTGCTGAACCCGGGTGTGTCCCAGCTTAATGGTGCTGTTGATGAACTTATCATCGATTTCCAGGGCATCACCGATCTGTCGAAACAGTTTCTCCTCCCGTTGGTCGAAGTCACGATCAATGGTCGCAACATTGATGAGGCTTTCTAAAATCCGTTTGGGATTATCTCCTGTAAGTTTGATTGGATCAATATCAGGGATTCTTCCTAGAAGGATCGCTTCTTCGAGTTCTTGTACCCGGTGGTTGTTGGTCAACAAACGAAGGGCCGAATGGAGGAAAGCACGTTCATGGATTTCAATGTGTTCGTCCACCATCACCATCGCCACCACGGTTTTGGCAAACCAGTAACGTTGATCCTCATTCAAACCTTCCAACATTTCCGGGTTGAATTCAGGAAAATCATCATTTTCTTCGTTTTCACGGGTGATTTCGATTTCACGTAAAACCCGAATGGAGCGTAGAACGCGTTTGGCCTTTGAATTTCCGGAGCGCACCGATTCCCTGAACCAGTGATAGGCTTCTTCACGGTTTTTGGGAACTCCTTGCCCGTTGAAAATCATGATCCCCAGATTGTACTGTGCCAAAGCATGACCTTTGATCGCAGCCTGGTGAAAGAGCCGGTATGAGGCCATCGCATCATCCGGATTCCGTGACAGCTGCATCGCCTCTTGAAAAAGTCTGTCTGCCGAATCGTCTGATGTCTTCGTTTCACGGGAACTCTCTTTTCCGTTCAGAAGTGGTTCATCCACGATGCTGAGAACATGATTCGGTTCAAAAAGCACCTGCCGTTTTTCAGCAGATTCGAGGGCAATGAAAATCAGTTTATCGCCAGAATAGATCATCGTCTCAGGATGGGGATTGACCAGGAGAATGCCCTCCCTATGCCGGATAAGTCCCACCGCCAGATGGTTGCACTGTTTTTTGATTTCCAAAATAGTCTCAACCCAGCTTTTGGGGACCCAATCGAATTTCAATTTACGGACGAAAAGACTTTGGCTATTCGGCTCTTCCGAGAGGATCTGTTCGATCATGGTGCCTAAACCTGAGTTTTCTGCAGACTGTGAAAGCAGTGGGGCAACCAGGTCGTCGACCTGGAGACAGAAATCGCATCCCACTCGTCGCAGTTGCTGGTCAAAATCCTTTTCATGATAAGTGGAGATACTGAAAACCTCTCCGTCCGATTCCTGTTCGAGCCTAAGCACTGCCATCAGGTTTTGCCCGTCATGGAGGTGATCGATGAATGCCACTTTCGCTTCGGAGGCATTGGCTTTGCGAAAAGATTCCTCGGCATTCGAAGGACCATGAATCCATTCGATGTTCAGGTTTTCCGGCTTGTCATCAAAGGGGTTGATTTCAGAAAGGATCTTGATTGGTTCCTCGATTTCAGTCCGTGACATTTCTGAAAGCAGTCTTTTGATAAACACCGGGTTGTCGGAACTGATGATCAGGTGCCCGTCGATCGGGATTTCATCCATGCCAATCAATTGAACTCCGTCCTCATCATGATCCCCCTTGGGTCTTTTAGGAGGAGGTTCAAGTCGAAGTATCGAGTCGTCCAAGGTCAATTCGTAATCGGCATCGGGATTGATCATCACCACTTCATCGACAACAACAGCCATCGGCATGATGCCACGACTTGACTTCAATTTAATCACATATTCCATCCAGGTTAAGCCTACCAGTGTCGGCTCAAGCTTACGTGTGTGAAGTGTGTTACCCAAACGGCGGTAAACAATACGTTTGATCCATGAGGGCCCCCCCTGGGATCGGTAGGCCTGCATCATCAGCGGAACATAGAGTTCATAGGGATCGACTGCATGGTCACAGCCAACGTCCTCGAAATACTTTCGATATTCCTCTCCAATGTATTGCGCCAGAGTAATGATTCTACCTCCGCTCATGGTTTCCAACTGCATCACGGTCATCAAGGTATTGCTGTTTTCCCGGTAGTAGACGTAGGCAATCCTCGCTTTAACTGCTGAAGCCTTTACAAGCAGCTCCATTTTGTAGGCATCACCAGAGATCCAGATCAGATTTTTAAAGGGGGTGGTGAGTAGAGGATGTTCCTCGAAGGGGGCAATCAGGACGATCTTTTCGGTGTCCTCAAAATCACGGATCTGGATCAGGATTTCAGTCATCCAATTCGGATCATCGGAACAGATGAGGATATGATCGCTGATGTCCGCAGAATCCAGTCCGCGTTCACGGCGTGAATGGTACTGGGCAAAACGGGAAGTGATCAGGGATATCACCAGAGAATATCCAACAACACCTCCAGCGATAACAAATAAGGTGAAAATTCTACCAGGGGTATGAATGGGATGGATGTCTCCAAATCCTACTGTTGATATCGTCACCATCGTCCAGTAAAGACAATCCCAGATGTACCTATACTTTTCGTTGTCCATCAACTGATATTCAATCAGATGAATTCCCAACGTGGACAGGAACAACAGAGTGGGAATATAAACCAGGAGAAGGAGACGGCCCTTCATTTTTGCCTCATGCTCAACATGGAGAGTTTTGGTTTATTAGTCGGATATTTACAACAATCCAAAAACCGTTCAGAAATTTTCCCCTCACTAGGATTCGGCTTGAATCCGGACAAGATCTTCAATCACCTCCTTGGCATGATCCGCTGGTTTTACTTTGGGGTAGATTTTTATGAGGTTTCCCTGAGGATCAATGAGGAAGCTTTTTCGTTTTTTAATGCTTTCATATTCTCCAGACATCTCTCTTTCCGGATCAGCTAACAGGTTTATGGGGAATCCATATTTGTCCCTGAATTTCTTGTGGCTCGTTACACTGTCCTGACTCACTCCAAAAACAACAGCACCCATTTCCTCAAACTTTTGCAGGCTTTCGCCGAAAGCCCTGGCTTCAATCGTTCAACCAGGGGTGTCGTCTTTGGGATAAAAGAACAGTAGAAGCCATTTCCCTGCAAAGTCTTTGAGTGTCCTTTGAACGCCATCCTGATCAGGGAGACTGAAATCTGGAGCTGAGCTTCCTTCTGTAATCATGGGTATTCCTAATAGAGGTGATTGATTTTTATCGGGATAATGTCAAAATAAAGAATCCATTTCAAATCTTTCCAAGTCCTATAGAAGACTCAACAAACTCTTGCTGCCAGTTTAATTTCATCCTAACGAGTTATGGAATCGTACGGTGACTCCCTCGTCCATGTGCTTGCAACACTGCTCAGGCTTTTCAGCCTGATGCTCGTCATCTATGCTCTGCTCAGTTGGGTCATTGCAGACCCCAGACATCCTGTGTTCCGTTTTTTAGAGAGCATGGTGGAACCTGTGCTGAATCCTCTGCGCAAAGTCCTTCCACCGATTGCAGGATTCGACATTTCCATTGTTGCCGCCTTGATGGGAATCGAGATCCTCAGGTCTTTCCTGCTTTACTGAGACAGGCGTCCAAGATCACGTGTTGCGTTTTTTGCAGCAACGGAACCCGGGTAACGCGCAATGACCGTACGGTAATAGTAATCTGCTGCAACAAGATCACTACGTCTTTCTGAAATCTTGCCCAACATGTAGATCGCATCCGGAGTCTTGTAACCCTGACTGGTAGGGCGGTGCACATAACGTGTCAGAATTTTCCGAAAAGCGCGCTCTGCATTCTGGTTCTGTTTCAGTTGAAAATACGAATGCCCGATCCAGTAGAGGGCATTATCACTGTCCAGGTCTTCTGGGAATCTTTCGACATAGTTTTCAAAGATTCGGATGGCTTTTTCATGTTTACGCTGAATAACCTCGTTCATGCCCTGATTGTAGATTTTTTTCACCCCGGGGTGACGGATGAGGATGACAGGATTTTCAGGTTCAGAAAGGTCCGGGTCTTCAAATTCCTGCTCCTGGGGTTCTGTTACATTGGCCTGAGTCTGTTGTGCCCTGGATTTGGACGAGCTCAAATTGGCCGCAACTTGAATTGCGGTTTCCGCTGCATCTTCCAAAGGAATCGGATCTTCCAGGTCCTCCGGTCTCAACTCCACAGACTCGACAAAACCCGGCTCCTCGTCTTCCGGGACATCTCGGATCTGTTCCAGGTTATTCAGGCTCTGCCCCTCTTCCTGAGATAGGATTTCGCGCTCTGAATTATCCTGTTTCAGGGAATAGGTTACGATCACAGGAAGAGGAATTTCTTCCACATTTTCGGCCTCTGCAGCAGAGAGATCCTCTAAATTTCCAGCATCCTGACCGATCACGACAGGAGTCATTTCTCTTCGCTGAGCTGCTTTTTTTTCAAGCTCTTCCAGAGTCGAACCAACTGAACGTTCCAACAGAGCGAAATTGGTCTCCCATTGTTCCTGGACCATGGAAAAGTCCTGCTTTTGCTGTTTGATCCGCTTATTCAGTTCTTTCAGATCCTGTTCAAGCCTTCCAAGACTTTCACGGAGGTTGGCATTTTCCTGGATCAGATGTTCCAGTTCCTGTTGATTTTCTGCAACCAAGATCTCCTGGGTCTGTTGTGTGGATTCCCCTTCCTCGGGATCCCTCGAAAGCTGGAGGGCAGCACATCCATTCACCAGGACAATGATTAAAAGTACCAGAACCCCTTTCAGCCAATATCCTTTCTGAAAAGAATAAATCATGTCCTGTTCTTCAGTCAAAAAAACCTCCCTTGATCCGTGCATCCGGAAAATCATGATTTTCCAGAGGCTGATGATTGCCTTTCCAGGAAAGATGACAAAACTTCCTCCATTTCTTGAGCCAATATAGGCTCTCCATTGAGCCGGTAGGCCTCAATCAGCTTCCGTGCGACTTCCTCCGTTCTTGGAAATTCAGGGTAATGCTGGAGCAGATAAAGGTAGCGTTCTGCTGCCGATGTGAAGAGTTTTCCACGGAAATAGAAATTTCCTACAAGAAATTCATGTTCAGCGAGTTCTGCCCGTGCTTTATGCTGGTATTCCCGGATTTCTTCAAGGTAAGGACTTTGGGGATAAAGCAGATAAAACCGACGGTACTCCTTCAAAATAATCCGGTTCGGTTCCATATTACGGTCGAAATTCCGTGAAGGGAAAAAAATACCATAATAATTTTTTTCAAAATTAAGTCCGATGAGCCGGTTTAAGACATAAGGAGTCAGATGGCTTTGTGGATTGAGTGTTAGAAACATCCGATAGTTGACCTCCGCATCTTCCCATTTGCTGCGCTTAAAGTTGAGATCCCCCATTTTGAGGTAAGCCAGGGTGGCAAGTTGAGTGTTCGGATGCTCTTCGACAAGGACCTGAAATTTCTTTTCAGCTTCCTGATAATATTCGTCCTCGTAGGCCACAAAAGCCTCATGATAAAGTTCCACTGCAGGAACTCTGATCTTCTTGGCCTCATCACCGCAACTCTGAAGGAAGAAGGGGAAAAACACCCCGACAATGAGTCGAAAGAACATGGCCCTTTGGATGCTGGGAAAAGGATTTGCTTCAAGGAAGAAAAGATTTATTTTCATCAACAGCTTTTTCGTTTCTTGTAACGGATCATGGTGATTTCATTACCCCGTTCATTCCAGAACATTTCATCCATAAAAAGGGAAATCATCAGCAGTCCCCGACCTTGAAGCTGGAAAAGATTCTGGGGATCCGTGGGGTCAGGAATTTCAGTATGTTCAAAACCCTTGCCTTCATCTCGAATGATGTATTTGAAAGAATTCCGACTGATTGCATGCTGAATCAGAACACGTCGGTTTTGATACGGCTCCATTCCTGATTTCTGTTTTGCGGTCTCGTAAAACAGTTGAGGGTTTTCCAAACGCAACTCTTTCGGCAGTTCAAGGTTACCGTGAAAAATTGCATTTTCCAGTGCCTCTGCCAGCAGGGTATTGATCGTTAGTAGTTCCTCATCTTCCACCAATCCGTATCTCATCAGATCCTGGTTCAGGTAGTTGACAAGGGAATGGACACTTTCGAAGTCATTTTTGATTTCCAGAGTTTTAGATTCCTCGACCAGTCCTGCCTTCGGGTCTGTGGGATGAATCGAAAAATCGACCGATTCAGAATTCGACGGATCACTCGAATCTAAGGGACAGGAAACAAATCCTTTCTTTAAACTTTGAAGCCGGTCGAGGGTACGCAACACTTCCCGTTCCTGAATCGGCCTGGTCAAGAAATCTGCTGCCCCCTTTTTTAGAGCCTGCTGAATCTTTTCAGGATCACTCATCGGACAAATCATCACAAAAAGCATTTCCCGTGGATCAGACTGCACTTCCCTCAAAAGTTCCATCCCTCCAAGTTTCGGGAGTGTCAGCCCGCTGAAGAGCAGATCAGGACGTGTCTCTCTGAAAACAGTCAGTGCTTCTTCTCCGTCCTGTGCCACCTTCAACAGATGTCCGCAGCTTTTCAGAACTTCTGCCAATGCAGAACAAGCTTCCTGGTTTTCCTCCGCAATCAGGATTTCCATTTTTTCAGAAGGATCTGTATTCTTGTTTTTCAAGTTTTCCTCCGTCCATCCCCGAGTTTTAGGGACTGATCTATACAGTTAGGAAAGCGAACCCGCTTGAGGGGCAAGTTCACACAATCCCTGTTCCAGGTCCTGAATCAAATCTTCCGGATCTTCGAGTCCAACACTCAAACGCAAGAGAGGACCTTCAAAATGCCAACTTCCGGAAAGGCGGTCTTTTTGTACATCCGATGGTACGATAAGGCTTTCGTAGCCCCCCCAGGAAAATCCCATTCCGAAGAGTTTAAGACGATTCAGCATGGCCTGCACCATAGATGGGGCAAAGGGTTCAAGTTCAATCCCGAAAAGCCCGCCGGCCCCGTGAAAATCACGTTTCCAAAGCGCATGCCCCGGGTCATCGGGAAGTGCAGGATGAAGCACCTTCCTTACTTCCGGACGACTTTTGAGCCATTCGGCCACCTGGAGCCCGTTGTTTTGATGTTGCTTCATGCGAACACCCAAAGTGCGAAGCCCGCGTTGAGTCAGATACAGATCATCCGGCCCACTGCACTGGCCCAGTTGCCAGGTACAATTCCGGAGTTGTTCCCAGTCTTCACGGGTGGTAGTGACCAGACCCAGCATGACATCAGAATGGCCATTGATGTATTTGGTGGCCGCCTGGATGGAGACATCCACTCCATGTGCAAAAGGTTTGAAAAAAACCGGTGAAGCCCAGGTGTTGTCCATCAACAACTTTATCTGATGCAGATGTGCAACCTTGGAAATGGCTGGTATGTCCTGCACTTCAAAGGTGTGTGACCCCGGTGATTCGGTGTAGATGACCCTGGTGTTTTTCCGGATCATGTTTTCAATGTCCGAACCTATACAGGGAGGGTAATAGGTTATTTCTACACCAAAACGTTTGAGAATCGAATCACAGAACTCCCGGGTGGGAAAATAGACACTGTCGGTCATCAGAAGATGGTCGCCAGCTTTGAGAAATGCCATCAGAGCCCCTGCCACAGCTGCCAGGCCAGAAGGAAAGGAAATACTTCGGAAGCCTCCTTCGAGTTCCGCAACCGCATCTTCAAGGGCAAAACTGGTCGGAGATCCTTTCGTTCCATACGTCATCACCCGAGAATCCGGAGTGATGTTGTCATAACGTGTTACCAGTTTTTCGACACTTGGATAAATGACCGTAGACAGATGATGAACCGGTGGATTAACACCGCCTCCATAAGCATCAGATTCCCTGCCTGCATGAACGATCCTGGTGTCCGTCTTCTCTGCCTGATCCCTCATGAATGATCTTTGCATGCTAAGAAAGTTTCTGGTTTTCCTGCTCAGAATGAAGATCCAAAATTTAAACTTCAACAGGATGCAAACCTGAAGAACATTGAAAAATCATAGATTTTTCTCTTTTAAAACCCAACATCTTAAGTCAGCTTGATCCATTTCACCAGATCTTTACTGATGCTGGTCTTGAAAAAGTTCAGGTTTTCCATGTTGGAACATGGACAAAGGGCTTTATTAATCCTCCAGGTCGGGTTAGTTTGCGGCAACCTGCATTTGTTTTCGGATTTGATATATTTCCATGAGCGATAAAGAACTACTTCAGGCCGTCGAGACGATCCTCTTCACCACTCCAAAACCTCTTCCGCCCAGGAAAATCGTTGAATTGAGTGGAGATCGTTTTTCCAGCAAGGATATCCGGGAGGCCATCAAAAAACTGAACAAGGAATTTGAAAAAACTGGCCGGGTATTCCGCATCGAAGCCGTAGGAGACGGATTTCAAATGAGAACGATGACGGAATATGGCAGGTGGGTTCAAAAGCTGGAAACCGTCAAGACCATCAAGCTTTCAATGGCGACCATGGAAACTCTGTCCATCATTGCCTATAAACAACCTGTGACTCGGGCTGGCATCGAGTTCATCCGTGGAGTTGATTCTTCCCACACGGTTCGACGTCTCATCCAACAGAAACTGATCCGGATCGTCGGAAGGGAAATGGTTCCCGGACGCCCAAGCCTTTTTGGGACAACCAAGTATTTTCTGGAAATCTTTGGATTAACCCATCTGAAACATCTGCCTGCTCTTGCAGAACTGGAAAAGGAAGAATCCGCATCAGAACAGTTGGAAATTCCACTTGAAGAAGACCAGGATGGCCCTGAAATTCCTGGATTAGAACCACCCCCTGGATTCATAGGGCCGGATGAACCACCAGACGACCCCATAGAAGAGGATCAGGACGGGAAGGAAGAAGTATCGTGAATTTTCTACGGGAATAGCAGTCAATGAGTGTTTGATCTTTTTATGATACTTTTTGAAAAACTCGGGTGGAATGTTTTTTTCAACTTCTTCAAGTAGACTGCTTTTAAAGAAATAGGTAGGACCTCTCATCTTGAGCATCGGTTGAATCACTTCATCCGGCATTCCTTTACGCTTCAGGCCCCAGAGAGCTTCTCCGGTGATATGATAGCTTTGAATCCAGCTAGGAAGATTTGTACTCAGAATGACTGCGGGAGCCAACACCAGCAAAAGCACCAGTACCCCCCTGCGGATTTCCAACCAGGTTGGCCAACCGTCGATGGTCCTGAATTCTGTATTGATTTCATTCAAATCAGTCTGAGGATTTTCTTCTTTCATGGGATTAATCTAACAGGAAGTTTCACATCATCCAACCCAGATATTTTTTCCAAAGGGCCGCTTCAAGGGAGAACCTCAAGGTGAGGATTTGAATCATGAAATGCTTCATGCTTTAATGGATGAACTAAATAAGAGGATTCGGATGAGCAAAACATCAAAAGATCAAAGAAAAAAAAGTGTGAAAATCCGCAGAAGAGAACAGGTTCGCTGGCTCAGTACCATCACCAGCATCCTGGTTTTGGTCATTGCAGTTTGGCTCTTCTGGGAAAGCTCCAGTGAGAATCATGACCTTTCATTGATTGGTCAGGGAACAAACGTTGTGGTTCAAATCCATGACCCTGGCTGAGGCTCCTGTCGTGAACTGAAGCGGGTGGTCAACTCGCTCGAACCCGAATTCAAAGACAGAGTCACTTTTTTGGTGGCAAATCTCGCGACCCAGGAGGGAAGGATCTTTGCAGAAATGAACAACAGTGATAAGGTAACCCTCCTTTTTTTCAAACCTGACGGGTCCCGGATTCACAAACTGACGGGGGTTCAGGATGCGGATTTTCTGCGAAAAGTCTTCACCCGTGTCTTTAAACTCGGGGGATAGGGGATTTCAATTGGTATTGCCATCTCCTCTGCAAGAAAAGTTTTAAATCTCTTCATTGTACTCCACAATCAGTGGAGCATGATCCGAAAAACGCTGATTCTTGAAGATTGAGGTACTATGGGCTTTGCTGGCAATACCAGGAGAAGCCACCTGGTAATCGATACGCCACCCCACATTCTTGGCCCAGGCCTGCCCTCGGTTAGACCACCAAGTATATTGTTCCTCTTCGCTGTTGAGCTTACGGAACACGTCAACATAACCCAAATCATCAAAAACCTTCGTCATCCATTGACGTTCTTCAGGAAGAAACCCTGAATTTTTCTGGTTGCCTCTCCAGTTTTTGATGTCGATTTGTTTATGGGCAATGTTCCAGTCTCCGCAAATGATGTATTCCCTTCCATCTTGTCGGCGCTCCTCAAGCCACTTTTCAAAAAAACCCATCACACCGTATTTGAACTGTTGACGTACATCTCCACTACTGCCTGAAGGAAGGTAAAGGGAAACAATGCTCAGCTTGCCGAAATCAGCCTGTAAGAAACGTCCCTCGTCATCGATTTCAGGCCGGCCGAATTCCCTGATCACACGGTCCGGTTTTTTTTGGGAAAAGACCCCTACTCCGGCATAGCCCTTTTTCAGGGCATAGCGGTAATGGCTGTTCAAACCTGCAGGGTTCAGCATCTCATCGGTCAACTGATCCTCCTGAATTCTTATTTCCTGGAGACAGGTGATGTCTGCTTCTTCTTTAGACAGCCATTCAAGGAAGCCTTTTTTCCAGGCGGAGCGGATGCCATTGAGATTGACAGAAATGATCTTCATGATTTTTTTATTTGGATGGGAAAGTCAAAGTGATGAGGTATTTTTGGTTTTCTCTTAAAAAGGGAAATTCGTCAAAATCCAGGAGGGTCTGGTTCAACCTGGCGTCTGGCCGGTTTTTTTTGAGTGCTTTGTATTCCTCCTCCAGGTCGCCTCCTTTAAAAATATGGATTTCTGCATCAGCTTGACGTATTTCCCGAGTCCATGCTTCAATCCGTTCCAGGGATGCAACCGCTCTGGCACTGATGGCAGAAAATCGTCTCCGCCAGGCTTTTGTTTTTCCAAGTTCCTCGCCACGCCCCCATATCACCTCGACATTCTCCAGGCCAAGAGCTTCAGTCATTTCTTCAAGTGCATCGCACTTCCTTCGCCGTGCATCAAGCAGAACCATCCGCAGGTCTGGCCGACAGATGGCCAGGGGAATCCCCGGGAAACCTCCACCACTTCCAAAATCACAGAATTCGATTCCATTTGGAATATCACGCAATTTCAACAGAGACAGGCAGGGAAGCAGGTGTCTGCTCCAGATTCTTGGAATTTCCTGTCGTGAAACCAAATTGACACGACGATTCAGGACTTCCAGGATTTCCACCCAGTTTCCCATTTTTTCCCAGGATCCTTCAGCCACAGACAATCCTCGGGCTTCGAGAATTGCCCTGACATCCGAAACATTAAGGAGTGGCTCTTCAGTTTCCAAAAAACCGTTGTCTATTTGAAAATAATTCGTTGAATGACTTAAAAAACACGGCTGAGAAAACCCAAGATATCACGGGAAAAATCCCTGATGAAAGTTTTTCTCGAATGAGAATCAAAAAGAACCGTTAAAGGGTGGAATTTGGATGGTAATGGGAAGGCCCCGAACCAGGAATATTTTTGAATAATGCCCAGTGGCTTTGGGCTATCAGGGATCACGATGATGACTGTAAAGGGCTGTTCAGAAACCCACCCTAAACACTGCTTCAGCCTGCCTGAGCGATTTCCTGCTGATCTTTTTCTTCGGTCTGCTGAACTGCACCGAGATTCAGACGGTCTCCAAAAAGGGGATGACGTGTGTTGTAACGTCCATCTGCCACCACGAATTGCAATCCCAGTTTTTTATTGAAATTCAAGAGCAACGGCCCCTGCAGATTGATGGTCACATCCTCCAGCTTTTTAGCCATGGTGACGATCACCCGGACGTTCAAGTCTTCAACTTCTTCCGTGTCCAGTTTATTCATGTGGTCCACAGTGATATCAAGACTGAATCCAGAAACGGCAGTTTCAGGATTGATGGTGACGAAGGCCAGATCCTGCCTTTCCACCGATTGCAACCACTGAAAGGGGGATCCCATTTCGTCTTCTATCATGACGAAATGTCGTTCAGCGGAAAAGCCGAGCATTCCAGAGGGGAATGTCAGAATGTCCTGGTCCTGGATTTCTACTTCACCAAAACGTGTGGTTTGAATCAGCATGGTTTTACTCGACAAGGTGTTGTGATTTTAAGCAGTGCTTAAAGGTTTCAATTCCTGAAATTTCAGCCGAAAAGACCTTTGAATCCCTTCAAAGAGACTGGGGTTTTTTCTGCTGCTCGTTTATTTTCTTCCTGAATACGAATGTACACTTCCTCACGATGAATGATGTAGTTTCTTGGTGCATCGATTCCAATCCGGACTTGCCTGCCCTTGACTTCGATGACCGTGATCTTGACATCATCTCCAATCGTGATGCTCTCACCCGACTTCCTTGTCAGTATCAGCATTCTTCTGCCTGATGCAAATGGTCAGGCAGACCGTTTTGAACACATGTAAAACGGGCGCCTGATTCGTTGAACCGGGCCCGCTGGATTCAGTCGAACTCCGGTAGCTTATCGGAGAAAATCACTCAGAGTCGGCTGAATCAACTTGCTCCCTGTATCAAGGGCTAATCGATTATTAGCTTCCGCGGTTTTGACTTCAATGACCGTTTCGGCCAAATCACTGTCGCGGATTTCTGACAATCTCCGTTCCTGTTCAAATTTTAGAGACTCGATCTTTGCCAGGGCTGTTTCAAACTCTCTTACGGTGTTGCCGATATCGGCCTGCCGTTTGAGAACCTGTTCCAGCGCTTGATCCAGCTCTTTTAAACGTAGTGCAAGGGCGGTGCCATCGTTTTCCAGCATGGCGCGCTCCAGGGAGGTCAACATGGAGAAGATATCCACCCCTCCTTCCTCCTGCGATAGCATCAATTCCTTTGCTGTCACCTGCACCGGGCTTGCGATTCCGTCAGCGATCAGGACTTCTTTTTTATCGTTGGCACCAATGTAGGATATTTCTGGATTCGGCCTTCCTATGAACTCCATTCCAACCGGAAAAACAAGCCCGAGCGATTCAGCATCAACGTCTTCGGAAACTTCCTTTGTGAAATCAAAATATCCTGGAATGGTGTTGCCGAGGAGCCCCTGTTCATCAGAAAATTTCAGCTTCACCAGATCATCGGGTTTACCCTCGGGGTTGTACATAGCGGTTACTGGCCGAAGTACCTGTTCTTTGGCCCAGGTTCGGCCACCATCATCCGAAATCTGACAACGTGCCTGCCCCCAGGGACCGCCTTTGGTGATTTTCAGCCGGTATTCGTTGTTTGAATGACCTTCAAAAACGGCACGGTACTGGTCGATGTCGATCAGATCTCGGATGTCTTTCTGAATGATCCCCCGGGTTTCAACCTTCGAAGGCTGAAGTATCGAATTCTTTTTCAAGGCCGGAGAAAGCGATTTAAGACCAGAAAAGAGGTAGAGCTTCCCACTTCTGGAATTTCCTGCATCAAAGAGTGATTCCCGGAGAGCGCCAAATTCACGGGCAACCATCAACCGCGATTCTTCATTGGCATCCGAACCAGACTGGGAAATGGCCAGGGTTTTTGCACGTCCAAGCAACTCTGCCATATGAGTGATTTCCTTCTCGGCATACTGCAACCCAGTGATGTTGTCGGAAATATTGCGGACGGTCTGCTCCTGACCGGACATGGTTGAAACGATGTCCTGCATCTTTGCGGTGCCAACGGGATCATCAGAGGGTTTATTAACCCTCTGCCCGGTGGCCATTTGCATCTGCGCATCCTGCAGACGTGAGGAGGTTTTCTGGATATTGTCCAGGACCTGTTCACGTTTGCTGACTTCAGTGACTCGCATCGATTACTTCATGTTGATCACGGTTTCCATCATCTCATCAACAGTACCGAGAAAGCGTGCTGATGCTTCATAGGCTTTCTGGTACTGAACCATGTTCGTCAATTCTTCATCCATGTTGACCGAACTGATCGAACTTCGAATTTCCTTGAACTGCTGGATCATGTTGTCCTGTTGTTTCATTTCCGACTGGTTGCGTCGTACCTTGAGACCAAGGTCGGTAATGATCGAACTGAAGTATTCCCCAAAAGTCATCGTTCCGTCACGCATGATGGGCATTGTAGGAAGTTTTGCAATTTCCAAGGCAACACGGTTGTCTCCGGGGATCAGGTCACGCCCGCTGGAAATGTGATTCGGGTGTTTCTGGATTTTGTCATTAAGCCGGATGTCTTCAGCTCCCTTAAGGGTTTCAAAAAAACCGTTGAAACCTAAAACCTGGGTCACACCCGTCTGGTCTTCACCAAAAATAAAACGCCGGTTGTTTCCTGACTGAAGGATCATCGATCCGTCTTCCTCGAGTGAAGCCTTGAGCAATTCCGGATCATTAACGGTGAGGTTGATCCTGCTCACAATGTCGGGAAGGGTATCGACACCTGCCTGGATTTCCACCTCATAGGTTTCGAGGATCTCATTCTCGCGGTCCACCAGATGCACTTGAAATATTCCGTCACGGATGAAAGGCAGAGGTTCATTCATGGCCTGATTCCTCAAACCAAAAGTACTTTTCATCATATCCACTGCAGAATTCAACCCGGTTCCGGTGGAATGCAGCCGATTCACTTCTCCAGTGATCGAGAAGGCGAGTTCATCAATCTGGTGCATGTAGTCCACGAGGGTTTCATCACGAAGACGAATCAGCTCTGTCATTTCTCCTTCACGGAAGATCTGTGTCAGATCCCTCCGGCTGTCGTGGGAAGAGACTCCGTCGATACTCAGCATCCCCGTTTCCCCTCCCTTCATAGTTGCTTCAAGAGGGAAAAAATTCCTGCTCTGAGCCAAAGTCCAATCCCTACCGATGATCACGGTGACGTTTCCGTTACGGTCTTCATAGGAATTGACATCCACCAGCCGTGAAAGCTCTTCAATCGCGTGATCCCTGGCGTCCCTCAGATCGTTGGCATTACGCTGTCCAGATTCGTAGGTCAGGATCTGACGGTTGAATTCAGTGATCTTGAGTCCCAGTTCATTGATCTGCTTGATGGACTGTTGCAGGCGTCCATTGATTTCATGACGCAGTCCTTCAAAACGCCCATGAAGCTCCCGAAACCTTCGTGCCAGGACATCTCCTACTTCACGCAACTGGGCTCTTGCGGCGTCCGATTCAGGCTGACTGGACAACTGGCTCCATGCATTCCAATAATCGTTCATGGCCTGGTTCAACCCATTGCCTTCTAGTTCGTTGAGCAGCATTTCAATTTTGTTCAGATAATCCTCACGGGTGTGAAACACTCCGGTACGTGGATTTTCCTGAAGGATTTTTTTCTGGACGAAATGATCAAAAACCCGAGTGGTAGGCTGGGCTTCCGCTCCACGTCCCAACCCCAGAGGATCGGCAGGAGCAGACTGAGTGGTGACCTGTTGGCGTGAAAAGCCTTCGGTCTGCTGATTGGCAATATTATGCCCCGACGTATGCATCGCGCGCTGGTTCATCGACAGGGCGCGCTGACCCATATTGAGGGAGCTGTTCAGTGACGGCATGTCAACAGCGTGTTTTTAATTTCAACAACCGTTTTTCCGAACCTAGACCGAGGCACGGGTAATTTTGCTGTCGGCCGAATGAAGCTGGCCGTTACCGGAATAAAGCTGCTGGCTTCCCTGCAGTTTTGAAAAAAAATGCAGAGACGTTTGTATCGATTTCAAACGTGAAGCAGACTGCTCCCCGTTGATTTCGGCAGCGTCCCGGATTTCAGCAATCAATTCTTTTAAACGGTCGAAGCACGCTTGGAGAGGGGTGGCCCATTCCTGCGGCACCTGACGAATGATACTGCTTAGGCTAAGGGACTCGGATGCTTCTTCGAAGTCTCCGGACATTTCCTCAACCACAGCAATCCGCCGGGTTTCCAACTTGGCGATCAGACGCGTCTGCTGCAGCTTGCGGCTTTGTAGCCGAAGCATTTCGGACGCACTGAGGATTCCAAATCCTTCCGCTTCCTCCTGGAGCAGTTGCAGGAGCTTCTCATGATGCTCCACTTCCTGCTGCAGGATGGAAAGCAGTTCTTCAAGCTGGGCGTTCATGGCCTTTCTTGATGAGGGGAGATCCCCCGGAAATCCTCCATCCCTCCGGAAACAGGAGAAACCGAAGAGGATTCCGGAGAAGGTCCGTTGTCAAACGGTGTCCTCCCGAAGAGAGTCAAGCAACATGTTGCCTGCCAGCTTCTGGGGATCTACCTGGTATTCACCACTCTTGATCTGGGCCTTGAGCTCGGCGACCTTCTCAGAGCGTACTTCAGGTTCCGCGGAAATGCGGAGTTTCAACTTATCCATGGCGAAAGACGTAGTCTTCACCGAATCATCTGCTGATGGTGGTCCATCTTTGAGATGGGCCTGATCAGCTTCTTTCCGCTGTCCTCCTTTAATGTCCTGGAGCACTGCGGGTTGTTGGCCTGTGACCTTCATAACCACCTCTTTAGGCTGATTGGCTTCGTTTCCGGAATCAGTGTCTGCATTCCGGCATCCGGTTCAGCATACTCCTGCTCCGTGCCTTACGCAAGCACCCTCCTTCAGGGAAGCCTGGTTTATATGACTTCGAAAACAGTTCAGCGTCTGGTCTTTTGCCAAGGCAAGAGACTGCAGCGAATGTCTTCGACAGACGGATCTTCCATGTCCATCCGAGGTTCGCTGGCCTTGATTCACCGGGACTGGAAAGTCCTGATGGATTCAGGGATTCAGCGTTCCTGACATATATATCGGCATTGCAGGGGAAAACTTGAAGGTTTTTCTCGATCATTTTTTCAAATGGGAACGGTATTCCTGATAGATCATCTCACCCAGTCCCATTCCACTGGATTGAGTGCTCAGACGTGCATACTGTTCATCCAGCATGCTTTGAAAAACTTTCTCGCCTTCTGACTTATTCACAAGTCCGGATTCAAAACTGGTAGAACGCATGGATTTCATCATCTGCTGCACCAGGAGCACTTCGAATTCATTCGCAGCCTCAAGCAGCTTCGCATCCTCCGTGTTCTTAGCAGGAGTTCTCTGTTCAAGACGTTCCAGACGTTGTTTGGAGAGCAGATCACTCAGATTGAGAGAATTGGGAGAAATGGGATTCATTGATTTAGCGAATGACGAGGTTGGCATGGAGTGCGCCTGCAGCCTTGACTGCTTTGAGGACTTCGATCAAATCTCGGCTTGAAGCCCCTATTTTATTGAAACCATCCACTATTTCCTTCAGATCGGCACCTCCTTTGAGGAGGAACACATCGGAACGTAAGGTGTTTGCATCTGCAGCAGCCTGGTTTTCGGCCCCTTCCTGAGCTTCAGGAGTTGGCAGTTTGACTTGCATGCTCAGTCCATTTTGGGAAATCGCAATTGGTGAAATACGAACACTGCCTCCCATGACCACGGTTCCGGAACGTTCATCGAGCACCACCTGTGCTGTTTTGTCAGGAGAGATTTCAAGATTTTCAATATAGGAAACAAGTTCAACGGTATTACCGAGATAACTGTCAGGAACAGATATTTCCACGGTTCCAGCATCCTTGGCACGTGCACTGCGGATTCCGAGGGTCTGATTGATCAGTTTGGCCAAACGGAAGGCGGTCGTGAAATCCGGTGATCGCAGGTTCATGTAGAGCCTGGCGCGGCTGTTCAGATTCAGGTTGATTTCACGTTCCACGATGGCTCCTCCAGGAATCGTTCCAACGGACGCAACCATTCTCTGACCAATGGGAAGGTTCACCAATTCTTCTGCAGGCAGAGCATCTGCCCGACTGACGCCTCTTGGAATTCCTGCGATTGGCCCCTGAGCCACTGCATAGACAAGCCGGTTTGGTCCCCGCATCGGGGTCATGATCAAAACACCGCCTCTGAGGGAGATCGAATCTCCAATCGTGGCTGCCGTCACATCCAGACGTTGTCCGGATTTTGCAAAAGGTGGAAGAGTGGCCGTCAGCCAGACTGCCGCCAGACTTCGCCCGGCAATGTCCGTGCTCTCGAGGCTGATGCCGATCCGCTCGAGGGCATTGATGACCGGTTTTCTTGAAAGCAGGCTTTCTGCAGAATCTCCGGTGCCATCGAGACCAACGACGATGCCGAAGCCGATCAACTGGTTGTCACGTGCACCCCGGAGTGATGCAATGTCTTTGACCCTCACCGCCCACAGGGTCGCAGGAAGCAGGCAGAGGAGGAACAGGACCTGTAGCCTGAAAATCATCTTCATTAAAGTCTTAGGATGACGCAGTTTTATGTGCATTCGTCTAAACAATTTATACAGTTCTAACATAACGCCGTTTAGTTAATACAATTTCAATGCCAGAAAACAGGCTTAAACCCATGACGTGAAAAGGGATTTATTAAAAACCCCATTCTGTTCAAAAGGGTGGACCTATGCTTGTCCAAATGGTGCTTTCTCGATGGATCTACCATTAAAAAAACTTTGTTTATGGTCTGCTTCGTGCAGAACATTAAACAAAACACTTAATGATATCTGAAAATGGATTATGTACTTTTAGGTTTCTGTCTCTTCAGTTTAGTGATCACTAGTTTCATCGTCTTTTTGGATCTAAGCCGAAGGGGAGAAAAGAAGCTCGAAATTCCGGAAACGGATCTTCCCGAATTTGAGGACAACTTAATCATCAAGGAAGAAAGGGGCGAAAAATCTTTGGATTTTTTCGAACAGGAGCATTCTGAAATCAACGAAAGTAAAAATGACGTACCAGAAAATTCTGTACATCATCTTTCTGAACTCTCAGAAACCGCTCCGGAAATTGATTTTGAAAAAAAGGATGAAGAGGAAAAACCTTTTTATGAAGAAATCAAAGCGGAAGAACCTAAACCCGATTTCCTACGTCAACGAATCGAGTCCGTGCTTCAACAGCAGTTGAACCAACTGGGATACACCAGTGTAGAACAACAGCTGGATTTTGTAAAAAACGTCCTTACAGAACCCAAGGAATCGATTTCATCCCTCAACCCTGCAGAATTGCGTGGGTTGCTGAACCGCATTATCGAACTCCGTGAAAATCCAGAATCTCCGGTCATCTCCCGGAGTGCCTGATTCTCCTCTTTTTCCAGTCCCGTAAAAAAAGTCGATTCGGTTTCAGAACCTCCATTTCCAACTTTTTCATCTTCTGTCATCCAGGAAGTTTTTCAATCTTCCGGATTCTCCAATTTTGCACTTCCGTTGTTTGTAGCGATTTCCAGCATCTGCCGGATGTTTGCTTCATCGAGCCCAGACGAAGTGGCTAATTCTTCTGATGAAATGAGAAGGGGATCCTGTTGTCGTTCCAGTGAGAGCCTGCAGAGGAACGACCAGAGTTGGTGTTCCCTGTTACCAGGTTGGGAGAATGCCTGCAAAAACTTATGAGGTTGAATCCTCCAGACTTCACGGCGGATATTGAATTTCATTTGTTCCAATAATGAAGCTGAATCAACCTCTCTGAAGCAACATCAATTCACCCATCAAGTCTCTGAGGCTGTTCAGGTTATGAGCCGAGGCAAAAAGGTCGAGATGCGGAAGAGCCGCCTGCATCCCTCGGGTGGTCGGCTCATAATCCGGACTCCCCTTGAGAGGATTCAGCCAGATCAATGATCGTGCACTGCGTTTCAGATGAGACATGCTTTCGGATAACATTTCCACTTCTCCCGTGTCCCATCCATCGCTGATCACCAGCACCACGGTTGCAGGATCCACAACTTTCAATGAATATTCCTCAACAAACTGTTTCAGAGAAGCCCCGATCTTGGTTCCTCCCGACCAGTCTGGAACACTTTCAGAAATCCGTGCGACCGCCTCGTCCATCGACTGTTGTTTCAGTTGATCGGTAATCCGGTGCAAGGAGGTACTGAAGACGAAGGTTTCAATGCGTCGGTAGACGGTCTGAAAGGCATAGATGAACTGGATCAGGAAACGGCTGTAGAGATCCATCGATTTGCTGACGTCACAAAGCAACACCAGCTTCAACCGTTGACGGCGCCGTCGATGGTGCATCAGGTCGATCAGTTCCCCACCCCTTCTCAGGCTTAGCCGCATCGTCCGTCGCAGGTCCATCGGCCCATGTCTTTTGGAATGACGCATCCTGCGACTGAAGCGTGTCGCAAGCCTTTTCCCGATTTCATTGATCAGAGCAATCACCTCGTTCAGTTCCTCTGAACCGAATTGGCTGAAATCTCGTTCGGTGTCGACTTCAAAGGGGCTATAACCCGCAGAATCCCGAACCTCCTCCGATTCCGAATCCTGATTCATCCAGTCATGAATCGAGAGAAACGTCGGTTTGGGACGTTCATCGATGACATGGATTTTGGAGCGTTCCTCCTCTTCTCCAGGAGGTTGGCGATAAAATTCTCCTGAACTTTCCCAGACGTACCAGAATTTACGGAAATGCTCATCGAAGATTTCCTGCTCCTGGGTGCTCTTGGCCAGACTGGTTCGAAGAGCCATGCGGAAAGGTTCCTGCTCTCTGAGCGGAATGCTTTCCAAAGCACGGAGGGCGTCCATCTGTTCTCCAATCCCGGAGACCAATCCTTGATTCCGGAGATGCCTGCAGAATCCGACCAGGTTGGAACTCAATGCCCGGCGCAGGGCAAAGTCTTCATAAAGGTAAGGTTCCTGAGTCATTCAAAGAGGAAGTTATGACAACCACAAAAAGTCAGTCGGTTAAGGTGACATGGACGATATGTTTCAGGGAGCAGAATCAAAGCAGAACTCATCCACCGTCGTTTCCATCTCTATAGAACTTGGTTTCACAGTTTAATGCCGTTTTTTGATTCAAACTCGAAACTGTTAAAGAAACAGGAAAAGAGTATTCCTCTTCCGGTCAATCTGCATCATGAAATTCTTCCTCCTCTTTGAAGGATTTCAAGAATCTGTTGTTCTTCCATCCTTTAACTGAGCATATCGGAAGCAGTCCGTGGTGTGATCGTTGACCATGCCCACCGCCTGCATGAACGCATAGCAGATGGTGGGACCGCAGAAACGAAAGCTTTTCTTTTTCAGGGCATGACTCATGGCTTTCGATTCTGCAGTTTCCGCAGGAACCTCTTCCTTGGTTTTCCAGACATTGTGTATGGGACTGCCGTCAACAAACTGCCAGAGGAAATCACTGAAAGAAATTCCTTCTTCTTGAAGTGCGAGCCAGGCCTTTGCATTGGAAACACTGCTTTCGATCTTGAGACGGTTACGGATGATTCCAGCATCCTGCATCAGGCTTTCCAGTTTTTCCCGACCATAAGCGGCCATGACCTGAGGGTCAAAGGAATCGAAGGCATTCATGAAATTTTCGCGTTTTCGCAGGATGGTGATCCAGGAAAGTCCCGCCTGAAATCCGTCCAGGATCAGTTTTTCAAAAAGGGCATGATCATCATAAATAGGAACACCCCATTCCCGGTCGTGGTAATCCTGGTAGAGTGGATCCTCACCTGGCCAGGCGCAGCGTGCTGCTTCCTTCATGGTCATCCTCCCTGTTTCACTTCAATGGTTGAGAACATCCTGAATGCTTCATCGATTCCGAGGCATCGGCCGGCCGGAAGCAATTTCGCTTCCTCGTTTGGATTCCTGATAAAAGATGAAGAGCCCTGCTCCTGCAATGAAAAGGATTCCAAGCCATGAAATCGGATCAGGCCATTCGCCAAAAAAACTGATGCTCCAGAAAATGGCCATCGGCAGGGCTACATATTCGAATGGTGCCGCTGCCCCAGCTTCGCAGATACGGTATCCCTGGCTGATGAAATAGGCCCCAAGTCCAGTGAGAAGTCCAATCCCAAACATGATGAGCAAATGTTGCCAGGATGGAATGAGCCAGGCTCTGAAAAGGAAATCCAGGGTTGGAGAAAAAGGATCCGCCCACTTTCCATCTCCGCAGACGAGCCCAATAACGCTGCTGACAACAATAAAATTCATTTGGATGTAAAACGCCATCGCCGAGGCTTTTTCGGTTTTGCCCATCTTGCGTGTCATCATGTGCACCAGCGCATAGGCCAACGCGGCAATGAGGGGCAGCAACGCTGCTGCATTGAAGACATCGCCTTTGGGCCGGATCATGATCATCACTCCAATCAGTCCTATGAGGACGGCAAACCAACGGTAGAGCCCCACCTTCTCTCCGAGCATCACCACCGAAAGGGCCGTGATCAAGACAGGTGCAATGAAAAAAATCGCGGTGGCCTCTCCAAGGGGGATGCTGATCAAAGACGTGAAATAAGCAAGATTGGCAATGACGATTCCAAATCCCCGCATCAGGTGCATCCCCAGACGTTGGGTACGGAGTGCCGAGATTCCACCTTCCAGGGGAAGGAAGACGAGGAGGATTAAGAGAGTACCCACCACAGCACGGATTAAGACGATCTGATGCAATGCATACTCTCCACTGAGCCATTTGATCATCATGTCCTGGGTGGTGAAAAAGAACTGTGCCGCAACCACAGCAGCCATTCCCCAGAGCCTGTCTGCGTTATCAAGGCTTATTGATTTTCCAGAGATCATCGGTTCAAAAAGGAAGATGTTGGGATGGCCATGATTTTACAGATTTTTTGTCCTCGAAAAGACTTCTTGAAATGACTTTAAGATTTGGGATTTCAGTTTAATCTTTGAATTAGGATTCACAAATCAAACACGCAGTCCACCTTGAGAGAAAGTATGATGAACTTTGGATTCAATAAAGGTTCGGCCTATGGAATTCTCAAACAAATAAAAACATCAAAAAAAGATTACAAGCATAAAAAACCATGAACGAAGCAATCACGACCATTCCTGCACGGCAGGGCAAAGCAGCATATGCAGATGCAGGACAACGAATCAAAGTAATCAACACCCTCGGCAGCCAAGTGGTCGACACCTGGGCGTTCCGCAGGGAGGATCTCGGCGAATTCATGTCCATGGAACACAGCCGCCCGAATTTCATGAAAATCCGTCCCAATGTAGGAGAATCATTTTTCAGCAATCAACGTCGTCCGATCCTGACGGTTTTGGAAGACACCTCCGGTGGGGTGCATGACACATTGATGGCAGCCTGCGATAACCCTCGATACGGGCTTTTGGGCTGTACCGAATACCATGACAACTGCACCGACAATCTCAGTTCGGCGATGAAGGAACTCGGACTTCAGGAACCGGAAACACCAAGTCCCCTGAACCTTTTCATGAACATCCCCTGGACCCCGGAGGGAGAACTTTCCTGGGAAGAGCCGGTTTCCACTCCCGGAAGTTATATTCTGCTTCGAGCAGAGATGGACCTGGTCGTGGCTTTTTCTGCGTGTCCCCAGGACATCCTGCCCATCAACGGAAGGATAGGGGAACCAACCGAAGCCCATTTCCAGATCCTGCCTGCCGACTGAATACTTCCGAAAGTCCACGACTTCAAAATCAGATGATTCTCTATTTCGCCTACGGTTCAAACATGAGCGCCGTGAGGATGAAACAAAGACTTGATTGGGAAGCTCCACGTCAAAGTGCATCGCTTGAAAATTATCAACTGGTTTTCAATCAGGCCGGTTTCAACGATCCTCACTGGAGTCCGGCCAACATCATGCCTTCCAGGGGAGGATTGGTCGAAGGAATCGTCTATGAAGTGGAAGAGAAAGATCTCCAGATTCTCGATGTACACGAAAAATACTATCAGCGCTTTGAAGTCGATATTCTGGTTTCCAATGGAACTTCGGTGAAGGCGATTACCTACCTCTCACAAAATGCCAGGGAAGAAAAGTCTCCTACCCGGGAATACCTCAATTTTCTGCTCGAGGCGAAAGAACTCCTCAGCCCAGAATATTTTGAAGGCCTCAACCGGATAACGGTGTTTTCAGAAGATCTCCTGAAACAGAAAGGGCCTTCGGGTAAAGGATGAAAAACGCTGCCGCCGTGGACCGTGCGGTATCTGCCTGGGTGAGTCTTGCTCCGGAAATCCGGACTGGCATCCTGATGTTCAGTGCCACAGGAACCCTGGCGGGGATGCACACGGTCATCCGTTATCTCAGCGAATCGATACATCCCTTTGAAATTGCCTTCTTCCGGAGTTTTTTTGGAATGCTGGTCTTGAGTCCATTCATTTTCAAAAACGGAAAAAATGCTTTTCGAACGGAACAGCCTCTGCTGAACCTCATCCGCGGAGTGACGAGTCTTTTTGCGATGCTTTCATGGTTTTACGGCTTGAGCGTAATTGAACTGGCGAAAGCGACAGCCCTCAGTTTCACCAACACGATGTTTGGAGCCCTGGCTGCCGTATGGTTCCTCAAGGAACGGATGCTGTTGAAACGCTGGCTGGCAGTTCTAACGGGTTTCAGCGGCATGCTGATCATCCTCCGTCCAGGGCTGATCGAGGTCAGCAACGGCTCGATGACCGTCCTTTTTTCTGCTTTCTGTTGGGGAATAGGGATGGTGCTCGTCAAAAAACTGACCGAGACCGACGGCATCGTGTCCATCATCCTCTGGTTCACACTTTTGACAACGGTCTCGACATTTCCCTTTGCTGCGAGTGTGTGGGTCTGGCCTGAGCCCGAAGACTATTTCTGGCTTCTGCTGATGGGCTTCCTTGGGTCAATTGGTCATTTGGCGGCAGTCAGCGGATTCAAGATTGCCGATGCTTCCAGCGTAATGCCGATGGATTTCATCAGGCTTGTCTGGATCAGCCTCTTCGGCTTTCTCTTTTTTGGTGAAATCCCGGAACTCTGGACGATAATCGGCGCCGCAGTGATTCTTTCCGGAAGCGGGCTGTTGATGATCCCCAGTATTCCTTCAAAAAGCTGATCCGTTGATTATCCACCCGGACAAAATTTAGAGCGTGGATTTTTTCATATAAAGGCATCAAAATTAGTGTTCAATTCATGTTTCACTTCCATCGGTCCAGCAAATCTTCATGAGTCCTGACACAGAAAAACAAATCGAACCCCATACTTCACCGTCGGCGTTGGTGATCGGCGCAGGCATCGCCGGATTAACGGCGGGATGGAGGTTGATGCAGTCCGGCTGGCACGTCAGGATTTTGGAATCCGGAATACGGCCTGGAGGAGCGATGGTCACCGAACGCGAAGGGGAATACCTCATCGAACACGGGCCAAACACTGCGCTTGAGAGCGATCCGCGTATCGGAGAACTGATCCATGAACTCGGACTTGCGGATGAGAAACGTATTCCGGAACTGGCCTCCAAAAAACGCTTCATCCTCAAGCAGGGCAGACCACAGCCTCTGCCGATGTCCCCCCAGGCATTTTTCGGATCCGGATTTTTCAGTTGGAAAGCCAAGCTTAGCCTGCTTGGAGAACCGTTCCGAAAACCTGGAATTGAAGACCATGAAGAAAGCCTTTCCGAATTCGTCCTGCGCCGGCTTGGACGGGAGTTTCTGGATTATGCCATCAACCCCTTTGTTGCAGGAGTCTATGCCGGAGCACCGGACCGGCTTGGTGTGGAACAGGCATTTCCAAAACTGCATGCCCTGGAAAAAAACTATGGCAGCCTCATCCGGGGACAGGTCCTTGGAGCACGTCAACGTAAAAGAGAAGGACGTGTTTCCAAACAAAGGGCTCCGATGTTTTCCTTCCGCCAGGGTCTGGGGTCGCTTCCAGAACGTTTTCAAGAACTTCTCGGAGATTCCCTGGTGCTCCAGACCCGGGCAAAAAAACTCAGCCTGGAAGAAGGGCTCTGGGCCATCGAAACAGAATGCCAAGGGCAACCGAAGAATTTCGAGGCCGATCGTGTGATCTATGCCGGCACCGCACACCAACTTCCAGAAATTTCCATCGAAGGGGTTTCTTCCTCAGAGTTGCAATCTTTCGGGAACATCTACCACCCTCCTGTTTCTTCCCTCAGTCTGGCATTTCCACGAAATCGGGTAGAGCATCCTTTGGACGGTTTTGGACTGCTTGTTCCGGAAGTGGAAAAACGCAAGATTCTCGGTGCCCTTTTCATGTCAACGCTCTTCCCGGAACGCTGCCCTAAGGATCAGGTATTGTTCACCGTTTTCATTGGTGGCACACGTCAACCCCACTATGCCTCGCTGTCCAGAGAAGAACTGCTTCCGATGGTACTTGAGGAACTGAAACCCATGCTCGGGATATCCTCTGAGCCGACCCATGTCTTCCACCGCTTCTGGGAAAAGGCCATCCCTCAATATGACGTCGGCTACGGGTCAGTACGGAACCGGCTCAACGATCTGGAAGCTTCCCATCCAGGCCTTCATTTCTGTGGAAACTATCGGGGAGGGATTTCCGTTGCGGACACCATCCTCCATGCACTCAAATTGACGGATCTGCTGTTGGATCATAAAGACTGAAGCAAATTCAATTCTTCTGTGGCACAGTATTTGTAACATTATAAATAAACCTTTATTTCAGGGAGTTGCAGATGAATCAAGCAAACCGACCAAAACAGCCCAAGGCTCTTCCGAACTTGAGCGAAGCCGTGAGTTTCAGGCCGCTGGAAAGCGTCTTCCATCTTACGGAAAAGGTTGAAAAGGATTCCTCCTTGAGAAAAGGACCGGATCATTCCTTAACGGATTAAATGGTATCCGTGTTTCCTGTGTAAACACGTAACAATTTTTGTCAGAAAAAGAGTATGAAAGTTTCACAACCTATAATGCAATTCACGAGTGATTCAACACTTTCGGGGTTACTTGAGGTAATCATTGCAAAATCTCAGGGATCGTCTTCATTCCGCAAATCCGGAATCGAACTTCTCAAAGATCAACTGGGAGAAACATCAGAAATGAGAAATCACCGTTTGAAGAGCACCAGTGACCGGGACATTGAGGAATGGATCTCCATCCTCAACAAGACCGCTGAGATGCTTGAAGACGAATTAGAAAGCCGCTTGATGTAATCTAATGGGGTGGGTGCCGACCCCCGTCAGGCAGGTTTCATGGAGTTTTCTCTGGGAAGCCTGCCTGTTTTTTTGACACCAATAACCGTAAATTGTCTTTGAGGGAGAAACGATGAACACCGAACTTCAGCAAACTGCACTGATGCTGCTTGGCAAGGCCTGCCTTCATGGTCTGGTCACTGAAGAGCATCTGAATCAGAGACTGGAAGACCTTTCTTCCACGGAACTGGCCCCGGCATTCAGCCAGGAGGAAAGGGTAAAGGCCCTTTCGTGCCAGATCCGAAGCTGATCCCTGATCTCCATGGAACACATCCGGTGATTTCCGGAAAACGTGTTCCCCCTTCTTTTGTTAGGCCATGGATCAAAACTTCCGGCAAAATCTGATCCGGCTGCGCAAGCGCAGTGTCCGCCAGAACGAAAAAGCTCATCGTTCCCTGGAGGATTGTTGGGTCACTGAAGCCAGTCTGAGGGAATATTTTTATGATCTTCCCCGTCCGCCTGCGGACAGTCCTCCAGTTTTGCTGCATCTTAGTCCAGACCACAACAAAGCCTGAAAAGCTTTGCTTGATCGAGAGCATTTTTCAGATCCTCTCGATCCGCCAATCCCTGCTCAAAAAACAACTGCCTCATGATACGTTTATTCCAGGGAATCCTGCTTTGCATTTGGGTCTTGACCGGAGTTGCCTGCAAAACTTACTCAGAGAGGGTTCCACAACGGGTTTTTGAAGAAGGCATGATCTCTGCGAATTCAACCTATTGGTCTGCAAACAAAGACTGCTATGCATACAATCAGGATGAATTCGGAAGGAATCCAAGATTGGTCAACATCAGCTGGTGCCGAAAAAAACTGCGCAATCCTCCAGATTCCTATGTGCGTGCCGATTGGGAATTTCCGATTCCTCCCAACGCCACCCTTCCTCTAAACGAATACCGATGCTTCACCAAAACAGTGTCCAACTTCGGTTCCAGGACTCGGTGGTTTCTCCAGAAACGCTGCAAGAAACTGGATACTGAGGAGTGATCTGCTTCAGAGGATCAGAAATGGAAGCATTAGGTGTCGGGGCCTAATAAATCCTGACGCTTCCAGGGGTTCCAAAATACTTCTCATTCGTAATCCAAAACACACTGGAACTGGTACCTCCGATATTAGCGGTTTTGACGTGGTAATGGTACGTGCCACTGGAGAATTCAGTGGTCGCATGGAAATGACCATTGTAGCTGTCGATGGAAGGCGTTGCATTTCCATTTGAATCGGTATGATTATCTCCTACTGGGCCATAGACCGGATGTCCATCCAGCAAAAAGCCCAGGAGCAGGTTCCCATTGCTTCCAGAATCCTCAATCCAGCGGTAAGTGGTTCCATTGACGGTGGTGCTGTTGTCTGTGACGCTTCCCCCTAAATCCCGGATCAAGCATACAGGATCGACATGGTAGTGGTAGACCCCAGAGTTCTGTGGATGCCCAGAACATTGGTCAAAGGTAAAGAGTTCATTTGTGATCTGATCCCCTGGTGCAGCATTTTCATTGAAGAAGGAAACCCCATTCAAAGCGAGGCCAATGGTGCTGTAGGTCGTATTGGTTTTTGAGGATGCATTGTCCGGACTGATCGGCATTTTCATGACAATGAATTGTTCCGCTATCTTGTTGTGCCCGGCAGGTCCTGGAGCACCTGAATAACCTGCAGAAGTTTTAGTCGCAGCATACTTATAAAGATTCGTAAGGAAATCAAACAACTCATACAATGCATGGGTCGTTTCAAAATAATGCGACTTGTGTTCAGGCCGGTTCGACGATTCCACCACCATGTAATCAGGACTACCGTCTGAATCAGAGTCCTGGGTACAGACATGAAGCGAATAGTTCGTATTGGCATTGGTGTATTTGGTGATCGCCGTTTTGTAAGACGCAGGAATGTTGGAGAGGTCGTTCGTGCAGCCACAAATGGAAATGGGATTGGTGCAGCCGCAATTTGAATTACATCCGTATGATGGAGCTGTTTCTTTATTTTTTTTCCTTGCACAGGAAACGATGCACAGAGAAGAAACAAGAATGACTCCGATCCAGAGACAAGGATTCAAGAACCCCGACCCAATGGATCGATGAATGAAGGGTTTTTTGAATCCAAGGTTTGAACAAAGATATCCATTTTTATTTTTCATAGCAGCCTCTGTTATTTGAAAGTCATCCCTTGGAGCTTCCTTGCTCCCATTTGGAATGCAAAGGATACTAGCCATTAAATGTGAAGGAAAAATGGAGAAATCAGGAAGATTTCATGAAGATCTATGAAAGAATGTTCCGTTTAAGAATCCTAAGTAAACGAAAGGATATCCGTTTGAAGGTTGGAATCAAATGCCCTTGGCATTTCCATTCATGCAACAAAGGTGATGCTGCCTGAGGCTTCACGCCCCTGCCAGACCGAGCCGGTGGGATAGGTGTGGTCACGGACAAATTCCTCCTCCATCTCCAATCCCCAGCCTGCAGCAGCAGGAGTTTGGTAGGCGCCATCCTTCATGGCAACCGGATTGAGAAACACTCCATCCTGCAGAAAATTGAGATATTCCACCAACTGTCCCCGGGATGGACCTGAGACACAGATCTGGTCCCAAAGGGCATAGTGCACGATCATGTTGCACAGCCCGATTCCTCCTCCATGAGGACAGACGGGGATGCCGAATTTATCGGCCATGAGGATCACGGCAAGTACATCCTGAACTCCGGCCAGCCGTGTTGCATCGATCTGACAAAACTGAATGGCCTGCTGCATCAGCATCTGTTTGAAAATGACGGGGGAGGGAACCTGCTCTCCTGTAGCAACCCCGATTCCAAGAGGCTGGAGGGCCTCTGCGATACGCTGAAATCCGAAGACGTCATCCCGTGCTGTGGGTTCTTCGATCCAATGCGGACGGAACTCAGCAAGTTGTTTCATGTAGTCAATTGCCTCGTCCACTCCCCAAAGCTGGTTTGCATCGGTCATCAGCAAAGCATCCGTTCCGATCGCATCACGCAGAAAGGCCATCCGCTTACGATCAAAGTCGATGCCTCCGCCAACCTTCATTTTGAAACAGTCCAATCCTGAAGCCTTGACTTCCTCGATGGTTTGCAAAATCTGTTGATCCGTGAGTCCAAGCCATCCTGCCGTGGAATAGGCTTTGACTCCTTTCTGAATAACCCGGTGTTCCTGTTCTGCCCTGTTTTCTTGGGAGTTCACAAGCCGATCGAAGGCCTCATCCGGGGTGAGCGCATCACGGAGGTAACGCCAGTCGATGGACTGGATGATTTTTTCTGGAGGAAGATCCACCAACAATTTCCAGAGGGGTTTTTGTTCGGCCTTGGCCCAAAGGTCCCATAGCGCGTTGAGGATGGAACCCACCGCCATCCGCGCTACCCCGTCTGCCAACCAGCGGAGTTGGTGGTGGTCGACGAGCAGGCGGTAGAAATCACCAGGATCCTCGATGAATTGTGCCAGGTTCCGTCCCAGAATAAGCTTGGACAGATCACGGACTCCATATGCGAGCCAGTCGTTTCCGGCTCCTGCACTGAAATTCACAGAAAGTCCCACGAGGCCATCTTCGGTGCGGATGCCTGTGAGCACACAGGAATAGTTCGGTTTTTTGTGGAAGGGGTCGGATCCCTGAAGTGTGTCGGAAGTCGGCACCCTCAAATCGGTGACTTCGACTTCAATGATTTTGGACATGAGCAGGAAACACATGTTTTGGAGACGACCAAGTATTCACGGATCTTGTTGATGTTGGAACAGGTTTTTCAATTTCCAGGAAAAAAATCTAACGGGCAAAATAATCCGGTTCCATCCCTGATTTCCATTTGATGTTGCATCCCATGCTTGGAATCTGGTTTTCAGGAATCACGTTGCCCTGGATCAAGGCATCGACGGCTTTCCTCAAATCTTCTCCAGTCACAGGATTGGAATTCTTGGGCCGGCTGGAATCGTATTGCCCACGATAGACGAGCTTCCGGTTTTCATCATAAAGGAAAAAATCAGGAGTGCAGGCCGCACGGTAGGATTTGGCGACTTCCTGGGATTCATCATAAAGGTAGGGAAAGGGGTAGGAATAGTTTCGGGCATCCTCATTCATTTTTTCAGGACGGTCCTCAGGATAGGTTTCGACGTCATTCGAACTGATGGCGACCACGGCCAGACCCTTTTGCTGGTATTCCCTGGAAAAGCCGACAAAGGAATCCCGAAGGTGCACCACATAAGGGCAATGATTGCAAAAGAACGCCACCAGCAGCGAGGGTTGATCCACAAAAGAACTCAATCCATACGCCTCCTGCTCCAGCAGCGGGTTCCAATTCTTCAAATTAAAATCCGGGGCCTGGCTGCCCAGTTTTTCCATCGTGGATGAATGTGCCATTTCTAGACTCCTGAAAACGGATTAAAACGGTTTTGGTTCCATCAAAAGACAGATTATGTGTTCGAGGCTAAAGTATCGGCGATCAGGCTGATCTGTTCGAACATCACCGCCGTTGAGGTCAGCGCCGTGATCTGATTGGGGCTGTCTTTGGAAGGTACCATACAGACCACATCGGCACCAATGATATTGAGCCCCCTCAGTCCCTGCAAAAGACCTACGGCTTCATCAATCGAAAATCCTGACACGCCAGGTTCGAGATTCGCTACTGCTGGGGCCACAGATGGATCCAGACAATCCAGGTCAAAGGTGATGTAGGCCGGCGTATCACCAACCCGCTGCCGAATCGCCGCAACGGTTTTCTGAACTCCGAGTTCACGAAATTCGTCAATATCAATCACTCCGTAACCCAGTTCAGCACTGGTTTTTTTCCAGTTCAATGTACGGGTGTGTCCACGCAGGCCCAGCTGAATGCTTTTTCGGGGATCAACATTCCCCTCTGTGGCAACATAACTCCCCCAGTGGGCGGCAGACCGCTCTGCTCCCAGCCAGTGCGGCAAATGGTGCATGGTGTCGGTATGGGCATCGAAGTGAATCAATGCCGCCGGTTGGCCTTCAGTCAGTTTGGCATCCGGACCGGCAATGGCTTTCAGAATCGGCCCTGTGATCGAATGGTCTCCTCCTATCGATACCGGCCTGACGCCAGCCTGATCAAGCCGTTTGTAATAGGCTTCAATGTCTTTTACGGTAATATCATTGACCATCGCATGGGGCATCAGCACATCACCAAGATCATTGATCCGGCATAGTTCCCAGGGAGTGATGCCAAATTTCCCATGTGCCCGCCGGTAGCAGCCTGATACATTTCTAAGCGAGCGGGGCGCCAGATGCTGATCCCTTTCCGTGGTGCCGTTGCCGGTACTGTGAGGCACTCCGACCAGACCTATATCGCATTGCTCCAGGTCTTCATCATGGGGGCATCTGAACAGGGTGGGAATACCCCACCAGTAGAGATTTTCCATAAAAATATTTTGATCGGATGAAAGCTTGTTATTGTCCATGTGTCGGCTTTTTTATTTCTGGAAAATAATTCTAACAAGTACTGTGATCCTAGTGCAAACAGCAGTTAAGCGAATTATTCTCGATCTTCTTCTTAAACTTATTTGATATGACCTGCTCCCTTTTAAGGATTCCAAGTTGGATGATAGTTCATCATCGATATTGGTTCTACTTGAAACAAACGACTCAGGAGCGCGTAAGTTTCTACTTGACCATTATCTGATATACCTATTAGTTAGATAGCGTATCTTTGAATTAGGTTAATTTCATCTTCTCTATAAACTTTTTTCTTAAGGGGTAATCATGACTAACGCCAAATTCCTCTCTATTACCATCAAGAAACCTAACAAGGTTTTGAAGATCACATCATCATTGTTCATATTTCTTTCGTTTTTTGTTATTTCACAGTCATTGTGGGCAAAAGAAATCAAAATAAAGCTCTGGGCCACTGCAGACAGGTCTGGACCTTTAAGGGCAGGCAACATTCTTGAAGCGGCAAATACCCTGAATAACATGCTTGCAGCAGCAAATGCTGATGAAAGGGTAAAGATCGAGCTGATCGAAACCAACTCCAAAGGATATGATGCTGATGCTCTACAGCTTCTTAAAGCACACTCGGTAGGCAAAACTCCTGACATTGCACTCGCAGCACATGAGTGGATTGGTACATTCGTGGAAGCAGGACTTGCAGCGAATCTTGAAAGCCATATCAAAACAAACTCGACTTTATACGAAGACATCATCCCCCAACTCTGGAATTCGGTTAAATTCAAAGGGGACCGATACGGCATTCCACAGGATTCAGAAGTTCGAATGTTTTTCCTGAATAACGACTTGATGAGAAAAGCCGGAAAATCAGAATCATTTATAGCTTCTCTTCCGTCTCAAGTGAATGCAGGTCAATTCACCATGAATGATCTTTGCGACCTTGCAGCTGAAGTTAAAAATGCGGGTGCTGCTAAATACGGAATTATTCACAGACCCAATGTCGGACCAGACTTTCAAATGGCAATGGCTTCTTTTGGAATTGATCTCTACAACGAAGATCAAGCCAAACTGCAAATCACTAAAACCGGTCTTCTGGCCTACTACAAATGGCTCAAGCGTTGTGTCGATATTGGAGCCATCGCTGGTGACATGACCACCTGGTCGTGGGATTCGGTTCACGCAGGTTTCAGGGGTGGAGAAGGATTTTCAAAATTCCATGGTGTCTGGAATCTTGGTGCACAACTCAAGGCTTTTGGAATGTCTCCAACAGACAAAGAAGCTTATTTCAAGAAAATCACATGGATCAATGCTCCTGCTGGTAAAAAAGGAGGGACTCCATCGAACCTTTCCCATCCCATTGTCTATATCGTCACAAATGGTCCTCACAAGGACCTTGCAGCCATTTTGGTGGCTCTGGCTTCCCAGCATGTACCCAACACCAAGCACGCAGTTGGAACCAATCACACCCCAATCAATTATGGCCAGGCAGCAATGCCGGATTTTGTAGAAAAAGGATGGGGATTGATTGCCGGTGTCCCACTATTGAAATACGCTCAATTCATGCCGAATCATTCGAAGATTGGGCAATACAATGCAATTTCATATCAAGGTGTTCAAGGAGTTGAAACCGGTGAAATGTCTCCTGAAGAAGCCGTTGAATTTGTCATTGAGGAAATGGAAGTGGAACTTGGTGATGATGTTATCATTCTGAACTGAGATCCAATAAAATAAATGGGCCGTTCAAAACGGCCCATTTCCTCTTACCGTGGCTTCCTCCAACATTTCTGGTAAATACACCAATTTTACTGTTTTTTTCCTACCTGCAATTGTCCTTCTGGGAGGGCTTGTTGTCCTTCCGATTTTTCTGGATATAGCAGTTGCTTTCACAGACATGGCTCAAACCCTAAATGTTAGCGGTTTGACGAATATGCAATTCCGAAAGTTTTTCAAACCTGTTGAAGACAGCATGCTTGGTTTCGAACTTCGCCGTTCCTTTTTAAAAGCTCTCACACTTACAGCAACCTATGTGGTTCTGACTCTTGTGATTTTTAATACCACCTTTGGTTTGGTTTTAGCTCTGACAACCACTGCACTTTCTGAACGGGTTGGTTCTTTTTTCAGAGCCATTTGGCTTCTACCGAGGATGAGTCCGTCGGTTGTTTATGCATTGCTTTGGTCATGGACAATAGATCCAACAGAACGTGGTTTACTGAATCAGGTAGCCATAAACATTTTTGGAATCGGCCCCATTAACATGAAGCTCCATCACCCGATGATGCTCATTGTGATTTCGAATGGTTTTATAGGAGCCTCATTGGGAATGATCATCCTGACCAGTGCTATTCGTTCCATACCAAAACATTTGTTCTATGCGGCACAGGCTGACGGAGCAGGGCCACTTTCAATAACCTGGCATATTATTCTACCCGCCCTGCGCTGGCCTCTTTCTTATATCACCATTTTTCAGACACTGGCTCTGCTCGTGAGTTTTGAATACATTTTTCTCATCATGGGCCCAGCAAGATCAACCATGACGATGGCCATGCTGGCTTACACCAAAACCTTGGCGCCTGGAGTTGGTGCAGGGCTGTATGCCTATGGTGCTGCCATCACCATGATTCTGATCGTGATTGGAATTTTTCTCGCACTGTTACTGTGGCGATTAAGCAACATGCAACGTTTGATCACAGAACCAAGAATCGAGGTCCAATGATTCAGATTCAATCACGATCTCTAGCAGTCACAGACTGGAAGCGGCTGGCTCTGAAGGCAAAAAAAATAAGGCGGCTTCAAATCGGCTTTTTAATTATGTTCCTGTCCCTTGTTTCGCTTCCGATCATCATTCCTTATTTTTGGATGTTGGTCATTTCATTTTCCGCACGGACAGGAGGAGTCGAATCTGCAGTTCTCTGGAAGGCTCTCTCCATTTTAGTCCCATTCGTGATGGTTTGGATTCTGATTCACCATAACTTAAAGGGTTCCAGACGAGTTTTTGCATTAACTCTGACAGGAATCATTGCCTTTACCATCCTGTGGAACCTTGTGGGGGCGGATGTCCACTTGAATAATTACCGTTTTTTAATCAACGCAAATATCGTTGAGGATATTCGTGGTCCTGCCACTGCAGGAGGACAGTTCCCTTGGGTTTGGGAAGCATTTGTCAATTCTCTGTTTGTGGCCACTGTATCTTCCTTCATCAAGGTTTTGGTTTCTACTTTTGCAGGCTATTACCTTTCACGTTTTTCATTTAAAGGACGTCCTGGTTTTTTACAGGGATTGCTGGTCATTGATGCATTCCCCGCCATGATTCTAATAATTCCAATATTTATTTTAATCTATTGGTTAGGGTTACTGGATACTTTATATGGGCCAATTCTGGTCATTTCCGCTTTTGAACTGCCTTTTTTCATTTTCGTCATGAAAGGGTTTTTTGACGGCGTTCCTTGGGACATTGAGATGTCTGCAATTTCCGATGGAGCAACCCGACGGCAAGCATTCTGGTATGTTGTTCTACCCCAGGTGCGTGCAGGGATAATCGCCATCGGCATTTTCGCCTTCATTAAAGGCTGGGAGGAGTATGTTTTTGTCACCTCCCTGCGGACGGGCACTTCCTATTGGGTGATGTCAACCTACTTGTTTTACGTAGCCCAGGACATTATGGGAGTTGATTATGGAATGGTTGCAGCAGTATCCGTCTTTTATCTGATCCCAAGTTTAATCCTTTATCTTTTCTTTCAGAAAAATTTAACCCAGATGACTTTTGGAGGAGTAAAAGGCTGATGGCCCGAATTACACTAAAAAATTTGAAAAAGGCTTGGCTTGCAGAATCCCCTGCTGTGGATGGAATCAATCTCGAGCTGAAAGAAGGCGAATTAGCTTCCATCCTCGGCCCGTCAGGTTGTGGAAAAAGCACTACACTTTTGATGCTGGCGGGAATTTATGCACCCACCAGTGGAGAAATACTGTTTGATGGAGAAATCGTCAATGATGTTGAAGCCCGGGACAGAAACGTGGGGATTGTGTTTCAGTCTTATGCTCTTTATCCCAACATGTCTGTACTCAACAACATTCTCTTTCCTTTGAGATTTAAAAAACTCCCCAAAAATGTAGCCGAAAAAGAAGCTCGGAACATTGCAGAACTTGTCATGATTGAGGATCTGTTGGAACGTCGTCCAAGTCAATTGTCAGGGGGGCAACAGCAAAGAGTTGCTTTGGCACGTGCCTTGGTCAAAAAACCTAATCTTCTGCTTCTTGATGAACCTTTGTCTAATCTGGATGCGACTCTACGACTCAACATGAGAAGTGAAATCAAAAGAATCCAGAAAGAACTTGAAGTGACGACGATCCTAGTCACACACGATCAGATTGAGGCCACTACAATGGCCGATAGAATTATTTGCATGAACAAAGGAAAAATCATTCAACTTGGTTCACCTGAGGAATTATACAAAAAACCTGTAAGCAAATTTGTAGCTTCATTCATTGGGTCGCCGCCAATGAACCTTTTCGAAGGACAGAATGATGATGGAGTGATTCGGGCAGGCGCATTGAATTTCGGAATGAAAGGCACGACGGACAAGAAGAATTTAATCTGTGGGCTGCGACCTGAAAACATCAATATTGCCGAACAAGGAATTGAAGGAACCATCTATACGATTGAACCTCTAGGACGAGAAATACTTTATGGGTTAAAAACTGAGACAGGAATCATCTGGTTTTTAGAATCAACCAGTAATGCAGAATACGACATAGGCAATTTAGTGAGAATTAATTTTGATTATCAAAACACATTGGTTTTTGACAGAGATACAGAAGAAAGACTAGATAGTGTACATTTTTATGTCGAATAACCCCTCTTCTTTTAGACAATACTCCACCCAAATTAGTTCTGCCCTTCCTAAGCCTGCCTTGGAATGGAGGGCTCGTGCCTTTGAGACCTCCGTCACTCAGGAAAACCATGATCGCCTCCTTTCTGAATCCAAAGTCTTTGATGCGGTAAGAATTATTGAAAAAAAAGATCAGAAAGCTCTTACAAAAAAAAACATCAGAATTGCTTCATGGAATCTTGAGAGGTGCAAAAAAATAAAACCCAGTGCAGAACTTATCAAAAAAAACAAGGTTGATATTTGTCTCCTCACTGAAATGGATCTGGGTATGGCCAGGAGTCAAAACCTGGACACGACAAGCGTCATGTCTGATTTGCTCAACATGTCTCAAGCTTATGCGGTTGAGTTCATTGAACTGGGACTTGGTGACAAAAAGGAACAGCAGGAGTTTAATGGAATAAGCAACAGTTGGGGACTTCATGGCAATGGCATCTTATCAAGTTTCCCCATTGTTCAATCGGCTGTACTTCCACTGGATCCAGGAGGTTTATGGTTTAATCAGGAAACCGCAATAGACCAAAGAAGGATTGGTGGAAGAATGGCAGTTGCCGTATGCCTTTTGGTGCCCAAACCGGTTTGGTTTGTTGCAGTGCATTATGAAAGCCTTTTAGGACCCAAAGAACGTGAGCTCGAAACACAAAATCTTCTTCAACAAATACACTCCTTATGTGGAGATTCTCCAGTTATGATAGGAGGTGATTTCAACTGCCGGGGGCTTCTGGAAAAAGGCTTGAAAGGCATAGAGATTCTCAATCGACCACAAGATGCAGAACCGATGTTCCAAAGTTTCCTGGAGCATGGATTCGAATGGAAGGATTCAAACCTATCCGAACCAACAACCCGAAACCATCCTTGGATCAATGAACCCTTAAAAAAAATTGATTGGTTTTTTACCAAAGGATTAAAGTGCAGCAACCCCATAGTAATACCAGCAGTTGATGAAACGAATGAAAACCTTAGTGATCATGAAATGATCCTGGTTGATGTTTCATTTGACTAAAGGATTCAATCCCTCTTTTTCATTTGCATGCAAACGAACTCACTTATGAAAATCGTCAGCTACAACATCCAATATGGTTTCGGCCAAGATGGAAACAATGATCTTTCCAGAATTGCCGATGAAATCAAAACTGCAGATATCATTGCACTTCAGGAAATTGAAAGGTTTTGGGAGAGGACTGGAATGGTTGACCAGGTTCTTGAATTGACCCAATTACTTCCTGAATATCATTGGGTTTTTGGTGCCAATTTAGATATGGATGCAAGTTTCAAAGATGATAACAATCATTTGGTCAATAGGAGGAGGCAGTTTGGAACGATGATAATGAGTCGCTTCCCGATCCTTTCATCAAGGAACTTCCCTCTTCCCAAGTTCGGGACACTGACTCAACACTCCATCCAACAGGGGATACTCGAGGCAGTGATTGATTTAGGGAAAGGTCCCATCAGATTCTATTCCGTACACCTGAGTCATCTATGCAGTGAGACAAGGCTTCCCCAAGTCGAAGCCATGCAGGAAATTTTCAGGAAGGCACCGAGTGAAGGAGGAGCATGGTGCGGGGGGCATCCTGATCCTGATGCAGGCTGGACTGAAGGGAATTTGCCGCCAATGCCGCATGAAATGATTTTGCTCGGAGACATGAATTTCGATAATAAAAGCCCGGAATACACCCACCTGACAGGTCCTTTTACACGGAAATACGGCAGATTGTATAATTTGGAAGGGCTCATCGATGCATGGGTGGCATCAGGGAAAAATGAAAATGAAGGTTCAACCTACCCGGGCGGACCACGAATCGATCATTGCTTTATGTCTTCAAGCTTAAGAGACAAAATAAAAAGTGTCTGGGTGGATGAGTCTGCAAAAGGTTCAGACCATTGGCCGCTCTGGATCGAAATGAATCTCTAGTCCATTGTCCTCATGGTTTTTTGAATATCACTCCGGCCCCGATGAAATCCCCCTGACGAGGGCGTTTATGGTTCAATCGTGCAATACGCCCAAGTCACAAAATCATGAAACAATACCGGATATTTTCCGGGCCACAGCTTCTCCGAGTTTGCGGTGTTCCTCCTGTTCAAAATGGATCCCATCGAGATCACTGCTCTGGATGAATTCGGAAGTATCGAGGAACTCACAACCCAACTCCAAGGCTTTTGTCTGGTAATAGCTGCCGAAGCGTTGTGATTTTTCGGTCCCTCCCTCAAACATCTCGTCATAGTCTCCAAGCCTGGCCAAAGGAGGAGGAGCCATCAGCAGAATGGCAGGACTCGTCTCGTCCGGACCGACCGTACTTTGCAGGACATGCCGGGCCAGAACCCCCACGCTTTCGGCAATATCAAAGGCCGAAACAGAAAAACGGCATTTCAGATCGTTGGTCCCGAGCATGATCGTGATCAGGTCAAAGGGTTTATGACTTTCGATGCAGGGGATCAGGTAATTCATTCCATTCTTAAATCCTTCAATCGGATCATCCCAGACGGTGGTCCGGCCGTTAAGCCCTTCCTCGATGATCCGGAATCCTGCTCCCAACTGGTTTCGGAGCACCCCCGTCCATCGTTCATCCGGACCGAATCGCTGCTGGTTCGAAGGGTTATAACCCCAGGTGTTGGAATCACCAAAACAGAGGATGGTTTTCATCAGTACCTTTCTTTACGATAATAACGTCGTTGTGTGAGAGGATGTTTCCTTTCCTTTTCCAGATGACAACTGAAGCGTTCAAGCATGGTATAGATCACCATCGGAGAAAGAAAGGGCCGGAAGTCTTCATCAATAGGAAGTTCGACACGCTTCGTATCAAAAATTGCAATCTGCTTGGTTATTTTGCTGGCAAAATCATACACTCGGTCCATCAGCGGCCGGGTCGCATCCTCTCCATACAACAAGAGCATGCTTGTGTCCTCTTCGGTCAATTCGAGGGTGCCATGGAAATATTCTCCGGCATGGATGGATTTGGTTTTGAGCCATTGCATTTCTTCGAGAATGCACATCGCATAGTCGTAGGCCTCGCCCCACACGGCACCCGATCCCACGACCATATGGTAGTCGGTGTTTTTGTGTTTTGCCGCCAGTGAAACCGCCATCGCTTCTGTCTCTTCTTTGGCTTTGACCAGAAAAGGTGCAATTTGACGGATCTGCTCCACAAAGGTTTCATATCCTGGAAAATCTCCACGCCGCATCAAGACCCGGAACAAGAACGCATACAATTGAAGATAAAAACATTCGGCAAGGTGGTCGTCTTCTGCAAAACTCACAAAATGATGCGTCGATTCCGTGCAGACGGGGGTATCCGCATGACAGACAAACGCTAAGGTGGTTGCACCTGCATTGTTGCAGTATTGGATGGCATTCACGATTTCCTGGGTGTCACCGCTTCTGGAGCAGAACACGCACAAGGAATCCTCCGAAAACTGCTTGTTGCCCTGCAGGACAAATTCTGCTGCCTGAACCGCATGGACGGGCAATTCCGACAACTGCCCGGAAATGAACTGGAGGGGCAGAAAATGGGAATAGGTCCCGCCGACCCCAATCAAAAAAAGATTCTTGAATCCTTTTTCACAAAGGAGGTCCACGGTTTCTTCGATCTTCGGATACTGCCCCAATGCATCGTCAATAACCCTGATGAAACGCAGTTCGTCAAAATGGTACACGTCTGACTCCTTTCAAATGAAACACAATCGAATGATGCTCAAAACCGGCCCTGGATTCTTTATACGTGATCAGAATGCACCTTCAACGGTGCAGTAATGTGCCGAATATTCTGCAGCATGTTTTAAGGATGATGGAACAGATGAATTCACGACGTATTGTGCCAGAAAGGCCCCAATGAACGCATCTCCAACCCCCAGGGTGTCGATCACTTCCACAGGAACAGCAGCCTGCCTGAAAACGTCTTGACCGTCATAGGCAGCACTGCCCCGTTCCCCCATCGTCACAATCACCAACCCAAATCCCAGATCATGAAGGGTCTGGAGGGTTTGCGGAATTTCCAAATCAGGGATTCCAGGTCTGGAGAAAATACCAACCTCCACCAGAGGTCCCAAAGACACGATCAAATCTTGATCAAATTTTTCAGAAAAATCGATTGATAGATTCAACCCCCTTTCCCGGATTGTTGAAACCTGTTCCAGGATGGTGCGTTCATAATCCTGGATCTTGTTTTTTCCTTCCAGATTCCAGTTGGAAAAGATGGTGTGGTGGACCCAGTTGAATTTGTCCAGGTAGAGGTAGTCCTGTTCTTCCAGATCCCATTCTTTTTGAACCTCCAGCGAATCTTCAATGAAGATTCTGTCGCCCTCGTCCAAAAGGACTTTGGTCCAGGCGGTGTTTCCTTCTTGTTGTCTCAGTCTTTGACAATCGATGGCTTCTTTTTGAAGCGCATCGATAATCCGTTTTCCATTCTCATCATTGCCGACGATTCCCAGATAACCGCATTCGATTCCATTTCTTTTGACTGCAACCGCAGTATTGACGGCATTTCCTCCGGCATATTTCTTTTCCTGCTGCGGATAGAGATCCACACAATTATCTCCAATGATGCAGATTTCAGGAGGGTTCATGCAGGGCTTGAATCAAAACTCCGGGTCCAGGATGAATGGGATGAGGATCGCTCCGCAAGAATCCTCTTCTGCATCCCGGACTGCTTTGCCTGACTCATCAGCATCAGGCATACTGGCCGAAAGCTGTCTGGCAGGCTTCTCTTTTTTGCAGACGATTCCAGTAATCATAGGCATGTGGATGATCCGTGGAAGAGGCATATTTATCAAAAATGAACATGCTGTATCCGGTCATGATGTCTGCCGCAGAAAATGATGATCCCAACAGAAATTCATGATCCGTCAATGCCTCATCCAGGGCTTTGACACACAAGGTTGCTCTGGCTTTCATCTCAGCGATCGCCGTTTCAGACTGCTGATGCTCCTCAAACACTCTGCGATGGTTGACGATTTCCCCCACCGGCCGGGCGAATGTGGATTCTGCAAACCAGCACCACTGCAGGAAGAGTCCATGCTCCTGGGTCCCTGCTTCGGGCTGCAGTTGTCCGTTTCCATAACGGTCGAGGATGTATTGAACCATGGCACCCGACTCGAACATGATGAAATCATCATCGGCCAGCACCGGAACTTTTCCAACCGGGTTCATGTCCCTCCATTCAGGGCTTGAGCGGTATTCTCCTGTGAATGGAACGATTTCCACCTGATACGGCAGTTTCAATTCTTCACAAAGCCAGATGACCCGCAGGGACCGGGTGCCTTTGGAATGATAGATCGTCAACATGTCTTGATGTGGGTTTCAGGTTTTTGGAAAGTCCTGGAGAACCTCTGCAGTTCCAGGATTCATTTCAATCTTTTTGAAAGTCCTGCAGCCAAAGTTTGGATGAGTTACAGGGGCCGGATCGACTTTGAAACCCTCAACTCGCACAACCGATGCAGTTGGGAGTCGAAGGATCCCATTGAAGCCGTTTGAACGCGATTTCCTCACCACAGCTCAGACACCAGCCGAACTCCTCCTCCTCGATCCGTTTCAGGGCGGCCTTGATGCGCAGCATCCCCAAATCCCTGCGGCGTTTGGTTTCCAATGCCATCGCCTGAACCTGCATCGCGTCCATCCGCGAAAGCCTCCCCTGGGTCGCCTGGTCGAGTTCCACCGTTGCATGGTCCTCGCTGGTGGACTTTTCCGACTCTTCCAGTTCCTCAAGCCGGCTCAGAAGCTCCTTCCGGAATTCCTCAATGATTTCTTTTTCCAAAATTCTTCCTCTGGATTACTGATCCTCTCCAACCCGGAATGAGAGCTTATTCAAGGTATCGAATAAGTCGACATAAAAAAAAACTTGACCATGAATCAACGTATCGATATACATTGATATAGCTATCAAGAGAACCGTTTTGAACTGCATCGGCGCATCCCCGTGCCGGACCGGTCAGCAACCTTTGCAGGCGTAACCTGAAGGTGCTCGCAGTGAACTTTGCCTGAGGCAGAGCTGATAGGGACTCAATCGAGTCAAAACGTCTGGAGCCATGGTACCTCCAAACGTTGATTTTGATTTAAATCCGCAGCCTTTGAGGTGTTTTATCCCGGAGGTTGTTTTCAATCCAATGGAGACCTGATGAAAGAAGAAACTGAAATTGTGACCGGGCATACCGGAAATGTTTTCCAACGCATCCCGAGCCAGAAAAACCTCTGGACGATGATCGAGGCGAACCACCCCGGCAGTCCCGGTCCGGGTGGAAGGTTCCACCGAGTCAAACGCCTCGGCACGGGCACGGATACAAATCTTTTCTCCCATGCCGGCGGTCCGACGACCTGGCAAGAAAGAGACGACTTCTACCGCTGGCTCAACACCGAACCGGTCGGGTTCACTCGCCGGCAGGGTGCAGCGGAGAAAGGCCATACATCATGACTAAAAGCACCACCTCCATGGATGATTTAATGAATCACCTTCACCCCGATGAGCGGGAAGAATTTATAAAGTACACCGGGAAATTCTCGTTGGCATGGCTCAACTACCTCGACCAGAAAAGGGCCCGGGATGAACGGATCAAGCGTGTCGGACAACTTGACGCGACTCCAGAGGAACGTGCGTCTGCAAAGCTCATCCGCGCGGAGGCCAAAGAAACCCTTTTTAAGAAATAGCAAGCTTGGTTTGCTTGTGCTGCTTCTGTGTCATTCCATCGCCCAAAAGTCTGATCGCAGGGCAATTGAAACCCACGTGCATGTTTGATTCAGGAAAAAAAGGAGAACCAATGAATGCTGAAAAAGAAATACGGATGGTTGCGGTCTCCCGTACATCGGACCCTTCCCTGCCGATTGAGGAATATCACGGGCTCCCGGACGGGGAGCAACTGGAAATCCATGAGGCCCGGGAACACGGGAAGTTCCTGTACAGCGAATATGATAAAAACAGGAACCAGGTCGGGGAGACCCGGGAATTCGACCACTATTCCGAGGCCTACATAACCCTCAAAAAACGTGAAAACCAAATCATGGGGTGGAAGAACGTCGGCGGTGAAATCTCCCTCAGAATCTCCCCCTGGTCGGATGTTGTTTATTAGAGAAAATACTGCTCAGACCGCAGGCAGAGCCGCGATAAATGTCAGTGAGTAGACCTGAGCCTTTAAGGGAGGATTGAGCTTCATCATGTTCGCCCTCTCTTACGAGGATTGGAAGATCCTATCATTGCCGGCTTCATCGGCCTTCATTCACTGACAGGGACTTTAGATGAATAAAGCGACTTAGGCAAAAGAGCATCACGAAAAAGATAGAGGATAATCAATATGGGAAATCATCAACACGAAGGTTCGAATGAAAAATCGAACTTGCGAATCAAAAAATAATTCAAATGCAAATGCAGCCTTCACTCCCGAACCCAGGCTCAAATTTCAGTCTTGAAGATGCCCATGAACGGGGCGCTATCATCTTCCAGACCCTAGGCAGCTGCGTGCCCGGTCTGACCTTCAAAGCCGTCCGCGTCATCTGGCCTCATCCTTCCAGTGTCGAGTTCTGGTATGGCGGGGATGCAATCGATGGATACGAATTGATCGAGAAGCTGGAAGGGCCGCTGGACTACCGGAAGGCAGCAGAAGTTTTTGAATCCAGCGAAGCCCTTCAGTTACCTGATGCTTATTTTGTGGAAATGAAAATCAAGGGCTTAAGTGGGCTTTGGAAGGAAGTCATCCTGATCGCGATGAACGAAGAGCTTTCCTGGATCACCGAGCATCTGTTATCACTGAATAACCGACAGCTGAAGCAGTTCAGAAAGGCCAATGGCCCGTTGATGAGGGGAACACGGTTCAACCACACTCTGCTCTCGCAGGTCACCGAAATCATGCAGGAAAAGGTTGTTCAGGCTGACATGGGGTTTTCCACCTTCGCGGAACTGTTCAAAAAGTCTTCCGCCGGAAAATCACTTTCACTGGCTGAACTCCAGCAAGACCTCGAGGTCTGGATCAAGAAAGCTAAGGTCCGTCAGAAAAAGCTGGAGCGGGAACAGGAACGGATCCGGCAGAAACAGGAACGACTCCTCCTGCCTTACCGGCCTGATATCGAATTCGTGCTCAAAAACCTTGAGCAATACGCGAATTTTGATGACTTCACCCCCCACCAGCTTCAAAGGAACCTGGAGCGTTTTTTGAAAGAATACATCCTTGCCAACCACAGCCTGCCCAACCAAACCCTGTACGTCTTCCGTTGGGGGGTTTATATTCGTCAATACCAATACCGTTTCGCCTTTACGAACAAAACCCGGGCAATCATCCGCCAGGGATCGAAATCCGAAGAGAAGGAAATCACGGCAGTCGGCAGTATCGATTTCAAGACCATCCGAAAAGATCTGAAATAAGGTGTATATGCCATCTGATAAATTCATTTGCCCTGCCTGCAACAGTAGAAATGAGCCTGCAATCGCTCTTATCAGCCCGATCCCTCCAAATGTAATTACAGAATTAGCAACATGCCCTGATTGCGGGGCGCACATCCCCGCCCACATTGCTTTCAGGTGGAAGGGCATGGGTGCCAAGAAGGCAAGTGAGGAGTGGCTCCGTTACCAAAGAAAAACCAAATCCGGATCGCCTTTACCTGAGACAAAGGAGGGAACTGATGGATCTCTATGATTCAAACAACATGATGCTGATCGCTCCCGATGGAAAGGGAGGTTGGACCGTGAACAGCCGCGGTGAGCTGGAAGGTTGGATCCGCCGCAGTGGCGAGCAACTGGAATTCGCCCACGTCGATGCTCCTGAAACCTGGCACCCGGCAGGAACTTCCATTTCCGAGGTGCGGGATTCCATCCTCGCTCATTATTGAAATAAGAACGAGGCAGGATGAAAACTCTATCAATAAACCTTCCGGATGAAACCCGAGCCAAACTCCAGATTGCGGAACATTTCATTGCCATCCATCTGCAGTCCCATGAGGGACTCGAACAGCTGGGCATCCTGCGGACAAAGAGACTGCTGCAGGCCGACTATTCGGAATGGCTGGTCTCGCAATTACTCGATATACAACTTCTGGACAATCCCGTCGCAAAAGGATTCGATGGGACAGACTCTCAGGGACAGAAGTATCAGATCAAGGGCCGGGTGGTTCAGGCCCTGGGCGACAACACCTCCTTCGACTTCAAGACCCTGAGGAGCAAATTTGATTTCCTCGCAGGGGTCCTGCTCAGTCCTTCCTTCCAGTTGCTGGGCCTGATTCGCGTGGACTATGATACGGTCAAAGAATTGGCTAATAAAAACCGGGGGCGCTACAGTTTCCGGCTCAACCAACAGGCCCTGGACGACCCCAGACTCGAACGGCTGTTTTGGAACGAAACTGGATTTGAAATTAAATAATCAATACCCCATACATTCCTTTACGGAATCCCGGGCACTGCATATGCCGTCCACATCGTTAATATTAAATATCGAAGAGAATGGGGGCAGATACGTATCGTTCCGAAAGAGGCTTGATCCATGGAATTCAGGAAACAAGCTGTCTTGATAAAACCAGGGATACGATTTAGCTTCAATGGAACCCATTTCTTTTTCATTTTTATCCTTCTGACCCCATGAACCCTGTTCACCCCACTGATCCTGACACCAGTGTCGAATGTCCCAACTGCGGCACCAGCATCAACGTCGAATCGATCCTCCGCGGCAAACTCAGCCTGCAGTATGAACAGCAGTACCGTGAAAAGCAGGAAGGGCTCCAAAAAGCCTTCGAACAACGTGAGCACGAGCTGGAAAAACAAAAGCAGGAAAACGCACGGGCCAAACGCCTGCTGGCAGAACAGATCGAAGAGGGGGTAAGCAGCGGACTGACCAAAGAACGCAAAAAACTGGAAACGGAGCTTCAACAGAAAATCGGGGAGGAGCATGCGACCCGGATCGAGTCGATGGAGAAGGAACTCAACCGCAAGAACGAAACGCTCAAGGAATTCCACAAGGCCCAGTCGGAAATCGAACGGCTCAAACGGGAAAACGAGGAACAGCAGGCAAAGCTTCAGGTCGAGAATGAAAAGAAACTCAGCGAACGTCTGCGTGAAGAACGGGGCAAGATCGAAAAAGCAGAACAGGACAAAGTGGAACTGAAGATCAAGGAAAAGGACCAGCAGCTAGAAAAACTCAATGAACAACTCCGCGAAGCCCAGCGTCAGGCGTCCCAGGGTTCGGTCCAGCTCCAGGGAGAGGTTCAGGAACTGGCTCTTGAAGAATGGCTCCAGGCCGAGTTTCCTCTGGACACCATCGAGGAGGTGCGCAAAGGCCAGAGGGGGGCAGACTGCCTGCAAACGGTCCACACCCATGAACGCCAGAACTGCGGCACCATCTATTACGAAAGCAAGCGGACCAAGGATTTTCAGCCTTCATGGATCGCCAAGTTCCGTGATGACATGCGTGACCGGAATGCCGACATCGGAGTCCTGGTGACGGCCGCGATGCCTCCGGATCTGGAACGCATGGGACTGCTCGGCGGGGTCTGGGTCTGCAACTTCGAGGAGTTCAAGGCCCTCTCGGCGGTGCTCCGGGATTCGATCATCCGACTCAGCCAGGCGGTCAATGCCCAGGAAAACCGTGGAGACAAAATGAGCCTCCTCTATGACTACCTGACGAGCAGTGAGTTCCGTCTCCAGATCGAAGGCATCGTCGAGGGTTTCACCCAGATGCAGTCCGACCTCGAATCCGAAAAACGTTCGATGCAGATGATCTGGAAAAAACGGGAAAAACAGATTTCAAGGGTTCTCACCAACACCAACCAGTTTTATGGCTCCGTCCGAGGCATCGCCGGAAATGCAATCCCCCAGGTCAGCCTGTTGGAATTGCCCACCGAAGACCTCGAATAGCGTGGATGAATTCACAACATCCCGGTAGAAGCCGGGGGGCCTCCGGAAGCACCTTCCTTTTCTGACTATCTATTGCATCATGAACATTCAATGATGATGGGCGATCCAAAGAGGGATGGTTCCTGTTTCAATATTTCTTTAAGTTATTCATATAATGAGTGATTTTGATAAGGTTTTAGATCAGAGGGGGATGAATTCTCTCAAGTGGGAATTCACGGTACGGAATGGAGTCCCCGAACAGTGGGACCAGACCGATCCGGAACAGGGAGAGGATCAGGTGCTCTCGATGTGGGTTGCCGACATGGATTTCAAAACGGCAGACCCGATTGTCAATGCACTCCGCAAACGGGTGGACCGGGGGATTTTCGGATATGCCTTCATCACGGAAGTATATCTGAATGCGGTTCAGGGATGGATGAAACGACGCCATGGTTATCCGATTGAACACGATTGGATCGTTCCGACCATCGGAATCGTTCCGGCCTTGAGCATGATCGTCCGGAAGTTCTCATCACCAGGAGAAAAAGTCCTCATCCAACGTCCGGTCTACTACCCCTTTTCCAATGCAATCAAGAACAACGACCGCAGCGTTTTGTGCAGCCCGCTCAAACTGGAAAACAACCGTTACCAGATGGATTTGGAGGATTTGGAAGAAAAAGCAGCCGACCCGGAGGTCCAGCTCATGATCCTCTGCTCCCCTCACAACCCGGTGGGACGGGCCTGGTCCTTCGAGGACATCCAAAAGGTCGGAGAGATCTGCCTCAAGCATCAGGTGCTGCTGGTTGCCGATGAGATCCATGGCGACCTGATCATGCCCGGACACCAGTTCCATTCCTATGGGCTTCTGGACCCCAAACTCCTGGAAAACGTCATCATCTGCACCGCCCCGAGCAAGTCCTTCAACCTGGCAGGCCTCAAGTCCTCGAACCTGATCATTCCCAATCCGGAAATCCGCAAACGCATGAAAGAGGAGATCAAAGCCTCCGGACTCTTCGGCATCAACCCCTTTGGAATCGTGGCGACCGAGGCTGCCTACAATGAGGGAGAACCCTGGCTGGAAGAAGCGATCGGCTACATTGCAAAGAATTTCGAATTTCTGGATGCCTTCATCACTTCCAGCATTCCGTCCCTGAAAGTCCTTCCGCTGGAAGCGACCTACCTCTGCTGGATCGATTGCCGTGCATTGGGATTGTCCGATCAAAAACTCGATCAGCTGGTGATGGAAGAGGCACAAATCTATATGGATGAGGGGCACATCTTTGGTCCTGAAGGGTCAGGATTCATCCGGTTGAACCTTGCCTGCCCCCGTGAGATCATCGAAAAAGCCCTCCAACGCCTCAAATCCTCCATCGAGCAGCTCGAACCCAAGATTGATTGACCTCAAAAGAAACTCCAAACGGGAACTCGTCGAAGCCAAGGGGGTCCGAAGCCGGCAGTCTTCCATTTACACTCCGAATCAGAATGATGATTTCAAAATCAGCCGCAGCAAGTTTTCCGATTTCCTCACCTGCAGACGTTGTTTCTACCTCGATCGTGTCAAGGGCCTTGATGCCCCCGGGACCCCAGGCTGGAGCTTGAATGAAACCACCGACCTGCTCTTAAAAAAAGAATTTGATGAATGTCGGAAAAGGCAGATCCCCCACAGAATCTTTCAAAAATCCGGTTTGGACTACCTGGTGCCCTTCCAGCATGAAGACCTGGACCACTGGAGAAACTCCCTCCAGGGAGGCCTCTCCAGCCGATTTCAAAACACGAACATCATCCTCAGCGGCGGCATCGATGACGTCTGGCAGGATACCCGAAATGGGAAACTGGTGGTCGCCGACTACAAATCCCAGGCAAACAACAAAATACTGCAGGCCTGGAGCTACCTCAGTGATGTCTACCATGAAGGCTACAAAATCCAGATGGATTTCTATGGATACCTTCTCTCCCAAATGGGGTTCGACGTCTCCCCCACCTCCTACTTCCTCGTCTGCAATGCCAACCGAAAGGCCGAAGGCTTTTATGGGAAGCTTGATTTCAACGAGGTCCTGATTCCCTACCCGTGGAATGCGAACTGGATCCCTTCCAAAATCACGGAAATGCTCGCAGTCCTGAATAACGAAAAAGTTCCTGAAGCCAACCCCAGCTGTAAAAACTGCGCCTATGCCAGGCAAAGGGTTTTGTTTGAATAAAAATGGAAATTGAAAAATCCAGAATCGTATCTAGATAAACACAAAGGCATAAGACCGTCAAAACCAGAATCAGCTTATTTTGTTAATAACAAAAAAATTATTAAAGCATTTTTTAAAAATAAATGTGGCGTTATTGAAAATATTTTTTATTG
>Ga0208522_1000061_pt1 | contig 66570 bp, 62 predicted proteins | sample ETNtaG_25_FD_185763 | JGI IMG/M metagenome (GOLD analysis project Ga0208522, IMG submission 185763) | Marine microbial and viral communities from oxygen minimum zone, Eastern Pacific Ocean - ETNP201302SV86 (SPAdes) (version 2) | ecosystem: Environmental > Aquatic > Marine > Oceanic ... | reverse complement strand
CGGGTCTACTTGTGTCCAGTGGGGGCGATCGCCTTGTCGGCCCGCCGATTATTGCCGGAGACTCTTACTTTCTTGATTGGAGGGAAATCGAATAGCGCGCTTATCGGGAGTATCATGTTCCCTACCCATGCGACCACGGGTAATTGTAAGGGGCCCATGCAATTTTTCAGACGCGATGAACATTAATGTAGTCGCTGATGATTGCCGGAGATAGAGTTATTCAGAGGGCGACACAGGTATTGACATGGTTAACGAAGGCCTGTTTGACTTCTCCGATGAAATTGAGGACCCCTCCTTAGAGGCCATTTTCAAAACCTCGCGAAATATCGTGATTGTGGGACTTTGCGTTATATTATTTCTTATGGCGCTCCAGATTTTTGCCATTGTTGATCAAATTCAAACTAGGAACTGGGAGAAGGTGTCTGGAACCGTTACGAATGCTGAATGGGACTATGATTCTAATCTCGATGGTGACAGTTCTCCTCCAACCGTTGTCACCGTCGCATACACCTACTTAGGTGAAAATTACACAACCTCGACCTACTCATTTGTAAGTTCAGGCTGGGGTGAGGATCCTGAACATTGGCGGGCCATAGAGAGTATTGATATTTATGTCAATCCAGACAACCCTTCCGAAGCCGTATACGTGGCTGGTTGGGCTGTTATCATGGAAGAGGCCATGGAAGGTTTCTTTTTCATTGGTTTAATTCTTGGATTGTATCTTGTAATCGTAGTTCCGGCATGGATTATCTATGCAAAAGTTCGACGGGATAAAGACTGACTCAAACTGTACCAGTGATGCAAAGGGTGCCACCATAACACCCTCGCATTCAGAATTGGTGAATCAATGGGCTCGCAGTGGGCCCTTTCAGAGGCTACCCTCTGAGAAATTGTTCAATCCAAGGACTCGCCGAGTCGCCTCATAATCGTGGTTGCGGATTCCACGCTGTGGATAGTATCAACGCTTTTCCCGGCAGACCAGATGCCCTTCGAAGAATTGGAGTCCTTGGACATCTTTCGCCATCTCCTAAACGAGAAGCCGTTCAGAAACCACCTGGTTCTGTGCTTAAGCCTTCCAGAGAGAAGTGTCCGGACCAGCCAGGAGTTCTCCCTCTTGTAGCCCGGAGTCTTGATCACCGACACTGGGATTCCCGTCAGCTTGACTGTCCAGTCTATGTCGTCCTCTACGGACTGCACGATAGCTTCTTTGTAAGCCTCGGGCATAGAGCATTCAGTGGTAGCGATGAATCGCGTGCCCATTTGGACGCCCTCGTATCCAATACTCAAAGCCTCGTTCAATTCCTTCTCGCTACCTATCCCACCTGCGCAAATTAGAGGAAGTCCTAGGTCGGAGAGGGATTCGTACATCTTCTCCATGCTATCGGTACCGAGATGGCCTCCCGCCCTGTCATTAACACAAATCAGACCGTCTACACCGCACTCTACACCCTTTTCTGCATGTAATCGGTTTGTTACATCGTGATAGACGAAGCCGCCCCTGGAGTGCACTCTCTCGCAAACCCAGTCGGGCTTACCCAAGGACGTCACAAAGAACCTGATTCCCTCGTCCAGAGCTATGTCTATCCACTCGGACATTCTTTGCAAGTACTTGTCACTGCCCTTCTCAATAAGGGCATTGAAGCCTATGGGCCTGTCAGTTTTTGATCTGATGTTACGTATTCCCTCTATCAGACCCTGGTATAGATCTGGCTCGTCAAATCCGTGGATCACAGTCAGAGAGACGGGCTGGATAATCGCCATCCCCCCTCCATTAGCAGCTGCAGCGACCAGATCGGGATTAGAGCAAGGGTACATTGCCCCACAGATAATTGGGTAGTCTACTCCGGCATGCTCGGTCAGTCTTGTATTTACCACGAATTCATCCCTCCTCAGTCACGAGGAAGTTCCACTTGAATACCCACTCTGAAACCACGTCACCAGAGGAGTCCGTGCCTACAGATGTGAGTTCCACGTTAACTGGCCTGCCTGTCTCGATGCTTTCCTCAATCGCTGATCTAGCGAGATTCCCATCCTCGCAGGTGAATCTGATTCGCCCCTTGGCTTTCTTAGTGAATTTCGACTCCTGACCGGCAACGAGCGTCCGGGTCCTCCCTCCCAGGGAGTTTACCAGTGCTAGGGGGAATCCAGCAGTGGATAGTTCGGCCCCCATTCCCTGGACGGCCCAGTACATGCTATTGAAAGGGTTCTGCGACCTCCACCCCCCGGGAATTGAAACTACACAGGAATCATCGTCGAGTTTGTCCAGCTTGAGTCCGGAGAAACGAGAGGCTGGGAACTTTCTGAAAGTCCATAGGAGGAATCTGAGCGGGGACTTGATCTTCTTTATTTCAGAAGCAAGCCTTTCGTCATCTATGGGCACGAAATTGCCACAGGGCCCCATTAGAAGAATCATGTGGTTTGACTGTACTAGAAATGGTAGGAAAAGGACACTTAATGCAAAAAGAGCATAGACAGAAATCACTCAAATAGTGCCATTCATCGGATAGGTCATGGTAGACTTCTCCTTGTCCGAAGAACAAGAGATGATTCGCGAGTTGGCCAGGGATTTTGCCAACGAAGAGGTGATGCCACATGCCGCCGAGTGGGACAAGAACGGCGAATACCCCCTGGATGCGATTCGCAAGGCACATGATCTGGGATTGCTTTACACTACAATCCCTGAAGAGTACGGAGGAGCAGGAATGGGCGCCGTCGAAGAGGTGATTATCAACGAAGAGTTTGGCAGGGGAGACCCTGGTTTCGCAACGGCGAACGGCAGCACCATGCTCGCCTCCTACCCGCTGCTTACTGGAGGGACCGAGGAGCAGAAGGAGGAGTACCTAGGCAGAGCGTGTAATGGAAAAATTGCAGCTTACTGTGTTACCGAGCCAGATGCTGGTTCAGACGTGCAATCGCTGAAAACAGAGGCAACGAAGGAGGGGGACGAGTACGTGATCAACGGAAGCAAGATGTGGATCACTGGAGCCGGGTACGCAGATTGGTTCTTTGTACTGGGTTACACTGACCGCTCTGCTGGATATAGGGGACTTAGTGGGTTCATCGTTGATGCCGACACACCTGGGGTGGAACTTGGGAAGAAAGAGGAGAACATGGGACAGAGGTGCTCTGACACCCGAGGCGTTACCTTCAACGACGCTAGGATTCCAGAGGAAAATCTAGTGGGCGGGGTTGAAGGGGGAGGCTGGATGAATGCAATGAAGGCCTTCGATCACTCTAGGCCGAGCGTGGCGTCACACGCGGTGGGAAACGCACAGGGGGCGATGGAGGAATCTTGGGCTTACGCAAAGGAGAGGTTCACCTTTGGGAAGCCGATCTCCCAACACCAGTCGATATCATTCATGCTTGCAGACATGGCAACAAAGATTGAGGCTGCTAGACTTCTAACACTCAGCGCGGCCAGCGGTCTGGATAAGGGGGAGGGGGTCACACTGAGGGCAGCTCACGCGAAGAGATTCGCTGCCGACACATGTATGGAAGTAACCACAGACGCGGTACAGGTCCTAGGGGGATATGGGTACTCGGAAGAATACCCGCTTGCAAGAAGAATGAGGGGGGCGAAGATATACCAGATTTTCGAAGGTACGAGTCAGATCCAGAGGATGATAATCAGTAGGGAGCTAGAGGGTTCCTTCTAGTCGGCATTTCTTCGCTGGCGAAGAGCCTCTGCAGCCACCACTGCCATTGGTGCCTGAAGATTGTAAGAGGGCACGAACCCCGACATGGGGACTCGGATTACGGAGTCGGATTTCCCCAGTATCGAATCGGGAATGCCATCGCGCTCACCTCCTACGATCAAAAGAACGTCCCCTGTCAGGACCTCCTCCCATGGCTCTATTTCACCACAGTCCTCTATAGAGACCACCCGGAATCCGGCTTCCTTGGCCCTACGGACGATGTCGTCCCCCTCCACCCAGTGGACGGGCATGAATCGGTGGGCCTTCATCGAAGCACGCTTCGCAGCCTTCTTCTCTGTGTGACTAAGATCGCCATCGACGAAGACTGCGCTGGCCCCGCTGACCTCCGCAGTGCGGATGGTGAAACCTATGTTTACAGGGTAGCGGGCTCCAGCGAGAAGCCACGAAACACCTCCCGAGGCCAGAACATCATCTACGCTTGCACTGGGATTCCGGCCGACCAAGGCCAATATTGGAGGTGGGGTCTGGTCTTCGTTAACGCGGGACATCCTCCACATGTCATTATTGGATGCCTCGAGAACAGGGATCCCCCTACTCTCGGCAGACTCCCGGAGGCGTACTGCTTCGGGGTCAAGGGAGTCCTTCAGGAATAGCACCAAGGAGACTTGCTCGTAGCCAAGGGCATGGGAAACTTCCTCCACCCCGCAGCGCTGCACATCTATTCCTCCACTGGGAGAAGGGCCTCGTTCCTTCTCATGAACAGATGAGGGGGGGTTGGATCGTCGTACACTGGCTCCTCGGAGTTCTCGGTCATCCATCTCAGGAGAGGGTGTGCGGCTTTGATTTTATGACATAGTACTCTGTGGGTCGTTCATGGAAGTGACTAGGCAGCTAGTTCTAGCATTCACCTTCGTTTTCGGACCCTTGGTCCTAGCCTCCTACGTTTACGGTTTGTCTCATGCTGAGAGTCCCCATGATCTATGGGGAGGGGTCCCCAAAGCATGGAGGGCATACATAGTCCCATTCATGTTCGTAGCTGCACTCGGTTTCCTGATGTACTGGTACATCGTTTTCTTCCAGTTAGACGATGCGACGATGGGTTCCCTGAGGTGGCCCTGGGGGGATTCCGATGGGAAAGGTGCGACTAGGCTACTACTGGCCTATGCGTTGATTCTGATTCCCTCGGCGCTCTGGATAGAGAGCACAATCCTTCACATGGAGAATGACTTTACTTGGACCAAGACATTGGTAATTGGTACGCTGTTGCTTACTTCGATCGGGAATGTAATGCTTGGACTACTGGCCTTTGGTGCCCACCAGGATGGAATAGATGGATCTGTACTGATGATGGTCGGAGCGATCATGTTGGCGATTCAATGTATTCTGAATGACTTTGTAATCTGGGTATACAAGTTTCCATGGTGATGAATGAGTTGTAACAGTCAATATAATGTCGTGCGCCCCTTGGCGCTGACGTGTCGTCTGCTTGGATGATTGTCGGAGCATACGCCCTAGCCATGGTAGGATTCGCAGTTTGGGCTCGTCGAGATATTGGAAGAGAGGATGAGTCGTATTACCTAGCCGGAAGGAGCCTCTCTGGGCCTGTCCTCCTAATCACGATGGCAGCTACGAACTTCAGTGCATTTACTGTCTACGGATCGAGTGGTGCTTCGTACAAGATAGGTCTGTCATTCCTGCCGATAATGGCCTTCGGTACTGGTTTCATGGCAGTTTCGATGTACTTTCTGGGGAGGAAAGTGCGTTCCCGGTCAATAGAGCACGGTGCAATGACTGCACCGGAGATGGTGAGGGGGCAAACGGGATCCAGGGGTGCGCAAGTCACCATGGCGACCGTGCTGATTCTGGCCACGATTCCTTATCTCGCACTACAACCTAGGGCAGCAGGAATTGTGGTCTCTGCACTCTTCGGGGGTGATGAGTGGATCGGAGCGGTTCTGGTTACGGCCCTAGTAGTCGCTTACACGCTCACTGGGGGCCTGAAAGCGGTTGTGAGGACGGACGCGGTGCAGGGTGCAATCGCATTGGGACTTCTGTGGCTCGGACTTGTAATGGTGATTAATGATGCTGGGGGGCTCGATGTCGCTATGGAAACAATCTCCTTGTCCGAGGAAAATTCGGGGCTACTGAGCAGGGAGGGGAACTACACACTTCTAATTTGGACCAGTACAATGCTCCTTTGGCTATTCGCAGACCCCATGTTCCCCCAGCTATACCAGAGGCTGTGTGCCGCTGAGAGCGACTTGGCGATTGGGAGGATGGCGATCCTGTACCCGGCGGTTGCATGGTTGGCTTTCCTGCCTCCAATCTTGATCGGGACGATGGGTCACCTTAGTCACACTGGACTAGATAAGACGGGATCGGACAACATTCTACCGACCATGATCATGGATGTCGGAGGTGAATGGCTAGGAGGACTCGTTCTAGTTGCGGGTCTTGCGGCATTGATGTCCACAATGGATTCGCAGCTACTTGCAACGGGTTCCCTGGTTACTAGAGACCTGGTGCCTAAAGAAGCTCAAGGTAATTGGGGCAGGGAGTCAGTGATCGTCGCTCTGGCACTGCTTGGACTGATGCTTTCTCTTTGGTCGGATCTCTCGATACTAAACTTGGGGCTTCTTGCCTTCTCGATGTACGCGGTGATGTTCCCCTCCGTGTTTGCTGCAGCGCATTTCGACAGCATTGACGGGCGGGCGGTGATTGCCTCAATCGTTGCAGGGGAGGCAGTGGTGTTACTGGCCATATTCTCCCCCGAATCATTCGACGGGTGGTGGGTGCAGCCTGTGAAGGGTGCGATGCCTACGGCAGTAATACCCTCAATTGTGGCCGCATTGGTTGCTTTGTTGTCAGCACAATTTGCCTGCTCGAGAGAGGTGTCGATTGGTCAGTGGGATGGAATTGGTTACAGAGAAATTGTGCCCATGATCGGACTTGTGGCTGTGTTTGTTCTCGCTCAGGACTTTTGGTGGTGGAAGGAGGGTGAAGTGTGGGCATTTGGTCTGCCGATTTGGGTTTGGTGGGCTGCTGCACTATCAGTGGTGCAGACCTTGATTATGAGAAAGATGGTTGAGAACCTGGCGGCCCGTTAGAGTCAAGTTCAGGACTGCTCTGAACGATTCATGGGATTTGGGCGGGCAGTGCTTTTTGCCTTGCTGGCTACCGTGCCGGGAGTGATACTTGCCCTAGTCGGATGGGCAGTCAGTGGGAGTCCGGAAGAGTGGAACCACACTATGTGGCTGAGCTGCTATGCGCCATTCTTCGGATGCGTGATTGCCGGATTCATGATTGGTTTGAGAGGAGGGGGGGAATATGGGATGGAGGGCTGAGATTGCGTCGGGCCGATAAGGCAGATAGGATCGGCAAGAAGTTGGACGAGCTCTATCCGGAGACTCCTATTCCACTAAACCACTCCGACCCCTATTCTCTCCTTGTAGCAGTAATGCTATCTGCCCAGACCACAGACAAAAAGGTCAACGAGGTCACTCCGAGATTGTTTGAGATTGCGGGTAATCCGGAGGAAATGGCCGCCCTGCATGCTGACGAGATTCACGAGATAATCAGGGAGATCGGGCTGGCTCCGACGAAGGCCGGGAACCTCAAGAAGATGGCTGAGCAGATTATCGAAGACGGAAGTGGGATTCGTCCGGACTGGGATTTCCTGGAGTCGCTGGCCGGAGTGGGTCACAAGACAGCAAGTGTGGTGATGAGCCAGGCCTTCGGAATTCCTGCTTTCCCGGTTGATACTCACATACACAGGCTGGCAGCCAGATGGGGCTTATCGGATGGGAGGAACGTGACCAAGACTGAGAGAGACCTGAAAGCAGTCTTCCCGGAAGATTCCTGGAACAGGAGGCATTTGCAGATCATCTACTTCGGAAGGGAGCACTGTCCGGCTCTAAGGCACGACCTGCGGGGGTGTCCGATTTGCTCCTGGGCATCGACAAAGAAGAGGATTAGGGAGGAGATGGGTGTTTGAAATGGACGTCTTCGTGGGGAGGATCACATCTACCGGTTTCTCTAGTGGAGATAGGATCGTAATCGGCGACTGGAAAGAGTCCCCTCTGGGCGGTTTCACGAATATTATGTGGGCCAAACATGACGGGACCAGAGTTCTTCTTTCTCCTTCGAAGAAGCATGCCGATTACGTTTCTGGACTATACAGCTTCGAAGAGGTGCGCATTACCGAAATCGATGTGCTGAGATCGAAGGGGGAGGTTTCGGTGAAGGGAGGAGGCCTATCTGTTCGGATTTCGTGGGGAAGTGCCGTCCCCCTTCCCTTCTGGAGGCCACTATGGTTCGTTGCCAGTGTGGAGGCTGTCCTCGGAAGAGCAATCTTTGGTACCAAGACCTACGGTAGGACGAGGGATGATAGGAGGGGATGGTACTCCGTAAGGTCGATATCAAGGGTCCTGGAAGCCGAGGGCGACATCAATGGCAAGAAGCTCGGACAGAAGGAGAGGTTCCACACTACTGCATGCTTCGGTTTCAGTGAGCCACCCCCAATGCCAACATCTGTTACTCTGAAATCCTACATCCAGTAATGGTAGTCTTCATGAGTTAGGGTCGATACGAGGTTGCATGACAACTGTGAAGCTTTCAATTGGGGACAGAGCTCCTGACTTCTATATGCCGATAACGGATGGTTCAACCGTCAAACTCTCAGAAATCCTCTCTTCAGGGGAGAAGGTGATTCTGTACTTCTACCCCAGAGATAACACTCCTGGATGCACCACTCAGGCTTGCGACTTCAGGGATAACTTCGGCAGATTGGCCGAGAGTGGTTGGCGTGTTCTGGGAGTTTCCACGGACAGTGCAAAATCCCATCAGAAGTTCATCGACAAGCATGAGTTGCCGTTCGATCTTATCGTGGACGAAGGGTCATCGCTCCACGAGGCCTATGGAACTTGGAGGGAGAAGAACATGTACGGCAAGACGTACATGGGAACCCTAAGGTCCACTTTCGCAATCGGCTCCGACGGGACTATCGTCTGGGTGGGTTACGGTGTGAAGACAAAGGGTCACGTGGAATCACTAATGGAGTCGTTGAATGTCTAGTGAAAGTGTCTTGGAAGAAAGAAGGCGACTAGTCATTGGCTTCCTGCGACGCTGTGTGAGATACGCCAATGATTCGATCGAAAGGAAGAGGGAGCGAGGTGATGACGAGGGGGACATAGCCAAGTGGCTAGCCTACAGGGACTTCACGGATCACGCGATCATGGAGGTCTCCAACGGGGACCTCGACTCGTGGCTAGAGGACGAGTGAACCGTTGGACTGACTAGATCCCGCTTAGTCGATATTTCGCAGTTTCTAGTCGCCTATTGCTCGGTCCAATGCAGGAGATCCCAGTCTGTGCTTGTGTGTGTCGACTCTCATCATTGCCCCTGCGATCATCAGCAAGGTGTCAGACTCATTTAGTGCGAAAACTGGCAATCTCATCCGCTCTCCTAGCCCCTCTACGCGCCTAGAGCAAACAGACTGTTGACTAGGCATGTGATTGAGAGAATTCAGATCGACGATTACCATGTCTCCCATCGAGAGGTTCTGCTCTGTGCCATCGAGAGGGAGTCGGTGGAGATCGTCCGGTTCGAGATAGATAACTCGCCTACTTGGCCTCTCGGACATTCTCGATGTTCTCTCTGCCCACCTCGGTTCGCCTAAATCGTGGAACCGATTCCCGGCGCTGGGCCCAGGATCGACTGCCACCTTGCTTCTGCCCGCCCTCGTCTTGGGTGCGGCGTTCGGGTTGGGCAGACCAAGGAGCCGGAATAGATTGACCACGTCGGGCCCGAGCACTACTCCTCAAAGAGGGCTTCGATATCATCCAAGTCCAAGACGCCCTTTTCGACGGGTTCTGAAGAATCCGAGGATGGTACATGATCACTGGGTCCGCTGGAGGGCCTGCTACCTGTGAGCTCCGCCAATACATCATCAAGGCCATCGATGATATGCCTGGGCAACTTGGTTTCGGGTGTTTCTTCGGCGGGCGGTCGGATAGCGGCTTGGAGTTGGTGCCTCTCCTCGGAGGGGCCATCGAAGGCGTCATCGAAATCCAAGGGCTCCTCTTCCTTTGGTGGTTCTTTCCCCTTTGTTTGAGTTGTTCTAAGTACTAGGAAAACCGTACCGGCGATCCCCAATAATCCTATGATTACAAACAGAAGATTTGACTTCAATGATTCTGAAAGACTGAATGGTGCCTCTGCGACATGGATATCCATTGTTACGGAGTGGCTGGAACTCTCGTCGAGTACAGTGAGCTTGGCTTGCTTAGGCCCCTCGGAATCATAGGAAAACTCAATCCACCTCCCCGTATAATCTTCATCATTGGAGGGGTTTCCGTCTCCATCCGAGTCTTTTGTGATATCGATATCCCAGATGAACTGAAGCGAATCCATGTCAATCTGTGAATCGATTGTGCCATTAGCGGAAAGCACGATTTTGTCCCCCTCAGTGGGATTTACCACACTTGCTGATGCCATTGCAGCGGGTGGTGAGTTGATAACTTCGATTGGGATTTCCAAGTAATCCGAGTCGCCATCATCATCGGTAACATGGAAGACAATGTGATTTGGGGCTGTCAAAGCATTGGGCCATGAGTGGACTAGGGTTCGGGAGGGGAAATCGCAGTCGTTATCTCCCAAACCGTCGGAGTCGGAGTCTTCCGATGGATCCAAATCGAAACAGTAGGATAGGGTGGGCAAGTCGTTGCTAGTATCGGAGACAATGACCTCGATGGTGATTTCTTCATCCTCCTCAAGCGTCTGAAGGTTTGAAATGGGGGAAATCGATGGTGGCAGATTGTTGACCTGGATTGGCACGATTAGGGCATCGGCCTGGGCCCCGTTGTCATCCGAAACCTGTAGAGTTGCTAGGTGCATCCCAGATGTGTTGAATCCATGGTCAAACACCGTGCTTATCCTCCCAACACTAGTGAAATTTAGTTCTGGATAGTACTCGGCATCTGGCCGCCATACATGGATGAGGGAATCCAAATCATTGCTAGAGTCTTCTGCTTGGCCCCAAAAAGAAATCTCCTCTCCCTCATCGACCACGAAAACCCCCCTACTGTCAGGAAAAATTCTGGATTCGTCGATATACAGCTCTGCAATAGGGTTGCTCGGGGCTATGTTGGTCACGTTTACCACATACGTTGCTTGAGTGGTGGCGCCATCATCGTCCGTGGCTAGAATCTCAATTGCATACGCCCCTTCCACCATTGGAGTGACGGTGCAAGACTGACCCACCCTTCCCTCCTGGCAATCGGGGCCCCAGAGTAGCTCAACTGGTGCTGAAGGGTTCTGGGAGTCAATGTCGCTGCTTTCCACAACTTGGAAGGTAATAGGGTGTGTGACTACGACCTCATCACTTTCTGCTCCGATTAGTATCTCAGGTGGGCGGTTGTGAACTGTGATTGACAGTTGCTCTTGGTCAATGTCATTCTCTTCGTCCGACACTATCAGGAAAACGTCGTACTCCCCTTCATCATCCCAACTCCACTCAAAAATGCAGTCTTGCTCGACTGATTCCAGTATGCTACCATCCACTTTCTCAACCCTGAAATTGCATACCAGGCCCCCTCCATCGGGATCAGATGAGAGGGTCCCATCAAAAGAGACTGGGTCCATGGTCGGGGTCTCGTTGATAGAGGAGAGTGAAGCAATAGGAATAGCACCGATGTACAGTAAGAATGAGCCGTGGTTGTTTGTGCGATTTCCGTCTTCGCTAATCTCCTCGTTTGGGTCTACGGAGAAATCGAAGTATACGTTACCATATGCCTGGGACGAAGGTACGGTCCAGTTTAGTTCGACCCTTGACTCCTGGAGGCTGGAAAGAGGAGGCACGATTCCGTTGACTGAAGTGCCATCTGGTGCAAGGATTGCCAATACGGAGGACGGGGACGAAATCAGCCCTCTGTTCAAAACGGGTATGGAGAAGGTCAGAGTATCCCCCTCAATCGCAGTGAACCCGATGCTGGGGTCTAATGTGATAGAGACCCCAGTTGAGTATCTGTGTCTTTGTACGGTCACTCCTTCAGACCTAGCAACCAGGTCTATCTCGTGAATATTGGAGTCGATTACCAAAGATCTGGCACCAATGACATCATCGGATCCGATCCATGCAATTAGGCCATGACTGCCCAGTTCCCCAGGTCCAACAGTGCTGTCGGCATTGTCTCCGGAATTGAAGATAAGGTGGTAGGAACCATTCGCATCAGTAGTTACGTTCTGGAATAGCTGTTCGGACTCGTACCTGAACTGTAGGTCCTGAGCGCCGACGGGCTGACCTTGGTTCGAAACATTGACCCACGCAGAGATATCTATGCCAATTGGTGACAAGGGGTACTCGATGTCGATCGATATCGATTTCCCCCTCTGAACGGGCTGGTAAGATGTGAGTTCGTGGACGGCCAGAAAGCCGAAACTCTGCACTACTGAGCTCTTAACTTCCCCTCGGATTGCGGGGCAGTACCAATTGTATCCCGCCTCATCACCATCCGAGTCGTAGTTGGTGACATTGTACGACTGATAGCATCCAGGGTAGGAGACTCCGGAGTTGCCTTGGCTGACGACAGCCCAGCTAGTCGTGTTCGAATCGCTAGTATCGTCGGGAATGTCAACATAATTGCTTGATCCACTGTAATCTGTATCCTGTTGGAAGTCCATTTCCCATGACTCCCCCACTCCCAACGGGAAATCGTAATTCTCCAGGGGTGGGTCATACGAGTTGTCTACGTTCAGAAGCCCGATGGTTTGTCTGAAAGACGACCAGCAGCTGCCGAATATTACCGGATCGAAGTAGACGTTGATTGCTGCATCCTGCGAGTGCGTGGCCATGTCAGAAGCCCGGATGATTTCCGTGGTCTCCATGTCCACATAGAGACACCCACTGGTACCGTCAATGCTGATGACTCCGTTGGATTCGTATGATCCTACCGATAGTACCTCATAGACCAGAGCCGAGTTGCCATCGATTTCGGCGAGATAGATGTCCGCGACCGTACGGTCCAAGGTCCCCTCCAAAGTCTCAACATTAGATTGGACCCCAGATTCGGCAACGAAATCTGCGACGTCCAGATACCCGTCATACATCCAATTATCATTTATCCGCCAATCGGCAACATCCACAGTGCTAGTCGTCCTGCCGGATACCCAGATCACTTCGTCTCTCTGAAGCTCAGTATCCTGATTGTTAAGGCCTAACCACGCAAATGAGATTGATGATATGACCATCACTGCAACCAGAAGAGTGGCCGTGCACCTCGTCCTCATCGGCCATCATGGGGGCCAGCCCAATAATAGTGATTCGCACGGGTTAGAGAAGGTCCGCCAACTCATCCTTAATCTGCTCAACGGCCTCAAGGATCTCGTCTTTGTGCCTTGCTCCAGTTATTACCATCTTGCCGCTACCAAAAATTAGGCAAACGACACGCGGATAATCTAACCTGTAAATCAGTCCTGGGAATTGCTCTGGCTCGTACTCCACCTTGTCGAATGGAAGATGGAATGTCAAATTGTTCAGATTGAGCTTCCTTGGGAGGGCTGCCAAAGGCTCTCCCTTCAATATCCCGCGAATCCTGGGGTCCTCGTTCTCTACTTCCTCGTCTGTAGCCGCTCTGATTGCTCCATTGTCATCAATTACCTTGGTATTGATGTCATCCATGCGAGCGACTTCCCCGTATTCCTCTGGATAGTACAAGGAATATGTTGCAACCATGTTCTGGACCTCAATTTCTACATCCTTCAGATCCCATGTCTCAATCCCAGCAGCCCTAAGGTCACCAATCATCCTCTCGATGCCAGTGTGGATGTTATCCTCATTCTTCCCTCCTGTGCATACTGCCCTTCCAGACCTGAACATCAGGATGGCGAGTTTTGGGTCAACTACCCTGTAAACGACACCCGGAAACTGCTCGGGCTCGTACTCACAATTGAGTTGAATCGCAATATCTGGTAGATCCAATTCCTCGGCAACTCTAGTTGAGGCCACTACATTGACTACTGTGAGTCTTTCTTCGTCACTTAGCATAGGTTGACGACCGAAGTCTCTCTTATAAATGGTAATATAAAGGAGAGTGGATTTTCCGAGGGAGTCAGTTTCCTAGAATTCGGACTCCATTGGCACCAAGTTTGCTCGTCAGTGGCCTTCCTCCAGCAACCTCAATCGCCTGGGAAACCCTTTCTGGATCCAGAGTCAATGCTACCATGCAACCCCCCCCTCCTGCTCCCGTGAGCTTGGTTCCCAGTGAGTGAGGGCGTGCCGCCTCAACTAAGCGGTCCAGTCTAGGGCTGCTGACCTCCAAGTTTTTTAGGCAGTCATGACATGCATCCATGGCTATCCCCAGACCCTCGAGATTGCCTGCTGAAAGAGCAGTCAATCCGGCTTTGGTAATATTGGCTATCGTTTCCAAATCGTTCATCCTTTCTGGGTTGCCCGAGACCAATTTGGCAACCTTCGCCACCATCTTTCCGGTTGGAGAGCCCTTGCCAGTGAATCCGATGACTAGCCAAGCGTCGCTGACACCCTTGGGCACATCCACCGTATTGATTGACCAATCCCTCTTTCCCTCGGGAGTAACGAGACTGGTGTCGAAAACATGTCGAGTCCCTTCCACCCTTTGTCCCGAAACTACTACGAAACCGCCAAGAGCGCTAGTAGCGGTATCTGTTGGACTAGCCCTCCCCTTCTGAGCAGTCGCCTCGGCCGAATGGGCCATTCGTGCCAAATCTATGGGAATAAGTGGGTCTTCTGGTCTTAGGAAAGAATGCAGTGCGGCCCCAAAGGCATTGGAAAGGGCTGCAGAAGAGCCCATGCCAGCTGCAGAGAAAAGGGAGCTCTCGACATCGATGTTCAGTGGGGGGCCATCATATTGGAAGACACTCTGAATGATGTGGGAAATATGGGGATGTCGGGAGGGATCGAAGGATGCCCCTTCTAGGATCCAGCTTGGTGACTCCCTGATGCTAACTCTGACTCCCTGGTCAATAGCTACTGCGACCGCAGGATGACCAAATACGACTGCATGCTCCCCAAAAAGGATGCACTTTCCCGGGGCGAATGCACTCGCCATGCCCATAGGCTGGGTCAATAGGCCATGAGTGTTGGCATAATTAGGCGGTTGATTCAAGGGCGCTGGGCTGCTCGGACCTTGTACCGGGTAAGCCCGGTAGGAGGAAGTCTGTGGAACACCCACTTTTGGAATCTTACGGGCCGATGGAAGGGTGGCATATTCTCTTAGTGCTTGGAATGGTGTCAATAGGATTCTTCACATATCAAGTTCAGAAGGCTACTCGCCTAGTCTTACTGGGGGCCCCGGATTCGAGATTTGACTCATGGGGCGTACGAATTCGGGAGTTCTTGGTTGGATGGCTGGGACAAAAGAAGGTTCTGCGGGACCGAGTTGCTGGGACAATGCACGTCCTGATGTTCTGGGGATTCCTAATGCTCGCCTCAGACATGCTAGATCTAGCTACTGCAAATGCATTCTCAAGAGAACTCTTACCCAGTTTTCTCAATGGCCCTTGGAATGGCATGGTCGAATTGGGATATGTGATGGCCCTGATTGGGTGCTTGGGTGCTCTAGTACGCCGTGTAGTCTTCACACCTGAGAAATTGAAAGGAAAGTCGCAATTTGAAGGGAATGTAATCCTATTCCTGATTTTCACCATTACGGCTACCTCCTTCGTTGTTGAGTCCAATGATGACCCCTCTCCTTTCTGGGAGCCAATCGGCCATATGGTATCAGAAATCGGTGTTTCGAATGGAACCGTAATTGCTGCATACTGGTCCCACGTGCTCGCAATATCTGTTTTCCTATTCCTTATCCCAATGTCGAAACACATGCATCTGGTAATGGCGGTACCAAACGTGTTCTTTCACGATACTGGACCGAAAGGCAGAATGCGGCCTCTGGAAGTTCGAGAGGACGGGGGGGCAGTCCCCTTGGACGAGCTAGATATCGACTCTTTCGGGGTCAGCACCTATGACCAATACACCTGGAGGCAGTTGATAGACGGATGGTCATGCACGTCATGTGCTAGATGCCAAGACGTCTGCCCTGCCTATGCATCGGGAAAGGGACTAAACCCTATGCAAGTGATTCATGATATTCGAAACTACGCAAATGAGCATGCGCCGATTTTGTTGTCCGGAAAGCAACCAGAAGAGACGGTGATCCAACGAATTACTGATGAAGCCGTATGGGCCTGTACAACATGCAACGCGTGCGTTGACGTGTGCCCCTTGTACATAGAGCACGTTCCTAAGCTCACAGATCTGCGTAGGAATGCAATGATGGAGACAATGGAGTACCCGGAGATTCTCAACACGGCGATGGGGAACATCGAGTCGGCATCCAATCCATATGGCTTCGGGGCCCACGAGAGAGCTGCCTGGGCTGCTGATTTGGATGTGAAAGTGGGGGAGCCTGCAGAGTACATCTACTTCGTTGGCTGTGCTGCAAGCTTTGATGAGAGGAACCAAAAGGTGGCAAGATCAACCATTTCATTGCTCAAGGAAGCAGGGCTAGACGTCGGAATACTAGGCATGCAGGAGGGATGCTCGGGTGACCCAGCAAGAAGAGCCGGGAACGAATACCTGTTCCAGATGCTTGCTGAGACAAATATGATGACATTCCAAGAACTGGGAGTCAAGAGGATTGTGGCGTCATGCCCTCATTGCTTCCACACGCTTGGCAAGGAATACGCAGATTATGGGGGAGAAGAATTAGAGGTCTTCCACCATTCAGAGATATTGGCACGTCTCCAGGAAGAAGGGAGCTTGCCCCAAATAGAAGAGAGGTCACGAAATTTAACATTCCATGATCCTTGCTACTTAGGGAGGATTGGGGGGATAATCGATGAACCAAGAAATGTCATCGGAGGAGTGGATGTCGAGACTGAGAAGCATGGACAGGATTCGTTTTGCTGTGGTGCGGGTGGAGCACAGATGTGGATGGAAGAGGATTCGGACAAGCGCGTAAATGTGATCAGGGCCAAGGAGTTATCTGAGACGGGATGCGATACGGTCGCGGTCGGATGCCCCTTCTGCTCGGTTATGGTAAAGGATGGATTAGACGCCGTTGGTTCAGAAATGGAAGTGATGGACGTGGCAGAGATACTCTGGGAACAAATCATAGCTAGAGACGAAGAAATTCACAAGCATGCCGCCCAATCGTGAGCATCAAATGTGAGAGCCCTCTGGTGACATCATGGACGACGAATTCACATATCTCAATTTGAATGTTCCAACTTTCACCAAAGTAACTGCTGCTGCTCTTGCGCTAATGGGTGCTGTGACGTACTTCGCGACCGGACAGGAGAGCGTGACAGCCCTAATTCCTACATTTGTTGCAATTCCATTGTTCTTGATGGCTGTAGCGGCAGAGCAGTACCCAGAAAAGAGGGCTTTGGTAATGCATGTCGCTGTATTGCTGGGGTTATTCTGCATCTCTGGGGGTGCCATGGGGGTATCTGGACTAGCAAAAGGTGACGTCAGTGCTTCGGTAATCGAACAGCTTTCGATGATGATCGTGGGAATTTTTTACACCTACGTTTGTGTTTTATCATTTATCCATGCTAGGAATAACAGGGAAGATTGACATGTCGGATAGCCCCATTATTGGCATTACATGCTTCATCAGAGACGCAGTATATGGGAACTGGCACAGAAATGCCGCCATTCTTCCTTCGGCGTACATCTCGGTAATCAATCGAGCGGGGGGAATTCCTCTGATTATCCCCCCCGCTGGAAATATGAATGACACATTGGATTGTATCGATGGGTTAGTTGTATCTGGGGGTCCGGACATTTGTCCGACGAACTACAGTCAGGAAGCTGGGCCGATGAATGGAGAAGTATATCCTGAACAGGACAAAACCGAGATGGCTCTAATCGGGGGTGCCTTGGAACGAGGAATCCCCTTCCTCGGAGTCTGCAGGGGAATGCAGATCCTCAGTGTCCTACATGGAGGGTCACTTCACCAGCATCTAGATACTACTCCCGGTCACGAGGGACATGGGGGATTCGATGGTGTCGAGACCGAGCATGGAGTTGATGTTGCAGAGGAATCTCTGCTGGCGAAATTGATGGGGACCACTTTTTCTGTGAACTCTACACATCATCAGGGCGTAGCTGACCCGGGTAGCCTTTCTGTTTCTGCTACAGCCAAACACGACGGCTTAATCGAGGCCGTAGAGAGGCCAGATCTAGGATTCTGCCTTGGCGTCCAATGGCACCCAGAACGAGCCGGACACGACCTACTGTACTCTGGGCTTGTACAGGCAGCGAGAGATTGATGACGGGTGAGCCTACCAGAAGCATGTGCCTCTCGAGGTCTACGATACGAAATCTCGCTCGAAGCGTGAGTTCAAAACACTAGATGACGGCAAAGTTCGGATGTACGTTTGTGGGATTACCCCCTATTCCCCAAGTCACCTGGGCCATGCAAGGTGCTACGTCGCCTTCGATGTGGTCCATAGATGGCTGGAATCAGAGGGTTTTGAAGTCGATTATGTGCAAAACTTCACCGACATAGATGACAAGATTCTAGATATCTCCACTTCAGAGGGAGTCGATTTCAGAGAAGTAGCAAATCGGAACATAGAGGAGTACTACGAAGTTATGGACAAGATGAACGTACTCAGGGCGGACCACTATCCCCGAGTAACGGAGACCATTCCCGAAATAATTGAGATGATTGGAATCCTGATTGGCAAGGGGCATGCATACCTAGCAGATGACGGAGTCTACTTCGAGATAGACACGGCACCAGAGAAGTTTGGACTACTTACGGGACAGACACTTGAGATGGTTAGGTCGGGGGCCGGCGGAAGGGTTGAGAAAACTGGTTCCGGAAAGAAGGATCACAGGGACTTCGCTCTCTGGAAGCTGGCAAAACCGGACGAACCGTCATGGGAAAGCCCCTGGGGAGAAGGTAGGCCGGGCTGGCACATCGAATGCTCTGCGATGTCTATCAAGCACTTCGGGGCGAAATTTGACATCCACGGAGGAGGGCATGACCTCAGGTTCCCCCATCATGAGGCGGAAATCTTCCAATCCGAGTGTTCCACGGGTTCTGAGCCAGTTGTTGGGTTCTGGATGCATAATGGATTCGTCAATGTAGATGGCGAGAAGATGAGCAAGAGTCTTGGAAACTTCTGGACGCTGAGCGAGGCGTTTGAGCACCACCCTCCGCTAGCATTGAGGTATGCTCTTCTCAGCGTGCCATATCGGAACCCTATCGATCTTACGCCAGAGTTCCTCGATGAGGCGTCGTCGCACTATGGCAGATTGTTAACGGCATATTCCAAATCTCTTATTTCTGGAAAGTCCGGAATTGATCTAGAATCCGCCAGTAAGCGATTCACTGAGGCCATGGATGACGACTTCAACACTAGATCGGCAATTATAGAGGTCCAGGGAGTGGTAACGGCAGAGCCATCCGAAGAAGTGGCCTCCTGGCTGGAGGAAAATGCTGGAAGAGTTCTGGGTCTCCTTCCAACTCGAGAAGAGGTGGCCGCTGCTCGTGAGGAGGCAGGATCAGCTAGAGAGAAAGTTGCTGATGTCGTCGATTCTCTTTTGGCCGAAAGGGATGCGGCGAGAGGGGGAAAGGACTGGTCAAGGGCCGATGAAATAAGAGAAGAGTTGTCCTCAATGGGCGTAACTGTCGAAGATGGTCCTGAGGGTCCGACTTGGAGATTGGATTAACACTGTTCGATGAAAGTGCGATATAGCCCCATATCTACGGGAGTTCGTGCAGCCCGTTGGAGCAAGGCGGACATTGGCGGCAATTTCCATTTCCCTGATAATGGTAATGTCAGGGTGTGTAGAAAAAAGTCAATCGACAGAAGAAGGTCCAGATTGGGACTTGGAATACTATCTTATTGACCCACCTAGCAGCTACGAGGATGCACGGAACTTCACTGTTACTCACCCATCGGAAAACGTGACTTGGGGGAACTCTTCGTGGTCTGTTTATGGAAATGAGCATGGGGGGAACTGCTGTGAGCATTACCTAGCGGCTACGAAAGAGGGCTGGATTCTAAATTTTGGAGGAGAATACCCGACTTGGTCCGAAGACAGGGGTCACTCATGGGAGGAGTATAGACCAACGATTTTCTCTCAGTTTGGTTGCATGGAACCTAAACCCACGGTTCCAGGTCAGGAAGGCTTGGGGGAGGGTAGCATAGTCCAAGCAACCAACGGGGACCTGATTTCAATGGGCTGGTTCCCTTACCCCAGCACAAGCGGGGCGGATCAGTTCTACGCTTTCTTCTACGATTCGGCGGATGAAGAGTGGAGCTGGTGCTTCAATCGCACGCCCGAGCCGTTCTATGATAGGTCCTGGCAAGTAGAGATAGTTGGCCCCATCAATGGAGGATTGTATGGCAATGGACCATGGGGGAGTCTAGTGATTTCTAACTTCTGGCACCAAGTCCAAAACATAGGAGGTCAGTTGTCAACTGATGGGCTGAACTATGACTACTTCGACTTCCCGGACAGAGACGATAGCCTAGACGTGATGGAAGTTGACCTCGATCCAGAGAGCCTTGGTCGTGAGTGGGACTACACCAAACCCCACAAAGAGATGAGGGCCTTTCCCGTACCATCTGGGGGACTGTACTTCCCAAATTACTTCATTGACGGCAGTGACGCATACCTCGATACTTCGTTAAATTGGTGGACTGGTGTGACCATGAATGGATCTTCTCTACCCTCGCAGTATTGCGCATTCGACTCTTCAACTGCACTTCACTGCGTATTGGCCTCGGGTACCGAACTTTGGCATATGCTTTCATGGGACGGAGGTGAGACCTGGCAGAACCAGACCTACAACCTATCAGATAGGGCCTCGGAAATAGAAGAGTGGGAATTCCACGCAAACGGCGAGCACGACCTGTTTGTTCTGAACGTTAGATTTCAAAGTGCGGATGGTCCCGATGTTGACATCGCTTGGCACGTGAGGGACTTCTCAAACAGCCTCGAGCCGGATACTTTGACATATCTCGGACTGGGGGATTTGGACTCGACTTCGGGGGCAGGGAATGACATAAGATTCGACTTCGCCAGTATGGGAATTCTTCCGGACGGGGGGTCCTTCATCGCCTACCACGACTCATCAGATGAAGACCCGCTATTTGGGGTTGAGTTGTTGATTCCTAATTCTTACATGCCAATAGCAAACCAGTACATGGTTGGCCATGACCACTGATCAGTTGGCTATCGAGAAGAAGACTGTTGTGCCATCAACCTCGAAAGATTCAGCTCCAGATGGTCGTTTTCCTGAATTTAGGGAGGCTGTCCCGGTCCTTGTCTCTCTCTGAACGTGATTCCAGTCTTCTTCGGCTAATTTCAGGCCCTCGACCCAAACGGAAAGTTCGATTGTCGACTCAACATCCAAATCCAGTTCTTTGCGCTTGGCCTGGATCCTCCGAGTTATGTCCCTAGCTAGTCCCTTGGAAAGTAGGTCGGCGTCGAGATCCATGTCTAAGACAATGGAAACATCTCCCTCATCGAAAGATAGCGTCTGAGCGGCAAATCCTTGTTTCTCGACCCTGCGAATCTCGATGTCGTCCTTTGTAATCTCATAACCTCCCAATGCAGCGATACCGGCTTCAATCTCTAGGAGGAGGGCTTCGGGATCGGCTAAGTCGAGTTGTGCTAGCACAGAGGGCAGGTCAGAACGGCACTTTGAACCGAGAGACTTCCTGTTCGGTTCTAGGACAATTCGCTGGAAGGCATCCAAGTCATCCCCAGTATCCAGCGACTCTACATTGAGTTCCTCTGCAAGTGTTTCGTGGAAATCGGCAAGATTGGGGCCGCCAACTATCCATCCAGTCCTGCATGGTAGTCTCTGACGACGATTGGAATCGACACGGATGCGCCTTCCTGCTTCAGCAAGAGATCTGACCAACGCCATCTGTTGCTCGACCAATTTGTCCCTGGATGGCAATGTTCTGGGCACCAGGGATGAGCCTACTGGCCAGTCTGCGAGGTGGGCGGATGTTCCTGTCAGACCTCTGTGTATCTCATCGGGCATGAAGGGCGAAACTGGTGCCATTAGTCTGCAAACAACTAGCAATACCTCGTGAAGTGTGTGCTGACATGCTCGTTTGTCGTTGCTATCGGCCTCATCCCAAAGACGTCTTCGTGAACGTCGGACGTACCAGTTCGAGACGTCGTTGACGACGAAGTCCTCCAGGATTCTTCCCGCCTTATGAAAATCCCAGGAATCGAAGTTGGCACTATATTCATCGGCCATCGCGGTCATTCTGGAGAGGACCCATCTATCCAGGGGACTTCTGTCGGATACGGCTACGAAGCCAGGTTCGTGTTCGGGATCGAATCCGTCGAGTGATGCATAATCGGAATGAAATCGGTATACGTTCCAGAGTGTCAAGAACATCTTGGCATAGGACTCCCGGACGCCATTGGGGTCAAAGTTGGTTGGAGACCAAGGGGCACTTTGGGTGGTCATGTACCATCGAATTGAATCAGCTCCCTCCTTGTTGAAATGATCCCATGGATTGACTACATTGCCCCTAGACTTGCTCATCTTCTTGCCATCCTTATCCAGGATGTGCCCCAGGGATAGGCATCTTCGGAAGCATGGCTCGCCGAAAACCGTAGTTGCAACCGCAAGGAGGGAATAGAACCATCCTCTGGTCTGATCCACTGCCTCACAGATGTAGTCTACTGGGAATGAGCCGTCAAATTTGTCTTCGTTCTCGAAGGGATAGTGCCATTGTGCAAAGGATGCGCATCCGGAGTCAAACCAACAGTCCATGACATAAGGCTCCCTAATCATCTCTCCTGAGCATTCATCAGAAGGGCAATTGAGGCGAACCTCGTCGACGTATGGCCTATGCAATTCAGGAGGCATGGGGGATGATTCAGTCTTCATGGAGGACATCTCTCCTATACTGCCGACACAGTGCACTGTATCGCATTCAGAGCAAATCCACACGGGAATTGGAGTCCCCCAGTATCGCTCTCTGCTAATTGCCCAGTCCTTGATATTTGACAGCCACTCCCCCATTCTCTTTGTCCCAGTCCACTCAGGAGCCCATTCAACACTGGCATTGTGAGTCAGAATCTCGTCCCGAACTGCAGTCATTCGAACGAACCAACTATCCATAGCGTAGTAGAGCAGAGGGTGATCGGTTCGCCAACAGTGGGGGTAATCGTGAGTATATGTGTGCTCACGATACAGAAGACCTAATCCCTCCAGCAAATTGATTATGTCATCGTCGCAATCCTTGACATAACGCCCGTCAAGGAGGTCATGAACCCCTTCGACAAAAGCCCCATCCATCCCTACTGTATGTTGGGCGGGAAGGCCAACTTGCATTCCGAGTCTGTAGTCATCCTCGCCGTACATCACAGCAGTGTGAACGACCCCTGTGCCATCCGTAGTAGTGACGAAGTCAGCGGCTACTACGGTCCAAGCTGACACGGACTCCCCTCGCTCAATGGCTCCCGGGAACAGAGGAGAATACGCTTTGCCCACGAGTTTAGATCCGAGGAATTCATCCACAATCTCTGCTTGATTACGGAGAACATTGCCAATCAAATCCTTGGCGAGAATCAGTTCCTCTCCAATCTCTGCTCCTCCACGGCCTTCCCAGGAATTGGAGGGTGATTCTGTGATTCTGACGCGGCAGTAAGTCACATCTGGGCCTACGGCCAAGCCGACGTTCCCTGGGAGTGTCCAAGGTGTGGTTGTCCATGCAAGGATTGAGGCGTCATCATCCTCTAGCCTGAACTTTACGAATACAGCGGGCTCGGCCACCTCCTTGTACCCCAAAGAGACTTCATGGGTCGAGTAGCTCGTTCCGGTTTGGGGGCAATAGGGGAGTACCTTGTGACCCTTGAAAAGAAGCCCTTTGTCGAACATCTGTTTCAGTGACCACCATGCCGATTCGATGTATTCATCATGCAGTGTAACGTACGGATCGTCCATGTCGACCCAAAATGCCATCCTCTCTGTCATCTCCCTCCAAGCCTCTTCGTAGGTCCAGACGCTTTCCTTGCACTTCTGGTTGAATGCTTCCATTCCGTACTCCTCAATCGCTTCGTTGGACATCAGATCGAGTCGTTTCTGCACTTCAATCTCCACTGGCAAACCATGAGTGTCCCAACCGCCCTTTCGCTCTACTACATATCCCTCCATTGCCTTCCAACGACAAACCATATCCTTGAACAGACGGGAAATGACGTGATGAATTCCGGGGCGACCGTTAGCAGTAGGAGGGCCTTCTAGAAATGTGAAGGGCGAGTTGTATTTTCTTCTGGACTCGATTGAATTGGAGAAGGTACCCTCTTCTTCCCATTTCCCCATAAGGGAGTTCTCTAGTGCCACTGGGTCGAGTTCCCCTGGCGGACTTGGCACGCCCATCGTTCAAGCGACCTAGGAGTTCGTCTTGAACTTGAGGGGGTTCCAGAGAATGGAGGATTGGAAGTTTGCAAGACTTCAAATGCACTCGGCATTAGCTGGAAACGTGACGGAGACGATTCGCCTCGAGGTGGGGGGAATGACTTGTGACGGATGCGCCAGTCGGGTAAGAAATGCACTAGAGAGTGTACGAGGCGTATCTTCCGCTTCGGTAAGCCATATCGAAGGTAGTGCATTGATTGAGCATTCGGGTGCTTCCAGAGACCTCCTATCTGGTGCTATCAGAACGGTGGGCTATTCGGTTGATGGGATGGAAGAAGGATTCAACTGGGGAGACCGAGATGTTTGGAGGAAATCCGCCAACAACACAAAGTGGTGTCTAATCGGCTGTTCCATGGGTGAGTTTGGTACCTTGGCGTACTACTCCTACTCGGGAATAACTGCCGGGCTCGAAATGTTCTCTATCATTTGGTATTTCTACCTAATTTTACCACTCATCAATGGATTGGCAACAAGCGTGATGCTAGAAACCGCGATTTTAATGCGTGGTCAGATGAACTTCAATAATGCTCTTTCAACGGCATTTGGAATGTCATTCATTTCAATGCTGATGATGGAAATAGCTATGGAAATCACTGACCTATTATTCACCCAAGGAGAACTGGGGATGAATCTAATTGCAATTCCATTCATGCTTGTAGTTGGTTTCCTAACCCCTTGGCCATACAACTATTGGAGGCTGAAGAAGTACGGAGTTGCATGTCACTAATTGCGGGGGAAAGAACGATGGAAGATTGGCATGAATTGGGAGAAGAGATTGCCGGATGGCTCAGAGATTATGCCGAAAGGAGCCGAATCACTACATTGGTCGTAGGAGTTTCTGGAGGGATTGACTCGTCAGTGACATCCACCCTATGTGCCAAGACTGGCTTGGACACCGTAGTCCTGAACATGCCCATTCATCAGGAAGCCGGACAATTTGATCGAGCAAATCTTCACATTAAGTGGCTAAAATCGAATTGGGCGAATGTTAGCGGCCATCTTGTTGAGCTTACCCAGACATACGACAGCCTTTGTGAAAAGGAGCTCCGAGAGCATGCCCTATCCGATTTGGCGAAGGCAAATACCAGAGCCAGATTGAGGATGGCGACTTTGTACGCTATTGCGGGTTCTAATAACGGCATTGTTGTTGGTACTGGGAATAAGGTGGAAGATTTTGGAATTGGATTCTTCACAAAGTATGGCGACGGAGGAGTAGATATCTCCCCAATTGCGGATCTGTATAAGTCAGAAGTTTTTGCGCTTGCAGATGCATTGGAGATACTCGAAGAAATCCAAGAAGCAGCCCCCACTGATGGATTGTGGGATGATGGGAGGACTGATGAAGAACAAATGGGGGCTACTTACGAAGAACTAGAGTGGGCCATGGAGGAAGTGGGAAATCAATCGAGTGATGGGTGGAATGACAGAGAGAGAGAAGTAATGGAGATTTTTCAGAGGTTGAATAGCGATAATTCTCACAAAATGAGCCCGATTCCTGTATTTTTGATGAGTCGCGTCCATGCCGATGGCTAGGAGCCCCCCTGAATAAGGTGGTAATTTGGAAGAGGAAAGAAACCCCCCAGTATACGTCAGAAAGAATCGTGAATCTTACAGTGGGATGGTGCTAAACTCGATGTTTAGCTACCTCAGAAATGCGATAGTGATAGTGGTGATAATTGGGATTTTGGCCATGTTCGGGCCGTACATCTTCTGACTATCTATCCCTGCGATCTTGGACCTTCTTCTTGTACGCCTTGTTAGAGTCCTCGGATGTCCAACCACTCAGATGCAATCCCCCTGACTTGTGCACACCGCCGCGGACGTTCCCCTTCTTGGGTTTGGTGAATAGGTCCCTAGTTGACTTATGCCGACTGAAGGCTTTCGGGAGCCCGTCATCACCTCGTTCGGTCTGAGTAAGCGCATAGGCCCTCCACTCTGCCTTTGTTCCGGCACCCTTGGTAACTGAGATTCCCGTCTCTTCCCCAAGGAGTAGCCCCAACACGGCACCTGCAAATAATAGAGCCATCCCCCCACAGAATATCGTACGTCCCGTCCTCAACCCAGTAAGAAAACTGTCAACAATCTTGGTCAGGAAGGAGTCTCCATTTGATTGGGTCGATTCTTCCGAAAGGCGGACAAGACTGTCCGCTTCAATACTATAGTTTCCATCGACACAATTGGGACTCGAGGTGTCAGCTGGATTGTGACAAATCTGCCCAACGTAAATCATTCCTTCAACATCTTCCCTCCCATGGCCGATTTCACACAATTCGTAGTAGCTGTTGTTCTGATTGGTTTGCTCTGTACCATTGGTTGGGAAGACCTGAACCGAGGGGCAATCATCCCAGAAGCCATCTTCATCATCATCAAGATAGGTCCCATAGACGTACACAGCCCAACCTTGATCATTGTTCAAATTAGAATAGGAAAGGTTGCCACTAACCCCATAGAACGAGAATTCTACTTCTGGCTCCTGCTCTTGTTCGAAAAATGGAAATTCGGTTCCAGTAAACATGAATAGGGTGCTAATGAAAATTAGCAATCCACCCGAAACGTAACTGATGATGAGGGGCACTCTCATTGGTCAACCAACTCTCGTAATTGTAGTACGCTCAAGCGAGTTTGGTTGTAAACCTGAGTCTCAGTTGAAAGAGATGTATATTGATGCGCCAACGAATCCTAGCAACCAGAGTTTTGCCGTTCTCTTGCGTCGCCTAGTGGCTCTACTGGAAATTATCACCCTGAACAGAGCAAGGAAAGAAGCGGTAGAGAACCCGAATGTAGCGAAGAGTGCTCCGATACCCAAACCCCATTGAAAGCCATCTTCTGTGCCACTAGTTGGATTGGCCTCGACACCCGAGAAAAGCATCACCAAGGATGCAATGCTGGTTGCTTGACCAATTAGGAGTAAGGGCGATGCGGAGCCCTCCCTGACGTCTCGCCAATTGTGAATTCGGGGCCTCCAACCCGGGGATTTTTGGTCCTTGTTACTCTGATAAGAGGAGTCGTCTCGGTTTGACCAACGTGACCTTGGAGAACTCCCCATGGACCCCCCTCTGAGGTTTGTGATTTATTGGATTATTGATGGCAGAATCTACTCAAGCCGAGTCGTCCACGAGTGGTCGTGGAATACATTGGGATTCTAGAGTCGGGGTCACTTGGGCTTTGTAGTGTTGCGTTAATTCTATGGATGTCGATAGGGACTTTGTCTAAGACAAGGGAAGGGGAAATACTGGCTCAGAGGGTCATTGCCACTATGTGTTTTCTTTCGGGGGGGCTGCTCTTCGTCCTGCATTCCTCGGGAGGAGAATTGTGGGGTTCAAGAAACGTAGCAAGACCATTCGCGGTAGTAGCAATTATTGTCGGGTTAGCATCGGTCATGAACATCAAAGGAGAAGACATCCAAGGTGAGACTAATCCTCACAAGATAATGAAGGCAAGAAAGGAAGAGTGAAACTAAGCAGAATTCAGCTTGTCATCTATGAATGAGCGCATATAGGCTGGTAACTCTCCGTTTACGAAAACAACGTCGTGGACTTCTTCTAGCTTCATCAATGAGTAGTAAATCTGCATTGCAGTCATGGGTGTTGCACTGCATCCAGTGCACCCCCCTTCCAATGAAATCATGATTACTCCGTCCGTAGTATCAACTACATTCACCACACCGTCATGAGCATCGAGAACGGCCTGAACCGGCCCTACCGAGTCGAGAATTAGTTGCTTATCCACCATGCCAGACACAAATGCCTGATTAGCGGGGGTTTTCAAACAATTGCCTACTCGGAAAGTCATGGGAGCAGATATTAGAATAATTTTGCTTGACCTATTGGTCGAGCGTTCGGAATTCGGACACGGGGGGAATCAAGAGATTATTGCTCCTATTTCGGAGTATGGGAGCGTTGAGGTCCTGCTAGTCACACCTCAGATGCAAACTATTGAAGCTGGAGATAGAGCACAGAAGGAAGGGATCGTCAGAATTTCCGAAGGGGATGTTCCCAACTGGGATTACGATTTCCCATTCTGGGAGGAATGTACCATGGAAATCTCTGGGAACGAAGTTCGGTTCAAGAGGATTGCCGTGCCCGTCCATGGAGATGATAGTCGGACTGCCATTTGGCTGGATGGCTTGAAGCCGGACGCTGTCGTATGCAGCGGTTCTCGCAAGAATGTCACAATGTGGGAGGAATGGATGGATAGCGGCGCATCTATTCTCAGGTGTTCAGCAAACATGGGCATCCCCACAATTGGAATCTGCTTTGGGCACCAGTTGCTTTGTAAAGCCCTGGGAGCCACTGTTGAGAGAGCTGATTCCCTATCCAATGGAGTATGGGATCTAAATCTCACAAACGATGGGGACGAAGATGAGATTTTCGCCTCTAGAAGAAGCGGTGCCGGTGATTCCCCGGTTGTCCTATTCACTCATCAGGATCATGTGATGTCAGTTCCAGATTGCTGTAACCTCCTCGGGTCTACCGTACACAACGGGGTCACGGCAGTGAGGGTTCTGGACGATGTGGGTTCACCACTACCTGCATGGGGTGTGCAGTTCCATCCCGAAGCGGCAAAGGCGAGGGTCGAAAGAGCGTTCGAATGGGGCCACATTACCGAGGATGAGCTGGAGTCCTTCAGAAGGGAACATGATGGAGCTGGCATCCTTGGTTCTTTTGCTGCTGTAGTAATCAGAAATCAGGCCTAATGCACCGTGACTGAGTACACGGTGGATTTGGATTATATACGCGACCTAGGTGGGCGGTTCGACGGGTGAGAGCATGATTGAGAACATACCAGAAATAGGCATGGGAATGGCAGTAGTCGGTCTGGCTATTGCACTATATCTCTACAGCCAGGTGCAAAAAATTGAGATTGAGAACGAAACGGTGGCCGACATCACTGAGCAGATTCAAGCCGGAGCGTTGGCTTTCCTGTATGCCGAATACAGATACCTGAGCGTCTTCATAGTAGTAGTCGCAGGTCTTCTCTTCTACGTAAATGACTTTGATTATCATACTCCAGCAGCTTTCCTTGCTGGGGCATTTTGTAGCGTGGCTGCTGGTTACTCGGGAATGAGGTCTGCAACAAGTGCTAACGGGAGAACCGCCATGGCTGCATCTAACGGGGGGCAGTCAGCGGCCCTGGAAGTTTCATTCAATGGTGGGGCCGTGATGGGCCTATCGGTCGGAGGGCTAGGGCTTCTGGGAATCTCATTGATGGCCTACTGGCTTGGAACAGGGGAAGAAGTCCAGAACGTTGCTGGTTTTGGCATGGGAGCCTCCTCGATTGCCCTATTCGCCAGAGTAGGCGGGGGGATTTACACCAAAGCAGCAGATGTCGGTGCCGACCTAGTTGGAAAGGTCGAGGCAGGCATCCCAGAGGATGACCCGAGAAACCCCGGTGTGATTGCAGACAACGTTGGGGACAACGTTGGGGACGTAGCTGGAATGGGGGCGGATATCTTCGAGTCTTTCGTTGGCTCGATAATCGCTGCTATGGTGATAGCACAAGCATCCCAAGAAATGAGCGCCGACTATGTCACCTTGCCCATAATGCTGGGTCTCGTCGGTTATGCGGCTTCAATTGTTGGTGTTTTCAGCATGAAATTTCTGAAAGGGGGGGATCCCGCGGCCGCTCTGCGCAACACTACATTCATCGGAGCGGGTTTGTTCTGGGTTGGAGGTTGGTTTGGCATAGATTTCTTCGGACTAGATACTGGTACTGAGCCGATGATGGCGGTGATCGCTGGATCATTGGTGGGGATACTAATTGGACTCGTTACTGAGTACTACACCGGAATAGAAGACGTCTTTGGTTTCAAAGTCAAGGCGATACCACATATTGGTGAGATGTCCAAGACCGGCCCTGCAACTAATGCAATTGCTGGACTATCAGTGGGAATGATGTCGACATTCTTCCCGATTCTACTCATTGCGGCTGGAATATATTCTGCTAACTGGGCTATGATGGAAACTCCCGGAGCAGTCGCTGAACACGGCCTGTATGGCATTGCAATGGCTGCAATGGGGATGCTAGCCACGGTTGGCGTAACTATGACGGTCGATGCCTATGGCCCGGTTGCAGATAATGCAGGTGGAATAGCTGAGATGGGGGAGCTTGGTTCAGAAGTAAGGGAAATCACGGACAGTCTTGACTCAATAGGCAATACCACGGCTGCGATTGGCAAGGGGTTCGCAATAGGTAGTGCAGCGCTGACAGCACTTGCTCTATTCGCCGCTTTCGGCACCGCTGCAGGCCTTCAGCCAGAGGACTTGGCTCTAACTGAACCAGAAGTGGTCATTGGGTTGCTAATCGGCGGCTCCCTGCCATTCGTCGTCGCCGCCATGACAATGACATCAGTCGGCAAGGCTGCGAATGACATGGTCGTTGAGATACGTCGACAATTCGCAGAAATTGATGGTCTGCTGGAAGGGCGTGAAGGCGTCAAGCCAGACAGCCAGAGATGCGTGGAAATCTCCACTGAGGCAGCTCTTCGGGAAATGATTCTGCCTGGAGTGGTCGCCATATCGGCGCCAATTATCGTTGGGATGGCAATAGGTGCTGAGGCACTTGGTGGACTCTTGGCTGGATCACTCGTTTCCGGGGTTCTGATGGCCCTATTCATGGCTAACGCCGGTGGAGCTTGGGACAACGCCAAGAAGGCAATCGAGCAGGGCCACATAGAGGGAGCGGCAAAGGGAGACTCTGCTCACGATGCCGCTGTAATAGGCGATACCATTGGAGATCCATTCAAGGACACTAGTGGGCCGTCTCTGAACATCCTGATCAAGCTGATGTCGATAGTAGCAGTAGTGGGCGCCTCGAGTGGCCTGTTTTGAAGCGCGCGAGCAATCGTCAGACTCTTCATTGCCCCATGCTTGCGGTTGTCATGGGCGAGTACCGTGCATTGGCATTGGGTTTGCTCCTACTCACTACGTCACTGTCCGGGTGCTCTGGACTATCGGACACCGAGGGGCCTAGTGGTTCTTCGCAATCGATGGAAGTCCCCGTCTGGGAAATAGGGGACTGGTGGCTATACACATTCTCCACCCCGGATTTCACCGATGACACCGCGAAGCTGGTCGTCGCCAGCACCAGCGAAGAGGGGGGTTCGGCGTATATGCTGGCCATTTCCAGTCTGACCGAAGCTAGAAGGCATGCCGTCCTAAACCATAACCCGTTCCTTGGAAGGATTACTCACTCTGATCTGAGTGCGTTTGAGAATGGCGTACCGGAAACGGTCATGAGCTTTCCACTTGAGGAGGGGGGCTCATGGGACTTCACGCTTTTCACGATGGAATGGACAGCATCCGTAACTGATACCTCGGGGGGTACGGCAATCATTTCAGGGATCTCCGCTGATGGCTCTCGCTTGGACTACGTCTATGATGAAGGGGTCGGGTTCTTCTCAACGTTCATTTGGAAGGACTCCGCAGGCGTTGAGCAATTGAGGATGATGCTGTCAGATTGGGGAGAAGGGCATACCGGAGACGTCTACTTTGCCAGAGGGGGGGATCTGTTCAGTGACACCTGGGAAGACACGGGGACTGACTTCGAGTTCCGTGATACCTTCCTAGTTAGCAATCACCCAAGCGACGGGGAGTGGGATGAGATGATCTACTTCATCGATGCTGAGTGTGGCTCTGGCTCCACCATCTCCCTAACCTTGAGGGATCACCTCTCGGTATCGGCTCTCGAGCGAATATGGGGACCGGGTTCTAGTGAGATGGGTACGCTAGGAACGATTCCCTATCCATCCGGGGAATACACCCTCACGGCCACCTTCACAGGTAGCTCCACCTTCTTGAGAGTGTGGATAGCAGGTGGGATCACTCAGTCATGGAGCCTCTAGAGGTATTCCAAAAGGTGATCTGATCCTCCAACGAATATCGGGGCATCGCCACGCATGTCGAACACCACGGGGACGGTCCTGTGGCCGGTCTCCATGACCACGTCCTTCCTGAGTCCTACGAAGTTGTCCAGATTAACTTCCACATAGGTGAGGCCTTTCGAATCGAGGGTTCTGAAAGCCCGTGTGCAGTAAGGGCATACCGTCTGGGTGAAGACAAGGAAGTCTTCATCCGCACTCTGGATGATATCATGCAGCTGTGACAGAATCGCCGCCTCCTTCATCTTCCCACCAAGTGGACTCTCCCAAATCGGCGTCCATGATTTCGGCATCAATGACTTCTCCATTGTTGGATTTGTTCTCCAGCACCCTGTTACACTCCTCGGGATCAATGAAAATCAAGAAAACCACAGCGATCATCGTGAGGGCCGCACCGGTGTAGATTGCCGGGATGACGTCGTTGTCAAAGAATTCCAAGACCTGCCCTGTCTTGGAGAGTGCTATCACACCCCCTAAATTGAACATCGACATGTATGCAGTGAATTGAGTCCCTCCCACCTTGCTCCATGTCATTTTCATGCACACAGCAACTACAGCGATGAAGGCGACGCCCGTGACGAAGCCTTTGATTAAAACGTATATCACCATGATTGGGGTGTTTGTCCAGAATGGTTCCAGGATGGCAAGCATGCCATTGCATATCGCTAGGCAGGTGAATCCAATCATTCCCATTCTCCTTACGCCAAATTTTTCCCCGAGGAAACCGCCCGAGATTTGGCCAAACATGGTTGCTAGGATACCACCCCCGCCCACGATCAAGCTGTACTTTGCATCCCCCCAACCAGACTGTACAACTAATATGTCAATGATAATAGGGTCAAGGAAGTAGTACATTTCGGTAAGAAGGCAGCAGAAAATCAGAAGGAAGGAAGACTTCAGATGGAATGCCTTGGTTAAGTTGAAACTAGTCTGAGCAAGAGTTCTCATGGAGGATTGCGGCAACAAAGAGAATGGATTGTTTACCTTGAGCAAAGAAGCATCCCCGTCATTACGTGAGCCTAATCTTTCGAGAAATGCTACAAATACTGCGAGGACTAAGCCTCCGAATGCGACTATCTTGGCCTTTGAGTAGAATGGCACTGTGAGATCCACTGATACGATGGCAAACACAAGGCCGGACACGAAGATAAAGATCGAGATTATCGTGATAAATGCTGGAACGGAAATTTTCTCTTCGAAGGTCGCCTTTCCCACTGCTACGGCAGCCCACCACCTAGATTCCTCCGGATCATCCCAGTAGAGCTTCTCATCCACTTCATCCGACTCCTCGAAGAGGCTGTCTTTCTCTGGCCCGGTAGACTCGGAAGTCCGGGTGGACCACGGGAATAGCCTAGTACCCGGCTTCTCGTATAGGAACATGGGCAGCACCATGATCAGAAGTAGTAGGGGGAGCTGGATAGCGAGCATCCCCCTGATACCAATTGTGCTGACCAAACTGCCAAGAACGGCCCCTCCAACTATCATCCCAGCCCTCTTTGATGCGAACATATATCCATTCACCTTCGAAACCTCGTGATCTTGCAAAACGTCGACTGCTAGAGCGTCAGTGCTGACGTCCTGAAGGGAAGCGAAGATGTTGTGGATGAACATGAGCGATATCACAATGTCGATCTGCTCGATCAGGTTAGGAACAAAGAGAATAATTCCGATGGTCACGGCCATTCCAAACTGAGAGAGGAGGACCCAAAGCCTTCGTTTTCCATAAATTGGGATGTTTAGTGTATCGATTACAGGCCCCCATATCCATTTGAAGGTCCAGGGAAGAGCTATCGTGGCCAGAAGAGTTCCGGTTTGCCCTGCAGTGAAGCCATTTTCGGCCAAGTATGCTACGAATGCAACTACGGCGAACCCCCATGGGAGGCCTTGAGCGAAGTATAGAATGCACAGGGAAACCATTCTTCTGAGCCTGTTGTCCGTTAGGCTCTCCCCATCGAACCACTCTTCAATCAGTCGTTCCCTGTGGAAAACCACGTACCCGAGCATCAAGGCAAACATCAGAGCTACTGCGATTACCAGAATTCTGGAAGCGCCCGAATCGTCGGACTCGTCGGCTACTTCTGGCATATCGAGTAGGATTACCCTTCGGGCGTCTACTGGGGAAATGTGTTCATCGTCGACTACCAGTCTGGCATAGATTGTCGAATTTCCAGATTCAACGTGTGGTTCCAATCGGATGCTCCAAAGGGCCCAGTTACCCAGTGGGGAGTCGTCCACGGCTTCCTTCCATTCTCCTCCTCCTACTCTAACCTCAACCCTCGTCTGGCTTCCAGGTTCTGATGATCCTGCCTTTGCTCCCAATGATGACCCATGTATGTTGCTCTCATTGAGTACCTCTCCCATAGTGGAAATCTCCATCGAAATATTCAGGGAGCGGTCAATGCTGCCTGCAGCCTCAACGAATGCAGTTGGATCCGCCTGCCCGTAGCCAAACTCATTGTCGGGTCGAGTTTCTAGAATGCTGCAGTCGTTGAAACCAGGATCATCCAGCAATTGGATGTCGCGCTCGATGGAATGGGCGCCAATGATGTCTTTGAACTCAGTCGGGGTTAGGTCGGGATTTGCCTGCACCATCAACGCTGCAATCCCTGCCATCAGTGGGGTGGCCATGCTGGTTCCAGATTTGCTCACGTATCCGTCCTGTGTTGCAGCATCGGGAGCCATGATGTCTGAGCCAATGGTTGCCACGTCGGGCTTAACCCTGAGGTCAGATGTGTATCCCCGACTGCTGTAGATTGCCAAGCCCAAATCCTTGTCCAGGCTTGCAACAGTGACCGGGAGTCTGGCATCCCCCGGGCTGTCAATCGTGTTGCAACCCGCTATCGTGAGTCCGCCAAATTCGTTTCCGGCCGAGAGAGTGGTGATAATGCCCGCTTCGACAACCATGTCCATCTGGCGGCTCCATGCGGAGTTGCCATCGTTGTCAACGTGAATCTCGAACTGCTGCTCTCCCAATGAAGAGGTTACGATGTCAATACCATACTTGTCCTTGTTGTCTATGGCCCACTGGGCCCCTTGCATCACATCCTCAATGTCACCGTCACAGCATCCGAGGATGTTGATCAGGTGGGCACCGGGTGCTGCTCCGATGTAACGGAGCCCGGTTTCAGGATCAGTCTGGCCGCCTCCTGTCCCAGCTGCTATCCCTGCAACATGACTGCCATGGGTCCCAGAGTCGTATGAGGACGAGGGGTCCTGCTCTTCGTCAGTGAATACCGCATCATAGAAGGCGATTATTTTGGGATCGCAGTCCGAAGGAATGGGATCTGGGTCAGGATCAAATGGATCTGGATCAGGAGGTTCGTCGAAGCAGGTGAATGGGTCATCGTCCATGTCGTTGAGTCCCTCGTGATCTCCTCGTACTCCCGTATCCAGAACGGCAATTACAGCACCAGTTCCATCGAATCCGAAATCTTGCCATACCGCGTCGACCCCCATATTGGGGACTGCCTCGTGCATGTTCGTTTCGGCGAGGCCTAGGTCTTCGACCATAACGATTCCAGGCAATGCTCTGATTTCCTCGGGGTCCAGAATTGAAGCAAGGGGGGCAGTAGCTGACAGCGTGTCCAAATATGCGAAACGGAAAGTCACTTCCACACCTAGAGCTTCTAACGATTCCACGTCTGCATCGGTGGGATGATGATCGTAATCCAAGAAGATCCTCGCGCTTCCGGTTGGTGCCCTCCTCCACCAGTCCCTCTGAGTCTCATCCGGCTGCTCCATGAGCCACTCAAGCCGATCATCCAAGGAGTCGTGATCCTTGTCCCGGCTCCAATGAGTCCACCATTCTGAATGAATCTCTAGCTCGACGCTCGGCGACCAAATTCCTTCTGCATCGAGTCCTCCTCGAGGACTCTCTTCAGGAGAGATAGAAGATGCAGCGAGAGGTGTAGCGAGAGCCAAAATCAGAAAGCAAGCTAGGGTGCCCTTGCGTATGCCCATGGCCCTACGGGCCACTAGTCATGTTTGAGGATTCGGACTAGGCTATTCACCCGTGATTGTGAATCCTTGCTCGTCGTAGTCCCAATCAATGACCTGCCAACCGGCCTCCTCGACGCTTGAGCTGACTTCTTCCCTGATATTGGGGGCACAAAGAAGTCCTGCACATCCCCCTCCTCCGGCCCCTAAGGCCTTCCATGCGACTACTTGCCCGCTAGAAATTAGTGGCCCGACTACCTCTCGGAAGGGGTCATGGATCGTGCGATCGATCATGTCAACACCTTCGCAGACCTCTTTTAGTGAGTTGACAACCATATCCCTCCTATCTTGCTGAAGACCATTTGCCATTGGTCTTGCAGCGGCCCTAATCCTATGGAGTCCATCGATAACTGATTGATCTCCTTCGGAGTATCTCTTCCAGACCTTTTCCTGCATTTCCCCCGAATTTCGACTCTCACCGGAATAGGCCAAGAGAAGGTGCTTGCGAAGCCACATCTTTGCTGACCTCATTGGTTCGAAGGGAATCACCTCTACTGAATCACCGATGAAGAGTAGGTGGTTGAAGCCCCCTCTTGCCGATGCCCACTGGTCCTGCCTCCCACATACCATCCCATCTCTTGACTCCAGTTCGAAGGCCAGCTCAGCTAATTCTTCTGGGATTTCAGTAGAATCGGAAAGTAGGCCTGCAATTGCCACGTTCATTGCACTGCTAGTCCCCAATCCAGAACCTCTGGGTGTTTCAAAGTTCAATACGATGTCATCTGGCCCTGAGTCCCCTCCAACTGCTGTAACCCTACGATTAATTGCGAAGTTCACGACTTCTCCGCCAAAATCTCTAGGATAAGGTCCTACATCGGTCCAGCCTCCTGCCAAATCAACTCGGACCGGGGCCGAGGCCTGTCTCCTTTCTGCCACGTCCTTGGCATCACTGCCCGAGTCATCATTGTTACTGGGACCGAAAATAACGGGTACTTGTGACCCCTCCGGGTGACATGGACCCTAGCGTGGAGGCTGCAGTTGCCGCTTTCTCAAGGGGAGAGCCGGTGATGATATTCGACTCGGCCTATCGCGAGAGGGAGACAGACCTTCTCTGGCCTGCTGCCGCTGCCTCACCAGAAGTGATGCGCAGGCTGCGGAAGGATTGTGGGGGACTTCTATTTCTGGCGATTGGAAATGAGGTGGGGGAGAAGTTCGGGCTACCCTGGCTACAGGATATCCACACCCATCCTTCATTATTGGAGGAAAATCCTGTACTTGGTCACCTGATTACCAATGACCTGCAGTACGACAATAGATCTGCCTTCACGGTATCATTGAACCATCGCGATACCTATACTGGAATCACAGACAGGGATAGGTCCCTGACAACTAGGAGGTTTGGAGAACTGACCATGGAGGCCTTCGAGAATGATTTGGGTTTCAATGAGGCTATTGCGGCATTGGGAGTAGAATTCAGAACACCGGGTCACATTCCAGTTTGCAGGGAATCCCCAGGGGGTTTGACTACACGACAGGGTCACACCGAACTGGCCGTTGCAATCGCAAGGTTAGCTGGATTGGTCCCATGTACCATAGGGGCAGAAATGCTTGAGCCGGATGGAGACGGTGCCCTCTCCGTAGATGAAGCAATGAAGTATGCTTTCAAACATGGAATTCCCATGATTACTGGAGAGGAAATCACTTCCGCAATGGAAGAAAAAGATTAGGCGGGACTGTCTTCTAGGGGTTCTAACATGGTTCGAGTGATGGCAGTGGGAATCTTCGATCTTCTCCATGCGGGACATCTCCATTACGTCGAGCAGGCCAAAACATTGGGAGATGAACTCGTTGTCGTAATAGCTCACGATGAAACGGTTCGATTGCAGAAGCACGAGCCTGTCACTGGTCAAGAGTTACGTAGGAGGATGGTAGAGGGGCTTAAGCCAGTAGATACTGCAATCATTGGCAACCCCCCCGGAGTACCAATTTTTGAGATTCTGAAGACGATTGAACCTGACATAATCGCTCTCGGATACGACCAGAAGCACTCAATTGATTCCATTAAAGAGGGAATGGAAAAACACGGATTCGGACATGTCAGAGTGATGCGTGTAGAGGGCCTCTCAGACGATCTAGACGGAACAAGAAAGATCATTTCGAGGATCTTAGACCTTTGGCCGAGTTCAGAGGGTGGACCTTACGAGGAAGACTAGTATGTATACCGGAATTGTTGCCGGGACTGCCCCTGTATCAGAAATAAAGGAGGGCGAGGGCGTTCGTACGCTATCTATTGATCTTGATGGATACTCAGATGGACTGGAGGTTGGCGCAAGTGTTGCACTCGATGGGGTTTGCATGACGGTGGTTTCAATGGAAGGCACGGAGGTTCAATTCGATGCCATAGAAGAAACACTGCAAAGAACCACACTGGGTGAGATTACGTCGGGAGAGGTTGTGAACGTCGAACGGTCGTTGAGGGTTGGAGACGAGATAGGGGGTCACATTCTGTCAGGTCACATAATGACGACTGCGAAGATTGCTAGAAAGGAGAATCGGGGAGAAGGATTGGATATTATAGTGGAGAATCCTGACAGGGCTCGGCCCTTCATTTTGGAAAAGGGATTCATTGGTATCGATGGCATGTCTCTGACAATTGGCGAGGTATCGGAAGAGGAGTTCGCACTGCATATCATCCCCGAGACCCTAAGAATCACGACAATTGGCCTCAAGGAAGTTGGGGACAGAGTAAATTTGGAGGTTGACTCGCACACCCAAGCAGTGGTCGAGACGATGTTGAGGATGGAGGGGGGATTGTGAATCTAGGAATTGTCTGTGGTTCGTTTCATCGCAAGGAAATAGAAATAATGCTCGAATATGCAAAAGAAGAAGCTGCTGAAAAAAACTGGGAGGTTGCCGATGTAGTGTGGGTCCCGGGTTCGATGGAAGCCCCTCTGGCCCTTGATAGGTTGCTGCAGAGGGAAGGAATCCAGGGTGCGGTTGTGTTGGGAATAATTGAACGTGGGGAAACCGATCACGGGCTCGTAATGGGACAATCAGTAACTAGAGCCGTAATTGAAATTCAGATTAAGCACAACAAGCCGATTGGACTAGGGATTATCGGTCCGGGAGCGGAACCAGAGCACATCGGCCCTCGTTTAGAACCCCATGCCAGAGCTGCAGTCGGTGCTGTTGCCGCTATGGCAAAGTAATCGCTATTCACTGTCCTGGAAGCCTGAAATTTCCTAGATCAGCACTAGTAATCTTATCCATCTCCTCCACAGAAATGAGGGGGGTTAGTTTTCCATTGAATACTCCTGAAGCCCCAACGGCAAGGGAGAAGGCAGTAATCTTGACATTGTCCGGAACATCCATGATGCACATGAAATCTTTTTCTCCATAACACCAGTAGTACGCTTCGAGCGTACCTCCAAATGATTCCGCGATTCTCACGGCCTCATCCCTACGAGCTGTTCCACCTTCCTTTAGGAGACCTGCAGCACCTTCAGCAGTATAGCTTCCTGAAAACATGAATTTGGGCATAAAATGGACAGTTTTTGATTGATATATTACTATTTTGGACGGTTTTCGGATAGGAAATATTGATTTCATCACGGTCAAGATTCAAAGGATGCCGAGTCTCACGATAAGATATGGGAGAAGCGGCTAGGAGAGTTGTCATCATTGGCTCGGGACCTGCAGGTTATACTGCTGGCCTATATGCAGCTAGAGCTCTGCTTGAACCGCTAATGTTTGCCGGGTACATGTCAGGAGGTCAGCTAATGCTAACTTCAGATGTGGAGAATTTTCCAGGATACCCCCAAGGTGTTGAAGGCCCCGCGATGATGGTACACATGAGAGATCAGGCAGAGAGATTTGGTCTCGAGATTCAAGACAAGAATGTGGAGCGAGTAGATCTCTCAGAGCGTCCATTCGGAGTTTGGGTAGAAGGAGAAGAGTTCCGTGCAGAGAGTCTGATAATTTGTACTGGGGCCGAAGCGATATGGCTAGGGGCAGAGGGCGAAGATGAGCAGAAGGGGAGGGGAATTTCCACATGTGCAACCTGTGATGGCGCATTCTTCCGGGATGAGGAGATTATTGTAATAGGTGGAGGAGATTCTGCGATGGAAGAGGCCATCTTCCTAACCAGATTTGCAAGCAAGGTGACCATAATCCATCGTAGAGATGTTTTCAGATCATCAAAAGTGATGTACGAAAGGGCTGCTAAACATCCGAAAATAGAAATCAAAACATTCCGACAAGTGAAGAAATGGATGGCCAATTCAGATGGCCTTACTGGAGCTCTGCTTGAAGATCCAAGAGACGGTTCGGAAGAGGAAATAGGATGTTCTGGTGCATTTATTGCAATTGGCCACAAGCCAATTACAAACTTCCTAGAGGGACAATTGAAGACTGACGGAGAAGGGTACCTGATGCATGTTGACAATACTATGACGAACGTAGCCGGAGTCTTCGCTGCTGGTGATGTCGTCGATAAGAGATACCGGCAGGCAATAACTGCTGCAGGAATGGGTTGCCAGGCGGCCATAGATGCAGAAAGATGGTTGGAAGATCAGCGCTGAGACCTGCCCATGTTCAGCCCCATGGTGTTCGAAGTTCGGTAAACCTCGGGTTAATTGTCCGAGATTACCCTTGAAAGAAGTGCCTTGACCGAAGGGCACTTGTCATCTATCCCTTCTCGCAGAACCATGAAGGGCGGCCTGAGTGATGACCAGATGGAGCGATATGCCCGACACATCTCTCTTCCGGGGGTTGGTGAGGAAGGCCAGTTGTTAATGCTGAGTTCCTCGGTGTTAGTCATTGGAGCAGGAGGTTTGGGTTCGCCTGCCCTACTATATCTCTCTGCAGCGGGTGTGGGAAAAATTGGAGTAATGGATCATGACTCAGTTAGCCTGTCAAACCTACAGAGGCAGGTGATTCACTCAAATGCGGCGATTGGTGAATCGAAGGCCATCTCTGCTGCACGAAGAATTTCGGAACTCAATCCTGATGTGGAAGTCGTTGCAATAGGTGAAAAACTGACTCATGAAAATGCAATTGATATTTTCGAAGATTTTGACGTTATATTGGACGGAACTGATAATTTTGAAACTAGATATCTGATTGGGGACGTTTGTGAAGTTCTAGAAAAGCCATGGGTTTTCGGAAGCATACACAGATTCGAGGGGCAGGTATCGACATTCAATCTCAAGGGTGGGCCCAACTACAGGGACCTGTTTCCCCAGTCCCCTCCACCAGAACTTGCACCCAATTGCGCCGAAGCCGGCGTTCTTGGGGTCCTTCCTGGCATTGTAGGAACGATTCAAGCCACTGAGGCATTAAAGATAATTCTGAATATTGGAGAAACATTAGATGGGAATCTGCTAACAATTAATGCAAAAGGCATGGATATGAGAAAGCTGTCATTCAACTTGGATGCTAGTAGAGAACGTGTGAGTTCTACAAATTTCCCAACGCAAGTGAGTTTCGCAGAAATCAGTCCAATTGACTTCGTAGAACGCTCCAATGACGGTTGGGCGCCATTTCTGCTGGATGTTAGAGGGGCAGAGGAAGAGCAGATCACCACATTAGATGGGACAGATTTGCGTATTCAGCATCTCCAGGTCCCCTCAAGAATTCATGAAATCCCTCAAAACAAAGACATCGTAGTGTATTGCAGGATTGGTAGCAGATCTGCTGCTATTGCCAGATTACTAGTTGAGTCAGGAAGACCCCCTGAGAGCATCTACAACCTATTCGGGGGAATTCACCTATGGGCCGACACGGTAGATTCTTCAATAATTAAATACTAATTGTGGTAAAAAGTTATTTAATTACTGTTTTTATTGTGGTATATTAGACATATTTGGCAATAGATTCGTGAAAATTCTCAATACTATCATTAAATGTGGTAATTTACTAATCAGTATACCGAATAATTGTTGTACTAATGTTTGTTATCAGTACTATGTTCAATGGACGTCATGGAGTATGGGGGTGCCCCCATTGCAATTTTCATCAGACTTGGAAAACTAGATCACAAAGGTCTAGCAAACTAGACAGGAAATGTGGAAAATGCGGAGAAAGGGCCAGGGTTACCCTCGATAGGTCCATTTCAGGGAAGGGTCGTACCAGGAAGGTCCGGATATGGGAGAGGCCGCTGTCATGCAGTATGGAGCAGTTAGAAAAAGAGGCGAGGAGGAGGAACTCAGACGATGGAATTGTCAAAAAAAGTGGAAGTGATCATGTTGAAGATATGGAAAATGGGAAAACACAAGCAGACCTTCCTCCAATCTGGGGTGCTGGTTGGTGGCCAAAAGAATCCCTTGATTTTCCAACTCCCTTAGATCTCAACGGAGTTAGGACAGAACTGCTCAGGTTCGTGACAGAAAGGAATGATGGACATCTTGAAACTGTAGTCAAATGCTGGGATTCAATGGATCAAGAAAGATCTTTGGGTGGCTCTGAATTTCATATATTTTCCAAGAAGTTACTTCTGGAAATTGAAAAATGTCTCGAGGAGCGGATGCTTGGTCCCGACTTTTCGCCATTGATGGAAGAGGAAATAATTCCAAGGAGGTCTGGAGGGGCATACTTGAGCAGGCGTGCAGTTAGATTTCTGATTGATGTGTCTCTATGCTTACGGAGAATTGCCTACTACGCTTCAATCTCGCTGGATCTTAGAGAACAATGGCAAAGATGGATGACTCGAACCCGATTAGTAGATGAACACCTCAAGGAGCTGTTCGCATCAGGACTACCTACGCCGGATGGTGGGAGTTTTGGAGGGAAAGGCTTCAGATCCACTTGGCAAGAGGGGATAGTGTCCTGTGCATCGTCCATGAGTAGATCCGTTGATTTGCCATCTGAAGAGAGGCATCGTGCAGACATAGTGGCCCCAATGATCAGAGATATGGGGCTTGCAATTGCTATGGGGCAGACGCCAGAAGAGGTTTTTGCAGCGCAAATGGGGAAATCGGAATCAAATATGAATGGTGGAAATCATGGCTGTGGGGGGAGGGACCTTCACATCGGGAATTGGGAGAAGAGAGTCCTTCCACCGACTGCCCCCCTGCCTATAGCCAGTGCGACAACCACTGGATTAGCATTGGCAGCAAAAAGATTGGGGATTGATAGATTTCACCTTGCACCTGTAGGAGAAGGGTGCAGCAGCAGTGGAGAGTTTTGGGAGGCAATGAACTTCGCAGGGGTTCGGGGGCTCCCGATATGTTTCATGATTCAGAATAACCAAATTGCCCTGGACACCTTTGCATCTGTTCAGTCGGCAGCAGAAACATTCGGTGACAAGGGGATCGCAATGGGGATCCCATCATGGACAATCGATGGTTCCGATCCGGCCATGTTCTACAGCTCAACATCTGTTGCAAGGGAGTTTGCACGAGGGGGCGGAGGAGCGACACTGATTCATGTAGAGACGATGCGTGGATGCGGACATGCACATCATCACGATGACTTGTATCTTGGAGCGTCCAGCGGAAACCCCCCTGGATACGTCGACAGGGATTTGTTGTCTTACTGGGCCAAAAAGGACCCGCTTCCAAACCATAGGGAACTATTGATTCAACTAGGTTCAAATGAGGCTTCAATCGCAAGAATGGAGAAATCCGAAGAGGAGATGGTGGAAGGGGCTAGAAGGGCGGTTGAGGAGATGGAGTGGCCAGAGGGACACTCTGTTACGCGGGGAGTGACTTCTCTGCACGATGCCCCATCACACGAGCAGCAACTATTGAGGATTGATTCGGGTTCGGGAGGGGGAGATTCCCCCTTACTTCCGGGCAAGATGTCGATTAGTTTCTCGGATTTGCCAGGTTCTTGGACATATAGCAAGGCAATTCAAAATGGTCTGGCTGCATTGGCTGACAAGTATGGTGAGGAGATTGTTTTCATGGGGGAGGACATGGAAATAGCTGGAGCATTCGGAATGAATCTACCATTGAAAGCAAAGGGGCATCAGGAAAAATTGCTAGACATGCCATTGTCAGAGTCAATCATAATCCACTCGGCTACCGGTGCGGCCCTAGGAGGGATGAGACCCGTTGCTGAAATTCAGTTCGGGGGGTTTGCATCTCTAGCTATGAATCCACTAATCAACAATGCGGCTCAACTCAGATGGAGGTGGGGAGCAGACGTGCCAATGACAGTTAGAATCCCACTTGGAGCAAAGACTCGGAGTGGCCCCTTCCACGCGAACATGATTGAATCGTGGTTTGCCAATGACCCGGGTCTAGTAATCGTGGCACCTAGTACTCCGCAGGATGCCTATGACTTGCTAATTGAGGCCCATGAACTACCCGATCCAGTTATCTTCCTGGAGCATATTGGACTGTATGGCCTAAGAGGGGGAAATACTGGTTGGGGGAATTCAATAAACCAACTGGTTGATTCCGATGCTGTCCATGAAAGACTCAGTGAGGGTTTGAATTCAATCGGTGAGGCACGAATAATTCGTGGGGGGAGGGATCTAACAATTGTGACTTGGGGGGCCATGGTCCACGTCGCTATCGAAGCGGCAATGAACGCATCAAAGAAGGGTTTGGAGGTGGAAATTATTGACCTGAGAACGCTTATTCCGATGGATTCGCAAACGTGTGTGGAATCAGTCCTAAGAACGGGGAAGCTACTTGTTCTTCAGGAAGCCCAATGGACAGGTGGAATCGGTCACACGGTTTGTAGCAGGATAATTGAGGAGGCATTCTGGAGCCTTGATTCGCCCCCAATAGTAATTGGAGCTCTTGACACCCCCGTTCCATTCTCGCCCACCTTGGAAGACTATACCGTCCCTTCAGCATCCTTGGTGTCCCGTCACATAGAGAGGGCTTGCATGCAATAGGCATGAATGTACGGAAGAGTCATCAGTACTCTTCTCTGGGGGGAAAACGTGAATGACGGATTAATCGATGTCGCATACATCTTAGTTGGTTTCATATTCCTAATGACAGGTGGAGAGGGGCTGGTCCAGGGGGCCGTGAGGATTTCTGGGAAGCTCCAAATTCCTCCACTACTAGTTGGGTTTACCGTCGTGGCAATTGGTACCTCGTTACCAGAGTTGGCTGTGGCCCTCCAGGCAGTGAGTAGTGGTTCAGAGGAAATAGCCGTGGGAGGGGTTCTAGGTTCGAACGTGGCAAATGTAATGCTGGTTCTCGGAAGTGCGGCTTTACTGGGCGCATGTTCAGAACCCGACAAAGGAACGGGAAGAGACTCAATAGCAGTAATGGTATGTACAACATTCTTACTTTTCTTCGTTCTTTTGGGGGAGATTCCCCTCTTAGGAGGGGTAGTAATGGTAATCGGGCTAGTGGGATACTACTGGTACGCGTACAGGGATGCTAGGAAATCTGGGGAACAGATAGAGCTAGCAGATTCTTGGCTTCCGGATAAGTTGACATTGGCGGTTCCAACATGCATATTGGGGGGATTAATGATTTGGCAAGGAGCAGTACTTCTGGTCGAAGGAGCCACGGGGGTAGCGACAAAGTACGATATCCCCGAAGATGTGATTGGCCTGACGTTGGTTGCACTGGGGACGTCGCTTCCGGAATTAGCAGTAACCCTTGTCGCTGGACTACGAGGGCAAGGTGGGGTGGCCATCGGAAACGTTCTCGGCTCCAATGTGATGAATATCCTCGGTATCTTGGGCACAGCGGCGATTTACGCCCCGGGAGGAGGTTTGGAGATAGCTGGAGAGTTTGCAAGCAGGGACATCTGGGTTGTAATGGCCACTTCGGGATTCATTGCCTGGATGCTCCTGTCGGGAAGGGATATTGACAAGAGATCTGGATTTGCAATGATTTGCACATACCTGGTATACATGGGATACTTAGGATACGTTGGAATTGTATAGCACTATTACCTCCCTCCAAGTCCGAGTTCGTGTCAACAGTCTGTTGCGTTGTCCTAGCAGCAGGATTCAGTGAGAGGCTTGGTGAAGAAAAGGCCTTGTTGGAAACTGGGCAAGGGCCACTAGTTGGTTGGTTGGTAAGTAGATTAGTAAGTCATGGCATAAACCCTGTAGTGGTTACTAGAAGAGGCATTGCATCAGAAGTGGAGAGTTCTGTGCTTCCCTGTGAAGTTGTTGTTAATCAAATTCCTGAAGACGGTAGGACGGGAAGTATCATTGTTGGTATTTCGAAGCTCGATCGGGATTTTGGTGAAGGGTACAGGCTACTGGTAGTACCGGTTGACAGACCTGGTTTCTCTGATTCTACTTTGATGAGGTTAATCAGTTCAGAGGTAACTTGTTGCCCCTCTAAAGACGGCAGGGGAGGGCATCCCATCCTCCTCTCCAAGCGGGACGTGGAAATAATTAGGAGTGCCCCCCATGATGCCCCCTTGCGGTCCATTATTTCGAAAGAAAGATTCCAAGTGAACGATCGATTTCTTCATTTGAATATCGATTCTACGGAAGATTTGGAGGACTTTAGGGAATTAATGGAAAACATGGAGGAATCCGGAGTTTGAGAATCTATTTACGGAAAGGGATGTGCCCTTGCACATGGACATCATTGACCTGATTAGTGGTTTGGGTCCAGTTCAGCAAGCATTTGTTGCCGGACTTTTTACCTGGTTCATGACAGCTGCCGGAGCTGGTCTAGTTATTCTGTTCAATGAAATTGATAGGAAGTTGCTAGATGCAATGCTTGGATTCGCTGCTGGGGTAATGATTGCAGCCAGTTTCTGGTCTCTTCTTTCCCCCTCTCTAGAAATGTCCGAAGGAAAGGATTTACCTGTTTGGTTTCCGGCATTGGTTGGTTTCCTATTGGGGGGAGTAGGCATGAGATCAATCGATATGTTCCTCCCTCACCTCCATCCAGGTGCTCCTCCTGAAGAGGCTGAGGGAGTAAAGACCTCGTGGCACAGAAGCATGCTCCTTGTATCGGCAATCACCCTCCATAATGTACCGGAGGGCTTGGCCATTGGAGTGGCATTCGGGGCTGCAGCTTCTGGATTTGAGGGAGCCACAATTGGGGCTGCTGTTGCCCTTGCAATAGGGATTGGTATCCAAAACTTTCCGGAAGGTGCTGCAGTGTCCCTTCCTCTGAGAAGAGAGGGTTTGTCCAAAAGATCAAGCTTCCTATGGGGTCAACTATCGGCAACTGTAGAGCCCGTAGCAGCTGTATTGGGCGCAGCCCTAGTGATGGCCATGGAGCCAATTCTTCCTTACGCTCTGGCATTTGCTGCTGGAGCAATGATTTTCGTGGTTGTTGAAGAGTTGGTTCCCGAAGCCCATAGAGGGGGGAATGGGGATATTGCCACAATGGGGGTCATGTTAGGTTTCTCTATCATGATGGTTCTAGACGTCGCTTTCGGTTGATGGGGTTAAGCGTAACCACAAAGGTGAGAGCCCGTTCACAGGATCGTGACTCGTGCAGTACTGGAATGGGTGCTGGAACAGTTGAGCGGAGGGGAGAGGGTGGGTCTTGCCTCAGTAATAGAAGCAAGTGGGAGCGTTCCAGGGAAGCCTGGGGCTAGAATGGCAATCTCATCTGCAGGGTCAAGGTACGGCACCGTTGGGGGTGCAGGACTTGAGAAATCCGTAGAAGACTCACTAAGAATTATGCTTGAGTCAGAGGACCGTAATTCTAGAAAGAAGGGGGGCAGGGTAGAGAGCTACATTCTCCATCGAGAGAGGTTGGGGAAGGAAGAAACTGCTTTGGACAGCCTCTGTGGTGGAAAGGTCACGGTTACCATGGAAATTCTCGAGCCCCTCCCTCACGTATTGATTGCCGGCGGGGGCCATGTTGGTCGCTGTATTGCGATTGTGTGCGATACTCTTGGATGGTCCCATAGCGTGTATGATGTTCGGGAGGAATTCGCAAATGAAGAGAGGTTCCCCTTCGCAAGCGAATTGCATTCTAGTGAGGTAGAAGAATTCCTCACCATAGAAGGCATAGAGAACCTGAAGCGTTTTTCTGATGTCCTTCTGTTGAGTCATGACTGGTCTGTGGATGAGAATTTACTAATCCGTTTGCTTGACCAAAGAGGTGATGCCAGGAGACCCAGAATTGGTGCCATAGGTTCGAAATCCAAGTGGGCATCATTCCGAAAATCGGCAATTGATTCGGGCATTCCGGTAGAAGATGTTGAATCCGTCAGATGTCCAATCGGCTTGAATATCGGAGCTGACTCCCCTGAAGAAATCGCACTCGCTGTTTGTTCGGAGATTCTTTCACTCGATAAGGGAGTCAATCTCTCCGAAGACTGAAATTAACCGACAAGTCCGGAATGACATGAGATTGGCTCCGGCTATGCTGTCAATCCTCTTGGTTCTGGCCCCTTCCAGTGGTTGCCTTTCCAATGAAGACGTGGGTGGCCAAGAAGAAATCGATGAGGTTCCTGTTTTCGGCCCGTTCAGCGTTGTTGCGCCAATCGATACAGGAATAAACGTCTATCACAACCACTTCGTAATGAATGAATCCTATCCACAGTGGTTGCTTGATCAACTTGGAGTGAACCTTGTTTGTGAAATCAGCACCAATGGAACGTGGCAAGAGCGCTATGATGCTGACAAAGAGAATTGTTGGGACATTATCGTCGCAGGGGACATAGTTTGGTTCAAGGGGACCAAGATTATTGGGACTAGCCCAGATGATGATACAGACATTCCAATCCTAGACGATCCCCAAGACGGACATGGGACGGCAGTTACTGGAGCGGTGTTGAACGCTAATCCAAATGCTGTAATTTTCTTTGTAGAAGGATTCAGTGACGCAGCAGTTTTAGCTGCGGCAAATCAGCCTTTAGTTGACATAATTACGACAAGTTTCGGTCCAATCCTATCCGTCCCCGTCCCGGGAATTGAAGATGCGACAAAGGTTGCTGTAGTTGAAAAGAAGAAGATTCATACTGGAGCTGCGGACAATTCCCCATCCCCTGCAATACAGGACTCTACCGCTGGCCCTCCTTGGAGCATAGGCATATCCGGCTATGCCGAAGAGGACGACGACCAGAAGGAAACGATGAGTGGCTCTTACCCGGATGTAGCGGCCGATTGGACACAAGTTCTTCCCAATCACGATGACATTGATGGTTATCACCAAACCTCTGGGACTTCTTTTGCAACTCCCCGGACTGCGGGTCTCCTGTCCGAAGTCCTGGAGACACTAAGAAATGAGTTTGGGGACGTGTCTTCGGGTGCTGATCCAATTAATCGTCTCGGCAAGCTGGTTAATGGTACCAATTTCACCCTAACGAATGACGAATTACGTGATGCCTTGAACCTCTCTGCTTGGTATCCATCTTTTTCCACCTGGGACCCCCTATCGGGAACGACTCCCGTATCTCCGATTTTGCCGTGCACCCAACTGGGTTGGGGAGTAGTTAACAAGAGCAATGTCATCCCGATCATTGAGCATCTGAATGGGACATCACAAATCCCCCAGAGGCCTAGTGATGTGGTAATGTGCATGGAAACCAATCAAGCAATTCGGGAAGCCTACTGGGGATAATTTTTCGACGGGTTGAATATCAATGAATGGATGCGGGGAGTATGAGGAAGGTACTCCTGAGATGGAAGGTTTCCTCGCTTGGCGGACTAAAAGAAATCGGCAGATTGCTAGAAATTGTTGAGAGGATAGAAGTCCTTGGTCACCTTTCCTTTGGAGAAGAGGGGGTTACTCAGCTAGTGGAGTTAAAGCTGCGTCCAGGACACGAAATAAATGAGATTTCTGAGATGGAAAATTTTGAGTTTATTGAGATTCATGAGGAAGATGAGAATGGAATATTGGCCAGTATATTGTGCACCCACCCACTTGCCAGGACGGCCATAGAATTGTCAAACATTTACGTAAATCCGCCTTATGGAATTGATTCAGAGAGGGGAATGGAAATTCGCATGTACGGCCTTTCCGATTCCATCCGTAGGTTAATTGGACTTGTGAGGGCATTGATGCCTCCAGACAGCATTAGTGTTCAGACATTCAAAACTAACGGATTCTCAGACTATGATTTCCTAACTGAAAAGCAGAGGGATGCCCTAGAGCTCGCCGTTAGGAGGGGTTACTACGACGAAGACTCCAGCGTCACTCTGAAACAACTAGCAGATGAAATGGGAATTGCCAGAAGCACTATCGGGGAGCACCTCAAAAGGGTAGAGACGCAAATCATGAAGAAGGCTGGAGAGGAGCTGTCGTCATAATTGTTGTACTGAACCGAATGCTCAAAGGATGACTTGCTTGTGTCGGTATGAATGGTGCAGTACCGGCTACCGATGCTCCCGCATCCAAAGGAAGAAAGCTGGGGGGCCGAAGTCAATGGAGTTGCAGTCAATGCCGCAATAGAGAGTAATGCGATTCTTCTAGATGTCCTGAGGGATCAGGTGGGGAGCCTGGGTACCAAGAGAGGATGCGATTTGGGCACCTGCGGTTGCTGCTCCGTGCTAGTTAATGGTAAACCGAGATTATCCTGCCTTACGCTGGCCACTGAAGTAAACGGATCAAATATAACCACGGTTGAAGGCCTTTCAGATGGTCATCATTTACATCCCATCCAAGAGACATTCACTGAGTACGGTGGAAGCCAGTGTGGCTTCTGTACCCCTGGATTCCTAGTCGTCATTTCTTCACTCCTTGAAGAGAATCAAGCGCCTACAGACAAGGAAATAAAATCTGCAATAGAGGGAAATTTGTGCCGGTGCACTGGGTTTCAACAAATCGTAGATTCGGTTAGAGCGGCATCAGAAATTCTGGTTTCGGGGACCAACATAGTGGACTCCACAGCACCGAAGAGTGACCCTCACCCTGGTTTTGAAGGAGATACATAATGTCGTCAGAAGAAGAAGAGATGGTTGGGTATAGGCAGCAACCAGGGAAATTGCCATTCTCAAAACCTGGTTCTGGTGGAAGTGATAGATTCTCAAAAAAATTCGACCCCAAAATGATTCCGGAATCCGAAGGAGGGGGGTTGGCGCAACCATGGGGGCCACATCGTCACGATGAGTTGGTAACTGGGCAAGTAATAGGCAAACCAACATCATTGGTCGACGGAAAATGGAAGGTAACCGGTCAGGCACACTACGGGGACGATGTGCGAATCGCCGGAGAGCTGATCGGTCGAATTGTTCGCTCTCCCCATCATTATGCCAGAGTTCTCTCCGTTGATTGTACAAAGGCACTGGAATTACCAGGCGTAGTCGCAGTGGCTACTGGCCAAGATGCTGCTACCAAATTCGGAGTGTTGCCAGTAACAAAAGATGAGCATGCAATGGCCGTCGACAAGGTAAGACATGCGGGAGACTTAGTTGCTTGCGTCGCCGCTGAAGACGAGGCTACCGCCAGAGAGGCTGAGAGGCTGATAGAGGTCGAATATGAAATTCTCGACCCGATCCACGACATGAGAGATGGTTTGGAAGACAGTGAGAATCCAATCCATGATCGGGGAGATTATCACATAGGAGAGTCAAATATTCAGAAGAGGGTTTTCCAAGAGTTTGGCGATGTGAAAGGAATGTCCGATTCAGCGATCGCGAGCCACAAAGGGGATTGGTATTTTTCCGGAGTCAATCACGGATTTACTGAACCTCATGCAGTTGTAGCACACTGGGATCCAACTGGGAGGCTGACTCTCTATACTCCTCAACAAGTCCCACATTACGTCCACAGGGCGCTGGCGGACGTGCTGGAAATTCCCATGCATCAAATCAATGTTCACAGAACTTTCGTAGGAGGGGGATTTGGAGGGAAATCGGACCCGTTTCCTCATGAAATGTGTGCTGCTATTCTAGCTAGGAAATCGGGTAGACCCGTCAGGATTACCTTCGATCGAGAGGAAGTTTTCTGGGTCAACAGAGGCCGTCACCCATCCCATATCGAAATGAACCTGCATTCCGATTCGGAGGGAAGGATATGTGGGATAGAAACCGATGCACTGATTGATGGGGGAGCATTTGCTTCATTCGGACATGTGACCACATACTACAATGGCGTCCTCCACACTGCTCCGTACGAAATTGGGGCTTTCCATTACACAGGGGCAAGGGTGTGGACCAACAAACCAGCTAGTGGCGCAATGAGGGGGCATGGTGCAGTAAACTCGAGATGTGCTGTAGAGGTTGGTTTAGATGATTTATCAGAGAAGCTCTCCGTAGATCCAATTACGTTCCGGCTAGCTAATCTTCTACCTCCGCATTCGGCTACAATTACTGGATTTAGGGTCACTAGCATAGGTATGAGGGAGTGCCTAGAGAGAGTAAAGGAAGCTAGTGGATGGGAGGGGAAATTCAGAAAAATGCCTCTAGGGAAGGGAATAGGGGTCGGTTGTGGCTTCTTCATCTCAGGGAGTGGCCTCCCAATTCATTGGGACCCAAACAAATTCCCCCATGCAACAGTCCATCTCAAGATTGACATGGACGGAGGGGTGACAATTCATACTGGTGCTGCAGACATTGGGCAGGGATCTGATACAGTAATAGCCCAATCGGTTGCTGAAGTTCTAGGCCTCCCACTTGACATGACAAGGGTCAAATCCAGAGACTCCGATACCTCTCCGGTTGACTTAGGTTCATATTCCTCACGAGTTACTTTCATGAATGCAAACGCGGCAATTTCCGCTGCAATGGAGATTCGCGATGAGTTGTTAGAAGCGACCGCAGAGATAACTGGTGCGAACAAAGAAGCCCTAGTTATCGGGGATCGTCGAATTTTCAAGAAGGGTGACCCTGCAGTAGGAGTGTCATATCTTGAAGCCCTGCATAAAGCACAAGAAGACAGGGGGGCACTAGTCTCTTCCGGATCATATAGGACACCCCCAATGGGCAGAACTCACAAAGGAGCTGCGGCTGGATTGGCTCCCGCATATTCATTCTCTGCATACGTGGCTGAGGTGTCTGTTGACATCGAGACTGGAAGAACTCAAGTTGATAGGGTCTGGGCAGCTCATGATTGTGGTAAGGCGCTAAACCCCCTCTCTGTCAAGGGCCAGATCATTGGTTCTTGTCACATGGGGATGGGACAAGTGCTGTCAGAAGAAATGAGGTACGGACGAAGTGGACATCTGTTGAATCCGGACCTATTGGATTACAAAATTCCCAGCATTCACGAAATGCCGGAAGTGATTCCAATTATTGTGGAGTCAAACGATCCGGAGGGCCCGTTTGGTGCTAAAGAGGCGGGTGAGGGGCCCCTTCTACCAATTCTGCCAGCAGTTTGTAACGCTGTGTACGATGCAATCGGGGTGAGGACCTCTGAATTACCGATAACCCCGGATAGGCTTCACAAAGAGATTGAGAAGAAGTGCAGGGAAATGGGCTTGGGGGATCCTCTCGAACTAGAACCGCCGCTGTTGGAATACTCCGAATTACAAGAAAGGCTTGAGGAGAGGGCTTCAGAACACTCAGAAAGGGACAGGCGCAGAAGGCTAGACGAAAGTAGAGGATCATATCACAACGGAGCACTGTTTGGCCTCGACCCAGAAGTCCCTCCGGACGAGGTTGATCCTCGTTGGTCGGTAAGTGTCACCCCCGATGAGGAGTACCTAGAATCCACCCGACTTGCAGGCAGGGCATGGAAGCACCAAGAAAGGAGGGAAGGGGGTAGTGCCAGATGAAGATGCCACCTTTCCAAGTTTATTCGCCTACTACTCTGGAAGAAGCCATGACTAAGGCTTCGGAACTGTCTGACTCTGGAAATGAGTTCGACTGGATAGCAGGTGGGACTGACCTTCTGCCGAATTACAAATGGCACATCAATGTCAAGAAGCATGTTATTTCTCTTGCTGCAATCAATGAATTGCATAAGCTCTCCGGAACCCACATAGGGGCAATGGTAAGGATACACGATTTGGCCAGCTCAGAGAATACTCACAGTGTTCTAGCCAAGGCTGCTGACTCCATAGCAAGTGTTATGATCAGACGTTCTGGTACTGTCGGGGGAAACATTTGCCTGGACACAAGATGTTATTGGTTCAACCAATCAGAAACCTGGAGGGAGTCGATAGATTGGTGCCACAAATGCGACTGTGGCACAGAAGCTGATTGCAGGGTCATTCCAAATCAAAACACTCTTTGTGTAGCGACGTATCAGGCAGATCTGGCTCCAGTTCTATTGTGTCTGGATGCCACAATTCACCTTGCCTCACCCTCTGGAACTCGTTCATTGCCCCTGGAAGATTTCTTCGAGCTAGATGGGATGACTAGGAATGTCCTAGGAAACGACGAGCTTGTTACTCACGTTACCCTTCCAGATGATTCCGGGGAATGGGATGGGGACTATCAGAAACTGAGGCAGAGAGAGTCTTGGGACTTCCCGGAAGCAGGGGTTGCTGTTCTATGGAAGAGCGATGGGGATGGAATTCCATCGGCCCTAAGGGTGGCCACAACTGGTCTGGAGTCAGTACCTGGGATTCACACACAAGCGGCTGAGGCTGCAATTTCAGACTGGAAAGGTGGGGAGTCAATAGATGAACTCGCAGAATCGGTCAGGAAGTCCGTGAAGCCCGTCCAGAACACATGGTTCTCCCCTTCGTATAGACGAAAGATGGTGAAGGTCTTAACGAGGCGTGCTTGCAGGGGTCTACTGGTGAGGTAGTGGTTCGGAAAGTAAATTCCCTAGTCATTAGACTGGTCGTGCTGTCCATTATAATCCCATCAACTATTTCACTTGGACAGGAAATTGATGCTTGGGAATTGGGTATTGAGTATCCCAATGAAGATGCATCAAATCCATTTGAGATTTCCAAAGATGGAAAGGTAAAGGTGGAGTTCTTCGTAGATAATTCTGGATTCGTCGAGATCACAGTTGAGTTTGCATATGAAATCCCATTCGGAGGAGAGGCTGACGGACCGGAAGGAGAGACTGTTCCCGCGGGTTCTAACGAGTCTTTTGAACTAGAAATCTCAGGGATTGATGTTTTCGACTTCGAAGCTAGGAAAACTGAGGCATTCTCGATTACTGCGACTGTGACGGCTAGACAGGGCGTCCCTGATCCCTTGAACCCGCAGCAAAAGAAGGAGGGGGACCTCCTCATCCCGACCATCTACGACATGAGAATAGAAGTTTCGGATCCTGTGGGGCCGATGAATGCTGGCTCCGACACAATCCTCAGGGTAATGGTAACTAACACAGGGAATGTGCAGGATAAGGTTGGAGACGTACAGATAACTGATGACTGCCCCCTTCTCACGACCGACAATGGTTTGGACGGCTTGATGGTAGGAAGCATTGCACCGGGAAACACTGCCGAGGCTGATTTGAGGGCAACAGCTTCTGAGAGTCATCCTCGACGACATTGCGATATTACGGTGACAGTGTCTTCTAACGGAGCAATGAACACGGGGGGGAGCGTCGTAGTGAGTGATGAGGCTAGGGTCTCAGTGGAACCTCCTCAAAAAGAGGCAGAGGATGATGGATCGTCCAATCAGAATGATGACCCAGTGGAGTCGGTCAAGTCGAATCTCCCTAGCCCGGGTGGGTTTGCAACCATGTTAACAATGGTAATCGCATCTGCAGTTTTTTCGCCCAGAAAAAAATATTGGAGTTGAACAACCAAGATTTTGGAAAACCACGATGCGCACTATGCTCAGGAACATATAATCGTGAAGCAATTGTCGCAGCGATATTGTTTGGGCCGTAGGCCCAATGAATTGGATAGGGTGAAGACATGCCTGAAGAGTCTGATTTCGAAAGCCGATTCAACAGGAACATTACGCTTTCATTAATTGGGACTTCGATATTGCTTCTCATTATGCCCATGTTCTTCGTAGTTGGAAAGGATACCGCTTATTCGGCATATGAGACTGGAGAGGACTACCAAGTCAATAAGATGAGGGACTCATTCGATTATGACGAGGGGTACTATGTCGCCAATACAATGTCAACTCCAATGCTAGTTAATGACTGGAAGGACCCCCATAGGACGTTGTTGGCAGTTATTGGCCCAGAGAAGCCAATTGACGACACAGAGGCACAAGAAATATACAAATTCGTTACGGAGAAAGGGGGCAAGGTGATAGTTGCAGCCGACAACACCAATGCAAACAGGCTTGCTGTATTGTTTGGGGTCAGATACTTCAACTCACCAATGCTGGATGAGAAGCAACATTTCGTTGTCAATGATCAAGAAAATTCAATCTCATGGAAGAATGTGTGGACGGCTGCTTCAGTGGGACAAGACGTCGACCAAATGTCACCTGGGGCGCTGATGCAAGGTTGCTCGACTTTCCAAATAGAAAATCCGGATGGCCTCAATGATTGTAGGTTACCAGTAATGTTCAGAGCGCCGACAGCTCTGAAATTTGAACCTCTGTTGAAAGATGCAACTCATCCCGACCACAGAGAGATAATGACATTGGGCAAAGCCTCATCGTCTGCATTCATTGACGTTGCAAATGACCAAGACCCAACCAATCTAGAGAATCCCGCACCTGGCGACCTCAGGCTAATCATGAGATTTGACTATCCAGGGATTACTGTCTTCGACGAGCTTCCAAACGAAGGGCGCGGGGCCTTTTCTTCGGGCGTAGGGGAGCTGGAGGTTACGGGAAGTATTGTTTTCGTCGCTGATGAAGAAGCGTTCTCCAATATGCTATGGGATCAGAGTATTGCATTAGAGAAGGGACTCAATAGCGATTGTCAGTCTGTCGCTGGATACACTCTGAATAACTGCTGGACGAAGGAGATCCTGAACAACAACGAATGGGCTGGAAACGAAAGATTCTTCAAGATATTAGTTCATGACATGATGGAGTTCGATAATGCAAATCTCTCGGCCCAGATAAAGAACGACAAGAGTAACTTCCAAGTTGTATTTGACGAAAGCAGGCACATCACGGGCCTCATTTCTGCACCGTTCGTTGAGACAATGGGAACAGTTGTACTACTAACTTCAAATCAGTTTCTGAAATGGCTTGTAGTCCTGAACGTTGGACTACTGCTACTTGTGGCAATGATGGTGGTTCCGGAGAAAGAGAACTGGAGGCACGTTTTCGATCTGACAAAATTCAATCAACGGCCGAATAAGTTGAATCCCGGGGAATACAGGAACAGAGTTCGTAGGGCCCTAATGACAAAGGTCAGGATTCACCATGATTTAACGCGGGATGAGATGGCTGGAATGCTCCCTCCCGAAGTTCAGGCGATGATCGGCGATCCCCGCCTTGTGGAATTGGCTTATAGCCAAAGCCGCTCGTACTCACCCCAAGAGTTGCGCAAGTTGATGCAAGCCATTAGGCGATGGGGAAAGAATAACTGACAAATGGAGAGTGGAAAAGATGAGTGAAACAATACCAGCAGGAGGGATGCCATCACCCGGTCAGGGTGGACATAATGCGGCCTTAGCAAAGAAGGCTGAGGCGGCGCGGGGTTCGGGCAAGATTGACGAAGTCCTAACGGCCACGGGAGCAATGGGCCAGGCAATTAGCACTGAAGTCCAGAAGGTAATCATCGGAAAGGAACACGTGATTGACAACGTAATGGTGGACATTCTGTCCAACGGAAACCTTCTCTTTGAGGATTTCCCTGGTCTTGCAAAGACGCTAATGACAAATACTTTCGCAGATGCTCTTGGTTGCGATTTCAAGCGTGTCCAATTCACCCCCGATCTGCTGCCCGCAGATATCACTGGGACGAACATCTACGATGCAAAGAAGGGAGAGTTCAGCTTCAAACCTGGACCGATTTTCTGTAACTTACTTCTTTCTGACGAGATCAACAGGGCGCCTCCAAAGACCCAAGCTGCACTTCTGGAGGCCATGCAGGAAAAGCAAGTTACTATTGGAGTAGTGACACACAAACTTCCTGCTCCGTTCCTAACTATGGCCACGCAGAACCCGGTTGAACAAGAGGGGACATATCCCCTTCCCGAAGCACAACTTGACAGGTTCATGATGAAGATGATGGTCGGATACCCGGATAGGGCGGATGAGAACGAGATCCTACAGAGAAGGATAGATCGGAAGAAGGACGAGGTCGAGGTCAACAAGGTAACCGATCCTAGCATTGTCGTGAAGATGCAGCAGTCCTGTGAAGAAGTGTATGTAGACAGGTCCGTCAGAGAGTACATGGTTGACATAGTGGCCAGAACGAGGGAAGACCCTCGTGTTCTGGTAGGTTCCTCCCCTCGTGGTTCTCAGGCTCTGCTAAAGACGAGTAGAGCCGTAGCAGCAATGAGAGGAAGGGACTTCGTAACCCCTGACGATGTGAAATCAGTAGCCGAACTGGCCGTTGCACACAGATTAATACTCAAGCCCGAGCATCAAATCAAAGGTCTAGAAAACGGAGAAGTGGTCAGAGACATCCTACATGGGAAGAATGCCGCAAACGTTCCGACTGTCTGACCAATGCGAGGTAGAAAGCAATGGCTTGGAGCCGTAAGTCAGCGATGTTCGCGTCCCTGTCAATTGCGATGTATCTGCTGGGCCTAGTTCTACGCAATCAGCAACTCGTGACTGTTGCAGTCGTTCTTCTATCATTTCTGACTTGGGCGGCCCTGAGAGCTGCTCATGGCGATGTAGCCTCAACCGGAAGAAGAATGGAGGACGCCGTAATGGACGAGGGAAACCAACTCCAAAGTATTGTTGCGATGCGGAAGACCTCTTCCTCCCGCGTTTTCGAGGATGGCGAGATTGACGTGACCCTGAGGATTCAGAATCGGTCTGGAGTTGCCAAGGTACTGGAACTCCGGGACCGCGTCCCCGAAGTAATGAGGATAAAGAAGGGCGCAAATTACGTTCTCATGGAGATTGGCCCAAAGAGGGAGACGGAGATTTCCTACACCATCGAGACTCCGCTAAGGGGATTCTACACCATCGGCCCCGTGTGCATAAGGGTGCAGGATGAGCTGGGCCTATTCCATAATGAGAAGGAGATCCTACTCTACGATGATTTCCTAGTTTTCCCAAAGATGGAAGACATCAAGGATGCGATGATAAAGAGCAGGGTCCCAAAGATTTTCACCGGTGCGGTGAACATCAGGAACCCTGGAGAGGGGTCCAACTTCTACAACCTGAGAGAGTATATCCCAGGCGACCCCATGAAGAAGGTAAACTGGAATGCTACTGCCAGGCAAGATGGCAAGATGATGGTAAACGAATACGAGAGGGACGCAGTTAGTGACGTAATTCTGATCGTTGATAGCAGAGCCGTTAGCGAGACGGGCCCTGTAAGTCGAAACTCTTTGGTTTATAGCACCAGAGCAGCGGCAAGCCTTACCCAATACTTTCTCTCTAGAAGGGATTCTGTTGGCCTTGTCGTATATGGCGATGAAATTGTCTCAGTGGATAGGGACACCGGCAAGAAGCAGTTGTACATTATTCTAACAAAGCTTGCTGGTGCAATGGCAAAGGGCAATACTCCCCTAAAGATAGTGACAAACAGAATTATGCCACATATTCACCGAGGGAGTCCAATCATCATCCTCTCACCACTAGAGGATGACCCCACAATAATAGAGGCAGTTAGGGACCTGAGAGCCAGGAATTTCGAGGTGACAGTGCTCTCCCCTAGCAGTCTTGAATTCGAATTCGATGCAAGGAGAATAGACAGAACTGGATATGAAGTGCTGAAGACTGAGAGGGATATTCTGATGACTGAGCTCAGAGGTCTGGGGGCATATGTGATGGACTGGGAGCCTGACATGTTGCTGTTCACGGCCTTGACCGGGGCAAGGGGTTTCTGAGGTGAAGTGATGGCTGAAGAAAGTGGCAAGGGTCCGGTAGATACGTCTCACCTGTACGATGGGAAAGTTGTCAGATCATCGGCACCCAGTAGGAAAAGAGCTGCTGGTACCCTAAAGAGGGACTCTGCAATACCTGACGATGCAGTCCCGGAAGTGGAGATTCCTGGATGGATTGAGACGATTTTCGGGGGACCGGTATTATCCACTCGCAAGTTCCTACCACCAGACAGGATGGTCGTCTCACTGCAAATCTGGTCTTCAGCGACTCTGCTAGCCTTGGTTTTCCTTACGTTCATGCTCACCCCGGTGTCAGGAACAGCATGGTTCTCGATCTCAAATTTCATTGGAATGGGGGTTCTCGGAGTAATTGTACACTGGGGGCTTATGCTGATTGGGCTTTTCGGGGGTTTCTTTGGAGTCTCACAGAGAGATCAGCGTGCACTATTGGCTTCCTACATTGCATTGATTTTGGTGACGGTCAGATTCGCTGGTAGTAAGGTAGAGTATGGCTTGAGCTTCCTTCCAGAAGACGAGACCGTCCAGAAGCTACTTCTAATCATCTACGCAGTCCTTCTGGTGATGTACGTTGAGATTTCCAGCGGGATAATCAGGTTCTCGATGCTCGATACGTCAATCAGGACTGGCGAGGTCTACGTGATGAACGTGAACGCGATTTCTCGCAGGTATAGCCGTGCTCTAGGGATCACCCCCGCAATTGCTGGCTTCGTTGCCTTGCTGACGCTTTTCATCAATCTGATTATTCCTGCTTTCGTGGGCATTCTCGATCCTGTGGCTGCGAACAGGCTCAAAGAAAGTGTGGAGTTGACTAGCGTCTACGGTGTAGCCCTGGGAACAATCCTGGTTTTCATCATCATTGCTTCGATGTTTGCAATTAACCTGCCATTGCGCATCCAGCAGTACATTGAGCGTCAGGCTTGATCTCCAAGGAAGCCCCCCATCAGCCCCAGATCACAAATCACCAGCATAGCTACTGCTTCGACTACCGGTGCTGCGCGTGGGCCTATCACTGGGTCATGTCGGCCTCCTACCTTTAGGGAGCGAATCTCATTACTGGGCAGATGCAAAGTCAATTGCTCCCTTGGAAGGCTACTGGGAGGTTTAAAGTGGATTAAAACACGTATAGGGGCTCCGGTTGACCTCCCTCCTAGGGACCCATCGGCAGAGCCGGATTCTGAGCCTTCCAAAGTTGGTGAATCGGGGCTGGGCAACCACATGTCATTATGCTCAGAGCCACGCATCAGGGATGAAGCCGCCCCATGTGAAAATTCAACCGCCCTAGCACCTGGAATAGACATTAATCCCCTAGCTAGAGATGGCTCAATTCCATCGAACCAAGGCTCGCCAACGCCAATTGGGAGACCCTGAATCAGGAGCTCGACGGACGAACCTATGGTGTCTTTGTCCTTCCTAACAGAATCGATATGTTCCGACATTGCTGATGCGGCTTCTGGATCGAGGCAATTTAGCCTTATCATGTCAGATTCGAATGACGCTGTAGAATTTTCGCCCAATTCCATGAGAGGTCGGGCGGAGATATTCCCAACGCTATGCAAGTGAGCCCTGCAGGTCCATCCAGATTTGTCAAGTAGGGCACGTGCTTGACTACCTGCTGCAACCAAGCCAAGTGTGAGTCTCGCTGATTGGGAGCCTCCGCCTCGGGGATCATTATGTCCTTCGGAACGAATCATCTCCACCATGTCTGCATGTCCAGGACGAGGATGGTCTGGGAGAAACGAGTAATCGGAAGATTTGGCATCGTTATTCCTGGATAGCAACAGGATTGGCCAACCAGTGGCCTTTCCCTCGTGCATTCCAGATAGTATCTCACAATCATCGAGCTCGGAGCGAGATGAAAGTCCCCGCCTTCCTGGCTTCCTCAAAGAAAGGTCCCTGGCTAGGGCCTGTGAATCAATTGGGGTCCCTGGTGGGATTCCTTCCACGAGGGCACCCACACAATTCCCATGACTCTCACCGAATATTGTGACCTTGAGGTTGTCACCCAGGTTCATCCCCATTAGTAGGCCTCCTCAATAACAGATTCAGGAGCAGAGAAGTGGGTAATTATCACATCCATTTCCATATCTGAAAGGACTGCGTGCAAAGCTTCCCTGTCAGCCTCATAGCATACTAATGCGATCGCGGGACCCGAACCACTTACTCCAGCGGCGATTGCTCCCGATGCAATGGACAAGTTGCTAATCCTAAGACCTTTGAAGTCATCTGTAGCAGCAGAAACTGCCATTCCATTTACAGAAAGTGCTTCTAGTGGGGAGCCGTTGATTATGGAAGCCATGGCCCTTTCAAAGAGTTGAGATTGGGCTAAGAATGCAGCTCGGGATACTTCCAAATCTCTCCTTCCACGTAGCCCTATCAGAACTGCCATCCCCAAATCCATTTCCCCTTCTAGCAATATCGATTCCGTGGCTGTCTTTTCTGGGTCAACTAGTTTCCAACCATGACTAAGTGAGGCCCATACATCATCCAAGCTACCCGTCACAGTGCAATTTGCTACCCTCTGTGCTTGGACTGCTAAATCTGCAATCTCGAAATCTGATAGCCCGGTCCATGCGAAATTGTTCAATGCTCTCATTGCTGCACAGGATAACGCTGAGCTTGACTTGAGTCCCTGGCCTATGGGAATCTCGCTTTCTACTTCCCAAAAGAAATTTTTCGGAGGAGGGAATCCCTCGGAAATCCAGGTTGATAACACCGCTTCTAAAAGGCCATGCTTATCATCTGGGACCTCTGATGGCTCTCCTTCAACAATAGAGGCCTTTGTGCCAATTTCCAAACCAACTGAACAGCCCTTGCCCAATCCCAACGCATGTAGGATGGAGATTGCGCCATTCGCCCTCCCATAACCTAGAATCGTCATTTTTCGGACATCCTCCCGTCAATTGGGAGTCCGATGTGTCTTGCTCGATTATCCCTGAAAACTGATATTTCATCTCCCGAATTTGCCTCAGTCACCGATAAATGGCTGCCATCAGGTGTGACAAATCGAACTGTTTCGGCATGCTGCACGGTTGTCTGGCCTTCATCTATGTCACCTTGGAATCTGACCAGTAGAAGTGGTCGGACCTCTATCTTCAAACGCCCAATTATCGCGCTTCCCTCGATACCCGAACATGAGAGTATTGCAACTTCGTCCCCGGAAGAAAGCTCGTGGAGGTACTTTGTTTTCCCATCGGCCATCAACACATAGGAATGGATGGCTCCTGCATTCACTCTGAAAGGCCTAGTTGGAACAAATTCGGATGGGACTGTCTCGCCGTGTATGATGCAAAGCATCCCTGCGATTGAGCCAATTGCCATTCCTTGTCCTTTCTCCAATCGTCGAGTAAGATCGATGCAGACTCGCTCGCCAATTCCTCCGTTAACTACTGAGGATATTTGCGCGACCTCAGAATAGTCTGACATCTGCTTATCAGTCCCGGATATTGGGTTCTTGTCGCCCGCAATCGTTGTTGCAGCTTCAAGCAAATCTTCTCCAACCAAAATGGCATCAGCTCCGAATTCAAGTGCAAAGGCCGCCCCGTTGAGATCCATCTCTGCATTCACTTCGACTGCAATCCTAGTTCCGGAGTCCCTTGATGAAGCCACGAGGTTTTCCAATGGGATCATTCGCCAATCCGAGCACTTGGCCAATACCCATGGAACCATTCCCATCATTGAAATGGCCTCGTCCTGACTCCTATGATCTCCCATATCAACTACGGCAACATCCGGAGCCTTGCCCGTCCATATCCGATCGACATACGTATCTACGGCAGTATTGCCGTTCTCTGAGTTCAACCAAACCTCCATGTTTCACTCCAGATACCGACAGGCTTCGGACGCAGTGGCGCCATCATGAACGATTGCCCTAAGTGCCCTGACATGAGAGACCGGGTCTTCAGTTCCGAAAACATGCCGTCCAATACAAACACCGGAGCCCCCGGCAATGATTGAGCTCTCGACCATTTCTAGTAGAGTAGGGAAGGGTTCATTCTTCGGCCCGCCAGAAACCAATACAGGAATTGGAACCGCAGAAGAGACGAGTCGGAAGGAGTCCTCGGAACCAGTCCAAGGAACCTTGACCACGTTGCACCCCAGCTCCCACGCGAGGCGTGCAGCATGGGCGATTCCCATTGTAGAGTCAGAGGGATCAGTTGAGAGGTTTTCCCCCCGGGGGTAAAACATCCCCAAAACAGGAATGCCATGCTCGTGAGACTCGGAGGTTATTCTAGAGAATCGCTCAATCATTTCAGGCTCTGCGGCATCCCCAAGATTGACTTGCGCAGAAACCCCCAAAGCCCCTCTTGCTAAGCACTCCGAAGCGCTCGCAACGAGAACCTTGTCCTGAATTCGGGGACCTCCATGGATGGTTGAGACAGATACGTGACACACGAATCGTCCCCAACCAGTCCTTGCCACGTGGTGGGTAACTGCCCCCTTATGCAGAACTATGGCATCGGCACCACCTTCTATCGCTGCGTCCACAGCGATATTGACATCTTCCAACCCTCGGACGGGGAATTCTGATGCACCATGGTCCATAGGAATCCAAACTCCTTTTCCTCCGGGGAGGAGGGTCTCCAACCTACCCGCTAGGACTTCGGCCATGCATGCTCGCCGGTGTTCCATCACTTGAAAGGTCTCGTTTTCCCCCTTCTGTGGAATTTCCGCTCCCGTAGGGAGCGGTCAGAAGTCCATGTCCACAATCACGGGTGCGTGGTCGGAGACAACTAGACCACCCTCACGCATTACCTCTGCAGATTTCATCATGGACCTAGCTATTGGATTTGCTAGAATGTAATCTATCCTCCATCCTCTGTCTCTCTCCCTAGCTCGACGAAAGTTCGACCACCAGGAATAGGGGCCTTTCATTGCGCCAACGTGGATTCGCAGCAAATCGTGCCAACCGCTTGCCAGCATTCGATCGAACCACTCTCTTTCGTGCTCAAGGAAACCCGATGTGCGCTTATTCCCAACTGGGTCCCAAATGTCATCCTCAGTATGAGCAATGTTCAGGTCTCCACACAGTAAGGCAGGATCTGGAGATTTGACAAATTGCTGACTCCAGAGGAGCATGTCCTCGAGCCATTGATCCTTGTACTGCTGGCGCTCATCTCTGGAGGAACCGTTCGGCAGGTACATGTTGATGCAACTCAAGCTATCGTGCTTGGTCACCAAGACTCTGCCTTCTGGATCTCGAGACTCATCGAGGTCAGTGTCTATCCCCCTCCCGATCTCGGACATCCCAATCCTGGAACATGACATTACGCCCGAATACCCCTTCTTTTGTGCGGGGTGCCAAATTACCTCATAACCCTCTGGCTGGGGCCAATCCTTCGGCATCTGCTCAGGCAGGGCTCGGACTTCCTGGAAGAGCATGACATCGGCATCGATACGCTCAATGAACTCAACAAGCCCCTTTCGATGGGCGGCCCGAATCCCATTCAGGTTCCAAGTGACGACTCGCACGGGGGGGGCTCACTGAGAGAGGTCTTTGACTTTCTCGACTAGATCCATCCTGCTGATTCTCCACATTCCGTATGGAGTGAGAAATACTGAGATGAGAACAACGATGCCGACAAGTTGTGCTGCAACCATGAAATCAGACTTCACAGTGAGATAGAATGCCCATTGGACAAATGTAGAGATTAATGCTTGAGTGCCAAATATGGTGAAAATGGTGGCGAGAATGCCGCCTATCAAACCAATAGCGATATGTTCGCCCAACATCATCCCACCTATTCTGTTGATTGGAGCACCAAGCACTCTTAGTGTCGCAATCTCTACGTCTCGTTCTGCAAGATTCATGATCAGAGTATTGAATAAAACAACAATTGCAATGATTATTCCAAGCGCAAGAATTGAATGGAACATTGCTTTTTGCTGTTCTAGAATAGACTCAAAGGCTTTGATTAAGTCCTCTTTTTGAGTAACTCCGAGTGAGATTTCACCCAATTCACTGTCGACTTCGACTCCCTCCGGCAAATCAATCAAAACAGAGGTCGCTTCGATTCCCACTACGGGTACTAGATCTTGACGATGGAAGTATACGGTTCGCGACACTTCCCCTTGAGTGATGCCGGTTATCTCAATATCCAAAGAAGTTGAGCCAAACATAATCGTCTGAGTTTGTCCAATTTGCCAGTCGAGGAAGTGTTGTAATCCCTCATCAACCAGTACCTGTGTGACTTCAGAATTAGCAACAGGGAGTGCACCTTCTTTGAGATCTAAAACTATCATGGAATTATCATTAGTAGATACCGTATCCAAACCATAGGTCAAGAGGTACCTCATATCTCCCTCTGGGTTAGCTGGGAAAACTAGCATCGACTCATGAGATGCACCTCTCTCATCAGCCCATTCATTCACTGCCTCCTCTCCTCCAAAGGGAACAACAACTTGAGCGTCCCAATTCTGGTTATTCTCAACATTGCCAACTACAGCATCTTCCATTGTACCAAGCATCAGTGTCATACTGCCAAAGATTAGCATTGACAGGCCGACAGAAATGAATGTGAAGGCTAGTCTAGTTGGTTTTCTGATGCTGGACCTGATAGTTAGGCCTACTGTGGAAGGTAATCTCGAAGTTAACTTCTGTAGGCCTCGAGACGAGAGCCTGATCTGGTGTTGGCCTCGCATGATTTCCAGAGGTTGTAGTCTAGAGGCTTGTATCGCTGGAAGAATCCCAGAAAACAAAACAATTAACATCGCGATTCCAGAAATTTGCAGTAGGATTGGCGTGACATCTGCAGGTTCAATAATTGGAATCCCCAGTATTCTTTCATACATACTCAGCATGGCTGGAGCGCCCAGAAATACTCCAAGGATTGTACCAAATAAGCATCCTATCGAACCTATGATGATGGGCATCAAGATGTATCCCGGAATAATCGCATTTCGTGGGATCCCAAGTGTTCGCAATATTGCAATCTCTCTAGCCTGAGATTGTACCAATCTCTGAAGGCTCAAGAAGATGGTTATTCCAGCAACTATTGCGATCATTGCAGTA
>Ga0208522_1000058_pt1 | contig 67130 bp, 63 predicted proteins | sample ETNtaG_25_FD_185763 | JGI IMG/M metagenome (GOLD analysis project Ga0208522, IMG submission 185763) | Marine microbial and viral communities from oxygen minimum zone, Eastern Pacific Ocean - ETNP201302SV86 (SPAdes) (version 2) | ecosystem: Environmental > Aquatic > Marine > Oceanic ... | reverse complement strand
AACTTGGCCTGACCCCGGCCAGTCGCGGACGTATTACGGAAGGGGGCGCCGACGACGATGACGACGACTCCCCGCTGGCCGTCTGACACTTTCCCAACTTGGATTTACGACGACTCCCCGATTGACGATCCCTTTGGATATGGCGAACGCGCCGTGGAGTTTTTGCGCCGGTTGCGGCATCCAAAGAGCCGAGCGTCGCGCCGACAATTCCAGCTAGACCCCTGGCAGGAGCGCATTGTTCGCCGGATATATGGACCGCGCCATGCCGATGGTTCGCGCGTGGTCAAAACGGTGGTGCTGGTCTTACCAAGAGGGAACCGTAAGACCAGCTTAGCCGCCGCATTAGCTTTGCTGCACTCCATCGGCCCGGAAAAGGTGCCTGGAGGGGAAGCCATTTTCGCCGCTAGTGACCGAACCCAAGCCGGCATCGCCTTCAAAGAAGCCCTTGGCGTTGTCCGTGCGGACAAGAGGATAACCCGCGCCGTCAAAATCTATGACGCGCACAACAGCGCCAAGAAGCTGGTCTATCCAAAGGCCGGCACCACGCTAGAGGTCATATCCAGCGATGGCGGCGCCCAGCATGGGCGCACTTTGGCATTTGCTCTTGCTGACGAAATCCACATTTGGCCGAACCGGTATCTCTGGGAAGCTCTGACAACCAGCCTGGATAAGACCGACGACAACCTTCTTGTGGTCGCCACAACGGCCGGCCGTGGGCAAGAAAGCGTCGCGTGGGAGACAATCGAGATGGCGCGCAAGGTGGCGCGCGGTGAGATCGTCGACCCTTCCATCCTGCCCATTCTCTTCGAAGCGCCGCGTGACTGCGACTGGCGCGACGAGTCCTTGTGGCACTTGGTCAATCCCGGCCTTGCGCACGGCTATCCGTCGCTTGACGGTTTCCGGCGCCATGCTAAGCGCGCGGAATCCAGCATTGGCGAGCGGCAATCGTTCCTGCAGCTCAAGCTAAATGTCTGGCTGGACCAGTCGACCGACCCATTCGTTGAAATGGCGGTCTTTGATGATTGCGCCGGCCCTGTCGACCTGGACGCCTTGAAGGGTGAACCGTGTTGGCTTGCGGCCGATATGTCGAGCGTGTCGGACCTGACAGCCGTAGTCGCCGCGTGGCGTGACGGTGCTGGTGGCTACATCGTGAAGCCGTGGTTCTTCGTCCCCGAAGACAACCTGGCGCGTAAAGCCGAGCAAGACGGTGTGCCGTACCCGGAATGGGCGGCTGCAGGCCATATCATCGCCACACCCGGCAACGTCATCGACCATAGAGCGGTGGAGTCACACATTCGCGGACTCTGCCAACGCTTCAACGTCGCCGAAATCGGCTTCGACCCGGCCTACGCTCAAATGGTGATGAACAATCTGGGCGACGATGGATTGCCCGTTGTCCAGATACGGCAAGGTTGGCGCACCATGTCACCGGCCATTGCCGAGCTCGAGCGCGCCATTTTGGGCGGCCAGTTCCGCCATGACGGCAACCCGGTCTTGCGGTGGAACTTCGAAAATTTGGCCGTTCGCACAGTGGATGACGCCGGTAACCGCCTATTCAGCAAATCCAAGTCGACCGACCGCATAGACGGCGCCCAGGCAACGGCAATGGCCACGGTGCGCGCCATGTTCGGCGAAACGGGGCTTTCTTCATATTCAGACGGTTCGAAGGAACTGTCGTTCGTCTAAGGACAAATCATGCAGACAACCGAAAGGGTCGTCGTCCAGCTAATGGTCGCGGCCGATGGTGCGTTGCGCACGCTGGACAACTTCGACGCCAAAATGACCGAGGCGGCTAACGCTTCGGTCAAGGCTGGTGCCGGCGTCGAAGCGTTCAATGCCCAACTGGCACGCCAGCGCGCGGCCATTGAAGCCGGCAACCCGGTACTGAAGGCGCGCGCTGCCACGATGCAGGCAGAAGAGCGCGCGCTGGCTAGCCTATACGGCCGCGCTGACGCGGTGGCAAAAGCCCGCATTGCGGCCGAACGTGACCTATCGCGCGCTGCTGCCAGCGCTTCGAACTTGGTGGTGCAGGGCAAGCTAAACGAAGCTGACGCCACACGTATGCTGGTGGCGATCGAGCAACAGCACGAAGCTGCAATCAATCGCGCCATTGCCGACACCAACCGCCTGGCCGCTGCCAATGACAGCCTAGCCGCGTCAAACATGCGGGTCGGACGATCCTATAATGTCGGGCAGGTACGCCAGAACATCATGTATCAGGGCGCCGATATTGGCGTGTCGCTGGCAAGCGGAATGCCCGCCCACATGGTCGCAATTCAACAAGGCGGCCAGCTACTTAGCGGCCCAGGCGGAATCAACGCATTATTGACCGAAACTGGCAACCTGGCAGCAATGGCGGCTAAAAGGTTCGGGTTGATCGGTGCCGCCATCGGCGTCGGCGCGGCCGCCATCGAAGGTATGCGCGACGAAATCAATGAAACAAGCGACGTCACCGTTGGATTTGGCGACGTCGCCTTGGCGGTCTGGCAGTCGGTTGCTTCGGGCATTTATGGTTTCATCAAACCCGCCGTCGACCTGATCGGCGGCTGGTTCAACACGGCTTGGGAGTGGGTCAAAGACGCCACTAAAGCCGCCGGCAATTTCATAATTCGGTCGATTGTCGGCAGCATTGAATACGTCAAGACCAGCGTTGCCAGCTTGCCGGCCGCGTTCACCGTGGCAGGCGAGTCCGCGGCGCAAGCCCTGGTTGACGCTATCACGGCAGGCGTCAACAACGTGATTGGCAACCTGGATTCCCTCATTGGCGGCATTAACGGCATTGCCGGCCAGAAGGTGTTCGACCCAATCGGGCAGCTCGAGCCGTTCAAGGTCGACATCGGCGGCGCACAAGCCGCCCAAGACTACGCCAACGCCTGGAAAGAGTACGGCAACACCATGATTGCGCTGCAGGAGCGCGATATTATGGGCGAATGGTTTGGCGACATTCAAACCCGCGCAATTGCCAACGCTACCGGCGCGCTGGCCGAAAACGAAGAGGCGTTGAAGGGCGCCGGCAAGGCGGCCGACGACTATCGCGATAAGATTGTGGAAGCCGCGAACATCAACCAGCAATTCGCCGAAACCTTGAACGGCGCCCTGGCCGAAGGCTTCGCCGATACGGTCGACGGTGACGAGGTCGCTGGATTCCTGGACCAACTGACAAACCAACTGGCCGCGTAGGAGGCGACATGACCACATATTTTAGCGCCACTATCGGCGACCAAATCCACGTCCTAAGTGACGGTGCAATCTACGACTCCGAAGGCTACCTGCACGGCACCCACACGAAGGTAAAGCCGCTGGGCGGCTTGCCGGCCGCGATCATGACGCGCGGCTTGGTGCAGTTCGGCGAATGGATGGAATCGACTATCGGCGGTGTCTTTGACTCCGCCCCGACCGTTGACGACGCCTTGGCAACTTTGCGCCTTGTGCTGGACCGACACCGAGGCAAGCCAGCCGCAAGACCGCTCGAGGTTGTCATTTGGGCAGTCTCGGAAACGCGCGGACCATTACACCTGTCGTTCGCGACCGTCGAACATGCTGGCCGTGCGCCATACGAACTCACCCAGTCGACCGTTGGCCTGGTTGCTGGTGGGCACGCCTTACCCTTTGCCCAGCTTGCGCCGCTTACCGCCAATGGTACGCTGGCCGACAAGGCTGCATTGGTCATGGGCGCTTTGCGTGATCGTCCGGCGGTGGAACATTCATATGGGCAGGCAGTCGAAACCGACACGCCTGCAGTTGGGGGGCATGTCGACCACACAGTCATTTCGTCGGCTGGCGTCGTGACAAAGACCGTCCACCGGTTTGGCGATGTGGTTGGCGAACGGATTGGAAGCCGGGACCGGCCGAAGGGAATGGCGCCTGTTGTGCCAGTCGGTGCCGGTCTATCCCGCGCCCAGCGTCGTGCGGCTGCTGCACAGGCGCGCAAAGCCGCATAGGACAATTCCATGGGAGAAGTCACAATGACTCATACGCGCATCGAAAAAGACAATTCACCCCATCCGGCCAATCTGGCGCCTGGTCGTGCTGCCGCTCTGGACTACATCGCGGCCGAACTGGAAAGCGACAACTTTATCCCCCCGGCCACGCTGGAATGGATGGCACGCGGCGCCATCCTGTCACAGCGCATTGACCCCGATTTAGAGCTCCTAGTGGAAGGCGAGATCGTCCCCGGTCGTGAAAACGCATTCATCCTCAAGAACAAGGCGACCGGGAACGGGAATTTCGACATTCCCGGTGATCCGGGCGGCTTTGTCAGAGACAATCAGTCGGGGAGAATAATGGGGCGCTTGAAAGACATTTCCGAGCTTGGTCGGTGGATTGTTGGCGTCGCAATCTATTCGCGGGAGCAGGTGTTACGCCTATGACACCAGCCAGTGCAATAGACATGCTGGACCGGCAGATTGCCGAGCACGGCCAGAACGTCGCGTTTAGGCGCGGAACGGCCATTGTCGCCGTCAAAGGTTTTGTTCGCGGCTTCAAGCCCGAAGCCCTGGCCGGTCTTCTGACCCAGGCCGATAGGCAGGTGACCATTTCGCCAACCGGACTCGGCAGCTATGGCGCACCGCGCAAGAATGATGATGTTTCGCTTGATGGTGCTCTAGGCGTTGTGAAGGCCGCCGAAGAGATCAAGATTGGCACGACGCCAGTGCGTTACAATCTTACGGTGACGATGACTTAAATATGCGAATGTATTCGTATGTCTAAAATACTTCGCATTATATAGCATTATTTCATTTTGCATGTTGTCGCCCAAATTGAATCGTGGGTAAATCGTTCCATCACTTCACCTTTGGGGCAAAACGATGATGATTGAACTTGAAACTATGGGCGCGGCGCTTACCGTTGAGATGGAAGCGCCAACCGCCAAGGGCGCGGCGTTAGGCGATGTGCCGACCATTTTTCTGGGGCAGGGCGAAGACAGCCTGGCGATTGCTGTCGATGATGTGCCGGCGCTTATCGAGGCGCTTCAGGTGCTGGTTGCTGCCTAAACCAGTTTCGTCGGTTCTGCTAATCGCCATGCGTAACCCATGGAACACTCGCGGAACCGGCGAATCCTTATCCGTGGGCGCCCCGTCTTCATCTGAAGCGCTATTCCTTCAGTAAGTTTGCCACTTGTTGAATAGTGCGATGGGTGAAGCTGAACTGATACGACAGGTCGAACCGGCTCAGTCTATAGACATCGATGGAGGGGAGATTCCCGCCATCGATCGGCATCGAGACAAAATAGTCACATGCGTCATCGTCATCGGTCTCCATCTCGCCTTCGTGGTCCAGCCAGAAGTTCAGGAACGATATTCGCGCTCTGCGAACCGGCCCTATGAACGAGATAGTGAAATCAATCGGTGGACCGGTGAGTGTTGCAAGGTCAACATCCTCGCCACCTTGAATCTGTCTAACTGCATCAATGAAGCTGCCTTTCATGCTGGACTCGATCAAAGCAGAGAGCGCGTCTAGCAAGGTATGGTCAGCCGGCAGCGAGACCATCTCAGGCAGCGGCATTGTTTCTAGCAGCCAGTGCTTGTTCGTTTTGAGCTCCCCGTAAGCCGCAAGGTTCGCAACACCGTCCTTGATGTTGATGCTCGATGCCGCAGCTATCAGGAGCTTGGCTGCATCAAGCGCCGTCATCCTGGCGCCGGTTATGCCTCGTCCCGCCTTGGTCAGCTGACCCGCTTCGCGAAGCTGCCGCACATGGGATGCCAAAGCCGTAGTTGGTAAGCCTAGCGCCAGTGCGACGCAATTTCCGAGCTCTGTTGATGATGCCATAGCCAGTCTCTTCTTAGACTCAAAGTGCATACCATGAACCTCTGACGGAAAAAAGTTCAGTAAGACCCTTGACGGGGCAAAAGCCTTACGGAATAAATAACCGTAAGAGTCGTGCTGTGCGGCTCTGTATGACCAAGGAGTCACCGACATGACCCGTCGATACGAGATTGTTGCCACCCGCGCCCGTGGTGGTGCCTGTCTGATCAAGACCCCAGAATCGGAAATTTTGGGGCCGAACATGCCGCGCGAAATCGCGGAAATGGCCACCAAGTGCCTCAACGGAGAGCAAGACATGTCCGTATTGCTTGAATGGTTCGACACACCGGAAGGTACGGAATTGGGCACGGGTCTTAGCGAACACTTGGTTCGGCTTGGCGCGACAGTTGCGGTCGAAGCAGAGGCCGAAGCGCGATCGGAACCTAACTCCCCCTGGGACGATCCCAACTTCAGCCTTCGCGACCTGCAGCGCCAGTAATGCAACACGCCAATGACAATTGGCCCCCGATCATGACCACGGCGGAAGTAGCGCAAGTCTTGCGCTGCTCTCCCCGTCATGTCCTGGATTTGGCAAGGGCAGGGGAAATCCCCACGATCAAGACTGGCATGGGCGAAAAGCGCCCGCGCCAAGCGTTCGCCAGTGAAGACGTTTTGTCCTACATCGCTAGGAGCCGAAGCCGCTCATGTCCGTCTACAAGCACAAAAACAGCCCGTTCTATCAGTACGACTTCCAAGTCGGTGGGGTCCGGTTTCATGGCTCTACGGGCAGCACTAACAAGCGCGAAGCCGAAGGAATAGAGCGCCAGAAGCGCGAAGAAGCCAAAGCCGCCGCTAAGGCCGCAAAGGCGGCTGGTGGTGGTCCGCTGACCATTGACGTTGCCGCCGAACGCTATTGGCTAGAGGTGGGTGAACTCCACACGAACGCGAAGACCACGTTCACCGACATTGGACGGCTGGTCGAATATTTTGGCCCAACGAAGCTGTTGTCGGAAATCACCGACGAAGACGTTGCGGCAATGGTGCGCTGGCGTCGTGGTCACCGGAAGAATGGTCGCGAAGTCGACCGGCACGGCAATCCGACTCCGTTCGTGTCGGCCGCCACGGTGAACCGCTCCACAACCGAAGTTCTGAAGAAGCTATTCACCCGCGCCAAGCGAACCTGGAAACACACGTTCCCGCTCGAGCCGAATTGGGCTGACCACATGTTAACCGAGCCGACCGAGCGCGAACGGGAATTGAAGCGGGACGAAAGCGCGGCGCTGAAGTTGGCAACCAGAAGCGACTATGAACCGATATTTGCTTTCATCCGCGCGACCGGGCTTCGGCAAAAAGAGAACCTTTTGAAGTGGTCACAGGTCGATTGGGACGCGGGCGTCATATCGACTATCGGAAAAAAGAAGCTGCCGGTTAAGGTGACAATCACGCCGACCATTCGCGCCATCCTGGAACCGCTGAAGGGCCATCACCCGATATGGGTCTTCACGTTCGTTGCCGAACGAAGCCGCGATGGACGTATTAAGGGGAAGCGCTACCCAATCACACGGCACGGTCTTATCTCCCAATGGCGCCGGCTTCGCGCGAAATCGGGGGTTGAAGATTTCCGATTCCACGACTTCCGGCATGACGTTGGGACGAAGCTGTTGCGCCAGACCGGCAACCTAAAGTTAGTGCAAAAGGCGCTCAATCATCGCGACATCAAGACCACAACACGCTACGCACACGTGCTAGACGAAGAAGTCGGCGCCGCGATGCAAGAGCTTGCCGAACGCCAAGCCGACACAAAGTCCCGGAAAAAACCCCGTAGGGGTGTTGCCAATTCCTGAAAAACCCTTACAAGCCAGGCGTCCGCAAGGTCACAGGCTTCTGTCTGGGGGACAAAGGGTCGTCGGTTCAAATCCGGCCGCTCCGACCATTCGCTCTAGAGCGACTATCTGGGGCCAAGGGCGGCCCCACGCCCAAAGCCGGAGCCGGCCATGCCGCTACAGGTGAGCGACCTGGATAACGCCATCCCGCTGTGGGACGAACTGACCGGTGCCGAGGCCCGGCTCATCAATCACTCCGAAAATCACACATTCCTGTTTTCCGCGCCTCATGGCGAAGCATACTGCCTGCGGGTCCATCGGCCAGATTACCAGAGCATTGCCAATATCGAGAGTGAGCTGGACTGGCTTGAGGCGCTCCACAAGCAGACCGACCTTATCATTCCCGAGCCCATTGGCGGCAGCAACGGAAAAATCCTGCAGAACTTCTCTACCGCGACGGGTGAGACGCATCATGCGGTGTTGTTTCATTTTATCGCTGGACACGAACCAACGCCGGAAAGCAATCTGGTCGAGCTATTCTCAGTGCTGGGCGGTTATGCAGCCCGATTGCACGAGCACGCCATAGGCTGGAAGCGTCCCCTGGCATTCGAGCGTCAGGCCTGGACTGCCGAGGCCATTCTGGACCCCGACGGGTTGTGGGGCGATTGGCGCGTCGCACCCGGCGTGACTGCGGACATCCACGCTGTCCTGGATCGCGCGCAATCCCTGCTCAGGCGCCGCCTGGCAGACTATGGCACGGGCACGGACCGCTACGGCCTTATCCATGCTGACATGCGGCTGGGCAATCTGCTTGTGGATGGTGATCAGGTGTGCCTGATTGACTTCGACGATTGCGGGCTATGCTGGTTCGGCTACGACTTCGCCGCTGCTATTTCATTTCACGAGACGCACAAAGCGGTGCCCGCGCTCAAGGCAGCGTGGCTCGAAGCCTACCAGGCCACCCGGCCGCTTTCGGCCTTCGACGTTGACATGCTTGATTCCATGGTCCTGCTTCGCCGTATGGCTCTTCTGGCCTGGATCGGGTCGCATATCGAGACCGGCCTGGCACAAACCCACGTCAATGGTTTTGCGCAGGGGACCGCAGACCTGGCTCAGCGTTATTTGCGCGGACCGATCTGGCCCTAGCGGTCGTCCGGTCCGGAGCTCTGGCTGGCAAGCGCCGCGGTGGTGGTTCGGTCATGCCAGCATGCGAGCAGGTGAATCCCCAGATCAGGCCGAACATGAGCCACATCTGTCGCCAGTGCTCGCCCTCATGCAGTGAGGCCCCCAGGATGATGCCGACCACGGAGGCGAGCAAGGCGAGACTGATTTCGTTGCGTGTCCGCCGGTAGTTGCGGATAGTCACGAAAACGCTGCCCGTGACCAGAGAAAGCCAGGCGATGCCTCCCGTCCAGCCGTAGTTGACGAAGGAGCTGAGCCAGACATTGTGAATGGGTTCGGGAAATATCTTCTCAAGCTGCAGCACGCCCACGCCTATTGGATCCTGAATGATCATGGGGATGACCAGGAGATAGCGGCTGTAGCGGCCTTCCTCACCCAGATCGTAGGATTTGGCAAAGGTCAGCCGGTCCAGGAGCTTGGCCGTGAACTCCGCTGAGGTCACGCTGGCTATACCCAACAGCAGCAGCGCACTCGCTACGATGCCGCTCGCTATCAGAATCAGCCGGCGCGGGCTCTTCCGGTTCTGAAAGGCGATATAGGCGAACAGGCACACCATGGCACCGACCACCGCAATTCGCGAGAAGGACAGGAGGATGCCGAGCATGATGATGCCCATGGCAGCCGTCACCACCAACTTGTGCCGGGTCCGCGGCAGATAGTAGGCGCAGAATACCGCGGCCGGGATCAGGAATGTGCCATACATATTGGGGTCGTCGATGAGCCCCTTGGCGCGGCCGTCCCATGTCAGGATCGGGTGCTGGGTCAGAAAGCCGGCGGTGCCGAGCAGGGCTCCGATAATGGCAGAGACGATATAGACCTTCATGAAGGTCTCGAAATGCCGGCGGTGCCAGCTCATGGACACGAAGGCGCCAATGATGCCGATCGCGATGGCGAAGGTTTTCGAGACAAGCTCGAAGATCACCCCTTCTTCACTCAGATGCGGCAGCGAGGCTATTGCACTCGAGCCAAGCCAGGCAGCCGCCAGCAGCGAAAGTACCAGGGCACGGCGCGACACTTCGATCCGTTCCTGCAAGGCTATGTGCACGAGCGTGATAAGGAAGGCGAGCACGTAGAGCAGGTCGACCGGCGAAGGTCGGAAGAGCGTGAAATTCATCGCCAGAATGGCAATCAGGAACACGAAATTGCGCGTCGAGAACACCGCAAATTGCAGTCCCGACAGGCTGATCTGCATGCCTCGATTGTCGGATACGTCGCCGGCCATGCTCATGGCGCAAATCCATATCCCAGAATCACGTCCAGCGTTCCAAGCCCCTCGCAATCAGGCGCTCCGGAAATGAACGACTGGCCACTGGAGGCGCGGCAGCGATGCACCGGCACCGTCCCGGCGTGTCCGGAGGCCAGAAGCCAGCCCGCCGTGCGGCCATCTTCCATACCCTGCTGAGCACAACGTCCTTCTTGGGCCAGCATATTGCCCGCGGTCGCGGACGAGGCAGATGAGCATTCCACCAGTTTCACGCTGGCAGCTTTGTCCGAGGCGCGCGTCAGCGCATAAGCGACTGTCGTTTCGAAATCATACGTGCGCCCGTTGCCGACGACGGGTCCGGTAGCCGACACAAAGCGGTCCGTCTCGGGATCACGCCAGCGGCTGAGTGCAATCCCTACCTGGGCCAAATCCGGCCCGGCATCGGTGGATAGCGCAACCTCACGCTGCACAAGGTACCGGCTCTCAAAGCCCGCGCCCGCCGGGATGAACACATAGGTCAGCATGAACCGGTTGCCCAGGTCGTTTCCGCCCCTCTCAGGGTTCACGAGGGAGGCATAGACCGACAGGTCCGTTGGGGCAGGGCGGTTCCATTCCGCTGCATCGATCGGCACCAGGGGCTCGTCTAAATCGACAAAATTCACCATGTCGGGCGACAGGGACAGGCGCAGTCCGCCAAACCAAGGGTCGGTCGCGACGGCAGCGATCCAGCCCTCATCCACCAGGTAGCCTGCCCCGGTGCCCACAAACCCGATATCGGTCGCCGCCCCGCCGAGTCCTGGCTCGCGCCAGGCGCCCTCATGATATTTGCGCCAATCCGTCAAAAGCCTCGTGGGGGCCCGCGCGACGATTGTCTGCCAGTCTGTATTGCGCAGGCAATATGCGTAAAGAAAGCCGTCGTGACCGTCCACCAGCGAGCAATCACCTTCGCCGGTGATGCGGTCGGGCAGGGGGCTGTCGGTGCCGGCAATTACGGTGCCGAGGTCGGTCCAGGTGAGGCCATCGTCCGTCGACGTCGCAATCGCCATGGTCTTGTCGGTTCTCCCGACATCGTAGTCGCACATCCGTTCCTGATGGACGAAGCCGACAAGCGCTCCCTCAGTCCGGACAGTTGATGTCAGCCAGCGGCCGCAGTCGTTGATGCTCCCGGGTTCGCCCGGTTCCAGCACAGCACGGCGCGGGCCACCCATATCCGGCAGGCTGGCGCCGTCCACAGCATAGGTCGCGCCATTGGCACTGAACCCGCGAAACGTTCCGTCCGGTAGCCTGATCGCCGCAAAGGTTGCATCCAACTCGTCTGGAAAGGGGCCGCGCACGACTAGCGGGGGGCCAACACGGACGCTGATACAGTCAACGCAGATATCACCCTGCGACTGCGCAGGCACGGCCAAAGCCGAGAAGGCAAGCAGTCCAGCGAAGCGCAACGCAATGGAACGGGTCATCCGGCTAGTAGGCGTTCTCGGACGTGAAGAGCCTGAGCGGCGTCATCACCACGATGTAGAGGTCGAACAGGATCGACCAGTGCTCGATGTAGTAGAGATCGTGGTTCACGCGCTGCATGATCTTGTCGATCGTATCTGTTTCCCCGCGCCAGCCATTGATCTGGGCCCAGCCGGTCATGCCCGGTTTGACGCGGTGGCGTGCGAAATAGCCTTCCACGGCTTCGTAGTAGAGCTGGTTCGCCGCTTTGGCCTGAAGCGCATGCGGCCGGGGGCCGACAATGGAGAGCTCGCCCTTGAGCACGTTGAACAACTGTGGCAATTCATCGATCGAGGTGCGGCGGATGAACTTGCCCACTTTGGTCACCCTCGGATCGTCCTTGGTCACCAGCTTGGCAGCCGCTGCGTCGAGCATATCGGTCCGCATCGAGCGGAACTTGTAGATGCGGATCAATTCGTTGTTGAAGCCATGGCGGTGCTGCACGAAGAACACCGGCCCCTTGCTTTCCAGCTTGATGGCGATGGCCGCGATGATCATCACAGGCGAAAGCAGAACAAGGGCCGTCAGCGCGACAACCTTGTCGAACACCCACTTGAATATGAGGTTCCAGTCCGAAATCGGGCGGTCCGCCATGTCCAGAACGGGCAGTTCGCCGACATACGAATAGGCCTTCTCGGTAAAGCGCAGCTTGCTCATATGCGCCGAAAGCCGGATGTCGACCGGCAGAACCCAGAGTTGGGTCAGCATGTCCAAAACGCGCTTTTCGGCCGATAGCGGCATCGAGACAATGACGAGGTCGACAGGCGTGCGCCGCGCGAACTCGATAAGGTCGGAAACCTTGCCCAGCTTCTCATAGCCCGAAACGACATCGGGCGACCGTTCGCCGATGCGGTCATCGAAAAGTCCGAGCAGATTGATGTCCTTGTCCGCGCCAGACTGGATTTGTTCGATCAACACTGCCGCATCCGCGCCGCCGCCCACAATGACTGTGCGCCGCTTGAGACGGCCTTGCCCGGTCCAGCGCAGGACGAGGCCACGCAGAATCTGTCGATATACGATCAGCAGGGCAGCGCCGGAGAGGAACCAGCTCAGCAGCCAGACGCGCGAGACCATGTCGCCTGCCTTGAAGAAGAACAGTCCCACGGTCAGGACGAGCATCACGACAAGCCAGGCGCCAAGAACGCGTCCGATCTGGGAAATGCGCGTGCGATAGGCGCTGATGCGATGGGCCCGCACGGCATTGAAGGCAATATTGGCAACCAGCACGCTGGCCAGGATGACCGGAATATAGAACCCGTCCTGCCGTGGTTCCACATAAGCGAGGTGGATGCCATAGCCCAATATGGCCAGCAGCCCGGCCTCGATGATTTGGGCGGCGCCGGCAATGATCGCGCCCGACAGGGTCCGGTCCACAGGGGCCGCAATGATACGCTCGGCGCCGTCGGACAGCCGCACTCTGTCCGAAGCATCCGTGCGGGACGCATGGTCCTCAATGGCCTTTTTGGGATCGACGCGATACATGACGCAAACCGGCACCTTGTGATTGTGACCGGCATGGTTAGGGCGCAGACCTTTATACTCGGTGAAGCCCGAGGGGGCAGTCCGGTGAAATTCCCTAAGGGTTACTGCAAGGTTGCCTCGAGATAGAGCTGCTCTATCTGCCCTGCCATCCGCTCCACAGAAAACCCGGCGACGATGTGATCGAGCCGCTTGTGCATTTCGGCATTGGCCCCTTCAGGATCGGCAAGAACGCGTGTCATCGCCTCCGCCAACCGCTCCGCATTGTTCGGCTCGATCAGGCTGGTCGCGGTTGGGCCGAAGATCTCCGCGATACCACCAACGCGGGTGGCAATGACCGGCAGTTGCGCCGCGGCCGCCTCCATCACCACATAGGGCAGGGATTCAGCCAGCGAAGGCACCACGGCACAACGGCCGCCTGCGAACACGCTGCGCGCCGGCTTCGACCCGACCAGTTCAACCCTGCCCCCGATTCCCAATTGAGCAATTCTCTCTTCCAGGGCGGCCCGGTCAGGACCATCACCGGCCATCACCAGTCGTGCCGGCCGGCCGTCGGGGCGCACCACTTTGGCCAGGGCCTCCACGAGTGGAAAAATGCCCTTGAGTGCCCGCAACTCGCCCACGAACACAAAGTCTGCGGCGTCCGCCCGAGGAACGACAGCCTCAAACTCTTCCTGGCGCAGGCCGTTGTGGATGACGCTCGATTGGCAGGTCGGTTTGCCGATGAGTTTTGAATAGGTGTTCTGCGCATAGGCACTTTCAAAGATGATGGCCTTGGTGCGGCCCATCAACTGGCGCTCGATGCTGTGGAACAGGCGGCCCGATGCCTTGTCTGCCGGAAAGTGTAGCACACCGCCATGCGGCGTATAGAAAACATTGACCTTGTGACGCCCATAGCTGGCAAGGCGCGCATAGAACCCGCCCTTGGCCCCGTGCCCATGCAGGATGTCTGCCTTGAGGCGCCGGGCCAGTGCCGCCACAGCAAAGGGCGTTTTCAGGTCGCCGCGCCCGAACTGACGCGGCATGGGAAACCGGTGGATCCCCAGTGCACTGTGCTGTTCGAGCGCACCAAGCAGCGTTTCAGTCTGCGCATCGTTGGCAACGCTGTCCACGACCAGACCGACCTGATGCCCTTTGCGTGCCAGGTAATGAGTCAGGTCCGAGACGTGGCGAAACAATCCGCCGACGGGAGCGCGCAGCACCTGCAGAATGCGCAGTCCATCGGGCTTGTTCACTAGAACCAGCGCTCCTGCACCACGATCGTGTCGCCGGGATAGATCGGGAAGTCGAGATCCACGGCGCCCCTGACCATCTCATTGCCCTGGCGTCGATAGACAAGGGCGCGATTGCGATCTGCCGTCTCGGTGTATCCACCGGCGGTGCTTATGGCCGCACGAACCGTCATCCCGTAAACATAGGGAAACTGCCCAGCCGTCTTGATTTCGCCCTGGATGTAGAAGGGCCGATACTGATCCACTTCCACCGCCACATCGGGATTGCGCATATAGCCATTGGCCAGCGCCCGGGCGAGCCTTTGGGCCGCGACCTCTGTAGTGGTGCCGCGCACCGGAACCGGACCGACCAGCGGGAAGGCAATCGCCCCCTTGTCGTCGACCTTGTAGGTGTTGCTCAACTCGGCATCGCCGTAGACAGCAACCCGTACGATATCGCCGGTGTCGAGCTGATAGGGCCCCTTGGTGTCAACCAGGTAGGTCGCGGGGCGCGTCGTAGCGCAACCCGCAAGCACCAGCGACATGACAACGGCGATAAATGGTAGCCAGCGCATAGCAATCCTGAGCTCTAGAATTGCCAGCAGTCTGGTCTGTCATGGTTAAGAATTCGCTTATGGCGCGATCTTTGACTCGCGGGTCGCAAGCCTGGTTAACTCAATGTTGACCATGACTGGCGTAGGTCTACGACAATACCGAGGGCAGGTCATGACGTACGAACAACAGCATCTAGACGACACGCGGATCGATGTCGGGGCTCTGTTTTCCGCTATCATTCGCAGTTTGCCCCGTATCCTGCTGATTACGCTGGGCCTGCTGGTCGCAACCTTCGTGGTGCTCCTGTTTCAGCCGCGCATGTACGATTCGACCTCCGCCATTCTGGTGGAGCCCCGGTCCAGCCCCTATGTCCGCGCCTCCAACGAACAGGCGCCCTCCGTGTCCGGCAATGAGGTCGGTGTGGTGTCGAGCCAGATCGAATTGTTGAAGTCCCGTGACACATTGCTTGGGGTCATAGATGCGCTGGATTTGCGCTCGGTTTCCGAGTTCAACGGCTCGTCCTCCGGTTTCTCGCCTGTCGCCATGATCATGCAGATCGCGGGCCGGCGTGCTGCGACACCGGATAGCATCGACGAGACGGTCCTGAAGTCCTTGTATGACCGCCTTGATGTGAGGCAGGAGCGCGATTCCCGGATTATTTCGGTCACTGTCAGTACCACTGACCCCGCACTTTCAGCGCGCATTGCCAATGCAGTGGCCTCTGCCCATGTGGCGCGCCGGGCCCAGCTTTCAATTTCGGACACGGCCGATGCGTCCGGGTGGCTGCGTGAGGAGATTGATCGGCTGCGGGTGTCCGTTCAGGAGGCCGAATCGGCCGTTGCCGATTTCCGGGTAGAGAACGACCTGTTCACCGGTCAGAACAACACCAGCCTGCTCGATCAGGAACTGTCCAATGTTTCGGCCCAGATTACCGCGGCGCAGGAACGCAAGAATACTGCCCAGTCGCGTGCCGCGTTGATCCGCGGCCTGATCGAGCGCAACCAGCCGATTGAGGGTGTCGCCGACGTACGCGACTCAGTCGTTATTCAGCGCCTCAGTGAGGAAAAGGCGCGTCTGCAGGGCGAACGGGCCCAGCGATCCGCCACTATGCTGGCCAACCATCCGTCCATCCGCGCACTTAACGCCCAGATCGCTGAGCTCGATAATCAGATCAGTCTGGAAGGCACGCGTGTCGCCGCCGCCCTCGAAGCAGAAGCGCAGATCGAAGCCAGTCTGGCCGCCTCCCTTCAGGCTGATTTGGCACGGGCCAAATCCAGCGCGTCCCTGGCTACGCGGGAAACCGTGACCCTTGATGGTCTGGAGCGTGAAGCCAAGGCGCAACGCGATCTGCTTGAGGCCTATCTGCTGCGCTTCAACGAAGCCTCGTCGCGCGTCGATACCAATTCGGCGCTCCCCGACGTTCGAGTCGTGTCGGAAGCTGCGCCCTCGGTGACGCCGGCCTCGCCCAATACATCGTTCATCATGCTCGCAGTCGCTATTGTGTCCGTGCTGGTGCAGGTCGGAGCTGTAGCCTTTGGCGAGCTGATGTCTGGTCGCGCGCTCGCACCGGTCGCGCAGCGGCCTCTGACCAGCGATGAACTCGACGAAGCGCCGTTTCACCCCGATGAACAGCGCTGGGACGAAGAGGAGCAACCTGCAGCTGTTGTTTCGGGAGATCGCCACGCCCCGGAAGATCATCACGAGCGCGACGTCGACCTCGCCGACGCTGTCGATGAACTTGATGAGTTGAGCGATCTCGACGCCGACTTGAGTCATGCGAGCCCGGCCCATGACGACCACGCCATTGTCGACGCAGACCTGGTTCCGGCATCTCGAACTGTGGCGATGGACCCCTTTGAGGAAGATCGCGCGGGTCAGCCATCGGCTTCGCCCGATGCAGCCAGTCAGTTCATTCGCGACCTGGCCGTAGCAACGTCCGGGGAGCGGGCCGAGTATGAGGCCGCCATCTCTCCCGATCTATCGGCGCAAGAGCCAGTCATGCCATCTGCGCCTTCGGCCACCCATGCGGGGGAAGGGCCGAGAACGACGCCCCGAGATTCCCATAGCCCGCGTCGTGCGTCCGCAGTGATCCGGTCTTCGGATCTTGTCTCGGATCTCGTTCTGGGCCGGACGCATCTCCTCCTCTTGGCAGACCACTATTCTGGTCAGGCAAGCAGGACCATGGCCGAAGACCTGGTTGGCGACGCCATTTCCAGGGGGCTGAGTGTAGCCCTGATTGACGCTGGAACCGGCCTGCGCACTGCAGAGGTTGGCATCAGTGATCTGAGCAGCGGAGAGGCCGGCTTTGGCGATGTCGTGCAGAAGTCGGCTGACAACGGATTTGCCGAGGTGACTTGGGGTACACGGCCAGGCATCGACAATCGCTCCACCCGTCCTGCTACCCTGGTCGAGGCTCTGGGCGACATCTATGAAGTTGTCGTCGTCCTCACGGGCAGGGTGGGCGGTGCCTCGACCCTGGATATGTTCGTCGAACTTGGAGGACGTGTTGTGCTCGTCGCCGACACCGAGACCGAGTTCGAGAGCGCAGAACAGGCGCGCCAGGAGCTCCGGGAGGCTGGGCTGCAACAGGTAGAGATCGCCGCTTTGGCAGAGCCGGTGGCGGCCTGAGCGCGAACCCGGTCGTGTCGCTAAAATACACCGCCATTCGAGCCGCCTTCGAACTGCTCTGGCTGTCGGGCATGCCAGCCCTGTTCCGGCTGCTTTCCCGCTCGCGCGGGGTCATACTGACCTTGCATCGGGTCTTGCCTGAGTCGCCGGCAGACTTTTCGCCCAATGCGATTCTGCAGGTCCGGCCAGACTTTCTCGACTATTGCCTCGAGCGGCTCCGCGATCTCGGCATCGATATCGTTACTCTGGACGAAGCACTGGAGCGGCTGGCCTCACCCAGGAAAGGTCGTCAATTTGTCGTTCTGACCTTTGATGATGCTTATCGTGACAATTTGCAGCACGCGCTGCCCATCCTGCGGGCGCACGAGGCCCCCTTCACGCTCTATGTGCCGACCGCATTCGTCGATGGCATCGGGCAGCTTTGGTGGCAGGCAATCGAGGACATTATCGCCCGGCAAGACGCGGTCGCCTTCTCTGAAGATGGCCAGACCGAATACGTCGATACCCGGACACTCGCCCAGAAGCAGGAGGCGTTCGAGCGTCTCTACTGGCGCATGCGCAAGTTGCCCGAGGCGGAGCGGTTGGCGCTGTTGGAGGCGTTCACCAGTGCCTATGGCTATGATCTGCAGAGACAGTGCCGAGAGCTGATTATGGACTGGCCGGAACTACGGCTGGTCGCCGGCGATCCGCTCTGCACCATAGGCGCCCATACGGTCCATCACTTTGAACTCGCCAAGCTAACGGCCGAGCACGCTCGCAACGAGATGTTCCAGTCGGTCGAGATCATTGAGGCCCAGTTCGGCATTCGTCCGGCCCACTTTTCCTATCCGCTGGGCGGACCGCTGTCTTGCGGGCCGCGGGAGTTCGCCTTGGCGCAGGAGCTTGGCTTCCGCACCGCGGTGACCACTCGACCCGGCGGCCTTTACCCGCATCATCTGCAGCAGTTGACCGCACTGCCGCGCGTGTCTCTCAATGGCTACTTCCAGCAGCGGCGCTATGTCGATGTCTTCGCCAGTGGCGGCCTGTTCACGCAGCTTGGCAGGATAATGCGCTAAGTCCCTGAAGAGACTCGACTCAAGGGTTGTCTTCAGCGCTGGAGTCAGGCTTCGCCATCCACTTGATCAACGGCATGGCCGGCAACATCCAACCCATGCCAGCAATGATGAAGAAGCCGATCAGCACCAGCCCCGGCAGGCCTTCGGGCAACAGTAGATAGACCCATGTCGCCAGAACCGACCATAGGATAATTGACCCCACCAGAAGGAAGGCGCCGATCAATTTGCGGTTGCGCTGGGTCATGTGCGGCATCTGGCCTGTTGCGGGACAATGAGCACGGGATTACCACTCCCGCACCTTTGCCGAAACCGGAAACCGCGCCGTGACCCTTAAGCAAGATGCCGCACCGGGCCATATCAGCTACGCCAGCGACCCTTTGCGTCCAGTCCGCATCTGGCTCTATGGCCTGGCCGCTTTCGTGCTGCTCATCGTGGTGGTTGGTGGCATCACGCGGCTGACGGAATCGGGCCTGTCCATTACCTCCTGGAAGCCAATTTCCGGCGTCATTCCACCGCTCAACCAGGCCGAGTGGGAAGCTGAGTTTGAAGCCTACAAGCAGATCCCCCAGTACAATGTGCTCAACTCCTGGATGAGCCTGGACGATTTCAAATTCATCTTCTTCTGGGAGTGGTTCCATCGGCTGGTCGCGCGCTTCCTTGGCGTGCTCTTCATCGTGCCGTTCGTCGTGTTCCTGTTTCAGAAGCGTTTGCCACGCGATCTCGCCTGGCCATTGTTCGGCCTGTTCATCCTCGGTGGTTTTCAGGGCGCCCTGGGCTGGTGGATGGTCTCGTCCGGTCTGACTGAATTGACTTCGGTGTCTCAATACCGTCTGGCGGCCCACCTCACAGCAGCTAGCCTGCTCTTTATCGCCCTGGTCTATGTGGCGCGCTCGCTATCCCCTGGCCGTGTGCTGGGCAGGGTGACAGGCTTCCACATGGCGACGGCTATCATTCTGCTGTTGGTCGTTGTCCTCCAGATCGGGGCAGGGGCCTTCGTCGCTGGGCTCGATGCCGGCATGGGTTACCAGACGTGGCCGCTGATGGACGGTGCGATCATCCCCAATGGCCTGTTCGTCATGGATCCGGCCTGGCGGAACCTGTTTGAGAACGCATTGACGGTGCAGTTCATCCACCGCGGCTTCGCCTATCTGATCGTGGGATATATCGGATGGCTGATCTGGCGCCGCCACAAGGATGGTGGCTTTGGCGGCGTGCACGGCTGGCTTCCCCGCATTGGCGCCATTGTCTTCTTGCAGGTGGCTCTTGGCATCGCCACCCTCTTGATGAATGTGCCGATCGGACTGGCGGTGGGTCATCAGGCCCTTGCCTTCATGCTGGCAGGGCTCGCCGTCGCCTATATCGCTGACATGCGGCGTGTACGGTAATATAATACCGTTTAGATAAGCCGTTGATCTAAAACATGAAATTATTCCCTGTTGACGCCCGCGTGAATCTCCCCTAGAGACCCGCTCGAACTGGCCGGTCCATGCGTGGGCCGGTCTCTTGAATCCTAGGGAATTCGCTTATGAGCACCTACTCGGCAAAACCGAGCGAAATCGAAAAGCAGTGGGTCCTGATCGACGCCGAAGGGCTCGTCGTGGGCCGCCTGGCTTCGATCATCGCCTCGCGCCTGCGCGGCAAGCACAAGCCGACCTTCACCCCCCATATGGACATGGGTGATAACATCATCGTCATCAACGCCGACAAGGTGAAGCTGACTGGCCGCAAGCTGGACCAGCATCGCTTCTACTGGCACACCGGTTTCCCCGGCGGCATCAAGGACCGCACCGCGCGTGAGCTGCTTGAAGGCCGCTTCCCGAACCGCGTTCTTGAAAACGCCGTTCGCCGCATGATGCCCGGTGGTCCGCTGACCCGCGCCCAGCTCAAGAACCTGCGCGTCTATGCCGGCACTGAGCATCCCCATGAAGCGCAGAACCCGACCAAGCTCGACGTCGCTGCGATGAACTCCAAGAACGTCCGGGTGAAGTAATATGGCCGAAACCATCAACTCCCTCGAAGACCTCGGCACCACCGCTGCCGCTCCGGCCGCCAACACCGCTCCGGTCCATGAACAGAAGCTCGACAGCCTCGGCCGCGCCTATGCCACCGGCAAGCGCAAGAATGCCGTTGCTCGCGTCTGGATCAAGCCGGGCAAGGGCACGCTGACCATCAACGGCCGCGAATTCGCCAAGTACTTCGCCCGCCCGGTGCTGCAGCTGATCGTCAAGCAGCCGATCGTCGCTTCCGAGCGTCTCGACCAGTATGACGTCAACGTGACCGTTGCCGGTGGTGGTCTTTCCGGTCAGGCCGGTGCCGTTCGTCACGGCATCTCCAAGGCGCTCACCTACTTCGAGCCGGCTCTGCGCCCGGTGCTGAAGAAGGGTGGCTTCCTGACCCGCGACAGCCGCGTCGTTGAACGTAAGAAGTACGGTAAGGCCAAGGCCCGCCGCTCCTTCCAGTTCTCCAAGCGTTAATCGCTGGAGTACCGAATTTTGCGAGGGGCCGGGAAACCGGCCCCTTTGCTTTGGGAGGTGTCATGTTCAGCCATGTGACCGTCGGCAGCAACGATCTCGAACGTGCTGGTCAGTTCTATGACGCCGTGCTTCTGCCGCTTGGCCTTCGTCGGCGCTTGGTAGAGCCGGATGGCGGGCCGGAGGCGCTCTGCTGGGTGGGAAAGTCCCCATATCCGCGCTTCTATGTCCATGCACCGTTTGACGGGCGGGACGCAGTACCGGGAAACGGCGCGATGGTGGCTTTCATTGCGCCAAGCAGGGACGCCGTGATCGAGGCCCATACCGCAGGTTTGGCGGCTGGCGGACGAGACGAGGGGGCGCCCGGCCTCAGACCGCACTATGCACCAGACTATTTCGGCGCCTACTTGCGCGATCCTGATGGCAACAAAGTCCATCTTGTATTTCGGGCGGCTCTGCTCACCTGAACGCCATGCCCAGTCTTGTTACGCGCTTTCACATGCTGATTTTCATCGTCACCTTGGCCATTGCCGGTGTCGCTGTCCTCAACATCCCCGAGGGGTACGCGTTCCCGGCGCATTGGCGCGGTTCGACCGTAGATTGGTTATGGCCGCGCAATCTCTCCCTGGCCGTCGCACCGGCCTTGCAGCTACTGCTCATCTCTACCTTATTTCTGCTCGGCCGGGCCCTGACCAGGAACCACCTCGCCAAGACCCGGCATATCTTGGACCCAGCGCTGAGCCTGCTTCTGGCCGTCGCTGCGGCCCTTCAGCTTGGGCTGCTTTTCAATGGAATCGGCTCGGACATCGATATGTTCCGCATCACGGCTTTTGGCCTGGCAGCCATCTTGCTGGTGCTGGCTGTCGTCATCTACGAGGCCGAGCGCCATTCTTATGCCGGACTGCGCATGCCCTGGCCCATTCCATCCGATCGCGCCTGGAAAGTGGTCCACCGCATCAGCGGAATTGCTTCAGCGCTTGCCGCCATTGCATTGGCCTGGCTGGGCTGGCTCGACCCGGGACCGGGCATGCTTGTGCTTGCAATGGCGGGAACGCTCGGCACGCTGCCCCTGTTGGCCGGCTTGGTTACGGTTGCGACCCGCTCCATGCAGGACTAGCGCCACCCGACCATCAGCCTTTCCAGCCCATGGAAGTGATAGACATCGCCATAGCGCGGCGGTTCGACGATCCGCAGCTTCGGCAGGCGCTCGAACAGCACGCCCATGGCCTCCTGCAGTTCGATCCGCGCCAGCGGAGCGCCGATGCAGAAATGGATACCGGCGCCGAAGCTGACATTGGCGCCATCCGTGCGGAAAGGGTCGAACCGGTCGGCATGGGCAAAGCGGGCAGGGTCACGGTTTGCAGCGCCCAGCATCAGGCCGATCACATCACCCTTGCGCAGGCTTATGCCTTCAACCTCCGTGTCCATCAGCGCATAGCGCGTGAACAGGTGCAGCGGCGCATCGAAGCGCAGGCATTCCTCGACAGTCTTTTCCGCTTGCTCCGGCGTGGCGAACAGGGTCTGCGGGTCGAGGCCGCTTTCTAGGATGGACTTTACCCCGTTGCCGGTCGTGTGCACCGTCGCCTCATGCCCGGCATTGAGCAGCAGGATTGCGGTTGAAATGACCTCCTCATCACTCAACACATCGCCTTGGCGATCGGTGGTCAGCATGTGCGTGAGCAGATCCTCTCTGGGCGATTTCCGCCGTTCCGCTATCACATCGCGCAGATAGGCTGTGAAATCGGCCGCCGCCCTGTTGGCGTCAAGCTCGGTCTCGCGCGTGACATTGTACATGTACATGGTCACCATGCGGTTGGACCAGTTGAGCAATTGCGGCGCCATTTCCGCGGGCAGGCCAATCATCTCGGCGATTACGATGGCCGGTATCGGTGCGGCAAAGGCCTTGATCAGATCGACGCTGTCCTGACCCTCAAACCCGTCGATCATCTCATTGGCCAATTGCCTTATGCGTGGCCGTAATTGCTCCACCTGCCGCGACACAAACGCCCGGTTGACCAGCGTTCGCAGCCGCGTGTGGGCTGGCGCTTCCAGGTTCAGCAGCGAATATTTCTCGGTTAGGTCAAATTCCGCCACATGCGGCTTGGGCTCTGGCAGACCAATCTCTTCGCGGCTTGCCACATGCAGAATGTCCCGCCCGAACCGCTTGTCGCGTAACAGCAAGCTGACCGTTTTGAAGTCGGCGAAACACCAGTGACCGTACTCTTCCCAGAAAAATGCCGGGTGGCTTGCATGCTGCCGGGCGTAGAACGCGTAAGGGTTTTGGTAGAAAGTCGGGTCCTGTGGTTGAGCATTGGCGCGCAGGTGAGCGGGAACATCGGTGATCGGCTTGACTTGAAGGATGGCAGCCATGGTCTGGAGACTGTCTGTGGATTTTGATCGACTGGTCAAATCTAGACCGTTGAGAACCGCCTGCCTATGACCTCCTGCCTTGCCCCCAACGAAAAAATCGCTAGGGAAGAGGGCAACGAAATCGAGGAGCCGAACTCGTGAGCGACATCACCTATACCCAGGCAGTTGAGGCCATCTACGCCTCGATCCGCAACGACAATGAGGATATCGACACCCATATTGCGGCGCTCAAATCCGCCATGGCGCGCGAGGGCCTCAAGGAGGCGACCTTCGAAACCGCCAAGCTCGCCCAGCCCAATCGCCAGGGCCGCAAGCTCATGCAGGCCTACTTCCGCAGGAAGGGGGTGGCGGTCGGCTTCAGCTGATTTGAACCAAATTGGCGGCGTTCACCTTGAAATCACAAGAATGGGCCGAGAAATGCCGGGGCTATTGAAGCCTGCCTCATTGCCGCCTATCTGTGCCTTTACCGCCCGTTAAGGCGGTATCGCCTGCAATCGGCCCGTCGCGCCGATTCGATTTTCCGGCAAGCCGGTCTGCCCCTCCGAGTGCGCGTTCGGGGCAGGGGCCTGTCCAACCAACCAAGCCTGTCGTCCGGTCCGCGACCCGGGGCAAGGCCAAGGGGCAAAATATATGCGGGATCCGCACGATCTTTACATGAACACGCTCGTTCCCATGGTGGTCGAGCAGTCGAACCGTGGCGAACGCGCCTTCGACATCTACTCGCGCCTCCTGCGCGAGCGCATCATCTTTGTGACCGGCGTGGTCGAGGACAACATGGCCTCGCTCATCGTCGCCCAGCTTCTGTTTCTCGAATCAGAGAACCCGAAGAAGGAAATCGCCATGTACATCAACTCGCCCGGCGGCGTAGTGACGGCTGGCCTTTCCATCTACGACACCATGCAGTTCATTCGTCCGTCCGTTGCGACCATGGTCATGGGCCAGGCCGCATCCATGGGCTCGCTGCTGCTTGCAGCTGGTGAAGCCGGCATGCGCTCCAGCCTGCCCAATTCCCGCGTCATGGTCCACCAGCCGTCCGGCGGCTTCCAGGGTCAGGTCACCGACATCCTCATTCATGCCAAGGAAGTCGAGGGTTTGAAGCGTCGCCTTAATCAGATCTATGAAAAGCACACCGGCCGGTCCTACGAAGAGATCGAGAACGCTCTGGAGCGTGATCGCTTCCTCTCGCCGGAAGAAGCCAAGGCCTTTGGTCTGATCGACAACGTGATGGAAAAGCGCGCGGCGCCTGAGGCATCCGCCTGACTTGGTCCGCGTTAAGCACAATGCTGATGCGCCGTGGACTGTGATCCAAGCGCAATTGCACCGAGCCGGAACGGCCTTTAAGGTTGTTTCGGCTTAGACTTTCTTTATGCCTTGAGCGTTAGCCTGTCTGTTAACGCTTGAATTTGGGGGCGCTCAGCCCCCGGGAGTGACTGGATGTCCAAAGAGACGACGAACGGCGAAACCTCCAAGAACACGCTTTACTGCTCGTTCTGCGGCAAGTCGCAGCACGAAGTACGCAAGCTGATCGCCGGTCCGACTGTCTTCATCTGCGATGAATGCGTCGAACTGTGCATGGACATCATCCGCGAAGAGAACAAGACCTCCATGGTCAAGTCCTCCGAGGGCGTGCCCACCCCTGCAGAGATTTGCAAGGTGCTGGACGATTACGTCATCGGCCAGTTCCGTGCCAAGCGCGTGCTCTCCGTGGCTGTCCACAACCATTATAAGCGCCTGCACCATGCCCAGAAAAATCAGGATGTTGAACTGTCAAAGTCCAACATCATGCTGATCGGCCCCACCGGCTCGGGCAAGACGCTTCTGGCGCAGACCATGGCGCGCATCCTCGATGTGCCCTTCACCATGGCCGACGCCACCACGCTGACCGAAGCCGGCTATGTCGGCGAGGACGTGGAAAACATCATTCTCAAGCTGCTGCAGTCTGCCGACTACAATGTCGAGAAGGCCCAGCGCGGCATCGTCTATATCGACGAGGTCGACAAGATTTCCCGCAAGTCGGACAACCCCTCGATCACCCGTGACGTTTCGGGCGAGGGTGTGCAGCAGGCCCTGCTCAAGATCATGGAAGGCACCGTTGCCTCCGTGCCTCCGCAGGGCGGTCGCAAGCACCCGCAGCAGGAATTCCTGCAGGTGGATACGACCAATATCCTGTTCATCTGCGGCGGCGCCTTTGCAGGTCTCGAAAAGATCATTTCGGCGCGTGGCGAGGGTTCGGGCATCGGCTTTGCTGCCACCGTCAAGGATCCGAACGATCGTCGCGTTGGTGAAATGTTGGCCGAGGTGGAGCCCGAGGATCTGGTCAAGTTCGGCCTCATCCCCGAATTCATCGGTCGCCTGCCGGTCCTGGCAACGCTGGAAGATCTCGATGTGCCTGCGCTCATCGAAATTCTCACCGCGCCCAAGAACGCCCTGGTTCGTCAGTATCAGCGCCTGTTCCAGATGGAAGAGATCGAACTCACCTTCCACGAGGATGCCCTCAAGGCGATCGCCGAGAAGGCCATCGAGCGCAAGACCGGTGCCCGCGGCCTCCGCTCGATCATGGAAGGCATCCTGCTCGACACCATGTATGACCTCCCCTCGCTCGAAGGCGTCGAGGAAGTCGTCATCAGCGAAGATGTGGTCAAGGGCAAAGATGTGCGTCCGCTCTACATCTATTCCGAGCGCAAAAAGGATGAGGCGCCGGCAACGGCCTGATCCGACGTCCATTGAATACCAAAACGCCGGGCCTCATGCCCGGCGTTTTTGTTTGAATACCTGCGATCCCGGAAGACCTCATGGAGCGGCGCACGAAGTGCCTCGAACCACGAGGTCGTGGGCGTCAGGCCACCCGCATTCCCATCGCCACGCCGCCCAGCAGGGCCCCATAGAGATTTTTGGGATCGTCGAGATCAGGCACGAGGTCGAGCCGCTTGCCGCGGCCTTCCATCAAGTCATGCACCAGCCGCAGCGCCGAAAAGTCTTCGACAGCGAAACCGACCGAGTCGAAGACCGTGACAGCACCAGCATTGGTTCGCCCGGCCTTGCGCCCGGTCTCGACCTCCCAAAGCTCGGTCACGCCAAACTCGGCGCCCATCTGCTGAATTTCGCCTTCGATCCGGGTCTGCGGCGTGAACTCCACAAACACCTCTGCACTGTCCAGCACATCGCGATTGAGCTCGGTCTTGCCAGGGCAGTCCCCGCCAATGGCATTGATGTGAACGCCCGGCTTGAGCATGTCTCGTGAAATGATCGCCTGCCGCCCCTTCACTGCCGTGCAGACCGTAACGATATCCGCGTCGGAGACCGCCTCGGCCGCCGATGAAGCGGCCCGCATAGCCACGCCAAATGCGGCTGCGTTGCCCATATATTTCTCCACCGCCGCCGGATCGGGGTCGAACACCACGATCTCGCGAATGCCAAGCAATTCCTGGAAAGCCAGGGTCTGGAATTCCGACTGTGCGCCCGCGCCGATCAGCGCCATGACGCGACTCTCCGGCCGAGCCAGCAATTTGGCCGCATATGCCGATGTGGCTGCCGTCCGCAGCGCCGTCAGCAGCGTCATCTCGCTGATCAGCAGCGGATAGCCTGTGGCGACGTCCGACAGCACGCCGAAGGCAGTGACCGTCAGCTTGCCCTGTTTCGGATTGCCCGGATGCCCATTCACATATTTGAAGCTGTAAAGCGATCCGTCGCTGGTCGGCATCAGTTCGATCACCCCGATGGGCGAATGACTGGCCACGCGCGGCACCTTGTCGAATGTCTCCCACCGGGAAAAGTCTTCAGCCAGATAATCCACCAGCCGCCTCAGGAAGCGGCGGGGCCCCATCGTGCCGACCAGTTGGCCAAGTTCTTTGACGCCGATGAACTGGGTCATGTCTTCCCTCCTATCCATTGTTCATCTGGGAAGCCAGGGGCTCCCTCAGGACCCGCCGCGGCATGATCTGCCGACCGAACAGGCTCGCCACCAGGTCCACCAGCAGCCGTGCACTCATCCCCGCCTGGTCCAGCATCGGGTTGAGCTCGACCACATCGAGCGATCCGAGCAGCCCGCTGTCATGGATCATTTCCATGGCCAGATGTGCCTCTCGAAAGGTCAGGCCGCCCGCGACAGGCGTACCAGCGCCCGGCGCGACAGCCGGGTCGACCGCATCCACATCGAGGCTCACATGCAAATGCCCGCCAGCCGCCTCGACCCGGCCCAGCACCTCACGCATGAGCGCCACCGTGCCGCTTTCGTCGATCTGCCTCATGTCTATGACGTTGACCCCACGCCGCTCCAGCAGGTCCCGCTCTGGCCGGTCAATGTCCCGCGCGGCAAAGATCGTCACATTGTGTGGGTCGATATGTCCGCGCCAGCCACCGTCATACTGGCTCCCGAAGTCGGGCTCCCCGCAGGCATGGGCCAGCGGCATGCCGTGAATATTGCCGGTCTCGGAGGTCGCGGGGGTGTTGAAATCACCGTGTGCGTCGATCCAGAGCACATGCACTGGCTTGCCGTGAGTTGCACCATGGCGGGCCACGCCGCTGAGGGTGCCCATGGCAACGGAATGATCGCCGCCAAGGAAGACCGGCAGATGACCCGCAGTCAGGCTGGCATAGGCCGCCTCGCTGCCGGCCTTGGCCATGGCCAGAACTTCGGCTTCGCGTGCTTCAGAGAGACGCCACGGCATTGCCGTGTTGCCCCGTAGCGGTCGCGGCAGATCGCCCATATCTGTCACAATGTGGCCAAACGCGGCGACGGCCTCCCCGATTCCGGCGATCCTCAAGGCCTCCGGCCCCATGCCACAGCCTCTGCATGATGCGCCGGCATCGGTTGGGATACCGATCAGATCGATTCTGAGCGTGTTCTGGTTCATGCCTCTGAGGTCTCCAAACAGATTGAAGCCCCAGTCTGCGCGCCTGGCGTGGTGACGAATAGACGGAATTATGCTAAATCTGTCCAGCAAGTTGATCATAGTGATAAGTAAAGCTGGACATTATGATACTGGACGATCTCGACCACCGCTTGATCGCGCTCCTGCGCAGCAACGCCCGCCTGCCTATTGCGACTCTAGCGGCTCATCTCGGTGTTTCACGCGCCACTGCCAAGGCAAGGTTGGACCGCCTTGTCGAAAATGGCGCCATCGCCGGCTTCACAGTGGTCACCGCGGCCGCCCAGAGCCATGGCGTCCGTGCTATCACCATGATTGAGGTTGAGACCAAGCGAGAAGACGCGGTTCTCAAGCGTTTGATGGGAATCCCCGAGTTGCGCCAACTCCACACGACCAACGGCCGCTGGGACTATGTCGCCGAGCTTGAGGCTGCTGACGTTGCCGCTTTTGACGACCTGCTTCGCACCATCCGACAGATCGATGGCATCGGCGCAACCGATACCTCCATTCTGCTTAAGGCCCGCAAGGGCGGCGGATGAGCCACACTCATTTTGGGGGTAAGGCACAGCCGTGTTTCCGGCTTTGTCACATATCTCCTGTGCGTAGCGGGCCTAACGTTCACAAAACCGCAAAGCTTGACTTGCGGGCAGGGCAGTCCACCCTATTTATTAACCTGAATCGCCCAGCCTTTCGGGATTGGGCAGTCGCAATACGGGCGCGCTATCAATTCCTCCCTCCGGCGCGCCCCGGAAAGGAAATGTGATGTCGGAAGTTACCTCCACCGGCGAAACAAGCCGGGATCGGGTTTACCCGGTCCTACCTCTGCGCGACATCGTCGTCTTCCCCGGAATGATCGTGCCGCTTTTTGTGGGCCGCGAGAAGTCGGTCAAGGCGCTTGAAGAAGTGATGCGCGACGACAAGCACATCCTCGTCGTGACGCAGAAAAATGCGCAAGATGATGATCCTGCGCCAGACCAGATTTATCCCACGGGCACGATCGCGACGGTCCTGCAACTGCTCAAGTTGCCGGACGGGACGGTCAAGGTTCTTGTGGAAGGGCTCAATCGCGCCACCATCGACAACTACCTCCAGACCGAGGAATATTTTGAGGCCGAAGCATCGGTGCTCCCCGAACCCGAGGAAGATGCGACCGAAGTCGAGGCGCTCGCCCGCTCGGCCCAGTCTGAGTTTGAAAACTACGTCAAGCTCAACAAGAAGATCTCGGCCGAGGTCGTCGCTGCCGTTGGGCAGATCGAGAACGCCAGCAAGCTGGCCGATACAATCGCCAGCCACCTCGTCATCAAGATTCCCGAAAAGGAAGAGCTGCTCGAAACCGTCTCGATCATCGAGCGGCTTCAAAGGGTCATCGGCCTCATGGAAGGCGAGATCGGCGTTCTGCAGGTGGAAAAGCGCATCCGCTCCCGCGTCAAGCGGCAGATGGAGAAAACTCAGCGGGAATACTACCTCAACGAGCAGATGAAGGCGATCCAGCGTGAGCTGGGCGATGGCGAGGACGGGGCCAACGAGGTCACTGAACTCGAAGAGCGCGTCGCCAAAACCAAGCTCTCCAAGGAAGCCCGTGCCAAGGCCGAAGGCGAGATCAAGAAGCTCAAGGGCATGAGCCCGATGTCGGCCGAGGCTACAGTCGTCCGTAACTATCTTGATACGCTTCTGGGCTTGCCCTGGGGCAAGAAGTCCAAGGTCAAGCGCGACCTTGCTCTCGCCGAAAAGGTTCTGGACGCCGACCACTATGGCCTTGAGAAGGTCAAGGAACGCATCCTTGAATATCTGGCTGTGCAGGCGCGTACCGGCACGCTCAAGGGCCCGATCCTCTGCCTCGTCGGTCCTCCGGGTGTCGGCAAGACCTCGCTGGGCAAGTCGATAGCCAAGGCGACGGGCCGTGAGTTTGTGCGCATGGCTTTGGGCGGCGTCCGTGACGAGGCCGAAATCCGTGGCCACCGCCGCACCTATATCGGCTCCATGCCCGGCAAGATCATCCAGTCGCTCAAGAAGGTGGGCAAGAACAACCCGCTCTTCCTGCTCGATGAGATCGACAAGATGGGTCAGGACTTCCGCGGCGATCCGTCGTCAGCCCTGCTCGAGGTGCTCGATCCGGAGCAGAACAACACCTTCTCCGATCACTATCTGGAGGTCGATTTCGACCTTTCGGACGTGATGTTCGTCACCACCTCGAATACGCTCAACATCCCCGGCCCGCTGATGGACCGCATGGAGATCATCCGCCTCTCCGGCTACACCGAGGAAGAGAAGCACGCCATTGCCAAGCAGCACCTTATCCCGGAAACCGCCAAGGAGAACGGCTTGGCCCACGGCGAGTTCGTGCTTTCCGACGAGATGCTGATGAAGACTATTCGCGGCTATACCCGCGAGGCCGGCGTACGCAATCTCAAGCGCGAAATCTCCAAGCTCATGCGCAAGGCCGTCACCGATATTGTCCGTACCAAGGTCAAGTCGATCGAGATCACCGAGGAGAAGCTGGCCGAATACCTTGGCCCCATGATCTTCAAGCATGGTGAAATCGAAGCCGAGGCCCAGGTCGGGCTGGTCACCGGTCTTGCCTGGACCTCGGTTGGCGGCGAAATGCTCACCATCGAGGGGGTGATGACGCCGGGCAAGGGCCGCATGTCGGTCACCGGCAACATCAAGGAAGTGATGAAGGAATCGCTGACTGCCGCCCAGGCCTACGTGAAGTCCCGCTGTATCGACTTCGGCATTAAGCCCCCCATGTTCGATACGCGTGATATCCACGTCCACTTGCCCGAAGGCGCCACCCCCAAGGATGGTCCCTCGGCTGGTATTGGGCTGGCAACCGCTATCGTTTCGGTGATGACCGGCATTCCGGTCCGCAACGATGTCGCCATGACCGGCGAGATCACGCTGCGGGGCAGGGTGCTGCCCATCGGGGGGCTTAAGGAAAAGCTCCTGGCTGCCCTGCGCGGCGGCATCAAGACGGTGCTCATCCCCGAGGAGAACGTCCGCGATCTCCAGGAGATTCCGGATATCGTCAAGGAAGGCATGGAGATCGTCCCTGTCTCGCGCATGGACCAGGTCATAGAGCGCGCTTTGGTCCGCAAGCCCGAACCGATCGAATGGGATTTCGACGCTGAACCGGCCGTGCCGGCCAAGGTTGATCCGGCCGACGATGCGGGCGCCAATGTGACGCACTGACTTCCAGCACACATGCAATGAGGATGGCGGCTCTCGGGCCGCCATTTTCTATGCTGCGGTCACTTTGCGCGGAATGAACAGGTGCTGCACGCCGATTCCGGCTGGCACATACTTGCCTCGATGCACCCAGAAGTCCTCGCCGCAAGCGGCCCGTGCCATGTCTACCATGGCGTGCATTTGTGTGGCGTCGCGAGACGTCATCTCTACCCAGACGAAACCGCGGTCAGTTACCGGATCGCGCGTAAACCGTACGCCGATCCCCTGGCCGGGCATCAGTTGCATTTCCGGCAGGTGGCGTCGCAATTTGGCGATGAAGTCTGCCGCATGCGTGTCGGGCACGCACACTTCCATATTCCTTACCCGACGCCGCGTGTCCCGAAAGAATTTGCCCAGTAGTTGTTTGGCGGGTACGCCAGTCCAGGGTGCAAGTACACGTTCCGACGGCCCCACGATACGCTGTCGCCCCCGCATCCGCAGGTTCAACAGCAGTTTCTGGATCCAGTGTGGGGAGCCACGCATCGGTGGAAAGGGGCGCCGGTCTCCGGGTTCGGGACCATCCACAGGATTGACGTTGTAGACCATCAACTCGTGACTGCGCGGATACCAGTGCACGGTCGTGCTGAAGTTGTTCCGATACTCGCCGGCGACGTAGTCCTCCAGCCGGCTCTCCTTCTGCCATTCAATGGCGTTGGCCAGCAGCCGGCTCGGACGGCAGCGAAACGTCACCTCGGTGACCACTATTCCGCCATTGCCCCGCAACCCGTCCCATACGGCATCATCTCGCTCTGACAGTTTCTCTTCGCCGCTCTCATCCACGTAGCGGATCGAGGAAATGAGGTCATAGATGGAGATATGTTCAGTGCTGCTGCCATGCACTTCAGCAAAGAAGCAGGCCCCGGCCGAAATATCGACGAACTCGGGGAGTGTGGCAAAGGTCAGTCCTCGCGGCACCAGATAGTCAAGTATGGCACGCAAAGTCGTTCCTGCCTTGACCGTGAGCGCGTTGTCCACGAGACCGACAATGCCGGCATAGTGCTCCATCACAAGCTGATCGGTTTGCCTGCGGTCGTTGAACCAGAGAAAATAACCGCGCCCTATGGCGTGATAGGGTTTGCCGCTCCGCACAGTATTTCGAATGATGTCCAGGCTGCGTGCGTCGACAATTCGGGCTGGTGGTTCAAAAAAGTCTGCCAGTGATCGCCCAGTACTGACGCCGCTGAGCTGCTTCACCTTGTCAGAAGTGACCTGGACGTCATGTGCCAGAAACCACAAGGTTGAAGGAATGAAACGCGTTGTCATGCGCGAAAGCCATGCTGGCATGGTCAACAGAGATTTGCCGGCCAGACTGGCGGCATGCCGAAAGTAGTCTTCAGACCGAACGTCCAGATCACCGAGATTGACCACCTCATTGGCCACGCCGCGCTCAATCAACGCATAAAGCTGGTCCGCCAGGTCGGCGACGTGAATGAGGTTTATGGTTCGCCCCGCTAGTCCGATCGGTACCAGACGCATGGCATCCACAATCCCACTGGACCACGCCATGCCTGGACCCATCACCATAGTGGGCCTCACAATGAGATAGTTGACCCCTTTGGCCCGACAGGCCTCGATCACTCGGGCTTCCTCAGCCAGTTTCAATCTCGTGTAGGCGTCGAGGCGGCTGACCTCCGAAAGGGCCGCGTCCTCGGATTGTATGGCACACTGGCGCGCGTCGAGAGCGGCGTACACGACCTGCGAACTGAAATAGACGAAGAGCTTGCACCGCTCAGGGGAGAGCAGGGACAGCAGCTTCTCGGTGGTGGCCTGATTGGCCGGAATGAACTGACGACCACGCGCCCGGCTATTGAGGGCCGCATGCACGATCACCTCCGCCGCGCCTACGGCATTTGCCAATGCTTTCTCGTCGGTGAATCGAACGGGCGTAATGCCTTTTGGCCATCCTGCGGGTGGGCGTCGATAGACCGCAGCAACCTCGTGCTGGCGCGAGAACTTGGCGACCAGGTGCTGACCAATGCCCCCTCCCGCGCCGATGAGGCAGATCCGCATCGGTTGCGAGGCCGCGGGCTTAGGCCCTGCCATGGATGAGGTGTCGATGTGCTCGCGCCGGTTCACCCGGTTACCGGATAGCGCCGCGCGCCGGCTTCGGCGGCTTCTATGGTCGTCTCTATGAAGCGCACTGCGGTCTCGAGACCCTTTTCTTCCGAGAGGGCCTTGCCGATGGTCGCTGCGTTGGCTGCCATGGCCTTGTTGTTGGTCAGCTCGTGGAGGGCCCTCGCCAGGATTTCCGGCGTAATCGCTCTCAGGCGAACCGGAGCAGGACCACACCCTAGTGCTCTGACACGGCGACCCCAATAGCGTTGGTCATATGCCTGCGGAACAGTGAACGTGGGTTTGCCGGCACGCAGTCCGGCCGCCGTTGTGCCCGCCCCGCCGTGATGCACGACCGCCGAAACAAGCTGGAAAAGCTTGTCGTGCGGTGCCTCTGCCACAGCAAACACAGTGTTCGGAAGATCAGCGGGATTGATGCCCCCCCATCCTCGCGCCACGATGGCGCGTCCGCCCCACTGCTCAAGGGCAGAGCGCAGAAGCTGCGTATTGCGCTCGGCGCCAAAAGGCATTGAGCCGAAACCAATGTATACGGGCGGTTCGCCCGCATCCAGGAACGTCTGCAACTCCGGAGACGGGGTCCAGCCGCTATTGTCGTCCAGGAACCAGAAACCCGTCACCACAGCAGTTTGGGGCCAGTCCCGCGGACGCGGTGAAACGATTGCCGAGAAGTTGTAGAGCGTCGGGATATTGTTGCCGTTGCTGTCCTTGAACAGCCCGCCGCGCTTGCGCGGACCAAGTCCCATCAACTGCTTGCGAACCCGGTCGCGCGGCATGTCGTAATAGGCCTGCTGCAGGTTCATCGCGATATAGCTGAGCTTATTGAAGGTTGGTCCCAGATCGGGCACCTCATAAGCACAAATGGGAAATTCCCGCGTCGGGTTGAGCGGCTGCATGGCCGTCATGATGACCGGAATGTCCAGCGCTTCGGCGATATCGATGCCGAAACTGGTATTGATGTTGATCACAATCGCATCCGCGCCCTGTGACATCGCCCAGGCGTTTCGCGCCGCCCGTTCCACCAGAGCCTGCCCCTCCCGCAACAGGGCGGGAAAGTGATGCAGCTTCATCTGGCTGATGGCATTGTCAAATCGGGATTCCTGCAGCCAGTCTTGGATCTTGGTGCCGAGGCTATGGAACTCCACTCCATGCGAAGTCACCAACTCCTCGAAGTCCGCATTGGTGCCGAGCACCACGTCGTGCCCATCGTCCTGAAGTGCCTTGGCCAGCGCCAGGTACGGCCGAACGTCTCCCGAAGTGCCGATTGTTGCGATTGCGACGCGTTTTCTCATGCACCCATCCGAACAGCCCGGCCACGCCTTGGCCGACATGCTGATTACATGTAAAGGCCCTTCGGCATTTACAAGGCTGGTTTCAGACCATATTAAGACGTCAACCACGTTGGGGTGGTATCAGAAGATATTTCTGAAGGGCAAGAGACATGGCGTCCCCGTTCACTGTTGCATGGTTTGGAGCTTCGCTCGCCGGCAATCCGGTGGCGGCCCTTTGCGCGGCAGCCGCAAGCGCCCGATAGCTCTTCCCACGGGGCCGCAATGGGCCGGGAAGAGCCGAATAGATTTGTCTCCGGCCTGATTGGGCCGCTTAACCCGTATAAAACCACAATTCCGCGATAATCAGCCTCAACATGATAGAGGCTTGGCGCTCGGGCGCGTCGCGGCCAGTTTCAGGCCCAACGGCCATCTGAGGATCAAATGAGCGAAGTCTTCCATCGCATCCGCCGCCTTCCCCCTTATGTGTTCGAGCACATCAATCCTATCAAGGCCAGGGCGCGCGCCGAGGGCGTGGACATCATCGACCTGGGTATGGGTAATCCCGATCTGCCCACGCCAGAGCACATCGTGAACAAGCTCAAGGAAACGGTGCTCGACCCCCGCACGCATCGCTACTCGACCTCGAAGGGTATTCCCGGCCTACGGAAAGCCCAGGCCAGCTATTATGGCCGTCGCTTCGGTGTGAAGCTCAACCCCGATACGCAGGTCGTGGCCACACTTGGCTCCAAGGAAGGCTTTGCGAATATGGCTCAGGCTATCACCGCCCCAGGCGACGTGGTGCTGGTGCCGAACCCGACCTATCCCATACATTCCTTCGGATTCATCATGTCGGGTGGTGTCGTGCGCTCGATGCCGGCTGATCCCAATGAAGACTTTATGCGATCCCTTGATCGCGCCGTCCGCCATTCGATCCCCAAGCCCATTGCCCTGGTGCTGAACTACCCGGCTAATCCGACTGCCTATACGGCCGACCTCGACTTCTACACAGAGGTCGTCAGGTACTGTAAAGCCAACGACATCTTCATCCTCTCGGACCTGGCCTACTCTGAGATCTATTTTGATGACTCCCCGCCGCCGTCTGTCCTGCAGGTTCCTGGCGCAATAGACATTGCCGTCGAGTTCACCTCGATGTCCAAAACCTATTCGATGCCAGGCTGGCGTGTTGGTTTTGCCGTGGGCAATGAGCGTCTGATCGCTGCCCTGGCACGGGTGAAGTCCTATCTGGACTATGGTGCCTTCACGCCCATTCAGGTAGCCGCGGTAGCGGCTCTCAACGGCTCGGATTCTGTGGTCGATGAAGTCCGCAAGATCTATAAGCACCGCCGGGACGTCATGGTGGAAAGCTTCGGCAGGTCCGGATGGACCATTCCGGTACCCCGCGCCACCATGTTTGCATGGGCCCCAATCCCGGATCAGTTCGCCCATCTGGGTTCGCTCGAATTTGCCAAGCTGCTGGTTCAGGAAACCGGTGTCGCCGTAGCTCCGGGCGTCGGGTTCGGCGAATATGGTGATCAGTATATCCGCCTCGCCTTTGTCGAGAATGAGCAGCGCATTCGCCAGGCCGCCCGCAACGTCAAGAAACTGCTTGGCTCCAAGACAGGGCAGGGCAATGTGGTGTCACTCAAGGCCTGAGTAAGTCGGAGCCGGCCGCACTAGCATGAGGTTCCTTCCGCTGCGGCACGGAATGCCGCAGCGGTCGCCAGGGCAGAATGATGCGATCCGGACGCCTGTTCGCCCAGCATTGGCTGCACAACTCCTATTGACGGCTAGGCACTTTCCTATGCACATGTCGCCACCATGAGCGATATCCAGTCATTCCGCCAAGCCGTCGAATCTTTCATCTCCGCAAGAGGTTGGACTCCCACGCGTTTCGGTCGCATTGTAGCCGGCGATCCGCTGTTTGTATTCGACCTGCGCGATGGTCGCGAACCGCGCAGCGAAACGCGCACGCGCATTCTCAAGGCAATGACTGAACTGGGTGATACGGACCGTCAGGCGCCACTGCGCGTTGGCGTGGCCGGCTTGGGCAATGTTGGCGCCACTCTTGTGCGCATTCTGCAGAAGGACGGAGCCGAGCTGACGCGTAAACTGGGCCGGCAACTCGAAGTGGTGGCTGTCGCTGCGCGCTCGCGTTCCCGCGATCGTGGCATCGATATTTCCGGCCTTGAGTGGTTCGATGATCCGGTCGCCCTGGCCAAGTCGGACGGCATCGATCTGTTTGTCGAACTGATCGGCGGCGAAGACGGTCCCGCCTTTGCGTCGGTCAAGGCCGCGCTGGAAATTGGCCGTCCCGTAGTCACAGCGAACAAGGCTCTACTCGCCAAGCATGGCGTTACTCTGGCGCGCCTTGCCGAAGAGTCGGGCGCTCAGCTTGGGTTCGAAGCCGCGGTGGCCGGCGGCATTCCTGTCATCAAGACATTGCGCGAGGGTCTGGGGACTGCCCGGATCGCCAAGGTCTTCGGCATCATGAACGGCACCTGCAACTACATCCTGACGCGCATGGGCAATGAAGCAATCTCCTTTGCCGATTGCCTCAAGGATGCGCAGGCCTTGGGCTATGCCGAAGCCGATCCGACCTTTGACGTCGAGGGTTTTGATACAGCCCACAAGTTGTCAATCCTGGCCACGCTTTGTTTTGGCTACGAGATCGCGCCCGACAAGATGCGCGTGGAAGGCATTTCCAACATCACGCAACACGACATCCAGGTCGCGGCAGAGCTTGGTTACAAAATTAAGCTGCTGGGGATTGCCGAGCGGACCGAGATCGGCATCGAGCAACGTGTGCACCCAACCTTCGTTCCCAAGGGCAGCGCGATTGCCGGTGTCGATGGGGTTATGAACGCCGTCGCCCTCGAAACCGACCATGTGCACGAGTTGCTGCTGGCCGGTCCGGGCGCAGGTGGCCCACCCACCGCCTCTTCCGTGCTTTCTGACATTCTGGACATCGCACGCGGTACGCGCGTGCCACCACTTGGTGTGCCCAGTGACGAGCTGTTGCCCTATCGTGAGGCGCCGCATCGCGCGCACGAAGGGGGCTTTTACATCCGCCTCAGCGCCAAGGATGTGCCGGGCGCCCTGGCCGCCATCGCCACGCGCATGGCAGAAAAATCGATCTCGATCGATTCTGTCATCCAGCGGTCCGATTTGAGTGCCAAAGCCATCGCGCCGGATGGATCACCTGCTCGCACTGTGGTGATGATCACTCAACAGACTTTGGAAACATCGGTACGCGAAGCGCTTGCACAGATCGCCGAGGATGGGTTCATAGTCGGCGAGCCGCAATTGATACGTATTGAGAAGCTCTGACACCAATCGGTTGAGCTTCAGGGGGGAATATGAAGCTCAACAAGGTCGACAACGATCGAGACCCGGCAAATCTGCACCGCACACTGACACTTGAGATGGTGCGCGTGACCGAGCGTGCCGCCGTGGCAGCGGCGGAATGGCGGGGCAAGGGCAATGAAAAGGCGGCTGACGAAGCCGCCGTTGCCGCCATGAAGGCCGAACTGGACGAGGTTGCGATTTCCGGTCGCATTGTCATCGGTGAGGGCGAGCAATTCGAATGTGACGATCTCTATGTGGGCCAGTCAGTCGGTCAGGGCGTGGGGCCCGAGGTCGATATTGCCGTCGACCCGCTCGAGGGCGTGACGCTTTGCGCAAAGAATCAGCCCGATTCGCTCGTGGTGCTCGCAATGGCCGAACGCGGCGGTCTGCTCAACGTGGCCCGCAACGTCTATATGCACAAGATAGCCATTGGGGCCGAATATGCGCCTGAGACGGTGCATATCGAATGGTCGGCGACCGAGAATGTGAAAGCGCTGGCCAAGGCCAAGGGCGTGCCAATCTCCGAAATCACCGCCATTGTGCTTGATCGCCCGCGCCATGGCGGTCTGCTTGAAGAACTCCGTACGGCGGGCGTTTCAGTCAAACTGCTCAGCGACGGTGACATTGCCGGCGTTATCCACGCAGTGAACTCTGCCGACACCGGCGTTGATATTTACCTCGGCTCCGGCGGCGCTCCCGAGGGCGTGCTGGCGGCGGCGGCATTGCGCTGTATCGGCGGCCACATGCAGGGCAAGCTCATTCTCGATACCCCCGACAAGCGCTTGCACGCCCGGGAGATGGGGATCGAAGACCCCAATCGCATCTACGATGTCACCGAACTGGCTTCGGGCGACGTCTTGTTCTCGGCCACAGGGGTCACCGACGGTTCATTGGCGGACGGCGTCAGGTTGCGGCGCGGTTGGGTTGAAACCTCCACCGTGGTCATGCGCAGTTGGAGCCAGACCACGCGGTGGATCAAGGCGCGGCACGCGCGCTAGCCATATCAGCGCCCGGACGTGACGTTGAAGAACTGTGACCGGGGCCGCTTTTTGCGCCAAACATCCAGGATGCGCGCAACATTCTGCGCCGTCCCATTCAAAGACTGCAGTGCAAGGTCGTAGCGCCTGTCAATATGAATGGTCGCAAAGTCTTGGGCGGCACTACCCTCGCGCCGGTCGCCTCGCATCGCTTCGCGTCGAGCCAATTCAGCGAGCGGACAATGAACCGCGACAAAGAGGACATCGAACGGCTCAAGGAGCATTGCCAGTTCCCCTTGGGCGTTCGGAGTTTCCAAAATATGTTCCACAATCAAATTGTTGCCCGCCCCGGCATAGGCAGCCAGCGAGCGATGGAAACCGTCGAAGAAATCTTGGCGCATGGCTTTCCAGTCGAAGTCACCAGATTTGATCCTTTCGGACGGCAGGACGCCGGAGTCGCGCAAGTGATCGATTGAAATGTGCCAGAACGGAAGGTCAACGCTGGATTGCAGCGAGCGGGCTATTGTGGACTTGCCGCTGCTGGATGCGCCGTGCAGAAAGATGATGCTACCATTTGACGACATGCTGCCCGGCTCCGGTGGTACCAAGCTCAATCACGACTGCGCTGGGGTCGCAACCAATAATCCTGCAACACGAGAATCCGCAGCCCCCAACGATGCCCGTAGCCCCGCGACCCTTTCTTGATATCACCCAATCGGTCACTGGGCGGGCGTGGGTGGACCGCCTCGACGGCGTAGCCGCACGCAACGCGACGGCGATCGGCCAGCGTTTGGCAATTTCAGACATATTGTCCCGGATAATCGCCGCACGCGGCGTCGGGCTAGATGAGGCCGAGACCTATCTCGAGCCGACCATACGCCAACTCATGCCCGACCCATCCACATTGGCAGGTATGGATGCGCTTGCCGAGCGGCTCGCCATGGCCATCACCGACAATGAGGCCGTCGCCCTGTTTGGGGACTATGACGTAGATGGCGCCTGCTCTTGTGCCCTTATGGCCCGGTATCTTAGGCATTTTGGCGTGGAGCCCCAAGTCCATATCCCTGACCGCATCTTTGAAGGCTATGGGCCAAATGTTGCGGCCATGGACAAGCTCATCGATGCTGGTGCAACTCTGATCATTTCCCTTGATTGCGGCACCACCAGCGACGAGCCTATCGCCCATGCCGTCGGTCGCGGCGCTGATGTGCTGGTCATTGACCACCACCTGTCCGATCATGAGCTCCCGCCGGCCACGGCGCTGGTCAACCCAAACCGGCCAGACGATATTTCGGGCCTTGGTTACCTCTGCGCCGCGGGTGTCACATTCATGGTGCTGGTGGCCGTCAATCGCATACTGCGCAACCGCGGCGACACCGGCCTGCCCGATTTGCTGATGTTGCTCGATCTGGTGGCCCTGGCGACAGTCTGCGACGTTGTTCCCCTGGTGGGGCTCAACCGCGCCTTTGTCCTGCGCGGTCTGGAGGTAGCGCGGCGCGGCGAAAAGCCTGGCCTTGCGGCTCTTGCGCTTGCGGCGCGCGCCTCAGGTCCGCTCAATCCCTATCATCTGGGGTTTCTCATCGGCCCGCGCATCAATGCCGGCGGTCGAATTGGCGATGCGGCTCTGGGCACGCGCCTCCTGGCCCTTGATGATGAACACCAGGCCATGGTGATCGCGGCCCAGCTTGACCAACTCAATGGCGAACGTCAGCGTATTGAAGTTGAGGCCGTCGAGCAGGCCACCGCAACAGCCGAGTCCGAAATCGGCGGTGGTGAGGGACCCCCTGTCCTGGTTCTGGCCTCGTCCGAGTGGCACCCCGGTGTTGTTGGCCTTGTGGCCGCCCGATTGCGGGAGCGCTTCGAACGGCCCAGTTTCGCAATTGCCCTCAATCCGGACGGAAGCGGCACCGGTTCCGGACGGTCCATGCCGGGAGTGGATCTTGGCAGTGCAGTGATCGAGGCCGTCGAGGAGGGGATCATTCCCAAGGGCGGTGGTCATGCCATGGCAGCCGGCGTCAGCCTGCGCGCTGGTGATCTCGGCCCGTTCCGGGCCTTCCTTGCGGATAGGCTGGAAGTCAGTGTCGGCGCTGCCCGTGCCGCCTCGGCGATCAAGATCGATGCCGCGCTGACCGCGCGGGGGGCTAGTGTAGATCTCCTGCATAACCTCGAGCGCGCCGGACCATATGGAGCGGGCAATCCCTCGCCAGTATTTGCGTTTCCCGCCCACCGGGCCCGCTTTCCCCAGATTGTTGGCAAGGGCGGGCACGTCAGCTTCTCGTTGGCATCGGACGATGGTGCCAAACTCAAGGCAATAGCCTTCAGGGCGGCCGGAACGACGCTGGGCGACATCCTCATGCGTGGTGGCGATCAACCACTGCACTTTGCAGGCGGCCTGACCATCGACCACTACCAAGGCCGGGAACAGCCGCAGTTTCGCCTGATCGACATAGCTCGATTGCCACGGTGATCAGCGGGCGATCCAAACCCATATCGCCTTCGTAGTGCATTCGAGTGGTCGGCGTGAGGTTGCCAGTCGACGACAGGCGGCTTGCATATCCAATTGCGGCAGCTAAACTATATTCAGGTGTCCGGGGGGAGGCGACGCCTCTCCAGCAGGACCATTCTGACGCGAATGCTTGGCGACGGGCCTACGCTGCGCCGCCACTTGTTGTTACAGTTGGACCAAGCGGCACAATGACAAAAACAGCCGTCGAACATTCTCAGACCGGCGCTTCTCTCTGGACGCACCTGACCTCCTGGCTGGTGGAACAGGTTGGTGTCTCCTTGATCGGCAAGCCCATGTATGGGTCGCTGACCGTGATCTTTCCCAATGGTCGCACTAGGACTGTGGGGCAGGGGAACGTGGGGGAGCATGCCACGCTGCGCCTCAACAACCTCAAGGTCATTTCCGAGGCCATGCAGCGCGGGACCGTCGGGTTCGCCGCTGCCTACATGAATGGTCACATCGAGTCCGATGATTTGACCACGCTTTTCCGCTTCTTCCTGCAAAACCGCGACATGTTCGACGCGGCGGGCAAGGGTTTCTTTCGCCGTGCCGCCGCCGATCTGCACTATCACCTGTCGCGCCGCAACACCCTGGAAGGATCCAAGAAGAACATCGCCGAGCACTACGACCTCGGCAATGATTTCTATGGCCAGTGGCTCGATCCCTCTATGACCTATTCCTCCGCGGTCTTCACCTCGGGTGACCAGAGCCTGGAAGAGGCGCAACTGGCCAAATACCGCCGTGTGGCTGACATGGCCGGCATTACGGAAGGCTCTTCCGTACTCGAGATCGGCTGCGGCTGGGGCGGCTTTGCCGAGACGGTCGCGCGCGACTACCAGGCCAACCTGCGAGGGATCACTCTGTCGGCAGAGCAGCTCAAATTCGGACTGGAGCGGCTGAAACGCCAGGGCCTCGATCAATATGCCAGTCTCGTGTTCGAAGACTATCGCCACACCCAGGGGCAGTTCGACCACATCGGATCAATCGAGATGATCGAGGCTGTTGGGGAAGACAACTGGCCGAGCTACTTCCAGACCCTGCACGATCGTCTCAAGCCAGGCGGCACGGCGGCCATCCAGGCCATTACCATCAATGAAGCCGACTTCGAAGGGTATCGATCCGGCCCGGATTTCATCCAGCGCTATATCTTCCCCGGTGGCATGCTGCTGACCAAGACGGTCATGAAGGAATTCGGCGAGCGCTATGGGCTGGCACTGGAACAGGTAGAAACCTTCGGCCAATCCTATGCCAGGACCCTGCGGCTCTGGCGTGAGCGCTTCCTTGAACGATGGCCGATGATCGCACCGCTGGGCTATGACGAGTTCTTCAAGCGCAAATGGGTTTACTACCTCTCCTATTGTGAGGCCGGTTTCGCCGAGGGCTCGATTGATGTCGGCATCTATCAATATCGTCGGCCGTCCTGAACCTGCACTCACATGACTTGCCCAGAGGGTGAAACGAATCCCCGGGCATTCCCAACTTTGTTCGTGTAGCGATTCGGCGACCATGCTCGCCACCCTCAGGCCTTGCTGACCAAAGCGCAGGGGCGGCGGTCGCCATGGCAGCCCAATCCTCGGTGCACCGGGCGCCATGCGCCAGCAACACGGCGACCGAAACATCTTCAGACCCATCAAGGAGGGTATGCGTCATCGCCGCCCGGCGACCTCTTTTGCGTAGCGCAATCAGGCACCGAGTCGTGGCATCGTATAGGTAAGTCTTGGAGAGATTGGTACGCCCAAGGGGAATCGAACCCCTGTTTACGCCGTGAGAGGGCGTCGTCCTGACCGCTAGACGATGGGCGCACGGTCATCGCTCTCTGCCTTCCCGCATGCCTGGAAAGGCAGGGGAAGGTGGTACGCCCTAGGGGAATCGAACCCCTCTCTGCACCGTGAAAGGGTGCCGTCCTAACCGATAGACGAAGGGCGCATCAGCGCGATGGGCGTCGTATAATGGGGTGCCTTGGATTGTGCAACCCCGTTTGCATTGATCGCGTGAGGTTTTTTTCGCCAGGCCAGTTTATCAACAGCCGGAGAAGGTAACGGGCCTACGATAGCCGCGTGGCCTGTCGCGGACATCGATATGGATGAAACTGCGCCCCGGATAGCAGCCCAGCCCGCCCACACCGTCGACTGTCATGGCAAAAGCGATCAAATCCTGCTTGGAAACACCCGGAATGTAGAAATCCGCCGCCATACACTTGGTGTGATACGAGTTGTCGGCACCGCCCACAGAGGCATTATGGAAGGCGTTCCGGTATCCCGAGTTCATCACCACTTTTCTGCCGAAGCGACCCTCGAACTCCCAGATCACGAACCGCAGCTTTGGCGAGATGCACAGCGCATTCACCTTGTTCGAGCTGACATAGGTGCCCCAGTCCTGTTTCAGGCCCGAATAGCCGGGACCACTGCCGCTGGCGAACATGGCCATGGGCACACAGCCCGCGAGCACTACTGTGAAGGCGAACGCGACAGAGATAAGACGTAGGAGGCGAGACATGGCGACCTTCCCGTGGCGTGTCGCATATTGGCAACAGGCAAAGGGTAGTGGGGTTCAGTCGCTAAAATTAGATCGGTTTCGCTAACCGCACGCTAAGCGGTACAGTTAGCGAAACCTTAAGTTTGGCAATCGCTTACCAGGATCCGGTATTGGGCATCGAGGCCCAGGGTTCCTGCGGCTCAAGGTGGCCGTCCTGGATCAGTTCGACAGAAATACCGTCGGGCGAGCGGACGAAAGCCATATGCCCGTCGCGAGGCGGCCGGTTGATCGTTACACCCATGTCCGACAGGTGCTGACAGAGCGCATAAATGTCCTGGACCCGGTAGGCGAGATGGCCGAAATTTCGGCCCCCGGCATAGGGCTGAGGATCGGGGTCCCAGTTGTAGGTTAGCTCGACTTCGCCACCCTCGTCGCCCGGAGCGCGTAGGAAAATGAGGGTGAAGCGGCCTTTTTCATTATCGGTGCGCCGCACCTCCTCTAGGCCCAGCCCCTCGCAATAGAACCGAAGGCTTTCCTCGACATCGGTGACTCGCACCATGGTGTGCAAATACTTCAAGGCATTCTCCTTTGGCTTATGTTGCGGCCATGGCCTAGCAAGCCTGCACCTTAGCCGCAATGACGCGCCTCCGGCACCTGTCAACAAAATCGCAAGATCTTCTTAACTTTTGCCGCTGAATCGGCCAGACTGTGGATTGTCTAGTGAGGCGTACCCGCAAGTTGCGGGCGAGTGAAAAGGCGTTTGGAATATGGGGGCCAATGGCAATGGCGAGGGTCACGGTGCCATCAACCTGACGCAGTCGGGTGAGGCGGTGCGTGACGACCATACGCAGACTGGTCATGAGCCGGCCAGCGATACCATTGAAGTGGCAGGCACAATCAAGTGGTTCGATGCCGGCAAGGGCTTTGGGTTTATTGTCCCAGACAATGGTATGGCCGATGTTCTTCTGCATGTGACCTGCCTGCGCCGCGATGGTTATCAGACCGCCTATGAAGGTGCGCGCATCGTGGTGGAGGCGCTCAATCGCCCGGGCGGCCTTCAGGCTTTTCGCGTGGTTTCCATGGATGAGTCCACAGCCCGCCATCCTTCGCAGATGCCCGCGCCACGCACCCATGTGGTGGTCGAGGCAACGTCGGGCATGGTTCGGCTGGAGGTGAAATGGTTCAATCGCATCCGTGGCTTCGGGTTTCTTTCCGCGGGCGACGGTACGCCTGACATTTTTGTCCACATGGAAACGTTGCGACGTTTCGGCATCACGGAATTGCGTCCGGGACAATTTGTTCTGGTGCGCTATGGTCAGGGGCCCAAGGGCCTTATGGTCGCCGAAATTCGGCCCGACGGCTGGGGCGAGGCGCCGTCCTCGCACTAGGGCCCAATAGTCGCTTCAGGGACAAGTCGCTGGAACATGTTGAACTGTTCGCAACCGCCCAATCGGCGCTTCCAACCATTGAGGGCCGCAGCGGCAGTCGCCGCAGCTTTGCTCATCAGTCTGCCATTGTCCGCCTGCAGCGAAGAGTCGCGCCTGGTCATCCACGCGAAGAGTGGAGATCACGCCTTCAACGTCGAAGTTGTCGACACGCCTGAGACGCGGGCAAAGGGGCTGATGAACAGGCTGGAGCTGGCGGACGACGCGGGCATGCTGTTTGATTTCCGGGAGGAGCGGCCGGTGTCGTTCTGGATGCAGAGTACCTTCATCCCGCTCGACATGCTCTTCATCGAGGCCGACGGCACGATCCTCAACATTCACGTCAATGCGCGTCCGCACGACAGGACGTCCATACCATCCGCTGGACCGGTCCAGTTCGTTCTGGAAATTCCCGGCGGCCGCTCCGTCGAGCTGGGTATTGATGCCGGCGATACTGTCGAGCACCCGCGGATCACAGCCGCGCAATGACCATACAGTCGATCACTGCCCACAGGTGAAGGCTGGCGCCGACCACCACAAACACATGCCACAAGGCATTCTGGAACTTCAGCTTTTCCCACAGATGGAAGATGATTCCGGCCGAATAGGTGACCCCGCCTGCCAACAGCAGCCACATGGTTGAGGAGGGCAGGACCTGCCCGAGAGACTGGAAGACCAAGACGCCACTCCAGCCGATGGCCAGATACAGCAGGATGGCCACCCGCCCGAAGCGTTCGGGCACGATCAGCTTGAGAGCAACCCCGACCAGTGACGCGCCCCACACGAGGCTCATCATGATCACTCCGCTTGTCGTGCCGCCGATCACGGCAAGAAACGGGGTATAGGAGCCGGCGATAAAGAGAAAGATCGCGGCTTGATCTAGCCTTGCAAGGTAGTTCTTGGCGGGGGTATTCGGCCAGAGGTTGAAGGCGAGGGACACCCCAAGCACAACCACCAGGGTGACGACATAAACGGCCAGGGCAGGGAAGACCTCAGGCGCCGTGTCGAGGAGTGCCAGGGCGAGCAGGATCGATCCGGCTGCAATCGCGACAACCAGGCCCAGAATGTGGACCGCTGCATCGACAACGAGTTCGGCAGTCGAATAGGCACGGCGCAGGCGCATGCCAAGCTTGGTCTGTGAGGGAACAGCGTGGGTCATCATCCTGCCTCCTTGCCGAAATGGTGTGGCGCGGATGTGACCAAGACGTTTCCATTCAGCTCACTATCCGCAAAAGTGACGGGCAACAAAGATTTCTGGTGAACAATCCCTTGCCTGTCCTGCGCTGGCTTGACGTGTAACGCTGCCGTTACTTTAACCGGCAGCATGACCCGACGTATCAAGCCTCCTGTTGCGCTCTACTCCGCCCTCGCCGACGCCACGCGGTGCCGCATCATCGAAATCCTACAATCCGGCCCTTTGCCCGTGCATACGCTGGCTGACGCCTTTGCGATCAGCCGTCCGGCCATCTCACGGCATCTGCGCGTGCTCAAGACCGCCGGATTGGTGGCCGAGGTCAAGAAAGGGCGGGAAAATCTGTATGCCCTCAAGCCCGCCAGGCTCTCAGGGGCGACAAGGTGGATCGATGCCGTGTTCCAGCGCGAGAACGAGAGCAGCGCCGTCCCGGAAGGGCCTGCGCAAGCGGCCAACTCGCAAAGGCCGGATCGGTCAGCAGCAAAACCGTCTCAGTCCACGCCAACGGAAAGGTCGCGCCCGACAAGAACGGTCAATGTCCTGGCCGAAGCGGCAGAACCTCCGCTGTTTCCGCCCAAGACCGAGAAGGCCCCGCGCGAAACCAGACAAGCGCCAGCCAATCAGATGGGTTTTGATTTCTAGAGCAAGGTCTGTGGAGCGGGCAGGGGACCCATTATTGGAGCGTTCTCCTGCGGGCGCGCAAAGGTCTGCGCCACGGCACGCTCAAAGTCCCCTGGCGTCCACATGATCTGGGTGGGCGGCAGTCTGAGTTCGACCGACCCCAGCGCGGCCCGCGCGCCAAGAGCGATGGGCCGGATTGTCTGCCCGATGAGTTGTGAGGCAGCCATCGCAGCGCCAATGTCTTTGCGCTGGTCGCCTATGTACCAGATCACGTCATTGCGCCGAAGGTCCCGGCCAATGCCGTTCAGCGCCGCAACGATCGAATCGGGCCATGGCTTTCCGCGCGAGACGTCTTCGCGGAATATTGTGGCCTGGAAGTACTGTCGCAGGTCAAAGGCCTCCAGAACGTCATGGCCGTAACCGCGGCCCAGCCCATTGCTGACGACGCCGAGAGCGACTCCTTCGGACCGCAGTTTTTCCAGCACGCTCCGCATTGTTTCGCACGGTTCAAGCATTTGCTCGACGCTCTTGCGCCGAACCTTGTGAATTGCGCGATGGACAAGGAGTCTTGGCGTTCGTTGCGTCTTCCCCATGCTGCGGCGCGCCAGCCGGAAGCGTGCCACCAGACGCCCGGCTCGATGCGAGCAGTCGTCCAGGAATTCCAGCATCTGCAACACACGCGGGTTGATGTGATGCACCAATGTCCCATCGAGATCGAACAACACGATGGTGGGTCGGTTTACGTTTTCAGCCAGTGGTCTTGCCCCCAGTGGACACCCAAATTGGCCCAATTCGCCCCTCCGGACAACCTTTTTCGCGGAGGGGGCCTGCTGTGTATGGGAACTAATAGAGCATTGCGTGGGATCGCGTGTGCGTGCCGTTGTGCAGGGTGGCGATCCCGACAGGATTCGAACCTGTGACCAACAGCTTAGAAGGCTGCTGCTCTATCCAGCTGAGCTACGGGACCGACAGGGCCTGTTTAACTCATTTTGTGCTCAAGGCCATACCCCTCGTCGAAAAGCCTCAACCGGCTTCCTGCACTGGTACGTGCATCGTGCTTTCTCGAACGACGAGTTCCGAGTTGAGCACAATTCGCATTGGGCCACGGCGATGTTCAGCGTCTTCCAGTATATCGATCAGCATCTCGGCTGCCATGCGTCCCAGCAGCTCGCGCGGTTGGCGCATGGTCGTCAGTGGTGGGGTGTAATGCGCAGCAACACCAAGATCGTCGAATCCGACCATGGAGATATCCCGCGGACAGATCAGGCCGTGCTGGCGCAGGCCGGAAAGAAACCCGATCGCCGATTCGTCATTGGCAGCGAAAACAGCGCTCGGACGCTCGTTGAGAGACATGAAATGCGCAGCCGCGGCGAACCCGCTCTCCATTTCGAAATTGCCGCGAAACATCCATTGCTGTTGCACAGTAAGTCCAGCACGCGTCAGCGCATTGGTGTAGCCCGCCAACCGGTCGCGGGCCACCGCATTATTCTCCGGTCCGAGAAGATGCGCTATGCGCCGGTGTCCGAGGTCGAGCAGATGCCGGGTGGCTCGCTCGGCGGCAGCCAGATTGTCGGTAAGGACAGTGTGGAAACCCGAATTGGGTATCTCCTCGCAAGCGACAACCAGCGGCACCGAATTTGGCGGGCGGGAGAGTGTCTGCAGCGTCGCCGGGTCCAGTGAGCCGTCAAGTAGCAGCAAACCGTCGGCCCTGTTGGACAACATATAGTCCTGCAGCCTTTGCGCTGGCGTCCTGGCCAGAAACAGATTGGCCACCAGAACGCCGTAACCGCGATTGGTCGCTTCCCGTTCGACCGCGTCGAGAATGGACGAGAAGAAGGAATTGCGAATGTCGGGCAGCGCAACCAGAATTGTCTTGGCCGTGCGCTGCCGCAAGGAGCGCGCCGCCTGGTTCAACGTGTAACCGGTTACACGAATAGCCTCTGACACACGTGCTCGTGTGCTCTCGCTCACCCTGTCCGGGCTGGACAAAGCGCGGCTCACAGTAGCAGTTGATACATTCGCAAAACGCGCAACGTCTTGAATCGTCGGCGTTTTCTTCACTTCTGACATGGCTGGCAGCGCCCCCTCCCGCTGTCAGTTATGGAAACGGTCTAAAACGAACTTGACATCTCCGCAAGGCTTGTATGAAACTCCTGAAATCGATTGCACAACGGGTAAGCAAGCCCAAGTGCAATCGATTACACACATTCGCGGGCTGCCCAGATGGAAGGGCGGCTATGCGTCTGGTGCATCGCTGGAGCGTTAGCTCCTCGTGTTCGTTGGGAGGACAACCTATGAAGAAGTTTGCAGTGGTTGCCGCTATGGCAACTGCTTTCCTTGGCTCCACGTCTGCTTATGCTGTGGACCTGGAGGTAACCCATTGGTGGACGTCGGCTGGTGAAGCCGCGGCCATTGCAGAATTTGCCGAGCTTTTTGAAGAGAAGACCGGCAATAACTGGGTCGACAGTGCTCTGGCTGGTTCGGGCACCGGCGCCAACCCCGTCATCATCAGCCGCATTATCGGCGGCGATCCGATGGGTGCCACGCAGATGAATACCGGCCGCGACGCCGAGGAACTCATCCAGGCAGGCCTGATGCGCGACCTGACCCCGATCGTCGAAGAAATGGGCGGTCTCGACTTCTACGTCGATCAGTCCCTGCTCGAGCCCTGCATGTATGAAGGCGGCATTTACTGTCTGCCGATCAACATCCACTCGTGGGACTGGCTGTGGCTTTCCACCAAGGCCTATGAAGAAATCGGTCAGCCCGTGCCGACCAACTGGGATGAGTATGTTGCCTCCTGGCCGGCTCTCCAGGAAGCTGGTATCCTGCCGTTCGGTCTTGCCACCGGTTGGCCCTTCTCGGGCGTTCCGGGTGTGCTGATGTCCGGCCTGGGTGGTTCGGATCTCGTCCTCGCCATCAACCGCGACAAGAGCGCCGATGCCGTTCGTGGCGAAGAGTTCCGCAAGGTCGCCGAGGCTCTCGACGATCTGCGCCAGGTGATCTCGCCTGAAATGATGGTCCCGTCCTTCGGTGACGTGGGCAATCAGATCCTGGCCGGTGAAGTTGCCGGTAACATTCACGGTGACTGGCTTGCTGGTGACCTGCAGGTTGCTGGTGGCGTCGCTGGCGAAGACTATGAATGTCTCCCGGCCCTCGGCCTTGGCGATCAGCTGACCGGTGGCGGTGACTCGTTCTACTTCCCGGTTCTTCCTGAAGGCACCGATCCGGCCGTGATCCAGGCTCAGGCCGATCTGGCCAAGATCCTGATCTCGCCGGAAGGTCAGCTGAACTTCAACCTGGTCAAGGGCTCCATGCCCATCCGCACCGATATCGATCTGTCGGCTGCCAACCCCTGCATGCAGAAAGCTATCGGCATGCTCGACAAGGGCCTGCTGCCCTCGGGTGACTTCGCGCTCTCCAGCGATACCCAGCAGCAGCTCCAGGACCTCAACACCGAGTTCCTCGACGACGACAACATCACTGTCGATGACTACATTGAGCGTTATGCCTCGATCATCGAGTCTGCTGACTGATAGTCGCTATGTTGGGGCGGGGCTCCGGTCCCGCCCTTGAGACGCGGTGGTCGACCTTTTCGACAAGGTCGACCACTTCCTTATGGAGAGAGATGTAATGGCGGACACAGCCGTTCACACCGGGGAGGGTGCGCAGCAAGTTGCTCGGCCGAGCCTCCTGAATAGAATTTTCCTGCACAACCTGTCCGGCAAGATAGCGGCTATCCCCATGATGGCGACGGTGCTGATCGTCTTCATCGGTTGCACCATCTGGACCATCTATTTTTCTTTCACCAATTCCAGGCTGTTGCCGACCGGCAGCTTTGTGGGATTTGACCAGTACGAACGCCTGTTCTCGACCTCGCGCTGGAATGTCTCTGTGACCAATCTGGTCACCTATGGCGTCTTCTCTCTGGTCTTTACCCTTGGCTTTGGCTTTCTGCTGGCGGTCCTGATGGACCAGAAGATCCGTTTTGAAAGCGCCTTCCGCACCATCATGCTCTATCCCTTTGCGCTGTCCTTCATTGTGACGGGCCTTGTCTGGCAGTGGATCATGAATCCAACGCTTGGCCTGCAGGGAACGATGCGCAATCTGGGCTGGGAGAGCTTCACCTTCGACTGGATCGCCAATCCGCGCATGGTGCTTTTCGCGCTGCTGATCGCGGGCCTTTGGCAGGGCGTAGGCTTCTGCATGGTGCTCATGCTGGCAGGTTTGCGCGGTGTCGACGAAGAAATCTGGAAGGCCGCGCGTGTCGATGGCATTCCGACTTGGCGCACCTACATCTCGGTCGTGCTGCCCATGATGCGCGGCGTTCTCGTCACGGCAGTGGTGCTGATCGGGTCCGGCATTGTTCGCCTCTATGACCTTGTTGTGGCCCTGACCAATGGCGGGCCAGGTATCTCCTCGGAAGTGCCGGCGAAATACGTCTACAACTACATGTTCTCAGCCGGCAATATTGGCCAGGGCCTGGCCGCGGCGACAATGATGCTGCTGACAGTCCTGATCATTATGGTCCCCTGGGCCTATCTTGAATTCGGTGGAAGAGGGCGCCGCTGATGAGCCAGACCGCAACAATGTCCGGCTCCGAGCCGACCACAACTCCCAATGCTGGTGTCGAACCGCGCGGGCCCAGGCCCAAGCCGTTCTTCACGCCAAAGAAGATCATGCTCTACACGACGCTGGTCTTCTTCAGCCTCTACTTCCTGTTCCCGCTCTACGTGATGCTGGTGACGTCCTTCAAGACGATGCCGGAAATCCGGTTCGGCAACATCTTCGCATTTCCCGGGCAGATCAATTTCGATGCCTGGGTGAAGGCCTGGACCAGCGCCTGTACCGGCCTGACATGTGAAGGCCTTGCGCCTGGATTCTGGAACTCGGTGAAGATCACCATCCCCTCTACGATCGTGTCGATCTTCATCGCGGCCGTGAACGGCTACGCCTTGGTGAACTGGCGGTTCAAGGGTTCGGAGATCTTCTTTTCCATCCTGATTTTCGGCTCCTTCATCCCCTATCAGGTGTTCCTGTATCCGTTGGTGATGATTACCCGCGAACTGGGCATTTTCGGTACGCTGCAGGCCGTCATTATCGTGCATACCATCTTCGGCATGCCGATCCTGACTCTGCTGTTCCGCAACTACTTCGCCTCGCTGCCGGTGGAATTGTTCAAGGCCGCCCGCGTCGACGGAGCAGGGTTCTGGCGCATTTTCTTCGAGATCATGCTGCCCATGTCGCTGCCGATCTTCGTGGTGGCACTGATCCTTCAGGTCACCGGCATCTGGAACGACTTCCTGTTCGGTGTGGTATTCGCTGGTACGCAAAACCTGCCCATGACCGTGCAGCTCAACAACATCGTCAATTCGGCTCAGGGTACGCCTGAATACAACGTCAACATGGCTGCAACCGTGCTGACCGGGCTCGTGCCACTGATCATCTATTTTGTGTCCGGCAAGCTGTTCGTACGCGGCGTCGCCGCCGGCGCCGTGAAGGGATAAGATCCTATGCAAACAAGTGTTTCCATCAAAGACCTCTCGCTCAACTTCGGCAACGTCAAGGTTCTCGAGCATCTTGATCTCGACATCGCCCAGGGCGAGTTCATCGTCCTGCTCGGGCCGTCCGGCTGCGGCAAGTCCACTTTGCTGAACTGCATCGCCGGCCTGCTGGACGTGTCGGACGGACAGATCTTCATCAATGGCAAAAATGTCACCTGGGAAGAGCCCAAGGATCGCGGCATCGGCATGGTGTTCCAGTCCTATGCGCTTTACCCGCAGATGTCGGTTGAGAAGAACCTCAGCTTTGGCCTGCGCGTTGCCGGCATGCCCAAGGCGGAGATTGATCGGCGTGTGAAGCGCGCCGCTGAAATCTTGCAGATTGAGCCCCTCTTGCATCGCAAGCCGGCCAATCTCTCGGGTGGCCAGCGCCAGCGTGTCGCCATTGGCCGCGCCCTGGTGCGCGATGTGGACGTGTTCCTTTTTGACGAGCCGCTGTCCAACCTCGACGCCAAGCTGCGTTCAGACCTGCGCGTTGAAATCAAGCGCCTTCACCAGCGCCTCAAGAACACCATGATCTACGTGACCCACGATCAGATCGAGGCCCTGACGCTGGCGGATCGCATCGCCATTATGAAGAACGGCGTCATCCAGCAGTTGGCCGACCCGCACACCATCTACAACAAGCCGGTCAATCTCTATGTTGCCGGGTTTGTTGGGTCTCCTTCGATGAACTTCATCGAGGGTACGCTGAACGGTGGTACGTTCACGGCCCAGGATGGTACCGTGATACCAGTTGGCGCCTATGAATTTGCCGGCGCGGCACCGGCCGGTGCAATCAAAGCGGTGCTCGGTGTTCGTCCCGAGCATGTCTTTGTCGGAGAAGCGGCTGCAGACATGCCCTTCAAGACCGAAGTGGAAATTGAAATCGTCGAGCCCATGGGGTCCGAGACCTTGGCCTGGACCAAGGTCGCCGGCGTGGCGGTCACGTTCCGCTGCAGCAGCGATATTGACATTAAGGACGGCGATAAGATCACCGTCGGTTTCGATATTGCACGCGGCTCCCTGTTCGACACGGGCTCCGAGGCCCGCCTCTAACGCCTATTTATCAAGACTGCGGTGGCGCTCAGATGGCGCCACCGACCGCCGGTTTCGGCATCCATTTTACTTTTCTGGTGATCGATCTGTCTGGCTGCGGCGACGACAGCCTGGAAGCTGGCTATCTCCCGCATTGACGCGACACCGACTCTCAAATCTCTCTGACGAGGCCACTCATGGACTTTTCATATCAGCTTTATAGCGCTCGCAACGAAGCGTCCCTGGACGATACGCTCAAGACCTTGTCCGGTCTGGGCTACACCCAGGTCGAAGGCTGGGGCGGTCAATTTGCCGATCCGGCAGCGCTCGCCCAGAGCCTCAAAAACGCGGGCCTAACCATGCCGACAGCTCATATGGGCTACGGCCAGTTGGAGGATACCGACGCCGCCCTCAAGATTGTTGATACCGTAGGCATCCAGACTGTCTATTGCCCGGCGCCGCCGTCCGAGGAGTTCCGCACCGGTGGTGGCGATTGGCAGCAATTCGCCGAGGGCCTCGCCAAGATCGCCGCAGCCTTCAAGGCTGCTGGCAAGGGTTTTGGCTACCACAATCACCACTGGGAATTCGGCAAGGATGCGAACGGCAAGACGCCGATCGAGCTGATCCTCGAAGCTTCGCCCGACACGCAGTGGGAAATGGACCTGGCCTGGGTTATCCGCGCCGATGAAGATCCGATTTTCTGGATGGACAAGCTGGGCAGCCGCATCACCGCTGTGCACGTCAAGGACATCGCGCCTGCCGGCGAAAAGACCGATGAGGACGGCTGGGCGGATGTGGGCACCGGTACCCTGGACTGGCCGAACTACATCAAACAGATCAAGGCCAAGACCAAGGCCCGCTACTTTGTGGCCGAGCATGACAAGCCGAGCGATGCCATTCGCTTTGCCCGCAATGCCGCAGCGGCGCTCAAGGGCTACGGAGTCTGACAATGGCAAAGACTTTTGGCGTCGGCATCATGGGTGCCGGCAACATCTCCGCCGCCTATCTCCGTCTCGCCCCCCTGTTCAAGGGTCTCGAGGTGCGCGCCGTAGCCGATATTCGTCCCGAGGCGGCAAAGCAGCGCGCTGACGAATTTGGCGTAAAGGCCCAGACGCCCGATGAATTGCTCAAGAACAGCGAGCTGGACGTCATCGTCAATTTGACCATTCCCTCGACCCACTACCAGGTGTCGATGGACATCGTTTCGGCCGGCAAGCACTCCTATTCGGAAAAGCCCTTCGTGCTGACCGTGGAAGAGGGCCTGGCCCTCAAGAAGGCTGCGGATGAAAGGGGTCTCAAGGTCGGTTCCGCTCCGGACACTTTCCTCGGTGGTGCGCACCAGCAGGCGCGCGAGATCATCGATAGCGGCAAGCTGGGCAAGATCATGAGCGGCACGACGCACGTGATGAGCCGCGGCATGGAGCACTGGCACCCCAATCCGGACTTCTTCTTCCAGCCCGGCGGTGGCCCGATCCTCGACCTTGGTCCTTACTACATCACCAATCTCGTGCATCTGCTCGGGCCTGTGAAGAAGCTTTCGGCTTTCACCAACATGGCGCGCAGCGAGCGCGTGGTGACCGCTGAAGGCCCGAACAAGGGTAGCATCATCAAGGTTGGCACTCCGACTACGATTCACGGCATTCTTGAGTTCCACAACGGCGCTGTAGTCACCATCGGCGCCAGCTGGGACGTGGCGGCCCATGGCCACCACAATATCGAGCTCTATGGCACCGACGGCTCAATCTTCGTGCCGGATCCGAACTTCTTCGGGGGTGACCTGGTCACCACGGGCATCGAGGGCATCCGTACCCCGGTCGAGCCGTGGGATCATCCCTTCGGCAAGCCGAACCAGGATCTCGACAAGGACACGCCGCGCGCCAACTACCGTTGCGCCGGGCTGGCCGACATGATGCAATCCGTCGAGACTGGCGAAACCGCTCGCTGCGGCCTCGACGTTGCCTTGCATGTCGTAGAGGTCATGACCGGCCTGCTGGAAGCGGGAGAAAGCGGACAGGTGTTGACGCTGAAGACCACTTGCGAGCGGCCACGGGCACTCGGCATTGCCGAGGCACAGGCCTTGCTGCGGGCTTGATGGACGTGCCTCATTGACAGGCTCGCAGTGCCGGTCAAGATTAGCGCCTAACATGTCAGGGCGGCGAGAAATCGCCGCCCGTCATACATGCGGGGTGGACAACCCGCAAAGACAAAGGGACTAACCCCGCGCATGCGGCTTGCGGGGCAACAAGAGGAGAAACCACATGGCAACCACCATCAAGGGCCCGGCGATATTCCTGGCTCAGTTCGCGGGCGACACTGCGCCCTTCGACACGCTCGACAATATCTGCAAGTGGGCGGCCGATCTGGGTTATAAGGGCGTGCAGATCCCCAGCTGGGTTTCCAGCTTCATCGACCTCGAGAAAGCCGCAAATTCAAAGACCTACGCCGACGAGATCAAGGGCGTCGTCAACAGCCACGGGCTCGAAATAACCGAGCTCTCGACCCATCTACAGGGCCAGCTGGTTGCGGTGCATCCGGCCTATGACACGGCTTTTGACGGCTTTGCGCCCGCCAGCGTCCACGGCAATCCGAAGGCCCGCCAGGAATGGGCTGTCCAGACCATGCTGCATGCGGCCAAGGCGTCTCAGAACCTTGGGCTGACCGGCCACGCCACCTTCTCCGGTGCTCTGGCTTGGCCTTATGTTTATCCCTGGCCGCAGCGCCCCGCAGGCCTGGTGGAGGAAGCCTTTGACGAGCTGGCCCGCCGCTGGACCCCGATCCTGAATGCCTTTGACGAAGCCGGTGTCGATGTCTGCTACGAAATCCACCCCGGCGAGGACCTGCACGACGGCGTTTCCTACGAGATGTTCCTTGAGCGCGTGAACAACCATCCCCGCGCCAATCTGCTGTATGATCCGAGCCACTTCGTGCTCCAGCAGCTCGACTACCTGGACTACATCGACATCTACAAGGACCGCATCAAGGCCTTCCACGTGAAGGATGCCGAGTTCAACCCGACCGGTCGTCAGGGCGTCTATGGCGGCTTCCAGTCCTGGGTGAACCGGGCAGGGCGCTTCCGCTCGATCGGCGATGGCCAGGTGGATTTCCCGGCAATTTTCGCCAAGATGGCAGCGAACGACTTCAAGGGCTGGGCCGTGCTCGAGTGGGAGTGCGCGCTCAAGCATCCTGAGGACGGTGCGCGCGAAGGTGCCGAACTCATCCAGAGCTATATCATCCGCGTCACCGAAAAGGCCTTCGATGATTTCGCCAGTGGCGGAACCGACAAGGCGGCCAACCGCAAGATGTTGGGCTTGAGCTAAGATCATTCCCGCTTTGGCGGGAATGGCCCTCTCAACGCGAACAGTCTGCTAACGACAAGGACACATAAAATGGCCGAAAACGGCGCAAAACCCATTCGTCTTGGCATGGTCGGCGGCGGTACAGGCGCCTTTATCGGCTATGTCCACCGCATCGCTTCACGCATTGATGGCGACTTCGAACTGGTAGCCGGCGCGCTGTCGTCGCGCCCCGAAGTGGCCAGGGAATCCGGGAAAAACCTCGGTCTCGCTGAGGACCGGATCTACACCTCCTACGAGGAGATGGCCAAGGCCGAAGCGGCGCGACCCGACGGAATTCAGGCCGTATCTATCGTCACGCCCAACCATATGCACTTCGGACCCACCAAAGCCTTCCTCGAGGCCGGCATCCACGTCATTTGCGACAAGCCGATCACCTCAAGCCTTGAGGACGCCCGCAAGCTATTGGAAATAAAGCCGAAAAACGGGGCGAAATTCCTGCTGACGCACAATTACACGGGCTACCCGCTGATCCGTCAGGCGCGCGAGCTCGTCGCGTCCGGGGCTTTGGGCAAGATTCGCGTTGTGCAGGCCGAATACGCCCAGGACTGGCTCACCGAACCGGCTGACGAAGACAACAAGCAGGCCGCCTGGCGTACGGATCCCGCGCGCTCCGGCGCTGGTGGCTGTATCGGCGATATCGGCACCCATGCCTACAATCTGTTGCGATTTGTCACCGGCCTGAAGACCGAGGCCGTCGCAGCCGACCTGACCGCCTTCGTGCCGGGTCGCCAGCTCGACGACAACGTCCACATCATGCTGCGCTTTGAAAGCGGGGCCAAGGGCATGCTTTGGGCGAGCCAGGTGGCTGTAGGCAAGGAAAACGGCCTTCAGCTGCGCGTTTATGGCGACAAGGGTGGCCTTGAATGGAGTCAGGAAAACCCGAACTATATGTGGTTCACCGAGTTCGGGAAGCCGCGGCAATTGCTGACCCGCGGCGGCTCGATTTCCGTGCCGCCCGCCGCCTCGATGAACGTTCGCATCCCCGCAGGCCATCCCGAAGGCTACCTCGAAGCCTTCGCTACGCTCTACAGCCAGTTCGCTTCCGTCATTCGTGGCGACGGTGCCGACTTTGAGGAACTTCTGCCGACGATGGCTGATGGCATCGAAGGCATGCAGTTCATCACTGCCTCGGTGAAGTCCAGCCAGAACGACAGCAAATGGACGAGATTTTCGGACGTCTAGTCACGCCAGCTGAGCCTCGAATGCAAGCCGGGGGCGATGCCTCCGGCTTTTTTATTGCAGCCGCCTAATGTCGAAACCCTGGTCTTCAAGCATGAGAACGACGCTGTTTTGGCCGGCCAGATGGGCGGCCCCAACAACCAGCAGGGCCTCCTCATTGCGCGCGAGCATGGCATCGATCTGCTCGACCCAGTCCGCATTCCGATGGTCGATGAGGCGTTCGACCATGCCCTCGTCATAACCACCCATCTGGGCTGTGAATATCGCGCCCAATTGCTCGGGCTGTCCATCAGCCCAGGCTTGAACCATCTGGTCGATGTCGGTCTCCATGATGTCTAGCGTATCGAGGGTGGCGACCAGCATGGCGATCTGCTCTGCCTCATTCCCACTGGCCAGAAAGCCGAGTTGCTGTTCTGGCGTTTCAAGGAATCCGACGCGTTCGGCCGGGATTTCTGTTGCTAGAACAGCCTCGACGCCAAGTGTGGTGTCATAGCCTGACTCCAGCAACGGCCCGGTCGAGAGGGTTGTAGCGGCCATCCAGGGTTTCATGGTCAGCAGCGTGGCCATCGGGATGCCATATTCGGCCGCCGCTTCCCGAAGCCGGGACGTCAGCTCTGCGCCGATGATTTCGCTGAGCAGCCTGCCGTCGCGATTGAACCCTAGATCAAAGGTCAGAGGCATGACGGCCATCTGTGCCTCAATGCTGATATCGGTCTCAAAATAGACTCGCTCGGCCTTGGATACGATCTTGTCCAGCACCGGGCCGCGCCAATCCGTATCGGCACGCAGCAGATGCACCGAACCAAACAGCCAGACCGAGCTGTCCTCATCGCTGACCTTCCAGAGAGCCGGCGCTGCCGATGCGCCAGTCATCCCCACCAGGGTGAAGAAAAGCAGGGCGGAAAATAGGCGGTGAAGCATAGCGAGACATCCGGTTATCGGTTGACACTATCGCCGAAAAGCAAAGCGCCGCAATCTCTTGCGGCGCAAAAGCGAATCAATCTGCTAGCAGGCTTTAATGCGTCCAGGGCGTCTTGCGGTCGGACCGGAAATTGTCTGGATAGCTCACGCGCTTTGGCGTTGGCTCGTGGACGGGCTGGACCGAATAGGGAATACCATTGCGCTGCGCATAGGCTTCCGCCTCTTCCAGCGTCTCAAACGACAAGCGGACCTGCTGATTCATGTCCGAACTTGTGGTGTAGCCCATCAGGGGATCGATGCTGCGCGGCGTGGTTGATTCGTGGACAAGCACCCATTGCTTGGACTTGCCCTTGCCGGACTGCATGGCGTTGCGGGCGGGGCGATAGATACGGGCGGTCATGCAAAGTCCTCAACACGATGCGGGCGAATGGTCGGAGTACAAAGATTCGAACTTTGGACCCCCGGTTCCCAAAACCGGTGCTCTACCAGGCTGAGCTACACTCCGACATCGCAACCCCCAGTTAGCGTGTTCCCTGATATAGAGCAAGCCCGTCCAGGCGATATCAACGCCATTGACGTAGCAACGCAAGGATACCAAACAAGGGCATGTTCGATTTGACAAAACGCTGGCCCCTCGGCCTTAATCGGAAAAACTGGCCAGACCAGTTGGCATGGCTTCTCCTTGCCCTGTTTGTTCTGGTGTTTGTCGATGTCTGGGTCTCCCAGTCGGCGCAGGCTTGGCCAGACGTCTGGCGCCAGCCCTTCGCCTTTATCACCGATTTTGGTCTTTCCGACTGGATCTTGCTGCCGACGCTGGTCGTCTTCATTGTCTCTATTGTTGCCTACAGAATCATGCGGACCGGCTTCTATAAGCGCGTGATCTGGGAAGTCGCTCTTGTTTCCAGTTTCGTGTTCGTGGGCGTTGGCCTGCCAGGTTTGGCCACGAATCTGCTCAAGCGGCTTTTCGGTCGGGCGCGCCCTGAACTCTTCGAACAGAACGGCGCTTTTTCGTTTCAGCACTTCCTCAACGACTGGACGTTTCAGAGCTTTCCGTCGGGCCACGCGGCCACAGCCATGGCCACGGCCTTTGTCATCGGCTTCATGGCCCCGCGCTTCTTCCGTCTGGTCCTGCTGATCTCCCTTGCCACAGGCCTGTCCCGCATCGTGATCGGCATGCACTATCCCACTGACGTGCTGGCGGGCTTCGCCATTGGTCTGGTGGGCGCCTATGCTGTGCGCAATTTTTATGCCGCCAGACGCTGGCTTTTTGCGTTCCGGACCGACGGTTCGGTCCGGTTCAGGGGCGCGCCAAACATGCGCCGCGCCTGGCATCGGCTTACTCACCGGGCGCGGGCGTAGCGCTCCAGAGCGGCACTCAGATCAGCTTTCAAATCCTCGATGCCTTCCAGGCCGATATGCGCCCGGAAGAGATTTCCTTCCTCGGACCAGGGCATGACGGTTCTCGCCTTGGTGATTCTCACCGGCAGGCAGAGGCTCTCATAACCACCCCAGGAAAAACCCATCGAAAAAACCTGCATCTGGTCGACAAAGGCGGCCACGGCAGCCTTGGGCGCAGGCTTCAAGACGAAACCGAATAGACTCCCCGAGCCGGTGAAATCGCGCTTCCAGAGGGCATGGTCTGGGTGGCTTGGCAGGGCAGGGTGCAGCACCTTCTCCACTTCATCCCTTGTTTCGAGCCAAGTGGCCATCGCAAGGGCGCGCTCCTGATGCTCCTTCATTCGGATTGCCAGTGTCCGTAGGCCACGGGCGACCTGAAATGCTTCGTCGCCGGAGGTGAAGTACCCCAATAGCGTTCTAATCCGCTCTACGTCCTCCCACGCCTCCTCGGTGGTAGAGATCGTGCCAGCAAAGGCATCCGAATGGCCGACAAACATCTTGGTGGCAGCATGCACCACGATGTCGGCCCCCAGCGAAAGCGGGCGGTGGTAGAGCGGGCTTGCCCAGCTGTTGTCGACGATGAGCCTTGCGCCGCCAGCGTGAGCGGCCGCCGCCAGCGCCGGGATGTCCTGGATTTCAAATGTCAGCGAGCCAGGGCTTTCAGCCAGGACGGCCCGCGTATTTGGGAGCAAGAGCGTCGAAAGGCCTGCACCGATGCGCGGATCATAGAAGCGGACGGATACGCCCATGCGTTCGAGAAATCCGTCGGCAAACTTGCGGCCTGGCTCATAAGCGCTGTCGGTGATCAACACATCGTCGCCGCTCTTGAGACAGGCCATTAGCGCGATCGTTATGGCAGCAAGGCCTGAGGGCACCAGTTTGGTCCGATATGCGCCTTCGAGTTCAGTGACAACGCGCTCTACCGATTCGGTCGTCGGATTGCCGGCGCGGCCATAAAGATAGGCCTGGGACTGTGCTTCTAGGTCGGCCAGGGTTTTGAACAGCACCGTAGAGCCGCGGTAAACCGGGGTGTTGATGAAGCCGAACTGTTTGTCCGGATTCCGTCCAGCATGGGTCAATACGGTTTCGATAGAGGGCGTCTCGGTTTGCCCCGACGATTTTTCAGTCATGTTCTGGTTGTGCTCAAAAACGGTTCACGTCCGGCGTCTGGCTAAAAAAGAGACAGAGTTGCTGCCCCAACGTGCCATCCGCCCTTGACGTTAGGAACAATAGAAGGTTGCATGCATAACAGCATCCAAACCGCACTCAAAGCGGTGGTGCTCTCGGGGCCGCGGGAACATAGGTCGGCCCCGAAAACACAGGGTCAGGAAACAAAAGGCAAAAATGCAAATGCAAAAAGCGCTCGTATCGATTGCAATCGCGGCCTCTCTGGGTCTCGGTACGACGGCCGTTCAGGCCGCAACTCTCGATGATGTGAAGGCCAAGGGTTATATCCAGTGCGGTGTCACTGGTGGTGTGCCAGGCTTCTCGGCCCCCGATGCCAACAACAACTGGACTGGTCTGGAAGTAGACTTCTGTCGTGCTGTGGCCGCTGCCGTCTTTGATGACGCGGATGCGGTTCGGTACACCCCGCTCACCTCGCAGGAGCGCTTTGCTGCTCTGTCGGCCGGTGAAATCGACATTCTGTCGCGTACCACCACCTGGACCATGAGCCGCGACACTGATCTCGGCATCATGTTCGCTGGCGTCATGTACTATGACGGTCAGGGCTTCATGGTTCGCAAGTCCGATGGCATTGAGTCCGCTCTGGATCTGTCCGGTGCGGCCATCTGTATTGAGTCCGGTACCACCACCGAGCTCAACGCCGCCGACTACTTCGAAACCAATGGCATGGACTACTCGCCTGTCGTCTTCACCGACCAGGACGAAGTCGTGAAGGCCTTCGAAGATGGCCGTTGCGACGTGTACACCACGGACTCCTCGGCGCTGGCCGCGGAACGTTCTAAGTTCGGTAACCCGGATGACTACGCCATCCTGCCGGAAATCATCTCCAAGGAGCCGCTCGGCCCGTCCGTCCGTCAGGGTGACGAGCAGTGGTTCTACATCAACCGTTGGACCTACTACGCGCTGCTCGAAGCTGAAGAACTGGGCGTGACCTCGGCCAATGTCGATGAAATGCTCGGCTCCGACAATCCGGCGGTCAAGCGCCTCCTGGGCGTCGAGGGTGATTTCGGTACCCCGATGGGTCTGACGGCCGACTGGGCCTACCGCATCATCAAGCATGTCGGTAACTACGGCGAATCCTATGCCAAGCATGTTGGTCCTGAGACCGACATTGGCCTGGAGCGTGGCCTGAACGCACTGTGGACCGATGGCGGTCTGCAGTACTCCATGCCCATCCGCTAAGGCGCGAACAGTTCTGGCGCCCTCTCGGGGGCGCCAGTTCGTCGTGGGCAGATGCGACGCTTGGAATTCAATCGGGGGAAACCTGATCGCTGGGGCGGTCGGGCATTGGCGAGTCGTCCCTGGAATTGGCCATGCCGTCGCCACACTGCCCCTGATAAGGGGACCCTCGCCTGATGGCCGTCCAGGATAATTTCGCGGAACCGCCGCGCACTGCTTTCTACAATGACCCGGTAATTCGAGGCATCATCTATCAGGTGGTCGTAGCCGCCCTGGTGATTGCCTTTCTGACCTGGATCGTTCTCAATACCGCCCAGAACCTCGCCGCGCAAAACAAGTCGACCGGCTTTGGTTTCCTGTTCGAGACCTCGGGCTTTGGGATTAGCTTCACCCTCATCCCGTTCGACCGATCGTCCTATTATTGGCAGGCCTTTGTGGTTGGTCTGCTCAACACCCTGCTGGTCGCGGTCATCGGCATTGTCTTTGCCACCATGCTTGGTTTCGTGCTCGGGATAGCGCGCCTGTCGTCGAACTGGCTGATTGCGCGCTTTGCAACTGTCTATGTCGAGATCATCCGCAACGTACCGCTGCTGCTGCAGCTCTTTTTCTGGTACTTCGCGGTTCTCAAGGCCATGCCCGCCGTGCGCCAGTCCTTTGAGTTGCCCCTGAGCATCTTTGTAAACCAGCGCGGCATCATTGTTCCACGGCCCCTCCCGGATGCAGAGATCTTCTGGGTAGCGGTCGCAGCGGCTTTTGCGGTTGTAGCCGCGATTGCCCTGGTCATCTGGGCGACCCGTGTTCGCACCAAGACGGGTCATTACCCCAGGTCCGTAGCCCAAGGCTCCCGGATTGCGGGGTTGATCGTGACATTCGCGGTCGGCTATCTCGCCATGAACCTCCTGGGCACCGTTGTTCCGGCCCTTTCCGTCACTCCGATCATTTCATTGGTTGGCGCACTGGTCCTTGCGGGCCTGAGCCTGACGCAATATGGCCATTACGGGCGCGCGTTCATCGGCTTCGCCCTTGGTTGGGCGGCCGCGAACTTCCTGCTTGGCGGCATGTTCTCCTGGCTTCCGGAAGGCGTGATCGTTATTGGAGCCATCCTAGTGGCTCTGGGTGTGGCATGGACCATGGTTTCGGCTGATCGCCGTCCTGCTGCCACGGAGGGCAAGCTCCCGCTGGCCCTGCCTATCCTGATCGTAATCGCCATTCCCGCCCTGATCTATTGGCTGACCGGCGCCACATTGGCTTTTGAAATTCCCGTCCTCGAACGGTTCAACTTTGCTGGTGGCCTGCAACTGGTGCCGGAAATGGTGGCCCTGGTTTTGGGCCTCACCATCTACACTGCCGCCTTCATCGCCGAGAACGTCCGCAGTGGCATTCAGGCCGTTAGCAAGGGACAGACTGAAGCGGCATCATCACTTGGCTTGCGTGAAGGGGATCGGCTGCGGCTGGTTGTCGTTCCGCAGGCCATGCGCGTGATCATCCCCCCTCTGACGAGCCAATATCTCAACTTGACCAAGAACTCGTCTCTGGGTGCCGCTATCGGTTATCCCGAACTGGTCAATGTGTTCATGGGCACCACGCTCAATCAGACGGGCAAGGCCATTGAGGTGATTGCGATCACCATGCTGGTCTATCTGACGCTGTCATTGACCACGTCGGCCTTCATGAACTGGTACAATGCGCGCGTCGCGCTCGTGGAACGTTAGGAGGTCCACCATGTCATTCTCCTTCGTTCGAGAACAAATGGTTGATCCGGCGCCCGCGCCGGTGAATACCGCGGGGCCGGTCGCATGGGCACGTCGCAACCTATTTGCGACACCCAGCGACAGTCTTCTGACCATCTTGGCGATCGTCCTTTTGATCTGGGCGATCCCGCCAATCTACAGTTTTGTCTTCCCCAATCTTCTTGGAGGAGATGCCGTGCCTCCGGGTGGCACGGTCGAGGAATGCCGGGTCGAAACGGCCGGCGCATGTTGGGCCTACATCTATGCCCGCATGAGCTTTTTCATCTATGGCTTCTATCCGGCAGAAGAATACTGGCGGCCAAATCTGGTCTTCGCCCTTGGTGCCTTGCTGATCGTCCCGCTTGCAATCCCGCGGGTGCCGTTCAAGCGCACCAATGCGATCCTGTTCTTCGCGGTTTACCCGGTCATCTGCTTCTATCTGCTCAATGGCGGTGTCCTGGGCATGCGCCCTGTGCCGACCGAGCAGTGGGGTGGCCTGCTGGTGACCCTGATCATCTCGCTTGTCGGTATTATCTGTTCGATCCCGATCGGCATCCTGCTGGCCCTTGGGCGGCAATCCAAACTGCCGATCATCAAGACGCTGTGCATCATGTTCATTGAACTCTGGCGCGCAGTCCCCTTGATCACGGTGCTGTTCATGGCCTCGGTGATGCTGCCTTTGTTCATGCCTCAGGGCACGACAGTGGATAAGCTGCTGCGCGCGCTTGTCGGTGTCACCTTGTTCTCCTCGGCCTACCTGGCAGAGGTTGTGCGTGGTGGCCTCCAGGCATTGCCGCGGGGGCAATATGAGGCCGCATCCTCGCTGGGACTGAGCTACTGGAAATCCATGTGGTTCATCATCCTGCCGCAGGCGCTGAAACATGTCATTCCCGGCATCGTCAACAGCTTCATCGCGCTGTTCAAGGACACCTCGCTGGTTTCCATTGTCGGTATCTTTGACTTGCTGAACACCGTACAGGCAGCCAGTTCCGACATCGACTGGTCATCTCCAACGCAGGCCATAACCGGCTATCTCTTCGCAGGCATGGTTTTCTGGGTCTTCTGTTTCGCCATGTCCCGTTACTCCATCTGGATGGAGCGGCGTCTGGACACTGGGCATAAAGGGTAACGTCAATGAGCGACATTTCCTCCAACAGCGCCGAAGAGCGTTCCACCAATACCAGCCGCATGACGGTGTCTGACACTGACGTCGCTATCGACGTTGTGGGCATGCACAAATGGTATGGCGACTTTCATGTGTTGCGCGACATCGATCTCAAGGTCATGCGCGGCGAGCGCATCGTCATCGCCGGTCCTTCGGGCTCTGGTAAGTCAACACTGATCCGCTGCGTGAACCGTCTTGAGGAGCACCAGCAGGGACAGATCATCGTCAATGGTGTTGAGCTCACTGCAGACCTCAAGCGCATTGATGAAGTGCGCCGTGAAGTTGGCATGGTGTTCCAGCACTTTAACCTGTTCCCGCACCTGACCATCCTGCAGAACCTGACCCTTGCCCCGATCTGGGTTCGCGGCATACCGCAGGCCGAAGCCGAGAAGACGGCCATGCACTACCTGGAGCGGGTCAAGATCCCCGAACAAGCCCACAAATATCCAGGACAGCTTTCAGGCGGTCAGCAACAGCGCGTGGCTATTGCCCGCTCGCTCTGCGTGCAGCCCAAGATCATGCTGTTCGACGAGCCCACTTCGGCACTCGACCCCGAAATGGTCAAGGAAGTGCTCGAGGTCATGATCAGCTTGGCCGAGGAAGGCATGACCATGATTTGCGTGACACACGAAATGGGATTCGCGCGTCAGGTTGCCAATCGCGTGATCTTCATGGATCAGGGCCAGATCATCGAGCAGAACGATCCGGAGAACTTCTTCTCCAATCCGCAACACGAGCGCACCCAGCTCTTCCTCAGCCAGATTCTTCACTAGACCAAGCTGCGGTTAACCAAAAAGACGGGGGTCAGGCCCGGGTGCGGCTTGACCCCTTATCTGTGCCGTCCAATATGGACCGTGGGAAGCTGAAAGCCGGGCTTTGTGATCAAGCTGTTCAAGCCATTGCTGATTCTGGTCGTCATGGCGGCGTCAATGGTTGCGGCACTGCCGGCCACTGGCCAGACTTTGGATGCGGTTCGGGCGCGCGGCTTTCTGATTTGTGGCTCCAGCAACCCACTTGCGGGCTTTTCCCAGCAGGACATTGACGGTCGCTGGTCCGGGTTCGATGTGGATTTATGCCGGGCCCTGGCCGCGGCAATATTCGGCAATCCGGACCTGATTGAGTTTCGCTCCTACCGTGGAGAAGCGCGATTTGCGCCGCTTGAAACGGCAGCCGTCGATGTGTTCATGCGCAATGGCGCATGGACCATGGGGCGCGACATACGTTATGGCGCGCGCTACGTTGTCC
>Ga0208522_1000055_pt1 | contig 68990 bp, 80 predicted proteins | sample ETNtaG_25_FD_185763 | JGI IMG/M metagenome (GOLD analysis project Ga0208522, IMG submission 185763) | Marine microbial and viral communities from oxygen minimum zone, Eastern Pacific Ocean - ETNP201302SV86 (SPAdes) (version 2) | ecosystem: Environmental > Aquatic > Marine > Oceanic ... | reverse complement strand
AAGCGCTGGCAATCTATTATGACTTCCGCCATCTCACCCCGCCCGGCGCGCGCGGCGACGAAATGATCCGCAATCTGGCGCGCCGGCTGGTGCGCGTGGACTTGCTGGCACAGGCAGCCGATCTGCTGCAATACCAGCTCGATAACCGGTTGCGCGGCGTGGCGCGGACGCAGATCGCTGCCGACCTGGCCGTGATCTATCTGGCCGATCGCAAGCCTCAGGATGCCCTGCGTGTGCTCAATGAAACGCAACTGCCCGGCCTGCCGGACTCGCTGCAGCGCCAGCGCCGCCTGCTTGAAGCCCGCGCCATGATCGATGGCGGTCGCGACCAGCTGGCGCTTGACCTGATCAGCAATATGGACGGCAAGGATGTCGAGCTGATGCGTATCGATGCGCATTGGAAGGCGCGCCGCTATAGCCAGGCCGGAGAAATGATCGAGGTCATCTACGCTAACGAGCCTGCGGGCAAGCCGCTCGATCGTGCTGCCCGCATGAGCCTGATCAAGGCCGCGGTGGGCTATGTGCTGGCGGGTGACAATTTCGGCCTGTCGCGGCTGCGTGCCAAGTTCGGCGAGCAGATGGTTGCTTCACCCCAATGGCCGATGTTTGACTTCGTCACCGGGCCGATCCAGACCTCAAGCCTTGAGTTCAAAAAGGTCGCAGCAGAAGTTGCCGCGCTGGACAGCCTGACCGCCTTTCTGGCCTCTTATCGTGAGACCTACTCAGGGGAAGGCGCGCTGACACCCTTGAACGCCAGCCGCTCCAGCGCCGATCTGGCCTCGCTTTGATCGCGCCAGCGAAACGCCATAGCGCTCAATAGAGAATTGCTTGGCTAGCCGGTAAAGCTGCGCACCAGAGACCCGGCCACCAGATACCAGCCGTCCACCAGCACGAAGAAGATCAGCTTGAAGGGCAGGGAGATCACGACGGGCGGCAGCATCATCATACCCATGCTCATCAGGACCGAGGCCACGACCATGTCGATGACCACAAAGGGCAGGAACAGCAGGAAACCGATTTCGAAGGCGCGCCTCAACTCGGAGATCATAAAGGCCGGGATGAGCAATTGCAGCGGGATCGCTTCGGGCTCATCGGGCGGCTGGGCTTCGGTCAGGTCGTAAAAGAGTTCAAGGTCCCGATCGCGAACATTGGCGCGCATGAATTCGTGCAGCGGCGCTGCACCGGCGTCGAAGGCCTCGGCGAACTCGATTTCGCCGGCCATCAATGGCGCAATGCCCTGATCATAGCTCTGTTGCAGCGTCGGCTGCATGATGAACAGGGTGAGAAACAGCGCCAGCGACACCATGACCGTATTGGGTGGCGCGGTCTGCAGGCCGATGGCCGTGCGCAACAGGGACAACACCACCACGATGCGGGTGAAGCTGGTTACCATCACGAGGATGGACGGGGCCAGCGAGAGCAGGGTGATCAGCCCAATGAGCTGAATGGCCCGCTCGGTCAGCGTGGTTTCGTCGCCGAAATCGATGGAGATATCCTGCGCAGAGGCGCCGTGCGACCAGAGCAGCAGCAGGCCTGCGGCGGTCAGAAACGGCAGCAGAAAGCGCCAGCGCGTCTTGCGCGCCGGTTCAGTTCCGGTTGGCCTGCTCGCTGTTGTCCTGCTCAAGCGTTGCGCCTTCGCTCGCGGTCTCGTTCCCGTTCTCTCTATCTGAGTCGCCGGCGTGCCCGTCCGCGCTGTCCGGGTTTTGCACGGTTAGCGTGGGGTCCTGTACGCTGACAGGGCGCAGTAGGCCGGTATGGCGCAGGGAGCGGGGCGGACGCTTGGCCGGTTCGGGCACTGGCGGCGCTTCCGATTCCGCTGCGGGCGCCGGAGCAGGGGCGGGTGCTGGTTTGCTGGCGGATGGCCGACGTGCTGAAAGCGAAGGCAGGCCGCGCCGTGCCGGCTGGGCCGGGGCGATCTCCGCCACCGGAATTCCGGCTTCCACGACAAGATCGTGCGGGCCACCAGTCAGGATCAAATGCTCGACATTGTCGCGCCGTACGATGATCAGTTGGCGCTTCTGGTCGAGGGCGAGTGTGTCAACCACGGCTAGCCGCCGGTTGCGGCCGCGTGCGGCATTGCCCGATACGTTAGAGATCAGCTTGAGGAACCAGACGGCCAGCACGATCAGCACGAGAACGATGCCAAGCGCCAGGATCATGGTCAGTATGGTGTTGCCACTGCCGCCGAACAGGCCGGTGATGAATTGCACGAGCCGCGCCTCCGATGCATTCCGTTGCGACCACGCACATAGCGCGATTCCGGGTGTGGCAATAGGTGTTGGTGTCAGGCGTGGGCATTTCCTGCCTAGCTGGACCGGCAATTGTTGCAAAATGCAGCCGAATTCAGAGCCGACAAGCTGAACTTAACGCTTGGTTAACCATTCGCCCGGCAAGAATTGCCTAACTGAAATGCTTTGCTGGAGCGCGGCCCATGGGCCTTATGGACATGCCAGTCTTTTCGGCGGTGACCGACAAGATGCGCTGGCACCAGACCCGTCAGGGCCTTCTGGCTGAAAACGTCGCCAATGCGGAGACGCCAGGATACCGCGGACGCGATCTCAAGCAATATGACTTTGCCGATCGTCAGGGGATGATGACGTCTTCGGCGGTGGTTACTACCGTCACCCAGCCCATGCATTTCTCGGCCTCGTCGGGCGAGGGCGCTTTCAATGCGCAGCGCATGGCCAATTTCGAGGTCACGCCCGAGGGCAATGGCGTCACGCTTGAAGACGAGATGATGAAGGTCACGACCAATATGATGGACTATCAGGCCGCGACTTCGCTGTATCAGAAATCGGTCCGCATCCTGCGCGTTGCGCTGGGCAAGAACGTCTAGGGGATAACGCATGGACTTCAATTCCTCGCTCCGCATCGCCGCCACCGGGCTGCACGCACAGACGGCCCGCATGCGGGTCATCGCCGAGAACATCGCCAATGCGGATTCGGCGGGTAAGGCGCCGGGCGACGAACCCTATCGCCGCCGCATCCCGACCTTTCAGGCCAGCTATGACGCCGAGGTCGGCGGGCGCGTCGTGGAAATCGGACGGTTGGCCTATGACATGAGCGATTTCTCCTCGCGCTACGAACCGGGCCATCCGGCGGCCGACGAGAGTGGCTTTGTGCAATATCCCAATGTGAACACGCTGGTGGAAACCGTGGACATGCGCCAGGCGCAGCGCAGCTACGAGGCCAATCTCAACGTGGTCACCGTGACCCGCCAGATGCTCGGGCGCACGCTCGACATCCTGCGCGGCTGATAATTTTGAAAGGCAGTCGAGATGGCCGTCAGCAACACACCCTTTAATGCGGCGACCGCCGCCTACACCAATGCCAGCCGCCTGATCAATCAGGCCGCCAAGCCGCAGGCCGACCTTACGGCGAGTGCACCGGCCGCCGGCGGCAATTTCGCCGATCTCCTGGCACAGAATGTCCAGGGCGTTGTCGATCAGGGCAAGGCGGCCGACCAGATGGCGATGGATATGGTCAGTGGCAAGGCTAATGTGGTCGACATGGTCACCGCGCTCTCGGAAACCGAAATGGCCATCGAGAGCATGGTCACCCTGCGCGACAAGGTGATCTCGGCCTATGAAGAAATCATGCGGATGCCGATCTAACCTTAGCAACACCAAGCATCTCACCCGAGGGCTCATCCTGAAATGCGGGGACAACATGGTCGGCAGCGCAGGCCGATCATCCTCGAGATAGACCCCGGCCTTCGCCGGGGTGACGGCCAATGATAGGCTTGGCAGCGAATCGAAGAAGGTTTGAGCCATGACCGGCGCAGAAGTGCTCGACATTGCCAGCCAGGGTATCTGGACGCTGATCATCGTCTCGATGCCCATGATGCTGGTCGGGCTGATCGTCGGCGTGGTGATCGCGCTATTCCAGGCGCTAACGCAGATTCAGGAAATGACCTTGGTCTTCGTCCCCAAGATCATCGCCATCTTCATCACCATGCTGATCACCCTGCCATTTCTGGGGGCCACCATGGCGGGCTATATGGACCGGGTGGTCGACATGATCATCGTGGGCGGCTAGCCGCTGTGACCATCAGTCTGGACTGGCTCCCGGCGACCGCCTTTACCTATCTCATCCTGTTCATGCGCATCGGCGCCATGCTCATGCTGATGCCGGCGCTGGGCGAGCAGACCATTCCGACGCGCATGCGCCTGAGCTTCGCACTTGCCTTCACGCTCGTCGTATTCCCCCTGTTGGGGCAGGTGATCCCGACCATGCCGGGGGACCTGGCGGGCATTGTCGGTCTTCTGATGCATGAGCTGGCGGTGGGACTGATCATCGGCGCCATAGTCCGGATCACGGTCATGGCGACCCAGGTGGCCGGCACGATCGTGGCCTTTCAGACCGGCCTCTCCGGCGCACTCGCGGCCGATCCGACGCAAATGGGCGTGCAAGGCGCGGTGTTTTCCAGCTTTCTGTCCTTTCTCGGTATCACTCTGATTTTTGCGACTGACCTGCACCATATGGCGCTTGCTGCCATCTATGACAGCTACATGGTGTTCTCCCCGACCGATCCGCTGATGTTCGAGGATGCGATGCAATTGGCGGTGCGTACTGTCAGCGGCGCCTTCATGGTCGGGGTCCAGATGTCCGCGCCCTTCATCGTGTTCGGTCTGGTATTCAACCTGGGCGCTGGCATCCTGGCGCGCCTGATGCCGCAATTGCAGGTCTATTTCATTCTCATGCCGGCCAATATCATCGTTGGCCTGCTGCTGTTTGCCATCCTGCTGGTGATGATGATGGGCTGGTATATCACCGCCTTTGAAAATCACCTGGCGATGTGGAGGGGCTAGCCAATGTCGAGCGAAGCCCCTGATCAAGACTCCAAAACAGAAGACCCTTCCCAGAAAAAGCTCGAGGACGCGCACAAGAAGGGGGATGTCGCCAAGAGCCAGGAAGTGACGACCTGGTTTATGCTGATGGGGTCGGGCATTGTCTTTGCCATGCTGTCCCCATGGATCAGTACGCAACTCAGTCAGCCGCTGAGCCTGATCTTCATGAATGCCGATCAGTTTGACCTGGATGGGGCCGGCTTCGCGGACTTCTTCAACGGACTGGCTTTGGCGATGATCGGCATCGTGCTGATCCCGCTGGCCGTCTTGATGGTCTGCGGCATTCTCGCCAATCTGGTGCAGCACCGGCTGGTCTGGTCGGTCGATCCGATCAAGCCCAAGCTCTCCAAGATTTCCCCGATCAGCGGCGCCAAGCGGCTGTTCTCGCCCGATGCCTTGGTCAATTTCGGCAAGGGACTGGTCAAGATCGTGCTGGTGGGCGTGATCGTGATCGTGGTCTGCTGGCCCGAACGCGACCGGCTCGATACCATGATGACCGCCGACCCGATCATGATCCTGGTCGACTTCCAGGAGATCGGGATCAAGATTTTTGCCGCGGTCCTGGCGGTGATCACTGCGATTGCGGTGGCTGACTTCTTCTATGTGCGCCAGAAATGGTGGAAGCGGCAGATGATGACCGTCCAGGAGACGCGCGAAGAATACAAGCAGATGGAGGGCGATCCGCATGTGAAGGGGCGGATTCGCCAGTTGCGTCAGGATCGGGCCCGCAAACGCATGATGTCGTCCGTGCCCGATGCCACCGTGGTCATCACCAACCCGACCCACTTTGCCGTGGCGCTCAAATACGACAAGGACATGGCGGCGCCCAAATGCGTGGCCAAAGGTGCGGATGCCGTGGCCTTGCGCATCCGCGAACTAGCCAAGGACAACGATGTGCCCATTGTCGAAAATCCGCCATTGGCGCGTGCTCTATTCGCTGCAGTGGATATCGACGAGACCATCCCGTCCGAGCATTTCAAGGCGGTGGCCGAGGTGATCGGCTTCGTGATGCGCCTCAAGAAGCCTGGCGGCGGCTGGCGGCCGAGTGCGTAAGCAGGCATTGCTCTCTGTAATGGATGCCCGCGCCGTGTTGTTCGCCAAACATCGAACTGCTGACAATCTGACGTGTTAGGCAACACTTGGATAGAAAAGTTGGGCCGTCATGTTGAAAAGCCCCTTCGCCCTCCCACCGGGGCGGTCCATTTGCTAGACCTTTTCTGATGTCCCGATTCGGGACGGTGTGCAGCGCTGGAGCAGAACCTTATGGCATCGACGCCGCTTGGCGAGGACAGCTATCCCGAACCGGTCCTGGATTCGGGACGCGGCGGTGCCGGAATGTGGCGGGTGGTGCTGCTGGCCCTGGTGCTGGTTCTTGTTGCGCTGGCATTTTCGCTGTTCGGTGAGAGCATTCCGCCCGAATTGGTCATGGGTTTCGTCGGCCTGCTGGCAGTGGCCGGCGTGTTCTTCCTGTTCGGTCTGGCCGCCGGCCTGTTTCGGTTCGCTGCCAGCGAGGAGCGGCGGACCCTGAGCCATGCCGTGGTTGACAGCCTGCCCTTTGGCGCGGTGATCGCCGACCGCGAAGGCAAGATCACTTACGTCAACCAGCACTATGGTTCGTTTCCCGGCGCCATGAACAATGGCGTGCCGGTGGGTGTGCCGCGGTTGTTTTCCGGCTACGCTGATGCGGGTGAGGCGATCTACCGGGTGTCCAAGGCGGCGCGGGACGGCCGCACCGCCATCGAAGACATCCGTGTGCCCGGCGGGCTCGGCGGCTCCCAGTCCGAAGCCAGCCGCGTCTTCTGGTACCGCGTGTCTGTGCGCCCCTTGCCCGAAACTGCCGACAGCCACAAACCGCTGGTGGCATGGTCGGTCGAGGATATCACGCGCGATCGCGAGAACAATGAGACGGCCTTCCGCGATCTGCAGCGCGCCATCGATTATCTCGATCACTCGCCCTCCGGCTTCTTCTCGGCCGATGCTCATGGGCAGATTCAGTACCTCAACTCCACCCTGGCCGATTGGCTCGGCTACGATCTGGCCGAGTTCAATGCCGGTCAGCTCGCGCTCACCGATATTGTACGTGGCGACGGAGCATCGCTGCTGATGCGCGGCAGGGGTGACGGGGAAATCCGCACCGAGATCATCGATATCGATCTTGTCCGGCGCAATGGCACGGCCTTGCCGGTGCGACTACTGCATCGGGCTGCACGGCTTGCTGATGGCGAATTGGGCGAGACGCGGACCCTGGTTCTCGACATGTCGAGTGCGCCTGATACCGAGGAAGAGCTGCGCGCCGCCGAAGTGCGGTTCTCGCGCTTTTTTAATGATACGCCCTTTGCCATCGCCACGCTCGATGCCGAGGGCCGCATCGTGCGCACCAATGCTCCGTTCGGGCGCATCTTCCATTGGTCGGGTGAGGACAAGAGCCTTGAACTCCAGCCGCTCAGCGACCTCATCGGCGCGGGCAGCCGCGAGAAACTGGCCAAGGCCCTCAGCGATGCGACCGCGCAGCGCTCGGAAGTCGAACCGGTCGATGCCGCCCTCAGCGTCGAGGGCGACCATGCGGTCCGGCTCTACATCTCGGCATCTGAGGTCAGCGCCGGTTCGCCCGAACAGGTCAATGTCTATGCGCTGGACATGACGGACCAGCGCAAGCTTGAGGCGCAGTTCGCCCAGAGCCAGAAAATGCAGGCTGTTGGCCAGTTGGCGGGCGGAGTGGCGCACGACTTCAACAATCTGCTCACTGCCATCATCGGTTTTTCCGACCTGCTGCTCTTGAAGCACAAGCCGGGCGACCCGTCCTTCAACGAGCTGATGCAGATCAAGCAGAACGCCAATCGCGCCGCCGGGTTGACCCGTCAGTTACTGGCCTTCTCACGCCGTCAGACGCTCAGGCCACAAGTGCTTGAGCTGCCGCTGATCGTCGATGACCTGACAGTGCTGCTCAAGCGCATGATTGGCGAAAAAAACAACCTCACGGTCGAACATGGCCGCAATATCTGGCCGGTGCGTGCCGACGTGGTGCAACTCGAACAGGTGATCATCAATCTGGTGGTCAATGCGCGCGACGCCATGCCCAAAGGGGGCTCAATTACCCTGCGGACCTCCAATGTCACCGAGGCGGAAGCGGCGACCATGAAGTTCGAGGGCATGGTGCCGGCCGATTATGTGCTGATCGATGTCGAGGACACCGGCACCGGCATGAGCCCGGACGTTCTGGCGAAAATCTTCGAGCCGTTTTTTACCACCAAGGAATTGGGCAAGGGCACGGGGCTGGGGCTGTCCACGGTTTACGGCATCATCAAACAGACCGAGGGGTTCATCTATCCCGTTTCGACGGTTGGCGTCGGAACCACCTTCAAGATTTTCCTGCCGCGCTATGTTCCTACTGCGGAGGAATCGGCCGCCAAGGCAGCTGCTGCTGCCGCACCGGCCAAGGATCTGACCGGCCACGAGCGCATCCTCCTGGTGGAGGACGAGGAGAGCGTGCGCGCCTTCTCGGCCCGCGCCCTGCGCGCCACCGGCTATGAGGTGTTCGAGGCCGATGGCGGTGAAGAGGCCATCGAGGTGCTTGAGGACCTCGACTACCAGGTTGACCTCATCATTTCCGACGTCGTCATGCCGGAGATGGACGGGCCGACCATGCTCAAGGTCATTCGCGACAAGATGTCCAAGCTCAAGATCATCTTTGTCTCCGGCTACGCCGAGGAAAGCGTGCGCCGCGACATCGAGGACGATCAGAGCGTGGATTTCCTGCCCAAGCCCTATTCGCTCGACCAGATCAACTCCAAGGTCAAGGAAGTGCTGCGGCGGATGGACAAGGGCGAGTAGCCAATCGTCGGGCCAGGTGAGACACTGGCTCTTGGTGAGGGTGAGTTTGTTCGGCACGTGATGCTGTCAACAACCCTCATTCCCTCCCTATCAGGGGAGGGAGGCGCAGGGCCTGGGCGCCGGTGTTCATTGTCTCCCTCCCCCTGTGGGTGGGGTCAGGGGTGTGGGTATCCCACCCAAGAGAGTTGAGGTCGTTCATGACCGCCGTGCCACGTATCGAAGGCCAGTCCGAACTGAATGTGTTGGGCGAACCGCTGCAGCCCTGTTCGCACGACCCGCTGACAGGCTATTTCCGGTCCGGCTATTGCGCGGCCGGGCCGGAAGGGGCGGCGGTGCATCTGGTTTGCATCTTGGCGTCCGACGAGTTCCTCGCCTATTCGGCCAGCGTCGGTAATGACCTGTCGACACCACGGCCGGATTTCAACTTTCCCGGCCTGGTCGATGGCAATCGCTGGTGCCTGGTCGCGGCGCGTTGGGCCCAGGCGCACAATGCCGGCAAGGCGCCGCGGGTCTATCTGCGGTCAACCAACCAGCGCGTGCTGGATCTGATTCCCGCTGACTTTTTAAAGGCTTATGCACTGGACTTGAATTGACGATTCCGTCCGGTGAGGCGCTCGCGTTCTATCCCTGCTCTTCGGCCAGATCTGTTCAGGCGTCGCGTCAAGCGGTGCCGCCGGGAATGGGTGTGCCGGGCGCGAAGAGGCCCTCATCGGCCAGGGTGGACCAGAGTGCGTCGGGAATTTTAGTGTCCCACCAATCAAGAATCCCGTCCAGTTCCTGCGGCGAGCGCGGGCCGGGCAGCACATTGCACACGGCCGGATGGGTCAACGGAAACTGCAGCGCGGCGGCGGGCAGGGGCACGTTGAAGGATTTGCAGACGGCCTCGATGGCCCGCACGCGCTGGACAATATCGTCCGGGGCCTTGGCATAGTTGAACTTGTCGCCGCCCACCAGAATGCCGGAATTGAATGGGCCCCCGACTACCACCGAGGCCTTGCGCTCGATGCAGGTGGTCATGAAGGGCGCCAGTGCGGTCTGTTCGAGCAGGGTATAGCGCCCGGCGAGCAGGAACACGTCCCAATCGCCCAGGGCGAAGGCATCCATGCACACTTCCCACTCATTGACGCCCAGGCCAATGGCTTTCACTGCGCCGCTGTCGCGCAATTCGCGCAGGGCCCTGTAGCCGCCCGCGGCAAGCTGCTCCCAGAGTGGCTTGTTGGCCTCGGCGCCGTGCGTCGCTACGCCGATATCATGGACATAAAGTATATCGACCCGTTCGAGGCCAAGCCGCTGCAGGCTGTCGGCATGCGAGCGCATGATGCCGTCATAGGAATAGTCATAAACCTGGTCGAAGGGCAGGGGATCAACCCAGTTGCCCTTGTCCTGCACCCCCGGATCGACAGGCTTGAGCAGGCGACCGACCTTGGTGGAAATGACCGGGCGGGGACTGGCTGCGCGCACCACATCACCCACCAGGTGTTCGGACCGTCCCAGCCCATATTGCGGGGCCGTATCGACATAGTCGAGGCACTGGTCAAGAGCATGAGCGACCGTAGCCCGGGCTTGTTCGGCCGGAACTGCTGAAAAGATGCCGGCCAGGCTTGCGCCGCCCAGCCCCAGCGTCGTGACCTCAAGATCAGTCTGGGCAATGCGGCGTTTTTCGAAGTTGCGAGCGGTCATGTCCATCCTCCCCCAGGGTGGCGGCATAACTGACATGTTAGTTGATTGGAGTAAAGAACCCCCCACCCTTGTTCCCTCCCCACAAGGGGGAGGCAGACGATGAACCCTGACCCTAAGGTCCTGCGCCTCCCTCCCCTCGAAGGGGAGGGATTGCGAGTGGAGTGCTCACGCGTCCAAATCTGACGTCCTGGCGCGAGGGGCGATGTCCAGCCGAGGCTCTAAACCTCAATAGAGCCCGCCGATCACCACCGGCTTTTCCTCGTCCACCTGCACAGGGTTGCGCAGGGCCAGGCCAAACTGGTCTTCCTCGATTTCAAAGACGTCGTCGGGCTTGGTGGAAATGCCATCGGCAAAACTCAGCGTCGCCGTGCCGAACATATGCACATGTACGTCGCCCGGCTGGCAGAACAGATCGTATTTGAAGTGGTGATATTCCAGGTTGGCGATGGTGTGGCTCATATTGTCTTCGCCGCTCAGGAACGGCTTTTCCCACAGCACTTCGCCATCTCGCAGAATGCGGGACATGCCCTCGATATGGCGCGGCAGGTCGCCCACGCGCAATTCAGGCCCAAAGGAACAGGCCCGCAGCTTTGAGTGGGCCAAATAGAGATAGTTGATCCGCTCGGTCACATGGTCGGAGAATTCATTGCCCAGAGCGAAGCCGAGCCGGCGTGGCTGGCCTTCGGCGTCGATGACATAAATGCCGGCGATTTCGGGCTCTTCGCCAGCGTCCAGTGCAAAGGACGGGGAGGGGATGGGCTGGCCCGGATTGACCACGATATGGCCATTGCCCTTGTAGAACCACTCGGGCTGCACGCCCTTTTCGCCCTCTGCCGGCTTGCCGTTCTCGAGCCCCATGCGGAACATCTTCATGCTGTCGGTCAATTCACCGGCCGGCTTTTCGCCATTGGCCTTGTGCATGGCGTCGCGCGTTGCAGCGGAGCCGAGATGGGTCAGGCCCGTGCCGGTGACGTGCAGATGGGCCGGATCGGGATGATCGATCGGCGCCAGCAGACGGCCTTCGCGCGCCAGCACGGCCTTGTCGATGGGATCGCCAAGCCCGTGGGCCTCGACGGCGCCGGGCAGTCCGCCAACGCCGGCCAGGGCTTCCTGCACGAGTGCATAGACGCTGCTGACACCCTTGAGCTGACGGGTCTGGCCGTCGCGCGTGACGCCCACGGCGCGGTTGCCCTTGTCATCGATATACTGGATCAGGTGCATGAGTGGTCCCCGGTTGTACAATTGCCGGCATAAAACGTGGCCGTGCCCGAACTGTCCAGTCAAAAATCATACTTTTTTGAAACGGCTGACGGTGGCATAGAATCGGCCTACCAGAATGGGCGAAGCGTCTCCTGCGCGCCGATGCGATGTTCTCATTTTGTCTCTTGACGCAACTGAAACAAAATGAGAACAAATAATGCACGGATAGAACACATCTGACATCAACCACCTCTCGTTGCACGGGCTCCGGGAGCGTGAAATAAGGAGACAGCATTATGGCAGCTTCGCCGCTTCGCGTCGTTGAAGGTGGATCGATGGATAAGGACAAGGCTCTCTCGGCCGCGCTGAGCCAGATTGAGCGCAATTTCGGCAAAGGCTCGATCATGCGCCTTGGCGAGAACTCGGCCATCGAGGTCGAGTCGATCTCCACCGGTTCGCTCGGTCTCGACATCGCGTTGGGGATTGGCGGGCTGCCCAAAGGCCGTATCGTCGAGATTTTCGGGCCGGAAAGCTCGGGCAAGACCACTCTGGCACTGCATGTGATTGCCGAGGCGCAGCGCAAGGGCGGCATTTGTGCCTTTGTCGATGCCGAACATGCTCTGGACCCGGTCTATGCCCGCAAGCTGGGCGTCAATGTCGATGATCTGCTGATCTCCCAGCCCGATGCCGGCGAGCAGGCGCTTGAAATCACCGATACGCTGGTGCGCTCCGGCGCCATCGACGTGCTGGTGGTCGACTCGGTTGCCGCGCTTACGCCGCGCGCTGAACTTGAAGGGGAAATGGGCGACAGCCTGCCCGGCCAGCAGGCCCGCCTGATGAGCCAGGCCATGCGCAAGCTCACCGGCTCGATTTCCAAGTCCAAGTGCCTGGTGATCTTCATCAATCAGATCCGCATGAAGATCGGGGTGATGTATGGCTCGCCCGAAACCACCACGGGCGGCAATGCGCTCAAGTTCTACGCTTCGGTGCGCCTGGACATCCGCCGCATTGGCGCGATCAAGGATCGCGAAGAGGTCGTAGGCAACCAGACGCGGGTCAAGGTGGTCAAGAACAAGCTGGCCCCGCCGTTCCGTCAGGTCGAGTTCGACATCATGTATGGCGAAGGCATTTCCAAGACCGGGGAGTTGCTCGATCTGGGTGTGAAGTCCGGTATCGTGGAAAAGGCTGGCGCCTGGTTCTCCTGGGACAGCCAGCGGCTGGGGCAAGGGCGTGAGAACTCCCGCCAGTTCCTCAAGGACAATCCCGAGATTGCCGCCACTATCGAGCAAGGCGTACGCGAGAGCTCCGGTCTTTTGGGGGAAGTTCTGCTTGTCGCCGGCGGTGACGAAGACAGCAGCGACGAGTAGTCGGTCGCTCTCATCCCATGCAGAGAGTTGAGGCACCGGTTATCCGGTGCCTTTTTTCTTGTCTGCCCTCTGGTGGCGGACCCGTTGCAATGCTGGACAGGCCTCGGTTCTGCGGGCTAGAAAGCCGGAAATTCCTATCAGGGCGCGTCCGCGTCCTCGCCCAAGAAAGTCTCTGCATGACCAGCGTAAACGACCTTCGTTCCAGCTTTGTCAGTTACTTTGCCCGGAACGGACACGAGCCCGTCGCTTCCAGCCCCCTGGTGCCGCGCAACGACCCGACGCTGATGTTCACCAATGCGGGCATGGTGCAGTTCAAGAATGTTTTCACCGGCGTTGAAAAGCGCCCCTATTCCACTGCAGCGACAGCTCAGAAATGTGTCCGTGCCGGCGGCAAGCATAATGACCTCGACAATGTCGGGTTTACGGCGCGCCACCACACCTTCTTCGAAATGCTGGGGAACTTCTCCTTTGGCGACTATTTCAAGGATCAGGCCATCGAGCTGGCCTGGAACCTGCTCACCAAGGATTGGGCGCTTCCCAAGGACAGACTCATGGTCACCGTCTATGAAGACGATGACGAGGCCATGGAGCTCTGGAAGAAGATTGCCGGCCTGTCCGAGGACCGCATCGTGCGGCTCGGCGCCAAGTCCAATTTCTGGCAGATGGGTGATACCGGTCCTTGCGGTCCATGCTCGGAAATCTTCTATGATCACGGCGACAAGGTCTGGGGCGGCCCTCCGGGGTCTCCGGATGAGGATGGTGATCGCTGGATCGAGATCTGGAACCTGGTGTTCATGCAGTATGAGCAGCATGGCGATGGTTCGCGCACCGGCCTGCCGCGTCCGTCCATCGACACCGGCATGGGCCTTGAACGTATCGCGGCCGTCATGCAGGGCGTGCACGACAACTACGATATCGACCTGTTCAAGGCGCTGATTGGCTCCGCCGCCAATGCGACCCATGCAGACGTCAACGGCCCGGGCAATCGCAGCCTGCGCGTCATTGCCGATCATCTGCGCTCGATGAGTTTCCTCATTGCCGAGGGCGTCCTGCCCTCCAATGAGGGCCGCGGCTATGTGCTGCGCCGTATCATGCGCCGCGCCATGCGCCATGCCACCCTGCTCGGCGCCAATGAGCCGGTGATCCACAAGCTGGTTCCCACCCTGGTGCGCGAGATGGGCCAGGCCTATCCCGAATTGTCGCGCGGCGAAGCGATGATCGCCGAGACCGTACGCCTTGAGGAAGGCCGCTTCCTCAAGACCCTTGGCCGTGGCCTGCAGATCCTCGAGACCGAGACGGCTGGTCTGGGTGAGGGCGCGGTGCTCGACGGCGCCACGGCGTTCAAGCTTTACGACACCTATGGCTTCCCGCTCGACCTCACCCAGGACGCATTGCGTTCGCGTAATATCAGCGTCGACCAGGCCGGGTTCGATGCCGCCATGGCCCAGCAGAAGGCCGAGGCCCGCAAGAACTGGGCCGGCTCGGGCGAAGCAGCCACGGACACGGTCTGGTTCGGGCTGGCCGACAAGCTCGGCCCGACCGAATTCCTTGGCTATGAAACCGAGACTGCCGAAGGCGAGATCAAGGCCCTGCTTGTCGATGGCGCCGAAGTCGACGCCATTGCTGCGGGGCAGGAGGGTTTTGTCGTCGTCAACCAGACGCCCTTCTATGGCGAGAGCGGCGGCCAGGTCGGCGATAGCGGCGTCATCAAGGGTGAGGGCATTGCCGCCGACGTGCTGGACACCGGCAAGCATCACGGCGTTTTCGCGCACAAGGTCAAGGTCACCGAAGGCACGCTCAAGCGGGGCCAGGCGGTAGAACTGCTGGTCGATCACGATCGCCGCTCGTCGATCCGCGCCAACCACTCGGCCACACACTTGCTGCATGAAGCGCTACGCATTGTGCTCGGGGACCATGTTGCCCAGAAGGGGTCGCTGGTCTCGGCCGATCGCCTGCGCTTTGACTTCGTGCACACCAAGCCGATGACGCCGCAGGAAATGGCCGAGGTCGAAGATATCGCCAACACCATCATCCTGCAGAACACCCCGGTCGAAACCCGGCTGATGGGTGTTGAGGAAGCCAAGGAATCGGGCGCGCGCGCCTTGTTCGGCGAAAAATACGGTGATGAGGTACGCGTGGTTTCCATGGGCGAGCCGACCGGCAACGGGCTTGGCTGGTCGGTGGAGCTGTGTGGCGGCACCCATGTCCGCCGCACCGGCGATATCGGCCTGGTTTCTGTCGTTTCCGAAGGAGCCGTGGCTGCCGGCGTGCGCCGCATCGAGGCTCTGACGGGCCATGCCGCGCGTCATCGCGGCAATGCCAATACCAATATCGTGGCCTCCGCGGCCGGTCTGCTCCGCTCTGGTACGCATGAGGTGCTTGATCGCATCGAGGTGCTGCAGAACCAGCTCAAAAGCGCGGAGAAGGCGCTGGCCGATGCCCGCCAGAAGTTGGCCCTGGGGGGCGGCGGCGCCGGTGGCACTGCAAGCGAAACCGTCAACGGGGTGACCTTTGTCGGCCGTGTCGTGGAAGGTGTTGCGGCCAAGGACATCAAGTCTGTGGTTGACGCTGAAAAGAAGCGCGTTGGCTCGGGCGTCGTCGTCATGGTGCTCAAGGGCGAAGACGGCAAAGGCACGGTGGCCATTGGAGTCACCGAGGACCTTACCGATCGCTATGCCGCCGGTACGCTGATCAAGTCGGCCACGGCAGCTCTGGGCGGACAGGGCGGCGGTGGCCGGCCCGATATGGCGCAGGGCGGCGGGCCGGATGGCTCGAAGGCCGATGAGGCCATCGCCGCCATCCGGGCGCTGATCTGACCTCTTCGGGCGATCGCGACCCCAACGATTTTAGCAAAACCGTTCAGCGTGCCACCACGCTGAACGGTTTTTTCATGGGCGATCGGCCCGGACAGGGCTAGTATCTGCCCATAGGTGGGAGCACGCGGGACGGCAGTGGACGGCGCAGATGCACGCGCGCCTGACCATTCACCGGAGGCTGGCCGATGGCCCTGTCATCGTCGAACGACAGGACTTCTAAGACAATCCCGTGCATTGCGCGGGCGTTACTGCCCGATACGAAAGAAGAAAATGCGTGGCTTCCAGCGGATGCGCGGCTGTTCGCTGAGCACGTTGATTAGGCCGGCACTGACCACGATGACCATGCCCACTATGGCGATCCAGTCGGGATACTCACCAAAAAACAGGGCGCCGAACAGGATGGCCCAGATCAACTGGCTGTATTGCACCGGCGCGATGAGATTGGCGGGGGTCTGTTTGCTGGCCTGAATGATCAGCAAGCCGCCCATGCCACCGAGCAGGCCAATGCCCAGAAGGACAGCAAGCTGTTCAACCGATGGCATGACAAATTCAGGCAACATCAGCACGCCGTTGACAATGGCCGAATAGAGCACCTGCAGGCCGACCAGGCTTACGCGGCGCTCCTTGGGGGCGACGTGTCGAAGGATGGTGGTGGTGAGCGCGCCCAGCACGGCCCCGGCCATCATCACGAAGTGTCCGGTTTCCAAAGCCCGCAAGCCGGGCCGGATCACCAGCACCACCCCCAAGAAGCTGATGAAGAGCAACACCCAGCGGTGCAGCGCGACGTGTTCGCGCAGCAGCAACACGGACAGCAGTGTCACAAACAAGGGGGTGGTGAAGCCGATGGCATAGACCTCGGCAAACAAAATATGGGTGAATGCATACATCACGCAGGCGGTGCCGGAGATGGCGGTCAGGCAGCGCAGATGCACCAGCCAGGGATGCTCAAGCTTGTACATGTCGCGCCAGCGTTCGCCGCGCTTGGTCAGCATGGCGGGAATGATGGAAAAGCTGGTGGTGAAAAAGGCGATCTCGAAGACCGAAAGGGCGGGGCCCGTCGCCTTGATCAAGGCATCGGCCATGGAAAAGCTGGCATAGGCCAGAAAGGCCAGCAGGACGCCGACAGGCATTTGAAAGGGTCCGGAATGGAGGGAATCGACAAAGACTACCCACCATACGCCCCCGATCTTGAGCGGTCATCTGGAATACAACAGCACATTTGTTGTCGCAGACTGGGGCGCTGGATGGCCTGCGTTGCCTCGGGGGACGAGCGCGCCTAGCTTAGGAATAGCGAGAAATCTGAATTGCCTGTTCATCCCAGCGTCATCCACCGCGTGGCTTTTTCAGGGCAGGGGCCGCCGGGTCGTGGCGGCAACACTTCTGATCGGAGGGCGATAGCCATGAGACTATTGAAGAAGATCATGATCGGCGCAGTGGCTGCGCTTGGTCTGGCAGTGCCGGCGCTGGCCGCCGAGCGGGCAATCATCGTTCTGGACGGTTCGGGGTCGATGTGGGCGCAGATCGATGGCGAGGCGCGCATTTCGATTGCGCGCGAGACGCTGTCGTCAGTGTTGGCAGACCTGCCCGGTGACCTTGAACTGGGGCTGATGAGTTATGGTCATCGCGAGAAGGGAAACTGCGGCGATATCGAAATGCTGGTGGAGCCGGCGGCGGGAACGGGAGCGGCGATTGCCGCAGCGGCCAACCAGATCAATCCCAAGGGTATGACGCCGTTGAGCGACGCGGTGCGGCTGGCGGCGGAGGATCTGCGCTTCACAGAGCAGAAGGCGACGGTGATCGTGATCACCGACGGGCTGGAAACCTGTGAGGTCGATCCGTGCGCCCTGGGTAGCGAACTCGAGAACCAGGGGATCGATTTCACCACGCATGTGCTCGGCTTCGGCCTTTCAGATGAAGAGGGGCGCGCGGTGGCGTGCCTGGCCGAAAATACAGGCGGACAGTATCTCTCGGCGCAGGATGGCGATGATCTGGTGGATGCCCTGACAGCCACGGTCGCAGAAGTTGCTCAGGCAGCGCCGGCGCCAGTGCCTGAACCGGAGCCTGCCATTCTGGATGAAAACTTCACCATTGAGGCTGCGCTGGCTGAGGGCGGTGAATTGCTCAACCGTGAAACGGGCAAGGGACTTGCCTGGGAGCTGCGGCAGGCCGGGGAGCGGGTCGAATTTGGCTATGGCGTACCAACCAAGCAGATCGCGCCCGGCGATTATGAGCTTTTCGTCCGCTATGGGCCCATTGAGCAGAGCCAGCCGGTCACAATCACCGCCGACACGCTTGCCGCTCCCTACTTTGTACTGAACGCAGGCAAGGTGATCGTGCGAGCCTATGCGGCCGAAGGTGAACCGGTTGCCAAGGGGGCGTCGATCGACGTCGTCTATGCGGGCGGGAACGATCGGGCCTATACGGAAGCAGAATTCATTGTTCCGGCCGGCGAGATCACCGTGACCGCCAAGGTCGGGCAGGGCGAGGTATCGGAAAGCTTCACGCTGGCCGCCGGGGAGACGGTGGAAAAGGAACTGGTCGCCGGGGTCGGGCTCGCCGTCATCAATGCCAGCTATGTCGAGGGCATGCCGGTTCAGGACAGCGGCATGGCCGTTAGCCTGTTCAAGGCAGCCAAGGCAATCGACGGCTCGAGAGAGAGGGTTGGCTATGGTTATGGCCCGGGCGACGAATACCAACTGGTGCCCGGGAACTATGTGGCCATGGTCAAAATGGGCGAGGCAATCGCCGAAGCGCCATTCGTGATCGAGAGCGGAGAGCGAACCGAAGTGGACGTGGTGCTCGATGCCGGAGTTGCCGCAATCACCATGCCGGGTGCCTATTCGTTCGAGATGTTCTCCGCCAAGACCGATCTGCAGGGCAATCGGCAGAGGGTCGGGTTCGGCTATGACGCCGAACATCAGACGACTCTGCCGGGCGGCGACTATGTGGTGGTCATCACCTATGACGATGATAGCGAGACGGAGGCCAGCTTCTCGGTTACGCCGGGTGAGCGGACCGAGCTCACAGTCGAAAAGGGCGGGAGCAAGAGCAAGACGAAATAGGCTGTGATTGCCCGGAGCATAAAGGGGCGCTTGTCAGCGTCCCTTTTTTGCGTCCGGGCTGGCGGCACACAAAAAAGCCGGGGCGGGACCCCGGCTTTTCGAATTTGTGTCTGGTATCAGGCTCAGGCGGCCATGGCCTTTTGCAGGTTCGCATCGATCGCGTCGAGGAAGCCCATGGTGGTCAGCCAGGGCTGATCCGGGCCGACCAGCAGCGCCAGATCTTTGGTCATCTTGCCTTCCTGGATGGTATCCACGGTGACCTTTTCCAGCGTGTCGGCAAACTTGGCCAGTTCGGCATTGTTGTCGAGCTTGGCGCGGTGCGCCAGGCCACGCGTCCAGGCGAAGATCGAGGCGGTGGAGTTGGTCGAGGTTTCCTTGCCCTGCTGGTGCTGGCGATAGTGACGGGTCACCGTGCCGTGGGCAGCTTCGGCCTCGACAACCGACCCATCGGGGGTCATCAGCACCGAGGTCATCAGGCCCAGCGAACCGAAGCCCTGGGCAACGGTGTCGGACTGCACGTCGCCATCATAGTTCTTACAGGCCCAGACATAGCCGCCGGACCACTTGAGAGCGGCGGCCACCATGTCGTCGATCAGGCGGTGCTCGTACCAGATCTTCTTGGCTTCGAACTTCTCCTTGAACTCGGCCTCGTAGATCTCCTGGAAGATGTCCTTGAAGCGACCGTCATAGACCTTGAGAATGGTGTTCTTGGTCGAGAGATAGCAGGGCACGCCACGGTTGAGCGCGTAGTTCATCGAAGCGCGGGCGAAATCGGTGATCGAGGCATCGAGGTTATACATGCCCATGGCAATGCCGGCGCCCGGAGCGTCGAACACCTCATGCTCGATCTCGGTGCCGTCTTCGCCGACGAACTTCATGGTCAGCTTGCCCTTGCCGGGGAACTTGAAGTCGGTGGCGCGGTACTGGTCGCCAAAGGCGTGACGGCCGACGATGATCGGCTGGGTCCAGCCCGGCACCAGGCGCGGCACGTTCTGGCAGATAATGGGCTCGCGGAAGATCACGCCGCCCAGAATGTTGCGGATCGTGCCGTTGGGCGAGCGCCACATCTTCTTGAGGCCGAACTCCTCAACGCGGGCCTCGTCGGGGGTGATGGTGGCGCATTTGATACCCACGCCATGCTTCTTGATGGCATTGGCCGCGTCCACGGTCACCTGGTCATCGGTTGCGTCGCGGTTTTCCACCGACAGATCGTAATATTCGATCGGCAGGTCGAGATAGGGATGGATGAGCTTGTCCTTGATCGCCTGCCAGATGATCCGGGTCATCTCATCGCCGTCGAGGTCCACGACCGGGTTGGCGACTTTGATCTTGCTCATCGAATAACTCCCTTGAGAAATGCTGATTGTGGCCCTTGGCCCTGCTCGGCGGTCCGTATAGCACCGCCAGAGCAAAGCGCAAAGACAGGCTCGGCAAGGGGGCTTGCCGGATGGGGGAGAGCTATTTTGGCGGCAGCGTCCTCACAAAGGCGCGGGCCCGGTCGAGCCACTCGCCCAGGGCGAAGTCTTCTTCCAGCGCATCGCCGCTGACGACCACGAAACCGCCCATGGTGCGGCCGCCCATGTCCATGATGCTGGCGCCCTCCTGGACAAGGGCGTCCTCCATGCCGTCCTTGCCGACGCGGACGAGCAGGGACCCATCCTTCATGGGCGCCACCAGCATATTGCCATTGGACATGAAGGCATTGGCGCCGAACATCTTCTGTTCGCGGATATTGTCGCTGGCGGACAGCAGGTCCCTGATGCGGTCGGCGAGTTCTTCGGCTGCCATGCTCATACCGGCTTCTCCGGGCGGTAGGTGTCGTAATGGGGGAAGGCGCTGTCCACCAGGTCCCATTCGGGGTGATGGCGGGAGAAGATCAGCTGGTTGGGCGCGTACCAGTCATTCTCTCCGGTAAACAGCCCGGCCAGGAGGATTCGGAAAGCCGGTGCGCGCGACGATTCGGCATAGAGCGTGGTGCCGCATTCCGGGCAGAAGTGCCGTGTGAAGGTCGCCCCGGAATCGGCTGGCCGCGCGAAGCTTTTTGTTTCGCCGGTGATCTGAACAGCGTTGGCAGGCACCAGGACGACGCAGGAATGGCCACCGCCCGACACTTTCTGGCAATTGCGGCAACCGCATTGGAACATGGACACCACGCGGCCATTGGCGTGCAGGTTCACCGCGCCGCAATCGCAACTGGCTTTCTGGTTGATCTGCTCAATCCTGCTCATGGATGCAAGCTGGCATGGGCTGGTGGTGGCGGCAAGTGATCTTGCCAAGGCGGGCGGCAGGCGCAATGGTGCCGCGCCGCAGGAGAGACAATGGCGCTGCATCCCGAATTTCCGCTTGTGACCGAACGACTGCGCCTGCGGCCGTTCACGCGGGGTGACGTCGATGCGGTCCTAGCCTATCGCGGCCGGGAGGATGTGGCGCGCTACCTGTTCGATCCGCCGCTTAGCCGCGATGAATGCGCCATGGCCATCCAGCAGCGGGCCACCCAGACCGGGCTGCTCGAAGAAGGCGACCGGATCGTGCTTGCGGTAGAAACGGCAGAAGGGGGTAAGCTGGTCGGCGAGGTGTCCCTCATCTGGCGGTCGGTCGAGGCCCGGCAGGGGGAACTGGGCTGGATCTTTCATCCCGACCACCACGGCCAGGGTTTTGCTACCGAGGCGAGCAATGCCCTGCTCGATCTCGGATTCGGGCCGGCGGACTTGCACCGCATCTTCGCCCGCTGCGACGCGCGGAACCAGTCTTCCTGGCGCCTGATGGAGCGGCTCGGCATGCGGCGCGAGGCCCATTTCCGGGAACACGCCCTGTTCAAGGGCGCTTGGGACGAGGAATTTTACTACGCCATTCTGCGCGACGAATGGCTGGCGCTCCGACATTCGGGAGAAGTTTGAGCTGCGTCAAACGTCCGTCAAAGCGATGCGATATTATCCCTTCTGCGAGGAACCACGGAGCGTGCCCGGCGTTCCTTGTCAGCACCAGTTTGACGTTGCGGAGGGTACTGGGTCATGTCGTCATTGCGCCTGCCGATCGAGACCGATCATCTGATTTTGCGACCCTTCAAACGCAGTGACCTGGATGCTGTTGCGCGATATCACACCCTCCCATCGGTTCAGCGCTATGTCGAACGCCCTACACGCTATGATGAAGACGTGGCGGCAGCCATTGCCATTATGCGTTCTCAGGTGCAGCTTCACCGGCCCGGCGACACGCTGACCCTGGCCATGGTGTGCAAGGGCGATCAGCAACTTGTGGGGCATGTGAGCCTGAAGTGGTCTGACGCGACGGCGGGACAAGGTGAGTTGCGCTTCGCCATAAATCCGGCGGAGAGTGGCAAGGGCTATCTCACCCAGGCGCTGACGGCCTTGATCGACCTGGCCTTCGACCATTTCCGCATCCACCGTCTCATGGTGCGTTGTGACGGGCGCAGCCACCATTCGGTCAAGCTAATGCAGAAACTGGGCATGCGGCTTGAGGCCCATTATCGCGAGCATGCTTTGTTCCAGGGCGAGTGGGACGAAGAGCTGCATTTTGCCATTCTCGACCGCGAGTGGCGGCCGACGGCCAAGGTGCAGGAGCTGCCGATGCGGGCCCGCGTCGCCTGATTTGCTGAAAACGACCAATTGGGCTATGTCGCCGCAACTTTCCAGCGGATCGAATAGCACATGGCCGGCACAGACAGCTCCCAACCTCTCAACCTGGCACCTTGTCCCGCGATCATCCTGTGTGAGCCGCAACTGGGCGAAAATATCGGCGCGGCCGCGCGGGCCATGGCCAATTTCGGGCTTTGGGACATGCGGCTGGTGCGCCCGCGCGATGGCTGGCCCAATGAAAAGGCCGTGGCCGCAGCCTCGCGCGCCGATCATGTGCTGGAGCGTGTCCGTGTCTTCGAGACGCTCGAAGAGGCGATCGGCGACCTGACCCTGGTCTATGCCACCACCGCCCGCTCACGCGACATGCAAAAGGAAGTCTACGGCCCCGAGGAAGCCTCGTCGGCCATGGCCGGGCATATTGCCGGCGGGCAGAAGGCGGGTCTCTTGTTCGGCCGTGAGCGCTGGGGCCTGCTCAATGAAGAAGTGGCCATGGCCGATGCCATCGTCACCCTGCCGGTCGAGGCCGCCTTCGCCTCGCTCAACATTGCCCAGGCAGTGCTGTTGATGTCCTATGAATGGCGCCGCACCAGCGAAGCGGGCCGGGCATTGCCCTTTGGCGACAACCTGGCCGAAGCCGCACCGCGCAACGAATTGGTGGGGCTGTTCGAGCATCTCGAAGGTGTGCTGGACCAGACCGGCTTTTTCACTACCCCCGACAAGCGGCCCAGCATGGTCAACAATCTGCGGACCGCGCTGACCCGCGGCCGCTTCACCTCCCAGGAAATTCGCACCTTGCGCGGTGTGATCTCCTCCATCGACCGCCGCCATGAGCGGCCCAACCCCAACCGGATGAAAAAGGCGGAGAAGACCGAGGAGTAGCGATGCGCCTCTCGCCCTGAAAGGGGAGGTGAGAAGTCCTTTGACCGTTCATCGCCGAAATGCGATGAGCGAGACACCATGAGCGCACACGCCCCCTCCGAGCCGTCCAAGCTCGCTTTCACCTATATCGGTTTCCGCTTTTTCTGGCTGACCACGCTGCTGGTCAGCTTTGCGGTGCAGATCATGTCGGTGTCCATCGCCTGGCAGATCTATGACGTCACCGGCAATGCCTTCCTGCTGGGGCTGGTGGGCCTCTGCCTGTTCCTGCCCGCGCTGCTGCTCATTCTGGTGACCGGGCTGACGGCCGACCGGTTCAACCGGCGCGGTATCATGGCCGTTTGCCTTACCGCGGAACTGGGCTGCGCACTGGGTTTCTTCACTCTGGTCAATGTCGAAGCGCACGAGGTCTGGCCGATCTTCGTCATTCTGGTCGTGCTGGGCACGGCGCGCGCCTTCTGGGGGCCGGCGGCGCAATCACTGGCGCCCAATCTGGTGCCGTCCGAAGCTCTCAGCAACGCCATCACCGTCAATGCCTCGGCCTGGCAGTTTGCCTCGATTACCGGACCGGCCGTTGGTGGCCTGCTTTATGGCATTGCTCCCGGCTTCGCATTCGGCACGGCGGCAGCGCTGCTGGTCTGCGCCGTCGTCACCGTGATGTTGATACCCAAGCCGGCCAGGCGCCAGTCGCATCAGGCGACGAGCCTGGAAACCATGTTTGGCGGCTTTCGCTATATATTTTCCAACAATGTGGTGCTGGGTGCCATATCGCTCGATATGTTTGCCGTGTTGATGGGCGGGGCGGTGGCGCTGCTGCCGATCTACGCCAAGGATATTCTCAATGCCGGGCCGACCGAGCTGGGCCTGCTGCGTGCCGCGCCGGGGCTGGGGGCCATCGTCATGGCGCTCTATCTCACGCGTTTCCCGGTGCGCGACCACGCAGGCAAGGTGCTTTTCCTGTTCGTTGGCCTGTTCGGCGCCTTTACCGTCATCTTCGGCTTCTCGACCACGGTTTGGGTGTCCATTCCCGCGCTGGCGCTGGTGGGCGCGGCCGACATGGTCAGCGTCACCATCCGCGAAACCATCATGCAGCTCTGGACGCCCGAAGAGGTGCGCGGCCGGGTCAATGCAGTCAATTCGGTGTTCATCGGTGCGTCCAATGAGCTGGGCGAATTTCGCGCCGGCACGGTGGCGCATCTGATCGGGCCGGTGCCCGCGGTGGTCATCGGAGGCTTCGGCGCCATGGCCGTAGCCGTGATCTGGAGCCGCATCTTCCCGCAGCTGCGCAACCAGCGGCACATCGACAAGCGCATGGCGTGAGTTTGCGCTAAACAGGGGCCATGACGGATTCGGCCCTTCAATCTGCCAGCAGCCAGGCCGTGTCGCGCAGCGGCATGGCAATCATGGTTTTGGCGGTCACCATCGTGCCCATTGGTGATGCGTTGTCCAAATCGCTGACCGGGCAGCTCAATCCCTTTGAAATCGCCTTCTGGCGCTTTGGTTTTCAACTGATCGTACTCGGGCTGGTGCTGGTCGTGCTGCGACGCCGGCTGGAGACCGGGCCATGGGGCTTGATCCTGTTGGGCGGCGCCACTTCGGCGATTACGCTGAGCGCCTTGATCGGTGCCTTTGTCACCATGCCGATCGCCACGGCCATTGCGATCTTTTTTGTCGAGCCGCTGATGCTCACTGTGCTTTCGGCGCTTATCCTCAAGGAAAAGACCGGTTGGAGGCGCTATCTGGCTGTTGCCGTGGGCCTCGGCGGTGTGCTGGTGGTTATCCGGCCGAGCTGGGACATCTTCGGCTGGGCCTCGCTCCTGCCGCTCCTGGCGGCGCTGGCCTTTGCCATTAACGCCATTGCCATGCGCAAGCTCTCGACGCGCATGGGATCGCTCTCCATCCAGTTCTGGTTCACCCTCGTTGCGGTCATCCTGCTTGGCGCCGGACTGCTGGCCCTTGGCCGGATGGAGCTGGTGTCCGCCTCCGGCTTTGATGTGTCGGGACCCTGGGCACAATTCGTGCTGATGGGGGCGCTTTCGGCCTTCACCTTCTTCTTGTTCACCGAGGCCTTCCGGCGAACACCGGCCTCCACGCTGGCGCCGTTCCAGTATATCGAGATCGTCGGGGCCACGATTGTCGGCTATGTCGCCTTTGGCGACTTCCCCGATTTCTGGACCTGGGTGGGCACCGCGATCATTCTGGGATCCGGGCTCTATGTATTTCACCGCGAAAGGCAGGCATCAGGCCGCAGCGCTTGACTCGCCCGGTCTGCCCCTCTAAGACCCGCCCACCTATTCCGGCCAACCGGCCCATAGGCGCACCCGGGATTCTCTGTTGGGAGTCTGTCGGTCCTTGTGAAAGCAAGGGCAGAGGAGGGCGCGATCCATTCAACGTTTGAAAGAGGATACGCGATGTCGAAGCGTCATTCAGCAAAGTACAAGATTGACCGCCGTCTTGGCGAAAACATCTGGGGCCGTCCCAAGTCCCCGCTCAACGCCCGTGCCTATGGCCCCGGCCAGCACGGTCAGCGCCGCAAGGGCAAGCTCAGCGACTTCGGTCTGCAGCTGCGCGCCAAGCAGAAGCTCAAGGGCTATTACGGCTCGATCACGGAAAAGGCCTTTCTGCGTCTTTATGCCGAAGCCAACCGTCGCAAGGGCGACACCGGCGAGAACCTGATCGGCCTGCTTGAGAGCCGTCTGGACGCCATCGTCTACCGCGCCAAGTTCGTCTCGACCGTGTTCGCGGCCCGCCAGTTCGTCAACCACGGCCACGTCATGGTCAACGGCAAGCGCGTCAACATCCCGTCCTACCAGGTCAAGGTCGGCGACAAGATCGAAGTGCGTGAGCGCTCCAAGCAGCTCACTGTGGTTCTGGAAGCCAACCAGCTCGCCGAGCGCGATGTGCCCGACTATATCGAAGTCGATCACAACAAGCAGACCGCGACCTATGTCCGCGTGCCCGCCCTCTCGGATGTGCCGTACCCGGTGCAGATGGAACCGAACCTGGTCGTCGAATTCTACTCGCGTTAATCGCGACGACAGACCACCGAATTGGAAAGGGCCGCTCCTCGGGAGCGGCCCTTTCTTTGTTTTATGGGAAGTGTTGGCGGGACGTCGCTGCCAACGCAATCCATTGTGGCAGGAGACCAGCGGGCAGGGCGACCGCCCCACCCGCAAGCGTGTCTCACTCTGCTGGCGTTCCGCTGCCAACACTGACCTTGATCGGCTCCTGGTCGCGCGGAATGTAGCTCTCGAAGGTGCGCAGGCGCATGATGACCGACTGCAGTTCCACGATCACAGTCCAGGCCCGTGCGAAGAACTGGAAGGAGCCGAAAACCTGGCCGAAGGCAATCTGGATTTGCTGGTAGAGGCCCATGGTCAGCGTGCCGGCCAGGATGGACGGGGCCATCACCAGGAGGGGCACATAGCCTACCATGTTCGTGTAGCCATAGCGCGCCAGGTTAAAGTAGGTGTAGTGGAAATACAGGCGGAAGTAGTTCCGCTGCACATTGGCGAACAGATCACGGACGGTCGGAGGCTGGGCCCGGTCCGGGTGGTCCTCGCCGAACACCAGTTCCTTTCGGTAGGCCGCTTCGACCAACTGGTTGTTGAAGTTCAAACCTGGCAGTTTGATGCCGACAACGGCCAGCAGGGCCGTGCCCGCCGCTGCGCCGACAAGCGCGACCCAGACAAGGCCACCGGGCGTTTCGCCAAAAATCGGCAGTTCGCTGATATTGGCCGAAAGGTTCCAGAGCAGGGGCAGGAATACGACCAGCGTGATCAGAGAGTCGAAGAAGGCCGTGCCGAGGTCTTCCATGATCGCGGCGAACCGCATGGTATCTTCCTGAACGCGTTGGGCTGCGCCCTCTGTGGTGCGGATTTTGGGCCAATGCTCCATGTAGTAGAAGTTCATCGCCTTGCGCCAGCGGAACACATAGTGAGAGGTGTAGAAGGCTAGACCCACCGCCACGAGGACACTGGGGATGGTTACCAGAATGATCGTCCAGGTCAGGCCATAGAGTTGCTCCGGCGTCACCGAGCCGGGCTGTGTCAGCGCGAGCTGGATGACGTTGAAGAACGAGCCGGACCACTCATTGACGAATTCCGATACCTGCACCTGAAAATAAATAATGAGCAGGATGATGGTTGAGGAAACTACTGACCACCAATACCACTCATTGCGCTTGTAGAAGTACCAGAACACGCAGAACAGCAACGCTGTCATCAGCACATATTGGTAGAGCCACACGCGCTCGGCGGTCAGGAAATTCAGCTCGGCACCTGCCATGGCCCGCGCGGTCGGACTAGGTGCGGTGGGCGACTCGCTCTCAGTTTCTGCGGGCGCATTTGGGTTTGTTTGCGCGGCGCCAGCCGCAGGGTCCGGCGTGCCGGGCACATCTTCGGTCGTGGGCTGGTCAGCAATGGGCGCCGAGACAACCGGATGGGTGAAGCGGTCTATGCTGAGCACCGAGCGGGCCGGCTCGCCTATGGCGAACCAGAGCAATACGGCTGCCAGCATCCAGATGACAGCCGAGGAGAAAAAGAGCTTGGGATCGGGAAAGAAGGAACGGAACACCGCGTGACTCCAGGGTGTCGGAAAGTTGTGTCATCTAACTGTGGCAATCGGCATTAAACAAGGACAGGAAGTTAAGCTTTGGTAAGGTTTCACCTTTCCGGCCGACCTTTCCATCCGGCGCCTGACGCGTTATCAGCTACGCGTGCCTTCAAAAGAGAGTTTCGCCATGTCCGCGGTGATGGATGCCCCCGCCACGCCCGCTGATGACGCCGACAGCGGCGCGCATCCGATATTCGCCAATGCACCGCGTTCGGTGGAGTTCAACAAGCTGCGCAAGCGGCTGATCCGCAACACCCGCGAGGCTCTCGAGAAGTTTGCCATGGTGCGACCCGGCGAGAAGTGGCTGATTGCTCTGTCCGGCGGCAAGGACAGCTATGGCCTGCTTGCCCTGCTGCTCGACCTGAAATGGCGAGGTCTGCTGCCTGTGGAACTGCTCGCCTGCAATCTCGATCAGGGCCAGCCTAATTTTCCCAAGCATATCCTGCCCGAATTCCTGACCGGGCTGGGGTTGGAGCACCGCATCGAATATCAGGACACCTATTCCATTGTCACCGACAAGCTGCCCCAGGGCGCGACCTATTGTTCGCTCTGCTCGCGCTTGAGGCGTGGCAATCTCTACCGCATCGCGCGGGAAGAGGGGTGTACCGCGTTGGTGTTGGGGCACCACCGTGACGACAGCCTCGAAACCTTCTTCATGAACCTGTTTCACGGCGGCAAACTCGCCGCCATGCCGCCCAAGCTGGTCAATGACGAAGGCGATCTCGAAGTGCTGCGCCCGCTGATCTATTGCGCTGAGGAGGACCTGCAGAGGTTTTCCGACGCCATGCAGTTCCCCATTATCCCTTGCGATCTCTGCGGCTCGCAAGATGGGCTTCAACGCAATGTCACCAAGGCCATGCTCAATGACATGGAGAAGGCCATGCCCGGTCGCAAGGATGTAATGATCCGTGCCCTCGGGAATATCAATCCAAGCCATATGCTCGACCCGCGCCTGTTCGATTTCGCAGGCCTTTCCATCCAGCCCAAGGACGTCTGACACCATGAATGTTGATCGCCTCGCCGCCATCCTGAAACAGGCAGCACAGGAGGAGATCATGCCGCGCTTCCGGCGGCTCGATGAAGGGACGGTGCAGACCAAGTCGGGCGCCTTCGACCTGGTCACCGAGGCCGATGTCGGCGCCGAGCGGGTCATCACCGCTGCCATCAATGCGCACCGCCCCGATGTGCTGGTGATTGGCGAGGAGGCCGTGGCGGCTAATCCCAAATTGCTCGACACCAACCTCGAGGATCGAATCGTGATCTACGTCGATCCCGTTGATGGCACTGCCAATTTCGCCGGCGGCCTGCCACTGTTCGCGGTCATGGCGGCTGTGGTGCAGAATGGCGAGCCAGTGGCTGGCGTCATCTACGACCCCGTGGGCGATGACGTGCTGATGGCCGAAAAGGGCTGCGGCGCGTTCCAGGTTTTCCCCGATGGCCGTGCCGTCCGCCAGGAATTTGCCGATCCGGTGCCGCTCGAGGAGATGGGCGGGCTGGCGTCCACCATGTTCCTGCCGATGGAGCAGCGCACAACGGTCATGGCTAATCTGGCCAAGGTCAAGATGCTGGCCAATTATCGCTGCGCTGGCCACGAGTATCGCTATGCCGCCGGCGGCAATGTGCATTTCATGATGTATGCCAAGCTCATGCCCTGGGACCATGTCGGTGGCGCGCTGATCATGCGCGAATGCGGCGCCCATGTCGCCAAGTTCGACGGCACGCCTTATCGGCCTTCGGATTTGTCAGGTGGTCTCCTCGTCGCGTCCGATCAGGAGAGCTGGACGACATTGCGCCGCGAGGTGTTTGCGATCTGATCTGGCCTGCAGAGCCAAGAAAAAGGCCGCACAATGTGCGGCCTTTTTTGGGTCGATCAGTGCGCTTCCACTACCGGCTCAGCCTTGGTGTCGGCATATTGTTCACCAACGCCGAAGAGGCGGCCCTTTTCGGCGATCAGGATGAACACCAGCGACATGATGCCCATGGTGAAATACCCCGCGGCGGCCGGGACGGTGGTGCCGTCGAACAACTGGCCGATATAGCCACCGATAAGTGCACCACCAACGGTCTGGATGAAGCCGAACACCGAGGCGGCGGTGCCGGCAACGGCGCCCAGCGGCTCCATGGACAGCGAGTTCATGTTCGAGGCCGCCCAGCCGAACGAGAACATGATGACGCACAGCAGGCCGAAAAACAGCCAGAGCGGCAGGAAGCCGGACATGGCAAAGGCCAGCCAGATGCCTGACACCAGGGTAAAGGTCAGCATGGCGCCATGTGAGAGACGGCGCATGCCCACGCGTCGCACGACCCTGGAATTGGTGAACGAGGATACCGCCATCAGCCCCGCCACCAGGGCGAAGGCGACCGGGAAATAGACCCCGAGCCCGTAGATATCGACATAGATCTGCTGGGACGAGCTGATGAAGCCGAACAGCGCACCGAACAGGAACATGCCGGCCAGGCCATAGGAAATAGCGACGCGATTGGTGAAGACGATGTGGAAGCCTTCCGTCACCCCCTTCATGCTGAGCGGGCGGCGCTTGTCGAGCGGCAGGGTTTCAGGCAGGCGGACAAAGGTCCAGAGCCAGAACACCAGCGCCAGGCCGCCCATGAACAGGAAGATGGTTTGCCATGGTCCGGTCAGCAGCAGCACCTGGCCAATGCTCGGTGCAATCACCGGAATGGCCATGAACACCATGAAGACCAGCGACATGACCTCGGCCATTTCACGGCCAGAATACCGGTCACGCACCACGGCGGTGGTGATCACACGCACGCTGGCGGCCCCAAGGCCCTGGATGAAGCGCAGCACCAGCAGCATGGTGAAGCTGGGCGCAAAAGCAGCAATGATCACAGCGACGATATAGACGCCAATGCCGGCCAGAAGCGGCGCACGGCGGCCGAACCGGTCGGTCAGCGGCCCGAAAGCCAGTTGGGCGACGCCCATCCCGATCATATAGGCCGCGATTACGAACTGGCGTTCGTTCTCATCGGCCACGTTGAGCGCCTCACCCATATAGGGCAGAGCAGGCAACATAACGTCGATCGCCAGGGCATTGAGCGCCATCAGCGCGGCCATGAGAGCAATAAATTCAGGGCGGGAGAGGACCCGCGTGTAATGATCTGACATGATTGAAACTCGTCAAAGCCGATGGGAAACGGCCGAAAGAATTGGCCGGACCATGAACCTGTTGCTCGGTTTTGGCAACCCTTCAATCGGCAAGAGCCGATGGAAGACTAGGCCGCCTTGAGCGCGAAACTGATCGCGCGGCCTTCATTGATCGGAATGTGGATCGCGGCTGAGCCGAGACCGAGCAGAATGCCCAGATACCAGACCAGGTCATAGGCGCCGGTCTGGTCATAGACCACGCCGCCCAGCCACACGCCGACAAAGGAGCCGATCTGGTGGCTCAGAAAGGCCATCCCGTAGAGCATGCCCATATAGCGCGGTCCGAAGAACAGCGACACGAGGCCCGCCGTCAACGGTACGGTCGAGAGCCAGAGCAGGCCCATGCCGGCGGCAAAACCATAGGCGGTGACCTCGCTCACCGGAATGAGCAGGAATGCGGCGATCAGCAAGGCGCGCAGGAAGTAGATGGTCGCCAGCAGCATCTGCTTGGGCAGGCGGCTGCCCAGCCAGCCCGAAAGCAGCGAGCCGGCAATGTTGAACAGACCGATCACCGCAATGGTCCAGCTCCCCACTTCGGGCGACAGGCCGCACTGCACCAGATAGGCCGGCATATGCACATTGATGAAGGCCAGATGGAAGCCGCAGACGAAGAAACCGATCACCAGCAGCCGGTAGGAGCCATGGCCCCAGGCGCGCGACAGGGCCTGCATGAAGGGCAGATCGGCTTCCCCGGGCACGGATTCGGTGCGGCCGCGCATTGCGGCCGAGAGGGGAATAACCAGCAGCAGGATCACCGCGATCCAGACCAGCGCCATCTGCCAGCCGAAGGCCGAGATAAAGCCCTGGCCGAGCGGCGCAAAGATGAACTGTCCGGCCGAGGAGGCGGCGGTGGCAATGCCGAAGACGAAGCTGCGCTTTTCCGCCGGCACCACCCGCCCGAACGCGGCCATGACCACGCCGAAGGAGGCAACGGCAATGCCGACACCAGTCACCACGCCCGCCGTCAGGGTCATGGTCAGCGTGTCGGGGGAAAAGGCCATGCCGAGCACGCCCAAGGCATAGACGAGCCCGCCCACCGCGAGCACGCGCCCTGAACCATATTTGTCCGCCATGCCGCCGGCAAAGGGCTGGGCAATGCCCCAGACCAGGTTCTGCACGGCCATGGCCATGCCCCATTGCTCGCGGCTGAGGCCCAGATCTTCAGTCACCGGCAGGGTGAACAGGCCGAACGAGCCGCGGGTGCCGAAGCCGATGGCAGCAATGATGCAGCCGGCAATAATGACGAGCGGGAGGGGAACGGCGGGGCGCGCGGCAGTGACGGTCGCGGTCATGGCGAGAGTCTCGAGAGTAGCTGTCCGGCCAATCTACGCCCGGCGCGTTATCACGCAAAGCGATAATAGCTGATGGGTGCCATCAGCGTTGGTGATAGACAAAGCTGGGACATCGGGCATTTCATCCTGATGCCCTGTTGCAGATGCGCCCAGAAAACGCAAAAGGCCCAGTCCGTTAAGACTGGGCCCTGGGAAACTGATTCCGCGAAGAACGCGATCAGGCGCTCTGCTTGACCTCGAGGCCGGCCTGCTGGAAGTGGGTCTGCAACTCACCCGACTGGAACATTTCGCGCACAATGTCTGCGCCGCCGACAAATTCGCCCTTCACGTAGAGCTGGGGGATGGTCGGCCAGTTGGTGTAGGCCTTGATGCCTTCGCGCAGCTCGTCGCTTTCAAGCACATTGGCACTGGAATAGTCGACGCCGAGATAGTTCAGGATCTGCACGACCTGTCCGGAGAAACCGCACTGCGGAAAGTCCGGCGAGCCCTTCATAAACAGGAATACGTCGTTGTTCTTCACCTTGTCGTCGATAAAGGCGTTGATGTCGGTCATGGGAGGAGCCTTTCGAAAAGTCCGGGTTCAAGGGCCGGTTAAAGCTGGCTTCTAAATAGGGCAGGCGGGCTTGGCTGTCGAGTGGCGCCGCCCGGCTAGAGCCGCGCTTTCACCCAGGGGTGATCGAAGAATTGCTGGTTGGTATCGAACAGCACCGCGTCCCAACCACAGGAATGGGCGACGTCAATGACCTTCTGGGTGTCGTCGAAGAACAGCGGCGGTTCATCGAACCTGCCCATCCGGTCATCAGCGAAGGAGAAGAAGCCTTTGTGCGCCTTCGTCATGCCGATGCGAGCCGAATAGAAGATGTCCTCGAAGATTTCGCCGAAACCCAGCGACTGCCAAAGCCACTGGGCGCGCATATGGTCCTGGTTGGTGGCGAGGAAGAGCCTGGTGTCGTCGCGCTGCCTTAAGAGGCGGATCGCCTCGATGAGGTCGGTGTTCAGGTGCCCCTCATGGCCGAGCCAGAAATGGGCGAAAGCCATGGGCGATCCTCGATAGCCAAGTCCCGGCAGGCGCTTGTCCAGCGCTTCGATCAGCGGCGTGTGGCCGATCAGGACCTTTTTGAGGAAGATGTCGAATATGAACTCGGTCTGGAAGCGTTCTGGGTCGACGCCCAGTGAGCGCATATGATCATCAAAAGTATCGCGCAGGTCAGGGCGGGCATGAAAGCCATGCACCAGCACGCCATCGACATCGAACACGACGGCTCGGGTCATGGGTAGTGCTCCTGCACAACGCGTTTCAGCGGATGTCTGAGGCCGTGTCCGGCCATGGGATCGTCCTCAAATCGCGCGATAACATGCAAATGCGTATGGCCAACGGTCTGCCCGGCCACCGGGCCCACATTCCAGCCAAGCGTGAACCCGGCGGGCGTGAACTGTTCCAGGCTCTCCCGCGCGGCTGCTAGGGCGTTAGGCAGGTCGCTCCATTCGTCCGTGTTCATCTCGAACGGGTTGGCGCTGTGGCGCTTGGGAATGACCAATGCGGCCCGGGGCAATTGATTATCATTGCTCATCAGTACGTAGAATTGGCCGGTTTCGTGAATCGGACCGTCCTCGATCAGCCTGTTACTCAGACAGAACCGGCAGTCCGGCACGGGACCGGTCATTTCGGCCTCGCCCCCAGCCCGTTCAGCACCTCGCCCGGGATGCCGAGATCGGCAATCACTTCGGTGTGGCGGCGAAACCCGATCAGCTCGCGTTGCACGAAGTAACCCCAGACAGCCTCGCGCGCTTCGGTCAGCCAGTGCTCGCGGTCCGCGCCCGTCTTCAATGCGGCGATGGCCTTGAGAACACGCCGTTCTGCCGCGCCCAGCGAACTGGCTTGTTCGGCCTGGATTTCATGGTCGATTGCAGCGGTGCCGGCCTCGGGCCGCACCATGCGGATCAAGTCGAGCGAGTCGCGCAGCCCCGACACGCGGTCAGTCCGGAACGCTGGTCTGCAAGGCGAGGGCGTGCAAGGCGCCGCCCATATCCCCCTGCAGGCTGTCATAGACCATCTTGTGCTGCTGCACGCGGGTCTTGCCCCGGAACTGTTCGGATTTGACCGAGGCGGCCCAGTGGTCACCGTCGCCGGCGAGGTCACGGATTTCGATTTCCGCATCAGGCAGAGCGGCCTTGATGCGGCGCTCGATTTCGCTTGCGTCCATGGCCATGTGCACTCTCCCGCTCGTGTTATGCCGACGCAGCCGGAGCCGACGTCGATGCCATTGATATGGCATGCACGAAGACGGGCTTCAACTGGTCCTATTGGGTGGAAACAGCCTCTTGATCGGGCGCGACTTCAGCACCAATGCAGCACTCGGCATCCGAACGCGTTGCGAAATTGGCGATGATGAAGTCGACGATCGGGCGAATCTGCTTAGCCTGCTCTGAGCCATAAAGACAGTCGAGCACATAGCCGCGGCCATTGGCGACCGTTTCGGTATGCACCACAGTCAGCGGCACGCCCATGCTCGATTCGGGGCTTGAGCCCTCATAAACCAGCGCAGTGGCGTCCTGATAGGGCACCGTGCCCTTTGTGCCGAGCGCAAAGCCGGGCATGATGTCAGACCACGCGGCGACCACTTCAGCTTCGTCCAGGGCACCTAGCGCCGCATCGGCGGTCCAGCCGGTATCCTCCACGGGCACTACGGTCAGGTCGCATTGCAGCGGTGCATCGGGGTGATTGATGGTCAGCGGGTCACCACCGCCGCCGCTTGCGATCATGCCTTCGGGGTAGATCACCGTATAGGGCAGGGTGGGCAGAATGGAGCGCGTGACATTGACGCTCTGCGCCGCGGCCAGGCTCGGAGCAAGGACAACGCCCAGGGTTGCAAGTGTCGCCACCGAAATGTGCTGCATCGTCTGCTCCTGTTGAACCACGCCTCTACCGGGATGAGCAAAACAACCCAAACCAAGGCGATGATATGGCGGGTCTGCCTAAAGGCTGGGTTCGCCCTCCATGAAGCTGGGGAACCAGCTTTCATGCGCTTCCTTGAGCGTTGCGACCGACACTGGCCTCGCTCCGCCCAAAGTCAGCGATGTGCCGCCGGTCGTTCCGATCCAGGGTGCGAATATGCCCAAGCCCTCGGCCTCTTTCCAGAGCGCAGCAATCTCATCGCCCTGCGGGTCGAGATTGAGGGTCACGAGGTAGCGGCCCTGGTCCTCACCGAAGAAGGTCAGGATGGGATCGTTCCCCTCGACATCGGTCACACTTGCGCCAATGCCGCCGGCAATTGCCATTTCGGCCAGCGCCACGCCCAGACCGCCATCCGAGAGGTCGTGACAAGCCGTGACCACGCCCGAGCGGATCAGCTTGCGCACGAAGTCGCCGGTCTTGCGCTCGGCCGCCAAGTCGACATGCGGCGCGTCGCCATCGCGGCGGTCGAACAGGTCGCGCAGATAGATTGACTGCCCCAGATGGGTACCCCGCTCGGCAGGGCCTCCAATGAGCAGGATCGGCTGGTTCTCGGCGACAAAGCCGATGCCGACGCTCTGCTTCCATTCGGGCAGCAGGCCCACGCCGCCAATAGTCGGGGTCGGCAGGATGCCGCGGCCATTGGTTTCGTTGTAGAGGCTCACATTGCCCGAAACGATTGGGAAATCCAACGCCCGGCAGGCTTCGCCGATGCCTTCGATAGCCTTGACGAACTGCCCCATGATTTCCGGGCGCTCGGGATTGCCGAAATTGAGATTGTCAGTCGCCGCCAGCGGCTCAGCGCCCGTAGCCGTCAGGTTACGCCAGCACTCGGCAACCGCCTGCTTGCCGCCCTCATAGGGGTTGGCCTCGCAGTAGCGCGGATTGACGTCCGAGGAGAAGGCGAGGCCCTTGGTCTCGTGACCGTCGACGCGGATCACACCGGCATCGCCGCCCGGCCGCTGCATGGAATTGCCCTGGATCAGCGTGTCGTACTGTTCATACACCCAGCGACGCGAAGAGCACTGATGCCCGCCGATCAGCGCCATCAGCGCCTCGGCCACATCCATCTGAGGCACATCATCCTTGGCCAGCGCCGCGGGAACTTTGGGTTCGACCCAGGGCCGGTCATATTCGGGCGCTTCATCGCCCAGTTCCTTGATCGGCAGATTGGCGACTTCATCGCCCTGCCAGAGAACGCGGAAGCGCAGATCGTCGGTGGTCTTGCCTACCGTAGCGAAATCGAGCTCCCACTTCTCGAACACCTTGCGCGCGGCCGCTTCCTTTTCGGGATGCAGCACCATGAGCATGCGCTCCTGGCTTTCGCTCAGCATCATTTCATAGGCCGTCATGCGCTCCTCGCGCACCGGCACCTTGTCGAGATCGAGCTCGATGCCGAGGTCACCCTTGGCGCCCATTTCCACGGCCGAACAGGTGAGGCCAGCCGCGCCCATGTCCTGAATGGCGATGACCGCGCCGGTCTGCATCAGCTCAAGGCAGGCTTCGAGCAGGCGCTTTTCGGTGAACGGGTCGCCAACCTGCACGGTGGGCCGCTTTTCCTCGATATCATCGCCGAATTCGGCTGAGGCCATGGTGGCGCCGCCGACGCCATCGCGGCCCGTCTTGGCGCCCAGATACACCACGGGCAGGCCAACACCCTTGGCTTCGGAATAGAAAATCTTGTCGGTATCGGCCAGGCCAGCAGCGAAAGCGTTGACCAGGTTATTGCCATTGTAGCGGGCGTCGAATTCGACCTCGCCGCCCACGGTCGGCACGCCGAAGCTGTTGCCATAGCCACCGACGCCAGCCACGACGCCACTCACCAGGTGCCGGGTCTTTTCATGGTCCGGCGCACCGAAGCGCAGCGCGTTCATCGCCGCCACCGGCCGCGCGCCCATCGTGAACACATCGCGCAGAATGCCGCCCACGCCGGTCGCGGCGCCCTGATAGGGCTCGATATAGCTGGGGTGGTTGTGGGATTCCATCTTGAACACCACGGCCTGCCCGTCGCCGATATCGACCACGCCGGCATTCTCGCCCGGCCCCTGGATGACGCGCGGCCCCTTGGTCGGCAAAGTCCGCAGCCATTTCTTTGAGCTCTTGTAGGAGCAATGCTCGTTCCACATCGCCGAGAAGATGCCCAACTCGGTATAGGTCGGCTCGCGTCCGATCAGGTCGAGGATCTTCTGGTACTCGTCCGGCTTCAGCCCATGGCTGGCGACGAGGTCAGGGGTGATGGCGATGTCGTTGCGAAGAGTCATCGGGAAGAGTCCTGCGGGAGGAGATCAGCAAGTGGCCGGACGCCGCGCCAGCGCGCGGTCGATGCCGATGGTGATGAGATAGAGAATGGAAAGACCGATGGCCACCATCACGACGTTGATGGCGACCTGCCCATAGCCCAGTTCGAACGCGTTGAGCGTGGGGTAGGGATAGGCATTGGTGAGCGCGCCGCGGATCATGACATAGCCCAGGTAGATCAGCGGAGGCACCAGCATTGTGGGTATCTCGGCATAGCCGACTGTCCCATGCTTTTGCGTCACGACCCACCAGAGCGCGAACAGGATCGGCGCTGCATAATGCAGCAGGTAGTCGCAGACCAGAAATAGCCCTTCGGGCTGCCAGATCGGGCGCAGCAGCACATGGTAAAAAATCATTACCAACGTCATCACGCCGGTCATCATCGCCCGCGTCTTTGGGGTGCGGAACCAGCTGAGCCATGACCAACTGGCCAGCGCCGAGAGATAGATCAGCGTGATCGTGATGTTGGTGAGAATGGTGAAGAAGCTGAAGAACTGCACCAGCGCGGCGGGCAGGCTCATGCCATTGGCCAGATAAGCCGGGATGGAAATCGAGAACTGCAGGCCAAGCGCAACGAGCCCGAGACTGAGGCCCGTCCATGTCAGCGCGCGGTTCAGCATCAGCCGGTTCACGCCACCTGCTTGAGCGCAGCGGCGAATAACGCCCGGCCATCGTCCCCGCCATGGGCGGCTTCGATCAGGTTTTCCGGATGCGGCATCAGGCCGAGCACGTTCTTCTGCTCGTTCAGAATGCCGGCGATGTCGTTGATCGAGCCGTTGGGATTGGTGCCCTCGGCATAGCGGAAGGCCACGCGGCCTTCGCCTTGGAGGCGCGCCAGCGTTTCCGCATCGGCAAAGTAATTGCCATCGTGATGCGCCACCGGGCAGCGGATGACCTGACCCTTGGTGTAGCCGCGGGTGAAGTCGGTCTCGGCATTGACCACTTCGAGCTTGACCTCGCGGCAGACGAACTTCAGCGACGTGTTGCGCATAAGCGCGCCTGGCAGCAGACCGGCTTCGATCAGGATCTGGAAGCCATTGCAGACGCCGAGCACCCTGGTGCCGCTGGCAGCGCGCTCGCGCAGCCTGTCCATGATGGGGGAGCGCGCAGCGATGGCGCCGCAACGGAGATAATCGCCATAGGAGAAGCCGCCGGGGATGACGATCAGGTCGGCATCGGGGATGTCTGTATCCTGGTGCCAGACCACGGCCGGCTTTTCGCCCCCGATCTTGGTCAGCGCCGCGATCATGTCGCGGTCACGATTGAGGCCCGGAAATACGATGACGGCGGCCTTCATCGGTCAATCCTTTTTCGTCTGTCAGGGATGCGCGAGGCCCTTGTGGTGAGTCTTGTGCCAAAACGCAAGGGGCTCGACGCAGGCTGGCGGCTTATTGCCCGCACAATGTGGCATTCCAAGGGAACTTTGCCACTGATGTGGCGTTGGAACAGTATGGCAACATCTGGGAGGATATGAGCATGCAGCCGCAGACCCCGCCTTCTACCACCGAGCCGATGACTGTGCGCGGTGAGGATGGCAAGCCGCATATGGTGAGCGACATGAAGCCGGATCCCAAGCCGGTCCGTCGCACGCGCGTGCGGCCGATCGTGCCTGCTATTTTCAAAGCCCCCGACTGATACGGGGCTCTGACAGACAGATCAAAAGAGAATGGGCCGGTTGATCCGGCCCTTTTCTATTCCGCGGGGCTGGGATTGGGTGCCGTTGCCTGCACGGTGCCGGGCAGATGCGCCCAGATCGGACGCTCAAAGAGGAACCTGCCGAAGCCGGTCTTTTCGACGCCCCACCACAGCACCAGAGGTGCAGCGATGGCCACCACCATTGTGAGCAGGGTCAGCAGATTGGGTTCGTCCAACCCCAAGCGCAGCAGAACGATGCGGGCAATCCCCATGGGCAGAACGAAGGCGACATAGATCACCAGCGATCTGGCGCCCATCCAGCGCAACCAATTCATAAAAGGCAGGCGCGTGAACAGTGCCGCCACCATGCAGATGGCTGCCGCTCCGGCCAGGGCCAATGCCAGATGGATGCCTGGAATGGCGCCCCAGCCCATCTCAATATGCACAGGATCCATGCGGAAGCCGGGTGAAAACACCATGATCGCGTTCAAGACGCTCCAGGCCAACAATACGCCCAGAGCAGGCACGATGTGGGACCCGGTCCAATCTGCTAGTGCGAACAGGCGTGGTGCGAACACCGCTCCGGCATAAAAATAGATGAAATATTCGGCAAACTGGTCGACGAGGTAGCTGCCTGTATGGATGCTGGCCGCTTGCAGGACAGCCGCCACCGCCAGCACACCCCATTGTGGGGCTTTGATGTCGTGCAGCAGCTTGGCGGCAAGCCCGAACACGGCCAGCATGTAGATGAACCACAGCACGCCGTATGGCTCGATCACCGCGAGGGCGAGGGAGGCTGCAGCGCTGCCGGGATCACGGGCGACCAGCGCTTCCTTGAACAGTATGTGGATGATGGCCCAGAGAGCGTAGAAATAGGCGTAGTGGACCACGCGCCGATCCGTAAAGCTGCGCCAGGGGCGGTCGATCACCTTGGTTAGGAATAGACCGGAAAGCAGGAAGAACTCCGGCATGCGGAAGGGCATGGCGAAGGCTATGGTCCAATGCAGAAAGCCGGTTTGGCCTGTGTCCTCTCCGACACTGGCCGCGCAGTACATGGTGACCACGAGGAAGATGGACAGGCCCTTGGCCATGTCCACCCAATCCAGTCTGACTCTTTCACCCATAGTGCCGCCTCCGCAATTTTGAAGCGGTATCATAGCGGCAAGCATCTCTGCGCCCCATCAATGCGTGATGGCAGGCTTAAGGAAAATGCTTAATAGGTAAGTATTTAGCTAAAGCCGATCAGACCGGCACGGACGCATAGGCCGCGAACAGCAGGCCGAGCGAGGAGAAGAACATGACGGTGAGGGCGATCTGGGTCTTGCGCATAGTCATACGGTCCTGCGCCTGAAACTGGCGCGAATAGTGTTCTAGCCCGGAGGCGTTAATTTGTGATTTCGACCGAGTAGTTTTCGATCACGGTGTTTGCGAGTAGCTTTTCGCACATCGCATTGATTTGAGAACGCGCCGCTTCCGCGTCGGTTCCCTCGACTTCGAGATCAAACACCTTGCCCTGGCGGACGCCCCCGACACCGGCAAAGCCGAGGCTGGCCAGCGAGCCCTCGATAGCCTGGCCCTGGGGGTCGAGAACGCCGTTCTTGAGCGTGACAATGACGCGCGCTTTCATAACTACTCCGAACCTACTGCACCAGGCGCGGACCGGTGGTCAGCGCATTGTCGTTCTCAACCAGAATGCCGAGGCGCTGTGCGACCTCGCGATAGTTTTCCACCAGACCGCCAAGGCCTTCGCGGAAGCGGTCCTTGTCCATCTTGTTGCGGGTCTTGATGTCCCACAGGCGGCAATTGTCGGGGCTGATCTCGTCGGCCAGCACGATGCGCATCATGTCGCCTTCGTAGAGGCGTCCGCACTCGATCTTGAAGTCGATGAGCTGGATGCCGACGCCCATGAACAGGCCCGTGAGGAAATCATTGATGCGGACGGCCAGGCTCATGATGTCGTCGAGTTCGGCCGGGGTTGCCCAGCCAAACGCGGTGATGTGTTCTTCCGACACCATCGGATCGCCCAGGGCGTCGTCCTTGTAGCAGAACTCGATGATCGAGCGGGGCAGGCGGGTGCCCGGTTCAAGACCGAGGCGCTTGGCCAGCGAGCCGGCGGCTACGTTGCGCACGATCACTTCGAGCGGGATGATCTCCACTTCCTTGATCAGTTGCTCCCGCATGTTGATGCGGCGCAGAAAGTGCGTCGGAATGCCCAGATCGTTGAGCTTGGAGAAAACGAACTCGGAGATGCGGTTGTTCAGCACACCCTTGCCGTCGATCACTTCATGCTTGGCGCCGTTGCCGGCGGTGGCGTCGTCCTTGAAGTACTGCACCAGGGTGCCCGGCTCGGGACCCTCGAACAGGATCTTGGCCTTGCCTTCATAGATTTTGCGTCGACGGTTCATGAACGAATCCGCTGCTGGAAACAGGAGGGTGGAATTGGGCGCTTCATGCGCCAGAATGACACAAAAATGCAAGCGGTTTCCGCTAGACGGGCCGATCACGGGCTTGGGGTCGCAGGCGTGCGGGTCGCCGTTGATTTGCGTTGCCGAACCACCTATGTCCAAGAATAACGGCCGCTGGAGCGGCAGTCAGACCGTACGGGAGAGACCATGAGCGGGTTCGAAGAACGCAAGAAGGGCCAAGAAGCCAAATTCGCCTTCGACGCGGAAAAGAAGTTCAGGGCCGAAGCGCGCCGCAACAAACTGCTGGGCCTGTGGGCGGCGGAGCTGATGAGCCTGGAGGCGGAAGCCGCCAAGGCCTATGCAGCCGAAGTGGTGGCCGCCGATTTCGAGGAAGCCGGTGACGAGGACGTCTTCCGCAAGGTTTCCGGCGACCTCAAGGCAAAGGGCGTGGACATCTCCGAAACCGTGATTCGGGAAAAGATGCTCACCCTTGTCGCCGTCGCGAGCGAGCAGATCGCCGCTGAGGGTTAAGGGCAGGCGCTTCTCCGCGAAAACAATAGGACCCCGTCGGATGACCGGCGGGGTTTTTGGCATTTGGAAGTCTTGCTGGCCGGGCATCGCCGGCATTGAACTCTTGCCTCCAGAGTGTTAGATATTTGTAGAACATTCGAGGTCCAAAAATGGTCGCAAGTGAAAATGTGAGATCTGGAACCGACTTCGGGTCGACCCGGCTGAAGAAAGCAGGTGGGTCACTACTGGTGACGGTGCCGGCTGCTGCACGTCATATGCTGGATCTTAAAGAAGGACAGGAACTCACTGTAACGGTCGAAGGCACAAGGATCACGTTGGAACCAGTGGCTGAACGGACACGGCAGCGCGTGCGCAAGCCGCGCTACTCGCTCGATGAGCTTTTGACCCAAGGCGACGCGCAAAGTGCGGTATCCGAAGACGAAAATGATTGGCAAAACAGCCCGGCCGTGGGGCGTGAAGTTTGGTAAGGCCAAATGCGATCCCATCGCCAGGAGAAATCTGGCTTTTGAATTTGTCGCCGTCGGCAGGGAAAGAGCAAAGGGGCCCTCATCCGGCGCTGTGCCTGTCCGATTTCCGGTTCAATCGCGCCACTGGTCTGGCATTTTTCGCTTCTATCACCACAGTCGGCAATGTCTCGCGACACAACGGCTTTGCCGTGACCCTGCAGAATGCAGGCACCGAGACTACGGGTGTCATCCAGGTCGACCAGACAAGGTCGCTCGACTGGCGGGAGCGGGGCGGCAAACGCAAGGAAGTTGTGCCGCAGGAATTGCTAATCGAGGTGCTTGAGCGATTTGCGCCCATTCTTGGGCTCGGCGTTCTGGAACCCGACGACGGTTCCTAGTCCCGCCCGATCAGCATCGCCATCCCGATTGACGCCGGCATCACCGGCTCAAAACCAAACTGCGCATAAAGATGCCTGGCGTCGCCGTCGGCGATCAGGCTCACATAGGCGCCCTCAGGCGCCTCGGAATTCAGCCGCTCCATCAGTGCGGCCATGATGGCCTTGCCCAGCCCCTTGCCGTGATGCTCGGGTTCGAGCGCGATGTCGACGATCTGGAACGCGGTCCCGCCGTCGCCGATGATGCGGCCCATGCCGACGGCCTTGCCGCTGTGAATGACGGTAACCCCATACCAGCTGTTCGGCAGGCCGATCCTGGCCTGATCCTCGGTTTTCGCGCTGAGCCCGGCGACGGTACGCAGGCGCAGATAGTCTTCGAGGCCGGGCACTTCCGGCGCAATCGAATACCTATCCATCACAGCCTCTGCATCAGCCGCGTGAACATAAGCAGCCCCTCGGGCCAGGGGCCGTGCCCGGAATGCACATTGATGTGCCCGGCATTGCCGGCCTGGTGGAAGTCCGAGCCCCAGGCGCCAGCAAAGTCAGCCGCGGCTTCCAACGAGCAATAGGGATCGCTGTCCGAGATCACCAATAGCGAGGGGAAGGGCAGGGGATCGCGCGGCACAAGGCCGAAGGCACGCGCCTCCTCGGACACGTCCTTGCTGCCCTCGATATCGGGCGGCGAGACCAGAAAGGCGCCCTTGACCTTTCCCTCCGGAAAGCGCCCGGCGGCCTGCACCAGGGCAATGCAGGCCAGCGAATGGGCAACCAGCACGACCGGCCGCTCCGCCAGTTCCACCGCCTTGACGATGGTGTCGGTCCAGTCCTCCGGATCGGGGTCGTCCCATTCGGCCTGCTCGACAATACCGGCGGTGGACATTTTCTCGGCCCAGCGCAATTGCCAGTGCCCTTCGCCCGAATTGCCCAGACCCGGCAGGATCAGGATATCGGCATCGGCAATTCTCATGCGCCGAATACCCGGGCAAAGATCGTGTCGACATGTTTGAGGTGATAGCCGTCATCGAACATGGCGTCGATTTGCTCTTCGCTCAGAGTCACCTCGGGGTCGTCCTTGAGGTTCTGCGCGAATAGACCGGCGCGGTCGCCGCGGTGCTCCCAGACCTTCATGGCGTTGCGCTGTACGGCAGCATAGCTGTCCTCGCGGCTATAGCCGGCCTGGGTCAGCGCCAGCAGCACGCGCTGGGAATTGTGCAGGCCGCCCAACAGGTCGAGATTCTTGCGCATGTTTTCGGGATAGACCACCAGCTTGTCGATGACACCGGTGAGCCGCGCCAGCGCGAAGTCGAGCGTTACCGTGGCGTCCGGCCCGATCATGCGTTCGACCGAGGAGTGCGAGATATCGCGTTCATGCCAGAGCGCGACGTTTTCCAGCGCCGGGGTCACCATGCCGCGCACGAGGCGGGCAAGACCGGTGAGATTTTCCGTCAGCACCGGGTTACGCTTGTGCGGCATGGCCGACGAGCCCTTCTGGCCGGGCGAGAAGAACTCCTCGGCTTCGAGCACTTCGGTCCGCTGCAGATGGCGGATTTCAACCGCGACGCGCTCGATGGACGAAGCAATCACACCCAGCGTCGCAAAGAACATGGCGTGGCGATCGCGCGGGATCACCTGGGTCGACACCGGCTCGATGGAGAGGCCGAGCTTTTCGGCGACATATTCTTCCACCGACGGATCGATATTGGCGAAGGTGCCGATTGCCCCGGAAATCGCCGCCGTCGCAATCTCGTCGCGTGCCGCCACCAGCCGGGCCCGGTTGCGGCTGAACTCGGCATAGGCTTCTGCGAGCTTGACGCCGAAAGTGGTCGGCTCAGCGTGGATGCCGTGGCTGCGGCCGATGGTGATGGTGTGCTTATGCTCCAGTGCCCGCTTCTTCAATGCAGCCAGCAGCGCGTCGATATCGGTGAGCAGGATGTCGGCGGCGTTCTTCAACTGCACCGACAGGGTGGTGTCCAGAATATCCGAACTCGTCATGCCCTGGTGCACGAAGCGCGCATCGGGTCCGACGATTTCGCTTAAGTGCGTGAGAAAGGCGATTACGTCATGCTTGGTGGTGCGCTCGATCTCGTCGATCCGCGCCACGTCGAACCCATAGTCGCCGCGCTCGGCCTTTCTGGCGTTCATCACTTCCCAGATCTTGTCCGCGCTTTCCTTTGGCACGACGCCCAGTTCGGCCAACTTGCTGGTGGCATGCGCCTCGATCTCGAACCAGATGGCAAAGCGGTTCTCGGCCGACCAATTGGCAACCATTTCGGGACGGGAATAGCGCGGGATCATGGGTTTAGCCTTGATAGGTCAGAGTTTGATTCAGGTATTGAGGGGATGCGGCCAGACACGCGCGGTCGCGTTCTAAACCACCATCCCCGTTGCCGCGTCGCGGATCGCCTTGATCCGTCCCGCATAGGTTTTCGGGTCATTGCCCGCATAGATGGCCGAGCCGGCCACCAGCACATTGGCGCCGGCCTGGACGATGGCGCGGGCATTGTCGGCGGTGACCCCGCCATCGACTTCGAGGTCGATATCCCGCCCGCCGATCAATGCTTTTGCCTGGGCGATCTTGTTCAGGCTCTCCGGGATGAAACTCTGTCCACCAAAGCCGGGATTGACGCTCATGACCAGCACGAGATCGCAATCGTCGATCACATGCTGGATCGCCGACACCGGCGTTGCCGGGTTGAGCGCCACGCCGGCTTTCTTGCCCAGCGCCCGGATCGCCTGCAGCGAGCGGTGCAAATGCGGGCCGGCCTCGGCATGCACGGTAATGATATCGGCGCCGCTTTCGGCGAAGTCACTCAGATAGGGGTCCGCCGGTGCGATCATCAGGTGCACGTCGAAGACCTTGCGCGTCACCTCGCGCACGGCTTTCATCACCGGCGCACCGAACGAGATATTGGGCACGAAATGCCCGTCCATCACGTCGACATGGATATAGTCCGCGCCGGCCTCGTCAATCGCCTTCACCTCCGCACCCAGCCGCGCGAAGTCGGCAGAAAGAATGGAGGGCGCTATGCGAAGCGGACGGGTCACGGTCATGGGCACCTCGGCCGAAGGGGGAATAGCGGCTGCTCTAGCGCGCAGATGGGTTTTGGGCAAGGGCAGGGCGCTGTCCACACCCCGATTTGGGTTTCGCGCCAAACAATGTTACCCCTCGCCCCGGATCGCCGACCGGCCATCCGTTCCCACCCATTCAAACGAGGCTCAAACCCCAAGTTAGGATAGTTTTTGCAAGTTCAAGTCCGCGACAACAATGTCGACCAGGCCCTTCGGGTACTGAAAAAGCGTCTTCAGCGGGAAGGCGTATTCCGTGAGATGAAGCTCCGGAAATACTACGAAAAACCCTCGGAAATGCGCAATCGCAAGTCTGCCGAAGCCGTTCGCCGCAGCCGCAAGCTGGCGCGCAAGCAGGCCATTCGTGAAGGCCTGATTGCTGGCCCCAAGCGTCCTGCGCGCCCCGGCGCGCGCTAGGCGCGACTTACCGGCCGGGCCTGCGGGCCTGGCCGATATCGGCCAATTGCCGATGCAGATTGCGGATCTGGCGCGAACCATAGCGGCGGTTGCCTACACACAGTTGCGCTCCGTGCAGGCTGACAGGCGCGGCCTGTTCCATAGCAAAGCGGATGGCCTTTGCGGCCGAGGTGAAGCGCTTGGCGCCGGCGGTGCGCGCCGATGCGACGGTACTGCCGAGGAAAAGCTGCCCCGGCATGTTCAGGATATCGATGTTCATTAGTCTGTCTTTCTACCGGCTCTTGGCCGGGTCTCAGCGCTTGGTGCGCTCGAGGGGATAGTCCTGCGCGTCATAAAGCGCGCGGATCTCGTTACCCTCATATCGGTTGTCGCCGCTTTCCACGGCCATGCTGCGCAAAGCTGCAGCGGGCATGTCCTCAATGGCGAAGCGAATGGCTTCTGCGGCGGAGGAAAATCTGAAATATCGGGCGTTGCGCCCATGAAATGCGCCGGATTGCGCGTAGAGTTCGGCCGGTTCGGTCCAGTCCAGGTTCGCGATCACCGCTTGTTGACGGCGATGGTGAAGGCCTTTTTGGCGTCTTCGAACACGGTCTTGACCGCAGCGCTGGGGGAGAGGTCGATTTCCTCGACCACGCGCTCATTGCTTTCGCCCCACGACTTTACCCGGTAGAGCATCGGACCCTTGTCGTGTGGCAGGCAACTCATCACCTCACAGGGGCCGGAAGGACGGTTGCTGTGCCGGGGCGCGGAGCGCAACTCCAGCATTTGACCGACTTTGTAGCGGTGCGGCATGTACGCTCCTTGTGGACGTGACAATGGGGACGCCGCAAGGCGCCCCCACGCAATTGGCTTTAGGCCAGAGCGACGTTGATGGCGGACTCGCGACCGTCGCGACCTTTTTCAAGGTCATAGGAAACCTTCTGGCCATCAGCCAGGGTCGAGAGGCCAGCGCGCTCGATCGCCGAGACGTGCACAAAGGCATCCTTGCCACCGGTATCGGGGGTGATGAAGCCGAAGCCCTTGGTGGAATTATAGAATTTGACGGTGCCGTTGATCATGTTGGCGCCTTTCAGTTTGGCTCGAAGCGAAGCAAACGAGCAGGTTTCTCCCGTGCACTGTGCATCAGGAGCCTAAGAACGTTCGCAATTCAGCAGGAAAGCCAAGCAACCGGCAGAGCCAGCAGGCCAAGTTTGCCAACAGGGGCAGAAACGTATGGATGCACCATCTACTGCAATTGGGGTGAAGTCAAGGCAGGAGGCTTTGTGGAAATATTTTGAGGGCGATGGAACTGGCAGCCTTGCGCTTCGTTCTAGGCCTGATGAACGTCTGCGGCAAATGGCTTGGATGCGGCAAAGAAGTTCACGATTGATCGGCAAAAAAGGTGTCTCGACGAACATGCATCTAAGTGTATTTGGCTTCCGCAACCGCCGCGCTTCCGCATTCGCCGACACATTCCCGGCGGTCTGTTCTGCGACAGGATTCGCACCTGCCCTTGTATGACAGTCGGCCCCTGCGACCAGAGGCAGGATCGCCATGCCGGTGCGCGGCGACGCCATGGCCAACAAGTTTCTGGCATTTAAAAGCGTAACACCTGGCCAAGTCACGGAAGCAAAAGAAGAATAATGAACGAGAGTTCCGTAAACACCGAAACCTCCCTGTCGTTTCTGAGCGGCGGAGGCGCCACCGGTGCGCTCATCCGTGACCATGACTGGGGCAGCAGCCCGATCGGTGCGCCTGAGGGATGGCCAGAAGCACTCAAGACGCTGGTTTCGGTGATGTTGAGCTCAAGTCAGCCCATGTTCGTCGCCTGGGGCGCGTCGCGAACCCTCATTTACAACGACCAGTATGCGCAGATCCTGGCCGGCAAACACCCTGAGGCACTCGGCGGTGATTTCCTTGAGGTGTGGCACGAGATTCGAGCGGATCTCAGCCCGATCGTTGCGCAAACATACTCGGGTGAGCCCGTCCAGATGGACGACATCATGCTCGTCATGCAACGACGTGGGTATCCTGAGGAAACTCACTTCTCATTCTTCTACTCCCCTATCAGAGATGACCGCGGCACCACGGCAGGATTGTTTTGCGCCTGCACCGAGATAACCGGACAGATAGAAGCCGAGCGTCAGGCCGAGCGCGAGCGGATGCGGCAGCGGCTCATGCTCAAGCAGATGCCAGGTTTCGTGGCTCTGCTGGTTGGTCCAGACCATCGCTTTGAATACGTCAATGACGCCTATCGAGAAATCGCGGGCGAGAGAAATTTTGAAGGTCGCACGGCGCGAGAAGTCTTTCCGGAAGTCGAAGACCAGGGGTATTTCGAGTTTCTCGACAACGTCTATGCGACGGGAGAGGCCTTCTCAGCTCACGCTGCGCCGATCCTTCTGGCTGGAGAAACCGAGCCCCGCTATGTCGATTTTCTCTATGAGCCGATCCGCGACGATGCTGGTGCGGTTACTGGCATCTTCGTGGGTGGATACGAGGTCACAGAGCAGGTCCGTACGAGAGCCCGGCTTGAGGAAAGCGAAGAACGCGTGCGCTCAGAAGCCGAGCGGGTCCGCCTCGCGCTTGATGCCGGGGCAATCGTGGGCACCTGGGTATGGGCGGTTCAGGAAGATCGTTTCATCGCCGATGAACGGTTTGCTCGTTCGTTCGCCCTCGACCCTGAGCTTTGCCGGCAGGGGCTTCCGCTGGACCTAGTGACCGCGTCGATCCATCCGGAGGACGTGGACAGGGTTTCCGATGCAATCGAGAAAGCATTGCAGGGCGGGGGCGCCTATAGCTGCGAATATCGAGTTCGCCAGACCGACGGTGAATATCGCTGGGTTGAAGCGAACGGATTGGTGGAACTGGATGCCAACGGCACTGCACAGCGCTTTCCCGGTGTTCTCATCGACATCGAGGAGGAGCGAAAAGCGAGGATCGAGCGGGATCGCTCGGCGGCGATGCTCGCTGCCTTCATCGAGGCAGTGCCCGGTGTTGTGTACGCCAAAGATCGGCAGGGGCGCATGCTGGTCGCCAATCGCGGCGCAACCGAACTAATCGGGAAACCGCCCGAGGAGTATCTGGGCAAGACAGATGCGGAATTTCTCGAAAACACGGCGCAAGGGGAAGCCGTGATGGCGAACGACGCGCTGTTATGGAATCGGGGGTTGTACGGCAGATCGAAGAGACGGTGCATCGGCCGGACGGCAGCCCGGCGATATGGCTATCGACCAAATCACCCTGGCGGGACACAGATGGCACGGTGATCGGCCTCGTCGGGTCATCGCTGGATATTACGGCGCGCAAGGAGGCAGAAGCTGCACTAGAGGCCAGCCAGGAAGAATTGAGGCGGTTGAACGCCTCGCTGGAAGAGCGCGTCAAGCAGGCAATCAAGGAGCGCGAGAACGCCTTGGCCCTGTTGCACGAGGCGCGGAAGGTCGAAACCCTGGGGCAACTCACCGGTGGGGTCGCGCACGATTTCAACAATCTGCTCACGCCGATTATGAGTGGTCTGGATATTTTGAGCCGTCGGCATGGTGACGACGAGAAGTCTCATCGGATCATTGCGGGGGCCCTGCAGGCGTCTGAACGCGCCAAGACACTCGTTCAGCGTCTCCTCGCTTTTGCTCGTCGTCAGACGCTGCTGCCAAAGGATACAGATATTTGCCTGCTTGCCCGGGACATGCGCGAACTGCTGGAGCGCACACTCGGCCCGCAGATCGAATTTGCGCTTGATACGAAAGACGATGGTTGCGTAGCCTTTGTCGACCCAAATCAACTTGAACTTGCTATTCTCAACCTGGCTGTAAACGCTCGCGATGCGATGCCGGATGGAGGCGAGCTGACTATTTCGGTCGACACTGTCACCATCTCTCCGTCAGCTCCGCACGAAAGCCTGGAGAGCGGCAACTACGTTCGGGTCATCGTCAGTGATACCGGTACAGGAATGGATGCCGAGACGCTCTCTCACGCTATCGAGCCGTTTTTCACTACAAAGGAAGTGGGACACGGCACGGGTCTTGGTCTGTCGATGGTGCATGGCCTGGCCGCACAGTCCGGAGGTGCTCTGAGCGTGCGCTCGGTGGAAGGCCAGGGGACAACGGCCGAGATATGGCTGCCGTCCTCGGCTTGCCAACCAAAGCCGGAGCCGGTTCAGAACGCTGATGTTCCGCTCCCGGAGAAGACGAAAAAAGTGCTCCTCGTCGATGATGAGGCGCTTATTCGGATGAGCGTGGCAGACAACCTTGCCGAGCTTGGCTACGAGGTCTTCGAAGCAGGCTCAGCAGCCGCGGCTCTGGAGCAGGTCCGTTCGGGACTTGTCCCCGATCTGCTCGTTACCGATCATATGATGCCTCGCATGACCGGGGCTCAACTCGCGAGCGAACTGCGCGGCATCATGCCCGACCTGCCCATTTTGATGATTACTGGCTATGCGGACCTGAAACCAGAGCAAGCTCGCGGGCTTGTGGTGCTCGCAAAACCTTTTCGCATGGCCGAACTTGGCATGCGCGTTGCTGAATTGCTGGATGGCAGGCGGTCCATCGGGACGCCTGCCTAGCCAGGACAACTGCCCTCCGGGGCGCCAGTCGGTGCCCGAGGGCGTTTGCTGAGTGCGATTCTCTCCGATAGCGCTTGTTCTCCGGAACGCTCCTGCGGCCGCTGGCGCATAGCGGGCCCAGAGCTTTGCGCCTCACATCCTCGCGATGCGGCACTGGGGCTCATTGCCTTTGGCCGGCACCGCGCTAAACAGGGGCGCTACTAAGGAGCGTCAGACGTGGAATTTTCCCTGCCTTTGGTGATCGGCGCCGGCGTGCTGAGTTTTCTCAGCCCCTGCGTGCTGCCTCTGGTGCCGCCCTATCTCACCTATATGAGCGGGGCGAGTTATGATCAGTTGCGCGCCGAGGCCGTCTCCGGGTCGCCCGGACAGTTGACCGGCCGCGTGGCGTTGACCTCCATCTTCTTTATTCTTGGGTTTACGGTGGTCTTTGTGGCGCTAGGCGCCACCGCCACTGCCTTCGGGCAGGCTTTCCGGCAACTTCTGCCGGTCCTCACGCCCATTGCAGGCGTCGTCATTATCGCCATGGGCCTGCATTTCCTGGGCGTGTTCCGCATCGGCATTCTCGACCGGCAGTTGCGCCACAATGGTCCCGGTGCTGCCTCAGGGCCGATGGGCGGGTTCCTGCTCGGCCTGGCCTTTGCCGTTGGCTGGACGCCCTGCATTGGCCCGGTGCTCGCCGCCATTCTCTCGGTGGCCGCCAGTCGCGAGACCGCCTGGGAGGGCGCCTCGCTGCTCGGACTTTATTCGCTGGGGCTGGGCATCCCGTTCTTCCTCGCCGGCATCGCCGTGGGGCCGTTCCTCACCTTTTTCAATGGCTTCAAGAAGCATTTGGGCGTGGTGGAAAAGGTCATGGGTGGCCTCCTTGTGGTCACGGGCCTGTTGTTCCTCACCGGCAATTTCACCCGTATTTCCTACTGGTTCCTCGAGACCTTCCCCGTGCTGGCCAATTTCGGCTGAGTCTCTCGGGGAATATTCCCGAACTTAGGGTCATTCCGTAGGCGGAGATTAACCCTGTTCACGGATTCGCGAGCGAGACGCGCTTTCCTCGGGCGATGTTGAGGCGCAGTTTACTCCCACGGGATGAGACTGGCGCCAGAACGCGACAAGAGCAGCACACGAGTCCGCGAATATGCCAACCATCGCCAGAACGATGGACGATATCGCCGGGGAGGAGATCGGGGCGGATGCCGCGCCGGCGGCCGCACGTCTTGCCGTCACGGTGCGAGTGTATAACCGCATCGAGGATGTTGAGCCTATCTGGCGCGCCCTGTCCCAAGGTGGACTGGAATCGCCGGGCCAGAGTTTTGATTTCATTCGGCTCTGGGTAATCAATCGCCAGATCGCCCAAGCCGACCAGCGCTATGTGGTGGGCGAGGTCGACGGTGTCCCAGTGGCGCTCCTCCCGCTGCATCGCAAAAGCGTGCATGGCGTGCGCCTATACACCTGGTTTCCCGGTGCCCATGCGGGCTGCTATGCGCCTCTCGTCGATGTGCCGCACCTCAACGCGCTGGGTCCCACAGGCCGCGCGGCCCTTTGGCAGGCCATGATCGGGGCACTCAAGGGCGCTGACCTCGTCTATCTGCGCTCGATGCCCGACCGGATCGGCGACATCGAAGGGCTGTTTGACGAGTTGGGCGACGCCCTGACTGTCGAAACGCTCTACCGCGCCCAGTTCGAGTCCTGGGAGCAGTGCGACCGCGAGCAGCGCAGCCGCTCCCGCCGCAAGCATGACCGGCAGCAGGGCGACCGCCTGGCCGCATTGGGTGACGTCGGCTTCGAAACAGTCAGGGACCCGGCGGAAGCCCATGCGGTGCTCGACACCATGTTCGCTCAGCGCTCGGCCCGTTTCAGGGCGCAAGGCATTCGCGACATTTTCGTGTGCGACAACATCACCGGTTTCTACCACGCGGCCCTTGAGCCTGGTTCAGGGCTCAACGTGCGCCTGCATGTGCTGCGACTCGATGGTGAGATCGTTGCGGCGCGCTACAACATCGTCGTTGGCGATCGCATGTTCTGCCTGATCTCCTCGATGAGCGACTGCGGCCACATCCAGTTCGGCTCACCAGGCAAACAGTGCCTGTTGCGGGTAATGCAGACCGTGTTTGACGATGGCATTGCGTTTTTCGACATGGGGGCCGGGTTCACCGACGAGAAGCGCCACTGGTGCAATGTGCAGGTGCCCCTACGGCAGCACTATGTGCCGCTTTCTCCGCTTGGCGTTCTGGCGATGTCGACCCACCGCAATTTCCAGCGCCTAAGGGCCTGGGCCAAGAACAACGCCGCGGTCAAATCGGGTCTGCGTTCGCTCAATCAGCTTCGGGACCGTTTGCTGGCCAGGCGAAAATCAGATCAGCTTTAGCCCGCGCAGCGAGGCATGGCCCGACTTACCCACGATAATGTGGTCGTGCAATACAATCCCCAGCGGTTTGGCGATATCGGCGATTTCCTTTGTCATGCGGATGTCGGCCGATGAAGGGGAGGGGTCACCCGAGGGGTGGTTGTGTACCAGGATCAGTGCAGTCGCCGAGAGTTCGAGTGAGCGCTTGATCACCTCGCGCGGATAGACCGGCGTGTGGTCGACCGTACCGGTCTGCTGCACCTCGTCGGCAATCAGCCGGTTCTTCTTGTCCAGAAACAGAACGCGGAACTGTTCGATGGACTCATAGGCCATCTGGCTGCGGCAATAATCGATCAATTGGCTCCAGGACGACAGGATCGGCATCTGGTTGTCGATGCGGTCCCGCCCGAAGCGGGCTGCCACAGCCTGGATCACCTTGAGATGGGCGATGGAAGTGGGGCCGAGCCCCTTGATCTTTTCGAGCCGGGACTGGCTGGCATTGAAGACACCCGAAAACGAACCGAATTCGCGCAGCAACTGCTTGGCCAATGCCTTGGTGTCCTTGCGCGGGATGACCAGTTGCAGCGCCAGTTCGAGCAGTTCGTAGTCTTCCAGTGCCTCCCCGCCCAGCTTGAGGAAGCGCTCGCGGACCCGCTGGCGATGCCCGGCATGATCATCCGGCGCGGCAGGAGCCGGAATGGCGGCCTCGGCGAATTCGTCGGGCCGGTCGTTCATCAGGCGCTCCGGCCGGCCAGTGGATTGAACAGCCCGGCGGGCGAGAGCGTGAAGATTTCACAGCCGGTTTCGGTGATGCCGATGGAATGCTCGCACTGCGCCGAAAGCGTGCGGTCGCGGGTCACTGCGGTCCACCCATCGGAGAGGATTTTGACATGCGGGCGGCCCAGATTGATCATCGGCTCGATGGTGAAGATCATGCCCGGTTTGAGTACGGCGCCGGTGCCAGGCGTGCCGAAATGCAGGATATTGGGCTCGTCATGGAACAGGCGCCCCAGGCCGTGGCCGACAAAATCCCGCACCACGCTCATGCGTTCGCCTTCCGCGACGGCCTGGATCGCCGCGCCGATATCGCCCGTGGTGTTGCCCGGCTTGGCGGCAGCAATGCCAGCTTCCAGGCTTGCATATGTCACCTCGATCAGTCGTTCGGCCTTTCGCGAGATTTCGCCCACCGGGTACATGCGGCTCGAATCCCCGTGCCAGCCGTCGAGCACCAGGGTCAGGTCAACATTGACGATGTCGCCTTCGCGCAACGGCCGTTCATCGGGAATGCCGTGACACACCACATGGTTGATCGAGGTGCAGACCGAATGGCGATAGCCCTTATAGAAGATGGTCGCCGGCACGGCCCCATGATCGCGGGCGAACTCATAGGCGACGCGGTCAATCGTCGAAGTCGGAACGCCCGCCTCGACAAATGGTGTGATCTCGTCGAGCGCCCGAGCGGTCAGGGCCCCGGCCCGGCGCATGCCTTCAAAGCCTTCCGCGCCATGCAACGGAATAACCCCGGCGGTGCGACGGGCTTTGGCGTTGGCGTCGACATAAGTGATCATGCATTGGTCTCCTAAAAGCAAAATAAGGTCTTAAGCGGGTGAAGGGAAGGGCGGTGAACCGTTGACTTGCTCGGGGCGTAGAGGCATCCACAACTGCCTCAAGGAAAAATCACCGATGACTCAGCAAGACACTCGCATCACCGCCGGCATGATCGTCATCGGCGACGAAATTCTCTCTGGCCGCACCAAAGATGTGAATATCGGCGCTGTTGCTGACTTCTGTACCGATCTGGGGATCGACCTCACCGAGGTCCGCGTGGTGTCGGACGAGATGGACGCCATTATCGAGGCGGTCAACGCCCTGCGCGCCCGCTATACCTATGTTTTTACTTCCGGCGGTATCGGCCCGACCCATGATGACATCACCGCCGATGCCATTGCCAAGGCGTTCGATGTCGCCCTGCCGATCAACGCGCAGGCCCGGGCCATGCTGGAAACGCGCTGGAAGCAGACAGGCACCGAAGTCAACGAGGCCCGCCTGCGCATGGCCCGCATTCCTGAGGGCGCCGATCTGATCGTCAATTCGGTCTCTGCTGCGCCGGGCTTCCGGATCGGCAATGTCCATGTCATGGCGGGCGTACCGGTCATCATGCGCTCGATGCTCGAAGCGCTGGCGCCCACGCTCAAGGGTGGCAAGAAGGTTTCGTCGGTCGCCGTCCGGGCAGCCGTGGGCGAGGGCACGCTGGGGGGGCCGCTCGGTGTTCTGCAGGCCGAATATCCGGATGTGAAGATGGGGTCCTATCCTCAGATGGGCAAGGATCGGGTGATGACCGAGCTGGTGCTGCGCTCGTCCGACGAGGCGCGGCTGGCCGAGGCGGCCAAGAAGGTGCGGGCCATGGTCGCTGCTGCCCATGAAAAGGCCGGTGTCGCGCCACCCGATGCAGAATGATTGGCGTTTGCCGCTGCCTTTGCTAAGGACGAGCCAATCAAAGATACAGGGGTCAGGCCCCGCCAGGAGAGCAGCGTGAGCAATCCCAACGAGAAATCCTTCCCCGTCACCTGGGATCAGTTCCATCGCGACAGCCGTGCGCTGGCTTGGCGCCTGGCCAGCATCGGTCCTTTCGATGCGGTCGTGGCCATCGCCCGTGGTGGCCTCGTGCCAGCGGCCATCGTTGCCCGTGAGCTCAATATCCGCACGGTCGAGACCGTTGCGGCCAAGAGCTATGACCACCAAAACCAGAGCGGCATTTCCATTCTCAAGGAAATCAGCCAGCCGGTCTTTGACCTCGCCAAGAGGGGCGGCAAGATCCTGATCGTCGACGATCTTGTTGACACCGGCAATACAGCCCGCGTGGTTCGAGACATGCTGCCCGGCGCCCATTTCGCCACGGTCTATGCCAAGCCCAAGGGGCGCGACATGGTCGATACCTTCATCACCGAAGTCAGCCAGGACACCTGGATTTTCTTCCCCTGGGATCTCGACGTTGCCTATGTCGCGCCGATTTCCGGCGCTACGGACTGATCGCGGGCCTGCTTATCCCTGTTCGCCAAGCCCATGAGACCATGCCTTCGCGTCGACGCGAGGGCGGGGCATTGAGAGATTATCCGCAAGACGCCAATCAGGCCGCAAGGCGCTGGCATGTAGGGCCGGGCATTTTCATTCGAATTGCGCGGGGCCGCTCACACGTGGTCGGCATGCGAACAGCCGATTACCCTTGAATTTCATCCAGGAAAACAAACTCGGTATCGCCGGATGGCGTGATGCTGTCGTCGTCCAGCAGGTGCTCGGCTCCGGAGTGCGGTAGTTCCACCGCCTCCCGCAGCACCGTCTCCTCGTCCAGGATCGCCACCAGATTGCTGCCCTGACGCGCTATTCCAGCCAGGAAACGCGCTGCTGAGCCTTCAATCTGTGGCACCGGCAGAATGTTGGCGGCTTCCACATCGATGATGTCAGAGACGCTGTCTACCAGCAGCCCCATGTCGTGGCCCGCAACGTTGAGAACCAGGATGATATGACCGTCGTGCTGCTTCCGGCGCTCGGCCGAGCAGCCAATGCGCAGCGCCAGGTCATGAACCGGGACGACCCGTCCGCGAATGTCGATGACGCCGAGCACATCCGGCTTTTGGGCGGGCAGGGGCGTCACCGGGCTCCAATTGCGAATTTCGCGCATGGACATGATATCGACGCCGAAACTCTGCCCGGTACAGGCAAAGGTGATGAATTGCCGTATTTCGGCGTTGCCGCGTTCATCGGGCGGAGATTGAAACTGGTCCAGTTCCTGTGGCAGGGCCGACATTGCTGCGCCTAACTCGGTACACATAGGTAGCCAACGTGGGCCACAGACATCATTGTCGAGAAAGGTTGCCGCAAGCTTAGCGTCTGGTGCGGGCGGCGGGAATCGAACCCGCAAGGCTATCGCCGAGGGATTTTAAGTCCCTTGTGTCTACCAATTCCACCACGCCCGCTTGGCTCGGTGCCCCGTGTTTGTCACAAGCTTTTGGACAAGACAATTGTGCTCAGACGATTCTTCCCCGGAGGCCAGATGATCGAACGCGTTGAAACCGGCATTGCCCCATCCTCGGCGCCCATTAATGATGCGGTCCGGGCCGGCAAACACCTCTGGCTGGTCGCAATCGCCGAGGATCCCGTCAGCGGCCAGATCGTGGTGGGCGATATTGAGGCGCAAACGCGCCGCTGCATCGACAATCTGGCCATCGCGCTCAAAGCCGCCGGCGGGAGCCTGCGCAACCTCGTCATGGTGCAGATCTTTCTCACCGACAGCGCCGATGCGGCCGGCATGAACGCGGTCTATCGCGAATATTTCACCGAGCAGCCTTTTCCCGTCCGCGCCACCGTTGTGGTCAAGGAATTGCTGGCCAAGGGCCTCAAAATCGAAATGACAGCCACGGCGGTGTTGGACTGATGTTGCTCAAGCGGGATCTACTCGAAGATATCAAGGCCGGTAGGGTGGACCTCATCTTCCGGCGCTGGAATCGACCGACGGTGAAGGCCGGGGGGACGCTCAAGACCAAGGTGGGCCTACTTTCTATCAAGTCGATCACCGACATGTCGCCGGACGACGTCACCGACGCGGAAGCGCAGCGCGCTGGGTTCAAGGATGTCGCCGAATTCCGCCGCTGGCTCGACACCATGAAGGCCGGCGACCTGTTCCAGCGCATCGAGGTAGGGTATCTGGGCGAGGGCTAGTGCCTCAAAATGGCGTCGGCGCCACGAAGGTGGTGAAGACCTCCGTAGTGGGGTGGGTAAAGCCCAGTTCGGCGGCGTGCAATTGCAGCCGGTCGGCGGCCGCCAGGTCAGCGCCTTCGGAATAAAACGCATCGCCCAGAATCACATGGCCGATTGCCTTCATGTGAACCCGCAACTGATGCGTCCGGCCAGTCAGTGGGATCAACCGCACGCGAGTGGCGTTATCTTCCCGCTCGATCACGTGCCATTCGGTTTGCGAAGCGCGGCCATGGTCGTAGTCGACCTTTTGCCGGGGCTTGTTGAGCCAGTCGGTGGCCAATGGCAGGTCGATCAGGCCGCTGTCCTCTTCGATGATGCCCGATACCCGCGCGATATAGCTCTTGGTGGTCTTGCGGTGCTCGAACTGGCTGCCAATACGTCCGTGGGCACGCTTGTTGAGCGCCAGCACCAGAACGCCAGAGGTGTCCTTGTCGAGCCGGTGGCACATGCCTGCGGTGGGGTAAGTCTGTCGCGCGCGATGTTCGATACAATCCCACAGGCTCGGGTCTTTGCCCGGCACGCTGAGCAGGCCGGACTGCTTGTCCACCACCAATATGTCGTCATCGACATGGAGGACGTTCAGGTACGGATCGGTGGGCGGAAAATAGTCTTTGAGCGTGGGCATGGCGGGCATCAGCTGGCTCTAGCAGACAAAGCGGGACTTGACCAAGGTTCTTGGCAGATATGCGGGCGGCGGCGTAGTGTCCGTGCATGAAAACGATGACCTTTGAGACAGCATTGGGACTGTTTGGCGTCGGCTGGACCGAGCGCGGCCTGGCGCGCGTGCTGCTGCCCGATACGTCGCAAAAGGCGATGCTCGAGCGACTGGAAAGGGACGGGGCGCGGCCGGGTGAGCCGACGCGGATGGTTGCCGGGTTGATGAACCGCATCGAAGATTATGCAGAGGGTCTCGAAGTGCATTTCGGCGATGTGCCACTCGATCTCGGCGGTGTCTCCGGTTTCCACCGCAGGGCTTATGAGCGTCTGGTGCAAGTGCCCTGGGGCCACACCATCACCTATGGCGCGCTTGCCCGCGAGCTGGGTGATCCCGGCCTCTCGCGTGCAATAGGGCAGGCCATGGGCGCCAACCCCATTCCGCTGGTCATTCCTTGCCACCGGGTGCTGGCCAGCAATGGCAAGCCGGGTGGGTTTTCCGCGCCGGGTGGCACTTTCACAAAGGTCAAAATGCTGGCGATGGAAGGCGTCAATGTCGGCACGCCGGCCGGTCAGATGAGTTTCGGGTTCTAGTCTTCAGGTTCCAGTCATGGCCTATGCCTTCAAACAATCCGGCGGTGTTGCGGCCCAGGTGCGCGACATCGCCACAGAACAGATCGACAAGGCATTGGAGGCGGTTGCGGCCAATGAGGACTTCGATCGAACCGTCCACACAGTGCGCAAGGCCTGCAAGAAGCTGCGGGCTCTGCTCAAACTCATCCGGCCGGTCTTTGCTGACTACCAAGCAGAAAACGACGCCTTTCGCGCCGTTGCCGAACGTTTCTCGGTGGCGCGCGACGCGGCGGTAATGGTTCAGACCATGTCTGCGCTGGTCGATAGTTCCGGGGCGCGTCTCAGCGTCGATGGGGTCGGCTCGGTGACCCTGCTTGACCGGCTACGGGAGCGCGCCCGGCATTTGCGCCAGCAAATGGGCGAGGATGAACTGCTGGCGCTCGCGGCGGCCGATTTCGAGCGGGCGCGTGAACGTGTGCCGGACTGGAAGTTTGATGCGTCCGGCGCGGATATTGTGCGGCCGGGCCTCAGGGCTGACTATTCCCGCTTTCGCAAGCGGCTCGCCAAGGCGCGCGAGACGCCTGAAGGAGAAATGGTGCATGAGTGGCGCAAGGCTACGAAGGTCTGGTGGTATCACATGCGGCTCTACGAACGCACCGCCCCTGCAATCCTGGAGAATCTCTGTTTAGGCCTCGAGGAACTGGGCGAGATTTTGGGGGAGCACCATAATCTGATGGTGCTGTCCGAGTGGATCGTTTCCACGCGTGCGCCGGGGGACAGCTCTGTCGACATATTGCTGGCGATCATCGCGGAACAACAGGCGGCGCTCGGCAAAAAGGCATTCGACCTCGGCCGGCAATTGGCGGCGGAACCTCGGGGCGTAGCTGCAAAGCGCTTCAACGCCTATTGGCAGCTTCTGGAATAGAGTGATGGCCGAGGAAATCGAACGCAAGTTTCTGGTATCGGGGGAGGGCTGGCGTGACGCGGTTGCTGGCCGGAAGCGCTTGGTGCAGGGTTACCTCTCTAGCAATGCCAAGGCCACTGTGCGCATCCGCATTGCGGACGATCAAAAGGCAGTGCTCACGCTCAAGGGGCCGGCAGAAGGGATCAGCCGGGCCGAGTTCGAATATGAAGTGCCGCTGGACGACGCACGCCAGATGCTGGAGCTGGCGCAGCCCAACGTGGTCGAAAAAGTCCGGCATCTGGTGCCCCATGGTGGTCTGATCTGGGAAGTGGACGTGTTCGGAGGTGCCCATGCCGGACTGGTCATGGCCGAGGTCGAACTGGCGTCTGAAGATCAGGTGATCGATCTCCCCGGTTGGGCGGGCAAGGAAGTCAGCCATGACGACCGCTATGCCAATGCGAGCCTGGCGCGGGTGCCGGGCGTTCCTTCGGTTGACCCTGACGTGGCGTGAGGGACTATTGCCTCGTCTCGCGGAGGATGCGGGACCATGAACAAGACCTATACCGTCAACCAGCTTGCCCGGCTCGCGGGTATTTCGGTGCGTACGCTGCACCACTATGACGAGATCGGTCTGCTCAAGCCCGCATTCATCGGCGAGAACCGCTATCGCTACTACGGCGAGGAGGAGTTGCTGCGCCTGCAGCAAATTCTGATCCATCGTGAACTGGATATGCCTCTGAGCGAAATCGGCACCATTCTTGATGCGCCCGGTTTCGACCGGCTCGCCACGCTGCAAAGGCAGCGGGAACGGCTCGAGGAACAGGCGAAGCGCTACGCCGGCATGGTCCGGACGATCGACCGCACGATCGCCCGTCTCAAAGGAGAACGCACAATGACTGACGCAGATCTCTATTCTGGCATCGTCTCACTTGAAAAGCAGGCTGAATACGAGGCCTGGCTGATCGAGCGCTATGGCGCCGGCCTAAAGAGCGAAATTGATTCCAGCCGCAAGGCCATGGCTGAACTGTCCGATGCCGAGCAGGCTGCCATGATGGAGGAGTTGCGGCTGGTCGAAGACGGTCTGGCTGAAGGCCTGCGCCGGGGCCTGCCGCCGCAAGCGACCGCGCTCGATCCCTTGATTGAACGCCATCGCGCTTGGGTCGCCTCGGCCTGGGCGCGCGACTGCCCGCTAGATGCTTATATCGGCTTGGCTGAAGTCTATGAACACCCCGATTTCCGCAAGCGCTACGAGGCGATCGAACCTGGCTTTGCCGACTATCTGGTGACGGCCATGCGGGCCTGGGCGCGCCGTCAGGCGTAGCGGGGGCACCAAGCACCGGTCAACGCGGCGGATCGCTCCGGCAGCTGTTGCGTTGACCCAGCAGATAAGACAAGGGGGAAACATGTCCGGAGAGCTGGTGCATATCATTGTGCGCACGGTGGAATGGGTAGGTATCGCCATCATTGTGCTTGGTCTGATCGTGGGAACCGCGCGGTTCCTGATGCAGTTGCGCGATCGCGACGTCCATGACCGGTTTCGCAGGTATCGAGCGGATATTGGCCGTGGCATTCTGGTGGGACTGGAGGTGCTCGTCGCAGCCGACATCATTGCGACGGTGGCCATCGAGCCCACACTGGACAGTCTGGCGGTGCTGGCCGGCATTGTGGCAATCCGGACATTCCTCAGCCTGTCGCTCGAGGTCGAAGTGTCCGGTCGCTGGCCCTGGCAGCAGACACATGCCGAGGTCAAACAGCGGCAGGAATCGCGCTAATCACTGCCAGCGCTTGAAGCTCTTTACGTCCCCTAGCGCATTGATGATGGTGCGCACGATCTTGTCGACGCTGTCGGTTACGGGCACGTGCAGCGTGTTTTCCGTGGCCGGGTCAGGCACTTCGAGCGTGGCGAACTGACTGTCGAGGAGGCTCGTTGGCATATATTCGTGGCTGCGCTTGGCCATGCGCTCGCCGATCAATTCCCTCGAGCCGTCCAGATAGACGAACAGGACTGGTTCACCGGCCTTTTCGGTGATGAAGTCGCGATAGATGCGTTTGAGCGCCGAGCTGGCGCCGATGGCGACGTCCTTTTTCTGCGCCGCCTGCTTGAGGGCCGCCGTATGTGCCTCGAGCCAGGGCCAGCGATCCTCATCGTTTAGCGGCGTGCCAGCCCGCATTTTCTCGACATTGGCCTCGGGATGGTACTGGTCGCCATCGAGGAACGGGGCATGCAGGGCACGTGCGAGAGCGGCCCCCACGGTAGATTTCCCTGATGAACTCACGCCCATCACGATGATGATGCGAGCCGGCTTAGACTGTGGCTGTGAAGGCGCCGTCGACATAGAGAATGTGTCCGTTCACGAAACTGGAAGCGTCGGATGCGAGAAAGATTGCAGCAGGGCCAAGCTCTTCGACCTCGCCCCAACGGCCCATTGGGGTCCGTTGTTTGACCCAGCCATCAAAGGCTGGGTCAGCCATCAGTGTAGTGTTTAGGTCGGTCTTGAAATAGCCCGGTGCAATGGCGTTTATGTTGAGCCCTCGTGGGGCCCAGTCGGCCGCCATGCCGCGCGTGAGGTTGGCAATTGCCGCCTTGGCAGCGCCATAGGGTGCAGCAGTCGGGCGGGCGTGATTGGTCAGGATCGAGCAGATATTGATGATCTTGCCCCGGCCGCGCTCCAGCATGTGCTGGGCAACTGCCTTGCTGACCGAAAAGGTGGAGACCACATGGGCGCTCAGCATAGCTTCGAAATTGTCGTGGCTATAGGTCTCCAAAGGCCCGCGGATCTGCATACCGGCGTTGTTGACGAGAATGTCGATGGGGCCAATCTGATCCTCACAATGACCGATGGCCTCGGCGACGCTGTCGGGGCTTGTCACATCAAAGGCCAGAGCGGAGACCTTGGCTCCGCTATCGGCTAGATCGGCGGCGGCTCTGCCAAGTGCCACTTCGTCACGGCCGTTGAGCACCAGTTCTGCTCCGGCCTCGGCCAGAGCCTTCGCCATGGCAAGGCCCAATCCACGGCTGGACCCAGTCACCAGGGCCCGCCGGCCGGACAAGTCGAATTGCGCTATTCCCCGCGTCATTGTTGGCCTTATCCCCTCGAAATGGCACCGTCGATCAGGGTGTTAGAGGACACCCCGGGGCGATGCAAGGTGGAGGAGGGAGACCGAGGCGCTGGAATACCTTGCTTCAGACGCCATCGACCTGCCGCTTAACAAGGTCATTGAGCTGTTCGAGACTTCATATTGAGAGGTCTTGGCGAGGTGATGGGTGGGAAGCGACTGACTTGATCTTCCATACAAGATGTGCGATCTGGCCGGAAATTGTGCAATCCGCCCTTCCTTCAAGGCGCGGATTGTGGTCATTTCCTGCCCGCGTGTCGTGCCCTCAAGCGCATGAAGTGAACACGGAAGAAATTTAGAAGGACTGTTTGAATGTCGACAGCAGATATCGGCCTTATCGGCCTGGCGGTCATGGGCTCCAATCTGGCCCTGAACATTGCCGAGAAGGGCTACACTGTTGCCGTTCACAACCGGTCTGCGGGCCGCATTGACGAGCATATGGCCGACGCCAAGGCCCAGGGCCTGGATGGCAATACCATTCCCAAATACGACCTGGCCGAATTCGTCCAGACCGTGAAGGCGCCGCGCTCGATCATCATCATGGTCAAGGCCGGTCAGCCGGTCGACGACATGATCGAGCAACTTCTGCCTCATCTGGAAGCGGGAGACGCCATCATCGAGTGCGGCAATTCGCTGTTTACCGATACCCAGCGCCGCTTCGACTATCTGAAGCCCAAGAATATCGGCTATCTCGGCGTCGGCGTCTCCGGCGGCGAAGAGGGTGCCCGCCATGGTCCCTCAATCATGGTCGGCGGGTCCAAGGAGCAGTGGCACAATGCCGAAGCGGTGCTGACCGCCATTGCTGCCAAGTTCAATGGTGAAAGCTGCTGCGCTTATCTCGGCGAAGGTGGCGCTGGCCACTTCGTCAAGACCATCCATAACGGCATTGAATATGGCGACATGCAGATGATCGCCGAAGTCTACGGCGTGATGCGCGATGGCCTGGGGATGTCGCCCAAGGAATGCGCAGACGTCTTCAAGGAGTGGAACAAAGGGCCGCTCAATTCCTATCTCATCGAGATCACCGGCCATGTGCTGGATGCCGTCGATGAACAGACTGGCAAGCCGCTGGTCGAGCTGATCCTGGACAAGGCAGGCCAGAAGGGCACCGGCGTCTGGTCCGCCATCGCTGCCCAGCAGATGGGCGTGCCCGCCACCGCCATCGAAGGCGCCGTGGCTGCCCGCTCGATCTCCTCGCGCAAGGCCGAGCGTGTGGCCGCTGAGGGAATCTATGGCAAGCCGGACCGCGCCAAGACCGACGTCACCCTGGCCGATCTCGAAAAGGCCCTGCTGGCCGGCAAGATCGTCTCCTACGCCCAGGGCTTTGCGGTCATCGCCAAGGCTTCGGAAGAAAATGGCTGGGCGCTGCCGCTGGCCACCATCGCCAAAATCTGGCGCGCCGGCTGTATCATTCGTTCGCGTTTCCTCGATCAGATGGCATCCGCATATGACAAGGGCGAGGCGGTTAACCTGCTGGTCGTGCCCGATTTCGTCACGATCATGAAGGATAGCCATCCGAGCCTCAGAAAGGTTGTGGCCGCCGCCGCCATGGGCGAATTCCCCATGATCTGCCTCTCGGCAGCACTGAGCTATTTCGACAGCTATCGCCAGGCCCAGGGCACCGCCAACCTCATCCAGGGCCAGCGCGACTTCTTCGGCGCCCACGGCTTCGAGATCGAAGGCCGTGGCTCAGACCTGCACGGCACCTGGCCAAGCACGCTGGGCAAATAGGCCTCGCCACTCGCAATGAAAAAGCCCCGCTTCGGCGGGGCTTTTTGTTTCAAAGAGCGCGGAACATCACGTAGCTGTCGACATAGCCCAGCGCGGGATGCCTGAAAGCCTTCGGCAACGTGCCCACGATTGTGAAGCCGAGCTTTTGCCACAGGGCGACCGCTCCGGTGTTGGTGGACACGACGTGGTTGAACTGCATGGCCCGGAAACCGCGTTCGCGAGCGCGGTCCAGCGAGTGCAGGCACATGGCCTTTGCAACGCCCTTGCCGCGTGCCTCAGGCGCGGTCATGTAGCCGCAATTGGCCACATGCGCGCCACCGCCAGCCTGATTTGCCATGAGGTAGTAGGTGCCGACGATCTGCCCCTCGAGTTCAGCCACAAAGACCTCGTGGGCCGGCATCAGCCAATAGGCTTTCAGACCCGCTTCATCGAGATTGGTGTCAATCGCGTAGGTTTCGCCCGCGGCGAGGACGGGGGCGATGATGGCGTGGATCGCGGCCCAGTCGGCCTCATCGGCGGGGCGGATGTGCATCGTCGTCGTCTTCCTCGATCGGCGCGACGCGCACCTGGCCGGGCGGCGGCACCTCGGGGGCATGCGGGTGGTCAGCGATGCTGGGGCGCCGGCCGAGTTCAAAGCGAAGGGCCGCAATGGCAAAGAGGATCAGCGCCATAAGCACTGCGATGCCACAGGCGATAAAGGGCGCGCCGGGGAAGTAATGCTCGGAGGTCGGGGAGCTGGTGTAATAAGAAAAGATTTGGGTCGCGCCGAGCGGGCCGATGATCGTGGCCAGCGAGCTGGCAGCGTTGACCGCACCTTGCAATTCGCCCTGGCTGTTGTCCGGCACCTGGCGCGACAGCACGCCGTTGATCGCCGGTGGCGCAAGTCCGCTGACGGTACCCACGGCTATGAACAGATAGAGCTGATAGACGTCCTCGGAAAAGGCAATGCCGGCAAAGGCTATGGCCGCCGCCGCCAGACCGAGAATGCCCACGGCGGGTTCTCCGAGACCCTTGGACAGGGGCCCGGCGACCACAGCCTGGCTGAAGGCGAAGCCGATGCCGAAGGCACCCAATGTGCGGCCGATGGCGGAGGACGAGAAGTCGAAGACCTCGACGGTGAAATAGCTGAAAATGGTCGGCAGGGCCTGCGTGGCCAGTTGCAGGAAGAACAGCACCGCCAGCAGCCACAACACCGAGGAATACTGGCGCAGGGCGATGACGGCACCGAGGGGATTGGCGCGCCGGATGTTGAACTTGCGCCGATTGGATTTGGGCAGGCTTTCGGGCAGCACCAGAAGGCCGAAGAGGAAATTGGCAAAGGCGAGACCAGCAGCCGCGAGGAAAGGAATGCGTGGGCCGAATTCGCCCAGTTCGCCGCCGATCACCGGACCGATGATAAAACCGAGGCCAAACGCAGCGCCGATCAGGCCAAAGCGGTGGGTGCGCTTATGCGGTGGAGTGATGTCCGCCATATAGGCGGTCGCCGTCGCCAGCGCCGCACCCGCGATGCCTGCGATGATGCGGCCCACAAACAGGTACCAGACGAAGGGCGCGATCGACATCATCAGGTAGTCGAAGGTCAGCCCCAGCAGCGAGAGCAGGAGCACCGGCCGCCGTCCGAAGCGGTCGGACAGATTGCCCAGGACCGGGGAGAACACGAACTGCATGAAAGCATAGGCAAAGACCAGATAGCCGCCAATCACCGCTGCCTCTGCCACGCTGCCGCCGGTCAATTCCTCAAGCAGCTCGGGCAGCACCGGCACGATTATCCCCACCCCGATCATATCGATCAGAATGGTGATCAGGATGCAGGTCAGGGTCAGGCGAGAGCGAGTCGCGGCTTGCATGCGGTGGTTGTTACCTTCTTCTTTGTTCCACCGGAATGGTGCGACGCAATTGACACGGCGGAGACCGCCAAGGCAAGACCGGAGCGGTCACGGTGCCGGACTGTCACCGACATCGTGAGAATAGACCCATGCGAGCCGGTCCAGATGGGCTCTCGGTCCCTGGAGCCGCATGACGGTGTTCCGTGCCACGCTGAGCGGCCAGCCCATATGGAAGATAAGGCCATTCTCGGCCGAAAGTGCGGCAATCCGCCGGACCCTCGGCTGGCGCATCTTTGCATAGCGGTAGAAGGCCGTTTCAGCCGATTCAGTTCCCATCAGAAGCGGCGCGAGTGTTGCCGCGTCCTCGATCCCCATTGCCGCGCCCTGTGCCTGAAAGGGGACCATGGCATGGGCAGCATCGCCGATCAGCCCGATATTGTCCTGGTGCCAGACGGGAGCCTCGACCGTGTACATGGGCCAGGCGGTCCAGCCCCGCGACGCGGCGGTCATGATTGCCTCGACCCGCGCACCGGGGTTTTTGAGGCTTGGCTGCTCGCCTTCCATGCGGATGCCGTCGGGCATGAAGAGGGCAAGGTTGACCTGGTTGCGATGCGGCAGCGGGTAGCACACCAGGTGAAAACCGGTGCCGAAAAAGACAGATACCCGGTCGGCCGCGATCTGGCCGGTCAACGCCGCTGTCGGCACCAGGGTCCGCCAGGCAATGCGTTTGCGGTATTGCGCTGCGGGACCGTCAAGCACGCCAAGCCGCGTCTGGGAATGGACGCCGTCAGCGCCGATAAAGCCCTGCGCCCTGGCGGTGCGGCTTTGGCCGCTCGCCTCATCGATGGCCGCGGTGACGCCACGGGCGTGGGACACGACATCCCAGTTCCGGACCCCAAAAACGATGTCGATATTGGCGAAGCGACGGCAGGCCTTATAGAGCAGGTCCGCGAGATCGGCCCGGTGCATCACCGCATAGGGGGCGCCGAAGCGTTCGCGCATGATGGCGCCCAGCTCCATGCTGACCAGGGGATGCTGGCCGTGCTGCGGATAGACGTCGAGCGCCTGCGGCTCCAGGCTGGCCCGCTCTATGGCTTCGCCGAGGCCGAGATGGTCCAGCACCCGGCGGGCGTTTGGACTGATCTGGAGGCCCGCGCCAAATTCCTGGACGGCCGCGCTGCGTTCAAGCACGACGACGGTCGCGCCAAACTTGGCCAGCGCCAGCGCCATGGTCATGCCGGAAATACCGGCGCCTGCGATGATGAAGCTACGGCCCGGGGCGGGCATGGGGCTGCTCAGGCAGCGTGGGCCTTGAAAATGGCCGATGCGGGGTTGGCATGACCTTCGCCCAGTTCAGCCTTGAAGACGTAAAGTGTCGAGCAGTAGGGACAGACAATCTCGTTGTCCTTGCCCATATCCAGAAAGACATGGGGATGATCAAATGGGGGCAGGGCGCCGACGCACTGGAATTCCTTGGAGCCGATCTCGATGCTGCGCAGGCCTTCGGAATTGTGGAAATGCGGTGTGGAGCCGTGAGCCATGGTCTGGAACCTGGATGGTGTTTGATTTGGCGCGACCATAGCCAAAGGGCCATGCCAAGAAAAGGGCAAAGGGGTGCTTGATTTTGCGTCGCTAAGCCGCAACACCCGGATGACTGAAAGAAGGATGCTTTATGCCTAGTTTCACCACCTCTGGTCTCCGACTTGCCTATGAGGTCGCGGGGAATGGCCCGCCGGTCCTGTTGATCCACGGCTTTGCATCCAGTGGCAAGGTGAACTGGGTGGACACCGGCTGGGTCGAAACGCTGGTCGAAGCCGGCTACCAGGCGATCACGCTCGACAATCGGGGGCACGGCCAATCGGACAAGCCGCATGACCCCGAGCACTACTATCCCACTCAGATGGCAGAGGACGCATTGGCCCTTCTCGATCATCTGGGCATCGAACGGGCTGCCGTGCTTGGCTATTCGATGGGCGCGCGTATCGCCGCCTTTTTGGCCTTCAACCATCCCGGGCGGGTCGTGGCGGCGATTTTCGGCGGCATGGGCATGAAACTCATC